>Ga0123353_10005677_pt1 | contig 16443 bp, 17 predicted proteins | sample TergutLab28metaG_3_FD_92763 | JGI IMG/M metagenome (GOLD analysis project Ga0123353, IMG submission 92763) | Labiotermes labralis P3 segment gut microbial communities from Petit-Saut dam, French Guiana - Lab288 P3 | ecosystem: Host-associated > Arthropoda: Insects > Digestive system > Gut ... | reverse complement strand
TTGGCCGGAGCGCCTGAACGATACGACCCGGAAGGGCGACGCGCCCTTACCCGAAGCGTGCGCGATCGCCGCCGCGAATACCGCTATCAATTCGCCTGCCGGAACATCCGGCCCGGCGGCGCTTGCAGCCTGTGCCGCGCCGGCCTGTTCAACAGTTGACTGGCCGGGCGCCGCAACGACGGCCGGTGCTTCCGGAACGCCGTCGCTTTTTTGCCTGTTCTTAAATAATCTGGAAACTTTATTTTTTCCGCCCATATTATTCTCTGGTTTACCCTTCCTGCTTAATCTGAGACGTAATTGTGGAATATATTTTGCACATCGTCGTGATCTTCCAGGTTGTCAATCAGCTTTTCCAGTGACATGACATGTTTTTCGTCCGCAAGGCTGACGGTGGTGACCGGGATCATCTCTATATCGGCCGATTCAAACAGATAACCGAGTTTTTCCAATGATTCCCTGACCGTCGAAAAATCGTCCGGCGCCGTCATTATTTCATATACTTCGTCGAGTTCTATTATATCCTCCGCGCCCGCGTCCAGCGCTTCGAGCATTACCCCGTCCGCGTCGGGGCGGGTTTCCTTTAATACAATCATAACGCCCTTGCGGTTGAAAAGGAATGATACGCAGCCCGTCGTGCCCATGTTTCCGCCGAATTTATCAAAAAAATGCCGTACGTCGCCCGCCGTCCTGTTCCTGTTTTCTGTCATGGCCTCGACTATAACGGCGACGCCGCCCGGTCCGTAGCCTTCGTAGGTTATTTCTTCGTAATTGGCGTCGTCCGCGCTTCCCGCAGCTTTTTTTATGCTCCGCAGAATGTTGTCATTAGGCATATTTTCTGTTTTAGCTTTCGCTATGGCGTCGCGGAGTTTACCGTTGGATTCCGGGTCGGGGCCGCCCTGTTTAACCGCGACGGCTATCTCACGCCCGATCTTTGAAAAGATTTTGCCCCTTTTCGAATCGGATTTTTCTTTTCTATGCTTGATATTAGCCCATTTGGAATGTCCGGCCATATAATTATCAACTCCCATGCCGTTAAACGCGAATAAAGATTAAAAGAAGCGGTTAAGAAATAATACATTGTAGTATATCATTTTTTCAGATAAATGCTCAAGCTTAAACATGTCTTATCAACGCCATAGTGAATGAATATATGGCGCCATATTCATATTAATTTATAATACGCCTTTTGTCGAAGGGGTTTCGCCGGCCTTCGACGGATCGATCGCGGCCGCTGTCCCGAGCGCCTTGCCGAGCCCCTTGAATACCGCCTCGATGATGTGGTGCGCGTTGCTGCCGTACATCTGTTTAACGTGCAGCGTCATGCCGAGCGAACGGCAAAGCCCCGCCAGGAACTCTTCTGCCAGTTCCGTGTCAAAATCCCCGACCTTAGCCGCGCCGACCGCGACGTCATAGTTTAAGAATGCCCGCCCGCCGACGTCAAGCGCGACCAGCACAAGCGCTTCGTCCATCGGGAGGAACAGGCTCGCGTACCGGGTTATCCCCTTCGAATCGCCCAGCGCAGCCTTTAAGCACTGCCCCAGTACGATTCCAATGTCTTCCGTCAGATGGTGAAAATCGACGTCGGTATCGCCGCAGGCATTGATATCCATGACAAACCCGCTGTGGAAAGCAAACAGCGCGAGCATATGGTTCAGAAAACCGCAGCCCGTCTCAATACGGTTTGTGATGGCGCCCGGGGCGTCGTCGTCCGGGCGGTCCAGGGCGACGGTTATGGAAATTTGCGTTTCCTTGGTGTTTCGTACTGTGTCCGCCGATCGCATTGTATATACCCCCTTCGATATGTAAACAATATTGATTATATATGGCTGGCGCGCGAGGCGAGGAGTTCGCCGCTTACGCGCCCATCATTTCGTCTGTGGCCGCGAGCAGGGCTTTCATTTGTTTATCGTCGCCTATGGTTATGCGCACGTAATCTTTGATCCGCTCCTGCGAAAAATGCCTCACCAGCACGCCGCGTTCCTTTAGGCCGAGGTAGTACTGTTCGCCGCCCGTAAAACACGGCTTCGCGAACAGGAAGTTGGTTTTGCTGTGCCGCACTTCAAAGCCCCGGTCAATCAAATCGTCCATCGCCTGTTCGCGCGTTTTTATCAGCTTCCTGACGCAGTCGTTATAATACGCGCCGTCTTCCATAGCGGCTTTCGCCGCCAACAGGGACAGCCTGTTTACATTGTACGGGTTAAATGAAAACTTCATGGCGTTCAAATCCGCTATCAGCCCGCGGTCCGCAAAAGCGTAGCCTACGCGCGCGCCCGCCAGGTTTTTGGATTTGCTCATCGTATGCACGACTATCAGGTTTGCGTATTTATTGATCAACGGCGCCGCGCTCTGTACGCCGAAGGCCGCGTATGCCTCGTCTATTACGACGATATTATCCGGGTTATGTATTATTATATCTTCTATGTCCCGCGGTTCCAAAGCGAGGCCTGTCGGCGCGTTCGGGTTAGCTATAAAAACCGTGCCGCCCGCGTTGAAATAATCGGACGGGACGATATTAAACGACTCGTCCAGCGGGATTACGCGCGAGCCGACGCAGTTGGCCCGCGCAAAGACGCTGTAGAAACCGTATGTTATATCCGCGTATACGGCCGGCGCGGCGGCGTCGCAGTAGGCCTGAAACGCAAACGCCAGCAGTTCGTCCGAACCGTTGCCCAATATTATATTATCGGGGCTGAAACCGAACTGCCTGCCGATCGCCAGGCTTGCGTCCCTGGCGTCAGGGTCGGGATAGAGGTTGAGCCGCGACGCCTCTCTCTGGCTTATCGCCGCGACGACGCCCGGCGACGGGGGGAACGGGCTTTCGTTTGTGTTTAGTTTTATATATGAGCGATCCTGCGGCTGTTCGCCCGGCACATATGCTTTTATATCGCCGAACCGGCCTGACAAATATTTTGACATCGGTATACCTCTTGATAATTGTATTTAATACTATCCCGTAAGCTAAAAACGTATCTCTACGCTTCTCGCGTGCGCCTCAAACCGCTCCCGGCGCGCGAACCGCGCGATATGCTCCGCCTCTTTTTGCAATGCGCCCTTCGTATAATACGTAAACGACGATTTTTTAACAAAATCGTCCACAGAGAGGGGCGACGAAAAACGCGCGGCGCCGTTTGTCGGCAGCGTATGGTTCGGACCTGCGAAATAATCGCCCAGCGCTTCCGGCGTATAATTTCCCAAAAACACGCTGCCCGCGTGTCTGATTGACCCCAGCAGCGCGAACGGGTCTGCCACGCACAGTTCAAGGTGTTCGGGCGCGACGGCGTTGCTGAGTTCCGCCGCCGACCCCAGAGATTCCACGACGGCGATACGGCAGTTATTGATTATGGATTGCGCCGCAATTTCCAGCCTCGGCAGGGAAGCGATCTGCCTGGACAATTCCGCCTTTACGCCCTCCGCGAGAGGCTTGTCCGTAGTGATGAACAGGGCCGCCGCCATCGCGTCATGTTCCGCCTGCGCCAGCATATCGGCTGCTATATACCGGGCGTCTGCGCTGCCGTCCGCGATTACCAGAATTTCGGAAGGCCCAGCTATCATCTCTATGTCGACTATGCCATACAATTGGCGTTTAGCCGTCTGTACATAAATATTTCCCGGACCCGTGATTTTATCGGTGCGCGGTATGCTTTCCGTGCCAAACGCCAGCGCGGCGATTGCCTGCGCCCCTCCCGCCTTGAATATCCTGTCGACGCCGGCCAGCGCGGCGGCCGTGACGATGGCGGCGTCGCATTTGCCGTCGCCCTGCGGCGGCGATATCAGGCACAACTCCCCGACGCCGGCGAGTTTCGCCGGTATTGCGTTCATTAGGGCCGTGCTCGGGTACGCGGCGGTACCGCCGGGTATATAAACGCCAACCCGATCGAGCGGTATAACGCGCTGGCCGGTTATGACCCCGTCGCGTTCGCCTGTAATGGTAAAGCCTTCGCGCAGTTGGCGTCTGTGGTATGCGCGGATGTTGTCAATGGCTGCCTTGAATGTTTCGACCAACCTGGGGTTCGCGGATGAAAACGATTCAACCGTTTCTTCAATTTCGCGCTGCGGGGCTTCGAATGATTCCAATTCGATCCCGTCAAACCTTTTGGTATATTCGCTTACGGCCCTGTCTCCCCGGTTTCTGACGTCCGCGATGATCGCCGCGACGGCCTGTTCGACAGAGGCGTCAAAATCCCGGCTGCGCGCCCTTAATTTACCGGGCGACGCATCTTTTCCTTCCAAAATTGCTATATCTATGTTCATTACATCCAATCCTTTCAATTCAACCGGCTTATATGTGTTTTTATTTTTTCCAGCATTTCAATTATTTCCGGCTGCATAAATTTATATGAGTTTATATTCGCAATCAGGCGCGCGCTGCTGGGCGCAATCTCCTCGCGGACGAACAGGTTGTTTTCCCTGAGCGTCGAACCCGTTTCAACTATATCGACGATGACGTCCGAAATGCCCAGTATCGGCGCAAGTTCGATTGATCCGTTTAATTTGATTATTTCAATCTCCCGGTTTTGCTTAGTATAGTAGCTGCGCGCAACATTCGGGTACTTTGTCGCGACTCTGAGGACCGAACCGGGATCGTCCTCATAACCGCCCGGAGCAGCCACCGCCAGCCTGCACTTCCCGAACGCCAGATCGAGCAGTTCGTATATATCCGGCGCCGTTTCCAGCAGTATATCCTTGCCCGCAACCCCCACGTCCGCGGCGCCCCTTTCCACATATACAGCGACGTCCTGCGGTTTGACCATTAAAAAGCTGATCATGGAGGCCCTGTTTACAAATACCAGCTTGCGGCTGTCTTCGCTGTACCCTTCGCAGCCGTAGCCGGACGTTTCGAACATTTTATACGCCTTATCGCCCATGCGGCCTTTGGGCAGGGCAATCCTGAGCATTTTACCGCCGGCCCCGCCTGTTTCGGCATGAATTATTTCGCCCGGACTATCAGCGCCCGTAATATTTTCTGTCTCAGACCCCCGTTTCAGCACGGACCGCGCAACTGTCTCAGCCCCCCGTTTCAACGCTGGCTGCACCGCTGTTTTGGCCGAGGCCTCCACCTCGTCCAAATAGACGGCAAACCCAATCGCCCCGAGGCCTTTAACGCCCAACCGCCTCAGCAGGGGATCATAACGCCCGCCGGACAACACCGCCCCTGGCGAACCTTCGATATACCCCTTCATGACCAGGCCGTTGTAATATGAACTGTCGCCCGCAAAAGACGAAAAATCGAGCCGGAGGGATTTTAACGCCGGATTGCCCGCCAATGCCGTATGCAGGGTATGCAGCTCTGACAGCGCCGCGTACATGCTTTCGTTCAGGGCCAGCGCCCCGGCCTCCAGCAGCGATTGCCCGAAAATGTCGGGCGCGTGACACGCGTCCCTGCCGCCCGGCGGCGGCGGGGACATACCCCCAAGCGCCGGCAATTTTAACAGGCGCTCAGCAATATCTTCATCCACATTATATTTATTCAGCAGCATTGACAGTTCGTGAATGTTTTTTTGTTCAATATAGCCCGACACTTCACGTTTGACGCCGACAGGCGCGTCACTGCCCTCGAACAGGCCCGCCAAAACACCGTCGTGCGATACGTCGAGGATAAAATTTTCGTTTATCCCGGCAAGGCTTTTCAACGCCAGAACGACTATTTCCAGCCCGGTTTCGGCTGTGACCGCGCCGATATACTCAACCCCGATCTGCGGGATTTCCCTGTATTCCAGGGCGCCCTTCGCAGGGCGGTATATGCTTTCGTTGTAATAAAGGCGTTCCGGCTGCTCTTCGGTCGCGCGCGTCCTCTTGACGATGCTCATTGTGACATCGGGCTTCAGCGCCATCAGTTTGCCATCGAGGTCAGTGAATGTCAGTATCTGGCCGCTGGATAAGAAATCTTTATGGTTGGTATAAAAATCGTATTCCTCGAATTTACCCATCCTGTATTTTTTATAGCCGTATTGCTCATACAGGCGCCGCAGCAAAAACGCCGCGCGTTCGCCGCCCTGTAAAAAATCAAATTGGCTGTCAAACCGGCCGTTTGACCGATTGTCCGGCTGGCTGCCTGACCGGCCGTCGATTTGGCTGTCTGACTGGTTACTAAATTTACAGTCTGACTGTCTGTCCATTTGCCCGTCCTCCGGTTGTTTCGAAAATGTTTGTTATATATCGACCATATTTACGCCGGGCAAAATAAAAACAGCCCTGAGCATAAATCTCGGGCTGCCGCTGGCTCAGCCCAAAGCGTAAAAAGCTTAGGCTGATTGTGGTTCCGGCTGTTAACGCCGGGCGCAAATACCCAAGCCCGCGCCTACATGATGCGCGTGGCGGGCGTGGCCTGTGCCCCGGCTGTCGCTGATATTGCCGTATATGCGATAATTAACCATAAAACAAGTATAACAACGATATTTTTTTCTGTCAATGACGATTCCCGGCTGTATGGATATAAGGCTTTACAAAAAATCCATATTAGCGTAATCTAATGTTGCCTGTAAACGGAAGGCATAAATTTAATGTATAAACTGTTTTGGAGACGCAAATGGAAATTTATCCGTCGGTAGATATCAGGAACGGTAAGGTCGTCAGGCTGACAGAAGGCAAGTTCAACCAAATGCGCATATACAACGACACGCCCGAGGAAGCGGCAGAAAAGTTTTGCAGCCAGGGCGCGCGGAACCTGCATGTTGTGGATTTGGACGGTTCAATGGAAGGCAAGCCCATCAACTATAACGCGATACATAAGCTGTGCGCCAACGGGAACCTGTTTGTAGAGGTGGGCGGCGGCATCAGGGATATGTCCAGGATAGAAAACTATCTGTCGCGCGGAGCGGGCCGGGTCATACTCGGCACTGTCGCGGTCAAGAATTTTTCGTTCGTCGAGGAGGCGGTAAAAAGGTATGGCGAAAAGGTCGCCGTAGGCGTCGACGCGCGAGACGGGCAGGTGGCGATATCGGCGTGGCGCGACGTCACGGACGTCGATTCATATGACTTTTGCAAGAGGCTGAAGGACGCCGGCGTCGCGACGATCATATATACGGATATTGCGAAAGACGGCAGGATGGACGGCACCAATTTAGATATATACCGCAGTTTAATGGATTTGGAACCCTTGAAAATAATCGCTTCCGGCGGGATCAGTTATGAACAGGAGATTGTTGAGCTCATGATGATCGGGACATACGGGGCGATATTGGGCAAGGCGCTGTATGAAGGCAAGCTGTCCCTCGAACGCGTGATTGCGATTGCGGACGGCGCTATTAATCCGGACGAGGTACACCACAATTGCATGATGAACAAATAGAATTTTCGATTGAATCCCTTTATGAGCTTATTGTCTCGCGGAAGGTAGAGCGCCCGGAAGGTTCGTATACGACATATCTTTTTGACAAGGGATTGGAAAAAATACTAAAAAAAGTGGGCGAAGAATGTTCCGAAGTGCTCATCGCCTCGATGAAGCGGAACAGGGATGAAATTATTTATGAAACGGCAGACCTCTGTTACCATATGCTTGTCCTGATGTGCGAAACCGGGGTCGGGCCGTCGGATATCATGGACGAACTCCGCAGGAGGCACGGGGCGGGCGGTTGATAAAATCCAATTACCATACGCATACACAGTATTGCGACGGGCTGAGCGACATACAGGAATATATAGACGCCGCGATCGCTTCGGGTTTCCATTCGCTGGGTTTTTCCGGCCACGGGCATGTGCCGGTTGAAGGGCTGTACGCGGGGATGTCGCCTGACGCCACCGCCGAATATATAGATAAAATAAATATCTCAAAGGGCATGTACGCCGGAAAAATAAATATATACCTGGGACTTGAAAACGATTCGGCGTATCTGCATCCGGCGGAAAACTTCGATTATACGATCGGTTCGGTCCATTGTATAAAACGCGGCGGCAGGCATTACAGCGTGGATTCGAAAGAATCCGCCGTGGCCGGCGCCATAGCCGAAGGGTTCGGAGGCGACGGGCTCGCGTACGCTTTGGCGTATTATGATGCCGTAATGGACTTCGTTTCCGAAAAACGGGCGGACGTCCTGGGGCATATCGACCTGGTACGCCGGTTTAACGTCAAAGGCGGTTTCTGTTATTTTGATGAAAACGATATGCGTTACCGCCGCGCGGCAGAGGCTGCGCTGGAAAAAGCCGTCGCTTCCGGATATATTGTAGAGGTTAATACCGCCCCGCTGTCAAAGGGCGTATCGGACGAACCCTACCCGGCGTATTTCCTGCTGGAACGCGCAAGGGAGCTGGGCGCGCGGATAATTGTCAGTTCCGACGCGCATTCAGCCGTACACCTGGCGTTTGCGTTTGCCGAAACGGAATCCGTTTTAAAAAAGATTGGTTTTACGGAACGCTGGGAGTTTAACGGGGATGGCTTTATCCCCGTCGCAATATAAAAACCAGAGAGGAGCGGTTGCCATGGAAATGATCCTGGGGGCCCAGATGTATAACTTAAGGCAGTTTACACAGACGGAGAGGGATTTGGATTTAAGCCTCAAAAAAGTCGCGGCGATTGGCTATAAGACGGTGCAAATATCCGGGATTGGCAATATCGCCGCCGGCCGCGTGCGCGCGCTCTGCGAAAGTTACGGGCTTACAATCGCGCTGACGCATATGAACCCGGACCGCATCATGTACGACACCGACGCCGTGATCAGCGAAAATGAAACCATGGGTTGCAATTACGTCGGCATTGGCATGATGCCGGAGCGCTACCGCTGCGAAGCCTGGCTCGATCAATTTATAACCGATTATACGCCCGCCGCGAAAAAAATCGCCGCGGCGGGGAAACTGCTCATGTACCATAACCACGAATTCGAGTTCGCGAAAATCAACGGCAAACGCGTCATGGAATTCTTAATGGACGGGTTTGAACCGTCGCTGATGGGTTTCACATTCGACACGTATTGGGCCCAGGCGGGCGGCGCCGACTTGTATGAATGGATCGGAAAGCTCAAAGGGCGCTTGCCCTGCGTCCACCTGAAGGATATGGAAGTGCTGCCGGATCGGGGCGTGGTCATGTCGCCGGTAATGGAGGGCAACCTGAACTTCCCTAAAATACTTGAGGCCCTCAAAGCCGACGGGGGCGTCAAATATCTGCTCATCGAACAGGATCATTGCAGGGAAAGCCCCTTTATATGCCTGGAGAAGAGTTACCGGAACCTTTCGGCTCTGGGATATAAATAAATTGGATATATGGCTGAAAAATGATATATTAATTTGTAACGTGCATATAATTATTGAAAGGGGCGCCGGAACTGCCCGGCGGTGCGTATATGGATGATAAAAAACGCATAAGGCTTGGGATCATTGGTTATGGGAATATGGGTACCGGGCATGTCCGCTATCTGGCCGCCGGCGAATCGCCGGAGGTTGAGCTCGCCGCCGTCGCGGATTTGCGCGAAGAGCGGAGGCGGGCGGCAAAGGCTGACGCCCCGGAAACCGTCAGAATTTTTGAAACCGGCAACGAGCTGATTGACAGCGGGCTATGCGACGCCGTGCTTATCGCCATACCCCACTACGATCACCCCCCGTATGCGATTAAGGCGTTTAATAAAGGTTTGCATGTGATGAGTGAAAAACCTGCCGGCGTGTATTCCAAACAGGTGCGCGAAATGAACAGGGTGGCGGCGGAACATCCGGAGCTGTCGTTCGGCATGATGTTCAACGTGCGGACAAACAGCGTATACAAAAAAATGCGCGAACTCGTCGCCGGAGGCACGCTTGGCGCAATCAAGCGCGTAAATTGGATCGTCACGGCCTGGTACCGCACGCAGAGCTATTACAACTCCGGCGCCTGGCGGGCGACCTGGGACGGCGAGGGGGGCGGGGTACTGCTCAACCAATGCCCGCACAATTTAGACCTCCTGCAATGGATATGCGGGCTGCCGGTTTCCGTGCGCGCGTTCTGCCACAACGGGAAATGGCACGATATCGAAGTTGAGGACGACGTGACCGTATATATGGAATACGCCAACGGGGCCACGGGCGTTTTTGTGACGACGACAGCGGACGCGCCGGGTACGGATCGGTTTGAAATCACGTTTGAAATGGGCAAGCTGGTCTGTGAAAACAACAAACTGATATTATATAAACTTGACATAAATGAAAGGGAGTTCTGCAGGACGGCGGCAGGCGGTTTCGACAAGCCCCCCATGCGGGTGATGGAAATCGAAACGGACGGGACGTACCCTCAGCACCAGGGCGTCCTTAACGCGTTCGCGGCCAATATCCTGCGCGGCGAACCTATGGTTGCGAACGGTGAAGAGGGGTTGAACGGGCTCCTGCTGTCCAATGCGATGCACCTCTCCAGCTGGCTGGAAAAAACCGTGGATATCCCATTTGACGAGGATTTATTCCTGGCTGAGCTGAACAAGCGCAGGGCACTGAGCCGCGCAAAGGCCAATGTGAGCGAAACGACGTTCAACACGGACGGCAGCCATTGACAAACTTTTGATATCAATGCCAAAATCAACGCTGACGGCTGATGTTACACCGTCGCCGCGGCATATATAACAAACATGGAGGATTTGAAAAAATGCGTAAAACACGTAACAAGGTACTGGCCGGTATCATAGTATTGGCGCTCATTTCCGCGCTGGCCGCGTGCGGCGGCCAGAACGTCGTGATTAAAAGCGTCGAGGATCTGGACGGAAAAAAGATCGGCGTGCAGATGGGGACGACCGGCGATATCTATGCTGAAGACATTGAAGGGGCGACCGTCGAACGGTTCCAGAACGGCGCGGCTGCCGTGCTGGCGCTCAGGCAGAAGAATGTGGACGCCGTCATCATAGACGACCAGCCCGCCAGGGTGTTCGCTTCGATGAACAATGACATCGTCGTCCTGGACGAACCTTTTACCATTGAGGACTATGCGATATGCGTCTCCAAGGATAACGCGGATCTGACGGCTAAGATGAACGCCGCCATCGCCGAACTGAAAGCGGAAGGGACGCTGCAGAAAATACTGGACCACTATATAGGGCAGGTGGAAGGCGCCGCCCCGTATACCTCGACCGGCGGCCCGTATCCGAACGGTAAGCTGATCATGGCGACAAACGCCGAATTCCCGCCATATGAGTATTTTGACGACAACGGCGTTATCTCCGGAGTCGACCCGGATTTCGCAAGGGCCATATGCGATAAAATGGGATATGAATTGCAAATCGACCATATGGAATTTTTGTCGATTATCACCGCCGTGCAGACGGGCAGGGCCGATTTCGGGGCGGCGGGGATGACGGTGACGCCAGACCGCTTGCAAAATATAGATTTTACGGAGCCGTATGTCACCGCCTCCCAGGTTGTCATAATCAGAAAGTAATAATGTGGAGATAACGGGCCGTTGTTTGATATTGCGATGATTTGGCAGAATTTTATCAGGCAGTTCAATCAGAATTTTGTGACGGGGAACAGATGGAGGTTTATAACCTCCGGGTTGCAAAATACGCTGGTTATAACGCTATTCGCGCTGCTGATCGGGCTTATACTGGGGTTTACCGTCGCGATTGTCAGGGTGATCCACGATACGACCGGTAAGATGAAGCCGCTGAATACGTTTATGAAGCTGTATGTGACGGTGATACGCGGCACGCCGACGGTCCTCCAGCTGATGATCATATATTTCGTCATATTTGCCGGCGTCAGCATTGACAAGGTCTTTGTCGCAATCCTCGCGTTCGGGATAAACAGCGGCGCGTATGTCTCCGAGGTGTTCCGCGCCGGTATCATGAGTATCGACATTGGGCAGATGGAAGCCGGGCGCAGCCTCGGGCTGAACTACAGGCAGACGCTGTGGCGCATCGTCATGCCGCAGGCCATAAAAAACGTGCTCCCGGCGATCGGCAACGAGTGCATTACGCTGCTTAAAGAGACTTCGGTCGCCGGGTTTATTGCCGTGCAGGATTTGACTATGGGCGCCAATATCATCCGGAGCCTCACATATGAACCGTTTTTCCCCCTCATCGGGGCGGCGGTTATCTACCTCGCGCTTGTCATGCTGCTTCAGGCCGGCGTAAGCAAGCTTGAGAGGAGGCTTGCCAAGAGTGATCGACGTTAGGGGGCTGGTAAAATACTTCGGTGACAACTGCGTGCTGCAAGGGATCAACGAACGCGTAAAACGTGGCGAAAAGGTGGCCGTTATCGGGCCGTCCGGCAGCGGAAAATCCACATTTCTGCGATGTTTAAACCTTTTGGAACAGCCGACGGCGGGTGAAATTTTTTTTGACGGCATGAAGGTAAACGACCCAAAAACGGACGTAAACCTCCTCCGCAGGAAAATGGGCATGGTATTTCAGCATTTTAACCTGTTTCCGCACCTGACGGTTAAGCAAAACATCACGCTGGCGCCGGTCCTGTTGAAAACGCAGGGCAAAGACGAAGCCGACGATCAGGCGGTCGGACTGTTAAAACGGATAGGGCTCCTCGAAAAGATTGACGAATACCCCAGCATGCTGTCAGGCGGGCAAAAGCAGCGGATCGCAATCATCCGCGCGCTGGCGATGAAGCCGGAAGTCATGCTTTTTGACGAACCGACCAGTTCGCTCGATCCGGAAATGGTCGGCGAGGTGCTGGAGCTGATGAGGCAGCTGGCGGAAGAGGGCATGACGATGATCATGGTGACGCATGAGATGGGGTTTGCGCGCGAGGTGTCTACGCGCGTACTGTTTATGGACAACGGGATGATCGTCGAACAGAACTCCCCGCAGGAGATATTCGCCAACCCGAAAAGCTCCCGCCTGCGCGAGTTTTTATCAAAAATGCTGTGACAAGGGACACAGGAGAACCGTCCCCTTGTGTTCTCCATTATGTCGGCTTATATTATGGTTAGGTCGCTTACAGCCAGATAACAGTACATAAAGCCGTCTTCGTCATAACTGCTGAATTTACCGGTGATCAAAATTTTCGTATCTTCTCCGGGATAATCGTCCGGATACGGGGACTCGCCGGCCCATTTGAATTCAACCGCCTGCTTACAGCATATGGACGCGTCGCTTATGACCAAATAATGATAATACTGTTCAGTTTCTTCGTAATGCGAAGAATTGTACAGCCCGCTGATTTTTATGGTTTTTCCGAAATACTCATCCGGGTTATCAAAAAGTACCGAAACCTGAGCGAAGGCCAGAGTATCGCTCATTACGCTTATATCCAAATCGATCCCTTCGGCTGCGCCGGCGGCCGCGGCCCTGTTTTCGTTATTGCCCGCGCCGGAACATCCCGTAAAAACTAACCCGGCGATACATATCATTAATAATACGTAAATAAAGTTTTTCATATAATCATACCTTTCTTGCTATAAAACCGGCGAGGCTGAACGATGCAAAACCCGCGATATCCACAGCCACTATGGTCGACCCCACCGGCGTCGACGCCAGTATGGATATTAACAGGCCAATGGCGGCGCAGGTCACCGAAACTATTACCGAGCATATGGTCACTGCTTTGAAACTCTTAAAAACGCGCATTGCCGACAGCGCCGGAAAAATTACCAGCGCCGATATCAACAGCGCGCCGACAAGGTTCATCGCCAAAACAATGACGACCGCGATGACAATAGCCAGCATTAAGTTATATTTACCCGCTTTGACGCCTGTAGCCGTGGAAAAATCTTCATCAAACGTAACCGCGAATATTTTATGGTAAAACAACAGAAACACACATATTACGGCAACAGACAAAATAACGCATAGCCAAACTTCCGTGATTGTAAGCGTCAGAATTGACGTCGAACCGAACAGCGTGGCGCATACGTCCCCGGAGAGGTTTGACGTTTTTGAAAAAACATTCAGTATGAGATAGCCGATAGCCAGCGTGCCGACAGATATCATCGCGATGGCCGCATCGCCTTTTATTTTTGTGTTTTGCCCCGTACGCAGCAGAACAATCGCGCAAATGATTGTAACGGGCAGCACCAGTATGAACTTATTTGTCAGGTTCATCGCGGCCGCTATGGCTATCGCGCCGAAAGCCACATGCGACAGGCCGTCGCCGATAAAGGAAAAACGCTTTAATACCAATGTCACGCCCAGCAGCGACGAACAGAGCGCAATTAAAATTCCTACGATCATGGCATATTGTACAATAGTGTATCCAAAAAACAAAATTAATTTATCAAATATTTCAATCATGTCTGATCAGCCCCCGTGTTTGCGTATATCCGCCAGGCGTCGCTTAACAGGTAATCGTCCCTCGCGCCAAAAAATAACGCCGCGCCTGTTCCGATGTGTAGGATGTGGGAGGCGTATTTTACCGCCGAAGCTATGTCATGCGATATCATTATAATCGTAATTTTTTCGTTGTTCAGTTTATGTATTAATTCATACATTTCATCCGCCGCCACAGGGTCAAGCCCTGCGGCAGGTTCGTCCATCAACAGGATTTTCCTGGTTGCGCACAGCGCCCTTGCCAGCAGCGCCCGTTGCTGCTGCCCGCCGGAGAGTTCACGGTAACAGCTTTTAGCCAAATGGGTAATTCCGAATTTGGCCATACTGTCTTCCGCCATCCGTTTTTCCGCCTTGCTGTAAAATGGCCGGAGCCCGCTTCGGTTTAAACATCCGGAACGGACTACTTCCCTGACGGTCGCGGGAAAATCTTTTTGCACCACAGTCTGCTGGGGCAGGTAGCCGACTTCGCTCGGCGAAAGCCCGCCGCCCGTTTCCACACAGCCTGAAACCGGCGTATTCAGGCCCAACAGCGTTTTCATCAGCGTACTTTTACCCGAACCGTTTTCACCGACAATGCACAAATAATCACCGGCGTTAACCGTAAACGTAAGGCCGGATATCACAGTTTTTTTATCATATGCCAGAGTCAGGTCCAGGCATGATATTTGCGGCACTGCAATCCCCTTATTCCAATGCTTCTTTAAATACTTCCAGGTTTTTTTCCATGATGGATAAATATGCCGCCCCTCCGTTTGCGTCGTTCAGGGTCACGGACTGCATGGAATCCATCACCAGTATCGTATAATCGCGCGATACCGTATTTTGAATAACAGTCCGGGCGATGGACTGATCCGTATCTTCGGTAACCATGACGCAGCGCATGTCGAGTTCGTCCATCTTCCTTGCGAGGAATATGATTGTTTCAAAACTGGCTTCCGTCTCCGCCGAGCAGCCTGTAAACGCCGCGTAATATTTAACGCCGTAGTCGTCGGCGAGATAGCGGAAAGGGAAGCGGTCGCCGAACAGCATTGTGTTTACGCGCGCCGCGCCGGCCGCCGCCTGGTATCCGGCGTCCAGGGCCGCCAGTTTTTCATTGTACGCTTTCAGGTTAGTTTCATATATCCCGCTGTTGCCGGCGTCCAGCTTCGAGAGCGCCCCGGCAATCGCAGAGCACAGGGCTTGCGCGTTCCTGAGGGAGAGCCATATATGCTCGTCATATTCGTCGTCATGATCGCCGTGCCTGTTGTGATCGGCGTCGTGATCATCGTCGTCATCGTCATCGTTGTCATCGTCGTCGTGCCCTTCGTGCCCGTGTTCGTCCGCTTCCATGCCTTCGACGATTTCCGTATGTTTAACAGAGTCTCCAAGCGCTTCCATCAGGTTGATCACAATCATGTTTTGATTGACGGCGTTCTTTAGCGCGCCGTCTACCCAGTCGTCCGATATGCCGCCCACATATATAAACAGATCGCTTGTGGTAACTTTGACAATATCGTCAACCGACGGCTGGTAGCTGTGTAAATCTGTTTTATTGCCCAACAGGAGGGTTATATCCATATCGCCGGATTTTTCGCCTGCTATTTGCCGGACCCAGTCATATTGCGGAAATACAGTACATACGATACTGAGTTTACTTTCGCGGGGCGGAGCTTCACGGCCGCATCCGGACGCCGTCAGAATAGATAATAAAAAAAACGTTATAATAAATAAAACGAATATTTTATTTTTCATTTATCCTCCCTGAAATAAAACAAGCTCCCGGGAAAACCCGGAAGCCCTGGCAATACTGACGCGCCCGGCAGAGATCGAATCCACAACCTTCTGGTCCGTAGCCAGACGCTCTATCCGGTTGAGCTACGGGCGCATGTTTCTATCAAAAGTTATATGCTGTTTGATAAAAAATATTATAGCGCAAGCACAGGCAACAATCAAGTATGTCGTTTTAATTTGTCAACCGGGTCATCCGTCAGCGTATTGCTCTATTGCGTCTATTACGGCGGTCAACTCGGCGTCCAGCCTGTATAACGCGTCATCCATATCTATATAAACGCCTTCGGACAATGCTTTTTCTATATGGTACGCAGCATGCCGGAGGCGGTTGGCGCCTATCAGCGCGGAGGTGCCCTTCAGGGTATGGACAAGGCGCTCCGCCTCCGGTTTTTCGTCGTCAATCGCATTTTTTATCGCGCTGTAGTCCAGGCCGTGCGCGGAAATAAAATCCTGTAAGAGTTTCCGGTACAGTTCGCAGTCGTTTACCGCATTTGACAACCCCATGTCAAAG
>Ga0123353_10005676_pt1 | contig 16444 bp, 11 predicted proteins | sample TergutLab28metaG_3_FD_92763 | JGI IMG/M metagenome (GOLD analysis project Ga0123353, IMG submission 92763) | Labiotermes labralis P3 segment gut microbial communities from Petit-Saut dam, French Guiana - Lab288 P3 | ecosystem: Host-associated > Arthropoda: Insects > Digestive system > Gut ... | reverse complement strand
TACCGCCGCCCATCATACCGCCGCCCATCATACCGCCGCCCATGCCGCCCATACCGCCGCCCATTGGGGTCGGGTCAACTACAAGGTCTTGCATCGGATAAACCTTGACGGACATGTGTTTCTTCGCCTCGTCTTCCGTCGTGATAAGAAGGACTTCGTCCTGGATGCAGTAAGTCAAATCCTGACCGCTCAATATCAGGCGCAACGCGCTGCGGAGTTTAACTCCGTGATAGGACACCGGTTCACGAACAACATTGCTGGAAAGTTGAATGCCCACTGCGCCGGCACCTTTCGGGTCAATGGCTATGTTCATACCCGGATTTTTTTCCTTTATCATGTTGAACAAGTCCTCAAAGGTCAGGGTATCGTCCAATTCTATATCGATAGTGCGGTCTAACGCCTTAGTAATTTTCTTCTGGGCTTCACCCGAATCCGACAAGTCAGCGACGGCATAGCGTTCTCTTCTTCGGTCGGAGAGAATTCTCCATCTTTCCGGCTCGATGTAAGTTATCGGCGGTTCGTCCGGTATCGGAACAAAGGAACGTTCCGCTGTCATCATCGCTTCAACAAATCCGATAATGCGGCGCTGACGCAACTGTTCGTATTCTTCAATATACGAAGTCATTGAGGCAAGCAGTGATGCTGTGAACGGTGTGGTATCGTCCGGCAACAGTTGGGCGGCAACCTCTTCGGCTACTTTAACTGCCACCTTGTATTCACCGGTACTCATCAGAAAATCAAATCTGTCAAAAACCGGCACCGCCTTCTCACGGTTTCCCTGCAACGCCTGCAAGGTCATCTCTCTTTCCTGCCGAACACCTTCGCTTCTCACCTGCCGCTCACGTTTTTTATCGTTGAGATACTGCGCATGCGTAACCTGTTTTATTTGATTGCTCAGACGGTCAAGAAGCATGCTCCGGTAGTCAGGTGACAGTGCTGCATTGTCCCGCACCATTTGCTGTGTTAACTTGAGTTCCTGCAAACAAAGTTCGGGGTCAGTATTCATAAACTTTGAGGTTTCGATAATCACTTTGCGGACTTCATTTTCAATTTTCTGTGCCTCTATGGACTGTTCCAGCCGGACATTGTCGACATAAGCCGCAACCGGCTTATCGTCGTCCGCCGGTTTATCATCTTCTTTCGGTATCGGTATTGATTCGACGTATGTTCCTTTTGTTTTGACATCGTCGGCTGCATTTCTGCCGACTTTGCCGTGAACCGCTGCCTGCAAGGACTCATTCGCCGTGCCCAAAAGGCGCAATGCGGCGGCATTCTGCGGGTCGTATTTCAAGATATTGTTAAGCAACTTCGCAGCACTTTGGGAATCACCCGATTCGATTGCTTTCTCTGCCTGTCTCAACTGATTGACTATGTTCACTGCAAAATTATCCCGCAATGAGTCGAGACCTTCCCAGCCGACAATCGGCATCGTCAAGCCGTCGTCTTTTGCCGCAACACCGGCGACTACCGCAAGATATTTATTAGCATTTTTCACACCGGGGTTATTATTCGGGGCAAAGTTCCAGCCGAATTTAACTTCCTTACCCGGTGCAACACCTTGAACTTCAAGTTTGAACGGCTCAACCGCTGCATCCGTTTTAGCAATAACAATGGTTTCCCTGTCGCTGCGGAGCGGCTGAAGTTGTTTCGGATATACCGTCCAAGAAGACGGGAAAGAATATGAATCGCTGTTCACCCAAACAACTGTCGCTTGAACGGCTTCCGCTAATTTTTTACCGGCTGTGTTTCCGAAGTTCGGCATCTCCGCAAACTCTTTATTTTGCGCTATTGCTTCATCGACTGCTTCAATAACTTTGCCGTATTCGTTTTTAATCGTGGTGTTCATATCAACGAGCAAGCCGCCTGTTTGATTTGCAAATGCCGCCGTTAGTCCGAGATTAGCGTTCACGCCGATAGTGCAGGCATTAAACGCAATTTTCGCATTGCGGTAATCGTCGATTTCCTTTTTGAAAACGGGAACATCAACTGTTCTTGCCATTGAGCGTCCGTCACCGAGATAAATGACAGAACGTTTGACATTCGGATTGCGTCCGCTAAACGAGGTCTTTGCCGCTTGAATACCGCTAGTCAAATCGGTTGCTCCGAGCGGAACCCGGCGTTGAAGTTGTTGAAGTGCGATACCCAATTCCGGCGAACCAACTGCGGCGAAATCCGGTGTCAGCGCATTGGCTTCAACGTCCAGTGCGTAAAGTTTCACCTTCGTCCCGGCAGGAAGATTTGCCAGTACTGAGTTAAGGGTTTCAAAAGAATCCTTTCGTGCCTGTCCCTTTTGACTTGCCGAAGTATTAAACAGGACTACGGTTTCGCAAGGAATATCATTTGTAACCGGAATACTTCGCAAGCCGACAGCGGCATAACTTGTTCCTTCCGGCGAAGTGTAGTAGTCGAACTCGACCGGAGGATTGGCGGTAGGCAGCGGCTCGGCACAAAGTGAACCGGCAACAGAGACGGCAAGTACCGTCATCACGGTTAAAGACCAGCGGCGGACATTAAAACACTTCAGCATTGTTTTCTCCAAACATCGATTAAGTACCGACCGGCGGCGATTCCGCCGATGCATACACACGCAATTATAGGAATTTCCCCTGTTTCAGGCAAGGACAAAAAGTACCAGTGTCTTTCTCTACCTCTATTTTACCATTTTTTTCGGCAAATTGCAAAAAAATACACGGTTATCGGGAATTTTCGTCAATAGTATCACGTTCTCTTGAAGGAAATTGCATTGAAACACACAAAGGGCGCAATCCCGCGCTCTTTTTGTCCGGTTCTGCCGGTTGTACCGATTAGAAAAAATATACCGCCGGAGTTGCAGTTTTCGCCGCATTTTTTTCTCTTTGAGACAAACGAAATGCTTTTTATCACACATAATGTTCATAACCGTTATTTTATCTATATTACTTTATGTTTACTATCCGCATTTACCGCAGAGTCATGAATTTGCCGTGCGGAAATGCCGATTTTACGAGATGTGCGGTCTCACTATGCCCGCCCTGACGGGACTGGGCTACTATAAAACGAGGATAATCCAATGTCAGGTATATCCAGCAGTATCGGTTTAATTTCAGGTATTGACTACACTTCGCTAGTCAACCAGTTGATGCAGATTGAGGCGATTCCCATCACCAATTTGCAGAACCGCACTACCCGGCTGGAAGCGGAAGAATCAGCGTATTCCAATCTGATTACGCTGTTTCTCACCACGTCGTACATGGTCAATAATCTGAACAAACCGGACGTTTATAAACGCTGTGAGGTCTCAAGCAGCAATACCTCCTTGTTGACCGTATCGCCAAATCCAAATGGAACACCGGTGCCGGGCGTTTATACTTTCACGCCGGTCAAGACGGCAAGTGCGCAGCAAACCATCTCGCAGGGTGTTTCCAGTGCAACAACTGCATTGGGAAAGACCGGCACAATTACCATCGGAAAACAATGGTCGCTGGACCAAACGATTTATCTGCAAGACATCAACGGCGGAGACGGCTTTGAAAAGGGCTATATCCGCGTGACAGACGGAAGCGGTACAAGAGCAACCATCGATTTGAGGCAATGCGTAACGATGTCCGATGTCATTGACGCTATCAATAACAATCGTACTGCCGATGTCTGGGCGGAACTAGACGGCGATAAACTCGTTCTTTCGGACTTGAGCGGAGGAACCGGCGACGTTAAAATTCAGGAAGTATCCAACGGAAGAACTGCCGCTTCACTCGGATTTACAACGAGCAATTCCTCCGGCAACGAAAAGATTACCAGCAATTCGATTTATAAACTCGGTGAGAATACCCGCTTGAGTATCCTGAATGACGGTAACGGCGTTATTTTCGATAACTACCGAAGCGATTTAGTTTTCACCTGCAAAGACGGAACGATTATCAATGTCGATTTTAACAAGATGGCTTCCTCTACCGAAAGCGGTTCAACAGGTTATAAAGAACAAACTATCGGCGATTTAATCAACACTATCAACACCAGCGCAAATAACAACGGCAAAATTATCGCAAGCATCGGCGATGACGGCAGGTCGCTAAAACTGACCGACACTACCATCAAGTACACTCGCGGCGACCTCGTTGAGGGAACTATACCGCCGGAATACACGCTGCCGAGTGTTTTCGACTCCGATGATTATGAGTTAGACGAATACGGTTTCGTTAAATACAAAACCGGTGAACATGCCGGAGAGTTTGTTGCCGACACAAGCGCAACTACGAAAGTCGGACAAAATGCTCTGTCGGTTAGTTCGCCGATACTTCAATCGCTCGGACTGATGAACATGAACGAATCCAACGCCGTCGGCTTTTCGTTTTCCGAAGCATCGTTTCAAGGGCGAAGCATCATCGGTTCATTGGATTCGCCGCTTGTTGCGACTCTCAACGGCGGCTATGGAATTGCCGGTGCAATCGCCGGTGATATTGAAGTGCAGGACAGAGCAGGCAACAAAGCAACGCTGACGTTTTCCGCTGCCGAAGTAAAACAATTACAAAGCGGGACACTGAACGAAGCAATCGCTTTGCTGAACAGCAAGATGGAAAGTGCTTCGTGGGTTGATGCAGATGAAAATGCAATTTCTCTCGGTGATAATGTTGGAATAACGATTGAAAAAAATCAAGCAAACAACGGTCTGCGGCTCATCGATAAAAGCGGCGCAACTACTCACGACATGATTTTCCGTGATGTGGAGTCAACACATCAGCAACTTGACAGCGAAAGCAATCCGGTTTTTGACGAAGACAGCAATCCGGTGATGGTAACCGAAAGTCCGAAGATTGCCGAACTCTTCGGATTAAATATCGGCAGCACCGCAAGAAGCAGTGTAAATGGTGCCAGTTTGAATAAACAGATTATTTCGTTCAATACGAAGTTATCGGAACTCAACGGCGGCAAAGGCGTAACACTGGCAGGCGGACAAATCAGAGTCACGGATAGTTCCGGCGCGTCGGAAACGTTCTATATTGACGCAGCGCGGCACACAACGGTTGGAGAAATCATTGACGGCATCAATTCGCTGACTTCGCTGCGGGTGTATGCAAAAATCAATGAAACCGGTGACGGAATCGAACTCGTTGACAATGCCGGAGGAACGGGAAGATTCATAATCGAAGACGGCGGTTCGTCAAGAATCTGCCGCGACTTGGGAATTGCCGGAACGGTTGACCCTTCAACGCTTGAAGCCGGTAAGAAACCGTCTCTTTCGGGCGGCACGACCTTTTCGATTGACGTTGAAGAAAAAGATACCCTGATGGACATCCGCGATAAAATCAATGCGTTGGGCGGACAATTTACGGCTTCGATTCTCACCGATGGTTCTAACACGCCGCATCGTCTTGTCATAACGGGCAAGACCACCGGTGCAGCCGGTGCGTTTAACATCGACCTTTCCGTTTTGGGATTGACAACGCAGAATCTTTCCGAAGCGCAGGATGCCGTTCTTGTCTACGGGGACAGCACTTCCAATGCCGGTGCGACCTTGACTTCGTCTTCCAACACGTTCAAGAACATCATCAACGGAATCGACCTCACGATAACGGGAACATCGGATTCACCGGTGACCATTACCAGCGCGGGTTCTTCTGCTGATGTAAAAGCGTCTATACAAGCGTTTGTCGATAACTACAATAGATTCCGTGAACAGTTTAACAAGGATACGTATTATTCGGTATCATTGAATGCCGGTAACATTCTTTACAGCGATTCCAACATGAAACGATTCGGTTCGGACATTGCCGAGGCGATATTAAAACAGGTTGACGGCATTCCGGGCATTAACTCGATTCAATCGCTCGGCGTTACAATCCGCCGCAGCACCGGCGATGACGGAATAAATACGGAGACCGGCAAACTCGTTTTTGACGATACGGTCTTCGATGCACTTTGGGAGAGCAATCCAGAAGGCGTACAGGAATTTTTCAATCGGCAGAAAGAAATTGCCGACCCCAGCGGAGAACGGGACGAAGACGGCAACATAAAACTCGTCAAGGTTTCGGACGGCTGGGCGCAGAAGTTCATGGACGTTGCCAACACATACACCGGCACCAGTGTCGGAAAACTTTACAAACGGCTTGAAACCTTGGGAACAAAAATAGATAATAACTATGAACGCATAAATTATATGTCCGCCCGATTGGAAACAAGAAGGACGCTGATGCTGAAGAAGTTTTATCAAATGGAACAAGCTATGGCGAAGATGTCCGCTGATATGAATTCAGTTGCCAACATTTCGACAAACTGGCAGTCCTATTACAGTTCAAACGGCAGTTCTTACTAATCTTACTAATGGCTTATCAAAATACCGCTAGGGATAATTATATTCTTGCTGAAGTTCAAACAGCGACACCGCAGAAACTGCAACTGATGCTTGTGGAAGCGGCGATTAAAAACGTTCACCGCACCAAGAAAGCATGGTCGGAAGACAAAATCGATGTCGGTTTGGAATCGCTGATGAAGGCGCAAGATATTATCGCCGCTATATTGTCGTCTCTCGACAAGGAAGGCAATCCCGAAATTGCGAGGCAATTAGCGTCTATTTATCTGTTTATATTCCGCCGTCTAGCGGAAGCGGGTATGACTTACAAGCAGGAAAATCTCGATGATGCTTTGCGGGTTCTCAATTCCGAAAAAGAGACGTGGAAGCAGGTTTGTGAAAAGTTCGGTGCGTCAGTCGGACAAGGCAACACCGGTCAAGCGGTGTCCAAGACGGCAAGCGGTTCTGTTGAGTTTATCTCGAAGACGAATGGTGAGGTTTCCAAGGACAATATCGGCAAGACGCAGATATTGGTGTCGCCGTCAGCGGCAGTAGTTCCGCCGCCGAAAGGTTCCGGTGCGTTTTCCAAGCCGGGCGGTTTTGCTTCGGGCGGCAACGGCACAACGGAGACAAAGGCGGGAATTCAGATTAGCACATCGCTGGCATCGCCGAAGAAGCCGGAAACCGCACCGCCGAAGCCGAATACCGGCAACAGTTGGGAAGTGTAATGGAGAACATATCAAAGAGGCGGGCGGCTTTAGTTCCCGCGCCTATTCCGCAATCGGACAATAGCGGCTATTTTTCGCAATCTTTCGATTACGGCAGAAAAATTGACAAAAACAGCCCCGTCTTGTTTATCCCGCAGAAGTAGGGTAAAATACCTTTTTCCGAATTTATTGAGATAGTGCGTTAGAATTATGCGGCGTTTTTCCAAATATGTCAGATTCAGATAACATCAATTTACGTAGTACTTTAGAACGAATACATCAACTTCAAATACGTCTTGCCGACTTACAAAGCCGATTGCGTCGCGGTCCTGCCGTACAAAAATCGCAGGAACAGAAGATACAAAAACAGCGTGAAAAACTTGAAGAGATTCAAAACGAACACAAAAAGTTATTGACCGCTGCAAGAGACAAAGAACAGCAGGTTACGGCAAGCGACCAAAACATTACCAAGCGAAAGCAGCAGTTGCAGGAAGCAAAGACAAACCGCGATTATCAAGCGTTGCAGTCGCAGATTCAAATTGACGAAGCGGCACGTGATAACTTGGAAATCGATGCTTTGGAAGCAATGGACAAAGCGGAAGCATTCGCTAAAACTATTTCGCCGGTACAAGAAGAATTAAAAAAATTACAGGAAATTCACGAACAGACGAAAAAGAAATTTCAGGAAGAGAAACCCGGCATTGATGAGGAAATCAAAAAATTTACAGTGCTGCTCCAAACTGAAGAAGTCAAATTGCCGAAAAGTTTCAGCGAGGTATATACCCGTCTCGTCCGCAATAACGGCGGCAGTGAAGCACTGGCGGTAGTAGTTCAGCAGAAGTTTTGCGGCGGCTGCAATCACCAGATACCTATCAATTCGCTTGCACTAATTTTGCAAAAAAAGCCGATAACTTGCAGCAGTTGCGCCCGACTGCTGTATTTGCCGGAGGACTTTGTTTTTGAAAGAGGATAATATGCCGGAATCAGCCCAAACCAAATCCCGCCGTGTTGTATTGAAAATATCCGGCGAATGTTTTTGTCCCGCCGATGGTCGCGGTATTGCGATGGATTCGGTGATGCATCTTGCGGCGCAACTGGCATCGGTTGCGCAGAAGAACATTCAGATTGCCGTTGTAATGGGCGGCGGAAACATCTTGCGCGGCGGACAATTCAAAGCGGCAAACGCTGCAATTCAGGAGTCAACGGCTCATTACATGGGCATGCTTGCAACGGTGATAAACGGCTTGGCATTGCAGGACGCTGTCGAGTTATCCGGTCAGCCGACACGGTTGATGACGGCATTCCCGATGGAAACAGTTGCGGAACCGTATATCCGGCGGCGAGCGGTTCATCATCTAGAAAACAATCGGACAATTCTTTTGGCTGGCGGCACCGGCAGTCCTTTTGTTACGACTGATACGGCGGCGGCGCAGCGGGCGTTGGAACTCGGGGCGGACATTCTGCTCAAGGCGACGAAGGTTGACGGAGTGTATAGCGATGACCCTGTGAAGAATCCGCACGCGGTATTGTATCCTGAATTGACTTACGAGGCGGTAATGCGGCAGAATCTTCGCATTATGGACCAGGAGTCGATAGCGAAGTGCAGTGAGCATAAGATGCCGATAATGATTTTCAATTTCCGCACAGAAGGCAATCTCGAAAGAGCATTGCAGGGCGAAAAAATCGGAACGCTGATTTCATAATATCGAATTGTAAATCTCGATTTGAAAACTCGATTGAGTTGACTTTCGACTATTAACGATTAAAATTACGGTGTTATGGACTATCATATCCCCCGTCGGCACTTACGGGACACGATTGCACGGCGGGAATGTTCCAGAGTGCGTTCAAATGCTTTCCTTTTTCCATTTTTTGATGTAATTAAAGGAGTAATGTTTCTTCATCCCCTTACAGCGTTTTATGAGTGGATTTTACCAATATCAGCCCGACCGAACGGCTTGTCGCCGAACGAGCCATCCTCTTCACCAGAACAGCCAAAGCAAAAGCCGATGCCGCTCCATACTGACAAATTCTCTATCGGATTGAAAATAGATTAACAAATCAGAAAAACTCTTGCCAGAGTAATCATTGAAACGCTCTAAACGCGGGATTTAACCAGCACCGCCGATGCTTGTCCTTGACGATTAAACGCTATCTTGATGAACGAATTGCCCGCCGGTATGTCGTCTTTAGCCGAAACAAGAATCGGACATTCCGGGTCAGCGGTCTCGTAATTCAGCGTTGGAAACACCGTCCCATGTTGCAGCGATAAAATACCGGACATTAATTCAACCGCACCTGCTCCGGCACCAATGTTGCCGAAATATCCTTTCGCCGCTGCAACCGGCACCGGTTTCTTGCGCAACCCGAAAACATCGTTTATCGCCAACGCTTCTTGCCTGTCTGCCGGCGGACTTCCCAATCCGTGTGCGCAGATAAAACCGACATCTTCCGGCTGCATTTCCGCTTGTTTCAAAACATTCTGCAATACCGCTGCAACAGCGGCGCGGATATTCGCTCCGCCGTTCATGTTGCAGTTAATCCGGTATGAAGCGGAAACTATCTCAGCAAAAATCGGCACGCCGCGCTTTTCGGCACCCTCCCATTCCTCTAATAACAGCGCACCGGCACCGTCTCCGAGAATAGTTCCCTGCCGGTTTTTGTCAAACGGACAGCAGGTTTCCGATGCAATCTCTTCCTGCTGCATTGCCGCCAGCATTTTGAAGGGAAGAATCCGGCTGCCGGTTGTACCGACCAGCATAAGGTCGGCTTTGCCGCTTCCGATAATTGATGCCGCCTCTCCGATAACCGCACCGATTGATGCTTCCCGCAATGTAATCGAGTTGCTCGGACCGTGAAAGTTGTTCAGAATTGCGATGTGACTTGACGGCATATTCGGCAAATACTTGAGTTGCCAAAGCGGCTGCATTTTCGGCAAGCCGTTTTTCGCCCACAGAGAAAAATCGAATTTGCCGTTCTTTTCCATGAGGTTCAAGAGCGGACGGTTATCGTTACATAGTCGGCTAACGGCGCGGACAGCGTCCACAACTTCTTCCGGCGTTGTGACGATATAATCCGAACCAAAGGAAATGCCGACACGTTCCGGCGAAAACTGTCCGAAAAACACGTTGGCGTTTTTTAAAGCGCGGCAACTGGCGGCAACCGCCATCTGTATTTCCCGCGACATCACTTTTTGCGATTTTTTAACTGCCTTTTTCTGGGAAGTGTCCGAAATATCGAAATCATCAATATCGCCGGTGAAGAGCGCGGGTGCGGCAACGGAAACCGGCGCGGCAGTTCCGTCTTCCCATTGGAAAGGACGCGCACCGCTCCTGCCGGATTGCAGGGAGTCCCATAATCCGTCAAGCGTCAAGGAAACAGGACTGATAACTCCCATTCCGCTAACTGCGACTCGGCGTGAATACATTCCGTTTTTACCGTTTGAAAGACAATGCTCGGTTATTTAGTGTCAGAATATAGCATGCAAAATTGTCTTTTCCAAATTTTTTTCGTGTTAATCGACAGTGCGAGCAAGAATTTTTGCGACCCGCTAATGTCGGCAAGAGCAAAAAGTGCCGCTCTAATCTGCGGACAAAAAACTTACAATCGGACTGCCGTGAATCCGCTTTTCTCTACAGCGGTTTCGATACAAAACCGTGCTTATACAAAATGTACTTCCCCTTCGGAGATGTCAGGAAGTCGGCAAATCGTCTGCCGTGTCCGGGTTCGTTAGCAATACGCAGCGAAATTATCGACTGCTCCGCACATATGCGCTCATCGCCTTGCAGCGGTACAACATCAGCAAATGAAACAGTATCGCTCACCAAAACGTCCCAAACGAAAGCCGCATCGACTTCGCCCTTTGCCATTGCCGCAATCAAATCCTGCCGATTATTATAAATCTGCACCTGATTATAGAGCGTTTCCTTTGCCGACCTCTCCGATTGCAAAACCTGCTGCGATGCCTTTGAAAGAACGTCCCACGCAGCCGACCCCATTCCGAAACGGGACGGCGCAACAATGCCTACCTTCAATTTCTTCACAAGTATATCCTGAACGGTTTTGACATTGTTCGGATTCTCCTTCGCAACAAGTAATTGCAGAGTCAAATAAGCAAAAGGATATTCATCTTTAATTAGCGAATACCGTTGTAATTCTCCGGTTTGTTCCGGCGACTCACTAACGTAAAGGTCGCCGTATTGTTTTCCTTCTGCAAACGAGGTTATCAAGCCGGTCAGTTTCGTATCAAGCAGTAAAAGTTCCGGCGAAAAAGTCCGCTGAATCTGCGGTCGGCTATGCCAGGGAGTGTTTATACGCCGATTTTGTCTATTGCCGCTATTTGACGGCGCAGGCATCGCAGGTTTTTGTCCGCTGTCCGGCGTTTCTGCCGCTGCCGTTTCGGGCAAAATCGGTATCAAGACGACTCTAACCTGATAAAGATGTTTGAAGAGTTCCGCCTCTTCCCACATCGTATTCCAGTAAAGTTCACTGCAATAAATATAGATAACCGGCGGTTCTTTCTTTCCGCAGCCGACGGAGGTCAGCAACAGAAAAGCGGCAACAAAAGTAATATGCGGCAAGCGGTACATCGTTGTTTTACACCGGTTATTCTGTGCCGTTATTCATCACCAACGGAACGTATCGGTTCTTTTGGTTTTTCATTGACTTTGTTTGGGTCGGGCGGACACATCTTGAATTCAAACGGTGCTTTCTTCGGCAACTTGCTTTTGATAACCGGATTGTCGAGGTTCGCAAGGATTTTCCCGACAATCGCATCGCTCAATTCATATCCGATTTGAGTCGGCATGCCTTCCCAAACGACTGCACCGTAAATAGGTTCGATGAGAACAACATGCGGAATACCATACACACCGAGTGCGTTTGCAAAACGGCGGTGAGTATCGACCGCCAGCGGTGCTTTGATGTCCGCCAGTTTGGTAGGCCCCTCCATTTTTTTCAACGCTTCCTCATCGGTTTCGCAGATGGAAACAACAACGAGTTTATCGGGATACTTTTTATGAAAGTATTCCAGAAGAGCCAAACTTCTTCGGCAGGGCGGACACCAAGTTGCCCACACATCGACAAGGACAAACTTTCCGGCGAGGTCCTTCGGCGGTTCGTTGACCCAGCGTTCCGCTTCGATGGGACCTTTCAGGATTTCGGGAATCGTCATACCTATGACGGAGTTCGCCCAAATCTGCCTGGGCTTCTTCTGAAAATCCAGGCCAGCAGGGATTCTCGCACTTTCAACGAGCCACGGTTCTTTCGCCGTATCTATTTTTTCCTGCGCAAGAACAGCGGCTGCCGTCAACAAGACAGCAAGAATAAACGGAATGTACGTTCTCACCATTTTCTCCGTGTTTCGTCGGTGTTTGAATACCGGTCAACGAATTGATTTTCTTACGAATTTATCATCGCAGTCATTATCTCGACATACTGTTTATCAGTCCGTCTGCCTTCTTCGACTGTCAGCCAGCCGGTGTATCCGATGTCCCGCATAGTTTGCCGGACGGCTTTCCAGTCGATAGAGGACTCATCAACGGGGCACCAGTTGCCGGGACCGCCGCCGAGTTTGCCTTTGACTTCTTCGACTTTGAAACCCTTGATATGCAGTTTATACGGCGGCTTTTCTTTGCCCAATGCTTTGAGCCACTCGACCGGATTAGCATAAACGGCGTGATTGCCAAGGTCAAAGTATGAACCGACGCGGGGATGTTTGAAGAATTTGCATAACGCCGCATAGTACTTCGGAGTACTCCAAAGATTGTTCCAAACATTTTCGATGCCGAGGTTGATTTTTTCGGCTTCCAAAACCGGTATCAACTGCCCGACGGCTTTTATCGTTGCTTCGGTCGCTTTATTCTGTTCGGCAACATATTCTGAATAATCGCCGCTTGGAGCAACGGACTTAACCCTCAATGTAGCAGGGTCGAAATCAATATCGAAGTCCCACGCTGCCGGCATAGCAATGCCGGTTGTCGGTCTGCCTTCTTTCGGATTCATTCCTCCGCCGGTGCGGCACGGTACCCAAAGGACGGCATCCGCACCGAAGACGGCGGCAAGTTTAATTGCATGTTTGACGCTTTCGATGTCTTTATCGAAGGCATCGGGATTATTGATGTTCGTCCAGCCGCGCATTACGGAATGAACTTTCAAGCCGTGTTTATCGGCAATTTTCCTGCCTTTTTCGGCTTCTTCGATTGAAATTTCTCGACCAGTTACTTCGATACCGTCGAAGCCGGCGGCTTTAATTTCTGCGCAGCGGGCATCTTCGGGAACCCTAACAATCTGCGCCGTATAGACGGCATCTGCTTTTGATTCCTGTGCGGAAACGAAAGTGTTTCCAACAGCGGTGTACAGACCGGCGGAAGCGGCGGTCATTGCGGACGTTGCCAAAAAATTTCGGCGGGATAATTTGTCTGTCATTGTGGTAATCCAAGGGTTAAACAAGTTTAGTTAAAAACAAAAACACCAATCAAAAACATTTTCGCCGGTTTGAAATGGAAAGTCAATACCCTCAATGGAATTTTTTTTCAAATGTCCGCCGACGCAGTCGGCGGCTCTCTACTCGCCACTAACCACTCTCCGCTCAACGTTCCACTCCATTCCGGCTTTTGTGAACGACACAACAACCATCATTTCGCATTGTTTTTTGCCAAAGCATTCTTACGCAATTCTCTCATGTATTCGAGAGCCATTTTGGTTTGGTCGTTCACATAATCTATACCGGCGTACTTGCCGTCCACGATGGCGGGATGGCAATACTCCCATGTGTAAAAACCGTTGTATCCGATGGAAGTAAGTGCTTCGAAATAAGCCGGATACGCAATCTTGCGTCCCCAATATCCTTTGTCGAAATAGCCGGAAGCAATCAAGACAACTTTGCCGTCGGCATCTCTTTTGAATTCGCCGTTCAAATGTGAATGGACTTGCAGCGGTCCCGAATCCCGCGCCATATCCCAGGCACGCTTATCGGATTCACCATCCGGTTCGCAGTTCATGTCCATGCTTCCTTTCAAATACGGCGAACCGACATCACGAATCATTGCCAGCACGTCTTTGTAGTCATTGATAATATCCGGTCCGTGATTCTGCAAGGCAATTACGACACCATAATCACCCGCTGTTTTGGTTAACTCTTTGAGAGCAGCGACAACCAAGGGGCGGCGGTCTTTCTTCCAGTAAGGCCACGGTTCGTGTTTGCCCGTCAACTCGTAGGAAGCGACTCCGTCGTCGCCCATTGTGTATCCGCGTGAAGCGGCAAGAATTTTACATATCGGCGAACCAATATCGCTGGTCAGTTTGATACATTCGCGGACGTAGCAAATCATTGCTTCGTATTGCGTCTGAAGCGGACTGGACAAATTGCAATTCGGCGAAACGGCACAGATAGGTATTTCAAGTTCGCCTGACAAATCGCGAAGTTTTTTTCTTGCGTCTTTGTCAAAATCCAAGGGCGAAGCATGCGGACGGTCTGCGCTCAACTCAAGTCCTTCCCAACCTTGTTTTTTCGCTTCCCGAACCAATTGGAACGAGTCGAGGGCGGGTCCTTTGTACCAAACGCCGCGGTAAGTAATACTGTAAAGCCCAAGTTTTATACCGGGTTTCTTGGTCGGTGTTTCTGCGGCTTGATTTTTCGCAGAAAGGGTTGTCATCGCAGCCGCACCGGCTGCCATCGCGCTTGTCAAAAAATCACGCCGCTGCATAGATTAGTTCTCCAAATTGTCTTTTCAAAAAAGGTGGTTAATGTAAATGAATCACAGGTAATTTTACCCGGCATATTTCTCTATGTCAACTAGTCGTTTCCCCGGCAACCCGCAACCACCGAACAACAAGCCCTGACTCGAAAATTTTTTTCAAAGCCCGACTGTGTCGGTGGGGTAACGAGCGGAAATCTGCGATTTCCGCTTTACCGAAAAACGTCTTTTCGTGAAAGCGGGAAACAATAGTTTCCCGCTCGTAAAACCATTCATCGCACTCGTTTTTCGATGCGAGTGATTTCGCCGGCACCTTGATAGTTTGCGCAGGATTGCCAATTTTCCTTGCTCTTTTCGGTGCAGCAATAGTTTGCTCTCTGATACTCCGATTGTGAGCATCCGGAAATGTTGCAGTATCCGCTGCCGCTGTAATAAGGACATTGAACTGCTTCAGGCATAATTACCTCCATTGGTTAAAGGAACACATTAAAAAATCTCTCCGGCAACGCACCGGAAAGTTAGCCGAAAACGGGCGGGGATACTAACTCCAAAATAGTGATGCTTCATTTATTATATTTTTCTCCAACTTCTTTTCCTATGAAACCGCCTATCAATCCACCGACAACGGTACCAATGACGATAGAAATAGCAGGAGGGAAGAGTGAGAGTAAAAAAGCGAGAACAAGTACGATGATAGCACCCATTGCACATCCAATACCTCCACCAAGTGGGACATAAGCACATCCATATACTATTCTTTGCCCCAAGTCAGGGCTATCATCGGAGAGACCATAGAGTAAACCTGCTATCATTGTCAACGCACCAATCAACATTGCCAAGGAAGTAGCACCAGCGGGTTCAGCAAGAACGAGAGCGGAAATGCCTCCGCCGACCATCGAACCTAACAAAATGCCGGTAATAATAACGGTATTTCTTGCAATCTTACGCTGCCGCTGTGCCGCTTCTTCTGCTATCCGTTGGCGTTCCTGTTTCTTAGTTTGTTCTATTCTCGCAACTCGTTCCTGTTCTTCTCGGCTTTCCTTAAGTATTCGGTATCTGCGGTCGCACTCTTTTGCTAACTCTGCCGTGTTGTCTTCATAAGGTATCATCGCCCGGAATTCCTCGGCGAGTTTTCGCCAATCTTCTTCTGTGCGAGCATTTTTTGCTCTTCTGAAAAGTTGTTGGTAATGCTCTTTCACCCATTGGGCAGGAGTTTTAGCAGGAGCGGCAAGCCATGCAGTGTGCATTTTGTCGCGGGACTCTTCTGCTTTTACAATTTCACTATATATCCTTTTTGCTTCTTCATCATAGCTTCTTACCGCTTCCCAGCATTTATGGGGAGGTGCCCCAAAGGGAACAGGCTCGCCAGTGCCTTTGGCGTAACCCCGATACAGGTCTTTAAAATGTTTTGCCTCAGAATAATCCATATTGAGTTTGCGAATTCTTTCATCTATGCTGTCCATCGCTTTACAATGCTTGGCAAATTCTTCGTCCTTATACTTTTGGGCAAGCCTTTTCAGAACTTCATCTGGTAACATGATTTTGGATTTTGTCATAAAAGACAACAGGAAAACTGTACCAAGCCCGCCAACAGAAACCCCTCTAGAACGGGAGCGGCGTGTTGAATAGATAGGTTTCTTCCCGCAGTCCAAAGCGGTGCATTACTGCTATCAAGACAGGAATGCCGAAGATTCCCCACAAGTAAGACACGGCACTCCCTCTACGGAAGCATCGTTACATTTACTTACTTTTGGAAACCTTCACTCGGTTTTCAC
>Ga0123353_10005675_pt1 | contig 16445 bp, 8 predicted proteins | sample TergutLab28metaG_3_FD_92763 | JGI IMG/M metagenome (GOLD analysis project Ga0123353, IMG submission 92763) | Labiotermes labralis P3 segment gut microbial communities from Petit-Saut dam, French Guiana - Lab288 P3 | ecosystem: Host-associated > Arthropoda: Insects > Digestive system > Gut ... | reverse complement strand
GCATATCTCATTTATTTGATAAACATAAAAGAACAAAGCATAAGGAAAACGCCTGAAATCTGCCAGAGTTCTAAAAACCGGAGATAAAAGCTGAGACATTTCTCAGTATTTTGCATTTCAAAGTGTTTCCATAACAGGCACTCTAAAAAAAACAGCTTGATGTTCTTATGTTGAGTGCATATACAGCGGTAATTGAATAAATTACCGAATATAAAGGGCCTTCTAGGAGGAATTTATGATGTCGACGTCCCTTCACAAATTTCAGTCCATGGGGTAAGACTGTCAAGTGGTGTCACTAACTGCGGTAATTGCACTTAGCACCGATTCTGGTTTCTTTAAAGCGGACCTATACAGCACAAAGCGTGCTAGGGAAGCGTAACTGATATATCAAAGGAACTGTGGTTCGCTTCCCTGTAGGGGAAATATATTTTTTTTCTACACCCAAGCGTCCAGACTGACTGCGGAGGCCACCCAGTCACCAACTCAAAGGGTAACTCCGGCTCTTTATCCGGGATTAAAGCGACGGGGCCTCGAAGCCGACCACTCACATCCACCTAGTGCTAAGAACGAGTGCAGTCGTACTCCACTCCCTTAAATGCCTTCATGGTGTGCACAAAGACAACTTAACCTTTAGCTACATAGCCTGAAACTTTCTGTCAGCACGTTTATGATATGTAAAATAAAAATTCTTACGCGAAAATGTCAGGTACCCTTTTGACCTACCTCCACATACAGAGGTGAGGTGCTGATAAGTCCTTAGCCCGACCAGGAAGGACACAAGTTAATGTTTCTGTCAGAATGGCGTGAATTTCTTTCGGCTCCTTGCCTTACAGGAAAAAAAAACTTGATGACAGCTCGCGTCTCCATGTTGTTGAAATCGCGCGAGTCCCTGACATGCTTCCGAGCTTGTTTCCATCCTGGTCGGGCTAAGGACTTATCAGCACCCCGGTAATACACAAATGTCGCATTAATAATCATATGAGTCTAACTTCAAATGGTCCGACTTCTATTCTGTAAGTGTCAATTTCGAATCCCGACCATGCAATAACCACCTTGACTAAGAATTTAGTGGTTTTCCTCATTTCCTCCAGGAAGATGCAAGGGCAGTACTTTAAATCAGGCCACAACTGTCCTTTCTACCCTTTTTTTTACCTTCGAGTATGTGAAATTACACAGTATAGCCTGAATTACTTAAAGAGTCGTTAAAAAATCTCAAACGCCAAATTAAATATCGCCATTAAACTGAAAGCTAAATACGAATGTGAAGCAGTCTTCATGATGTTCTCCTACCAATTTATATATCTGGAATCGTCATTACATCACGAAGTTTCGGGAACCTAATTCAAGTGTCGATCCTACCTCGGAAGTTCATCAGATCTTCGCCTTACTGTTATCCTATAGATGATGCTATCTGGGCTGTACTAACACATGGAACGTTCTGTTCAGTGAGATATAATCCACCAGGGCTTGTCGCTATTACGATCGGGGTGAGGGTAGCAAGAGTACATTTCCAGTGCATTTATAATCAATCGTAAATAGGTTCATGTAAACCACATGAGCTGTACAACACAATGACAGTTGTTAGTAATTATACCAGACCTGCTCACTCTAATTTAACAAAGCCCAGTTGTCACGAAACCAAAATGTGTAACGAAGCAATAATACATATAATTATGAGCTATGTGATTAACGATAAGGGATGGTTGGGAAGCTATATGAGCATACGAGAGAGGAAGGCAAAAAACGATGGATGAAAACTGCATAATGAGGAGATTCATGATTTGAACACTCCTCGGGTGTTATTAAGTGATAAAATGAATAAAGATGAGAAAAAAGGGGGGCAAGTGCCACGTATGAGAGAGAACAGAACCGCATACCGAATTTTGTTTGGGAAACTTTGAGCAAAGAGCCCACTTGATTGACCTAGGCGTAAATTGGAGAGTAATTTTAAAATTTATTTTAAAGAAATAGGACAAAGACGATGTGGGCTGGATTAATCTGGCTCAACATATAGACAAGTGGCGGGTTTTGTGAATAAGGTAATTAATTCTTATAGTAAAACCAACCAGATCCACTAATTTATCACATTTATTCTTGGAATGAAACTCTACATGTTTCGGACAGTTCCTCTGTCCATCGTCAGGAGTTTTTCACTGTACACACAGCAATGGTATGTGTCATAGAGGTTTCTTGACAGCTTGCGAGCAGGAACAGGACAGAGTTCCGTCCTGATCCTTCTCGCAAGCTGTCAGCAAACCTGTATGGCAGACACCATTGCTGTGTGTACAGTGAAAAACTGATGATGGACAGAGGAACTGTCCATAACATGTAGAATTTCATTCCAAAAATAAATTTGAGAAATCAGTGCATCTAACTGGTTTCATTATAAGAATTTATCACGATGCAGGTCACCTGAAGGTCAAAGGTGATTCAATTTAGGGGTCCATAAAATAAGACATTTTTTTACTGCTTCAAGAACTCTTAGCTCCTTAAGAATGATTGCACTCCATGGAGTTAGATTACCAGCACTGGAAAAAATGAAGAAATGTTCCTCATTTCATATTTCAGAAACGCTTCCCATAAATTCACGTCCTTTCCAAAGCAGTAAACATCAATATCGCCGTGACAGTTATCTTGCTTTCTTGCAAAACTTTACCTCTACTCTTGTTTAACGAGACTAGAGTGTGAGCAGAAATGAATTGCCATTACAGTCTTCCGTTTTTCAAATGCAAGATGAAACATCTGAACATTCTCAGACATTGAAGTCAACTACCAAAATTTCCGAATCAAAACAAACCATGGAGCCTAAACCTTCCTGCCAACAAATCAAATCCCCAGCCAGTCCTGAAATTTAAGGAATTTTTCGGAGCCCGGGTGTTTTTCGCCGTGTCTTACCCTTCCATTATTTAACATCTGTGTTAATATCATCCTGCCATCTTCGCCTTGGTTTGCCAAGCCGACTCTTTCTTACAGGCTTTCTAACCACAACCGCGTATGGAATTATTTTTAGTACGTGTCACATGCTCGGCCCATCTCACGCTCATTAATTTGAGAAACTTCATAATTAAAATCTCTCCCGCGCCACTCTTTTCCCTGAATTCGTGGGAGCTCGTTCATTTTCAAATAAATTGTGCAGAATGTAATGACTTACAGATTGTCAAGAACAGTTAATACACACAGCGTAAAATAAAGAAAAACAGAAAAAATTACACAGACTGGAGAATTACTGATGTTCGATGAACCGACGCCTGCTATTTACTCAGTTACAAAGACGATCCCAGTGTTCCCTCAAGAACTCTTAGCCCGCGTCCAGGGCTCCACAATGTACACTCCTGTGAGACAACACATGGACCGATCCGCCTGACGATGTACTCAGCTATGGAACTTGGCTATAAATTGTGAAGTGGACACTTATTTACGATGCGAACTCTACTGTGGAGGCAGTTTCATCAGCTGCGGTTTGCAGGACATGGTCTAGCAGTGCGGAGGCGACGCCAGGACCGTGCGACATACAGCACTGCGCACTATATCATCAGCATTACAAATGTTCGCAGGCCGTCAAAAATTAGGTGAGACTAGCAGGCTTAAAGCTTCGAAGATATAATGTTGTATCTTAAAGGAGTTACTGACATTCAAGCAAAAAAAGAGTTATGAGAAAAAGAAGGGCAAAAAATATGAACAGCGCGAACGAAAATTCTTAGATTTTGATGTTTTGCTGACCGTGCATCTCAGTATAAACTTACCAATTGACCAACTTAATGCAAAAGTTCTTCTTTTATAAGAAGTTTATTACATTCCTCTAAATGTTTCGAGCACAACAGTGCTCTAAACATGTAGAGGAATATAATAAACTTCTTATAAAACAAGAAATTGTGCATTAAGTTGGTCAATTGCTAATAAAATTCTTAGATTCATTTTAGGAGTAAATTCAATACAAAACAGGCATAATAAGTATAGTTTGTTAAGACATCCTTCACCTTTCAGGAATTCTTACATTTACCACATCGTTTAGAGTCTGTTTTGCTCTCCTCCTTAGTTGTCAAATGGGCAAAACTTGAAGCACAGATATCAGAAAAGTTCTTTATAAAGTTAACGGTATAATTGAGACAACTGGTCTACGACGTTTTGCGATAAGTTAGTGATCTTATCTTCAAAAGTCAAGATGTCCAAGAAAAATGAAAACTCGAACAGTGGTACGGTAATTTCTCTGCAGTCTAATTCCGAAACCATTGGGGATTCTATCTAATTCGCACGGTTCAACTCAAAAAAAAATAAATATACCTTTTCGAGCAGTGACAGCAAATCACATAAAGATGAAGGCACAGCCCACTGTTAGGACAATCTTGTAGGCCATTGCCATGGAAAATGAAATTGGCCAACGTAATTTTGATATTGGTAAAATGAATCAACCTTTCCTACAAATTTTAGAGACCTGGTCTAACAAACGAAATAAGAAGACACGATATAAATTTCCGGACTTAGGTAAGCATCACAAATGGAAAATTTATGGGAGACTACATCAGTAAGGTGATCTTAAAAATGCGGAACTATCAGGAGGTAAAAAGCCAGTTTTGCACTCAGTTTGTTTTACTGCCGAGTGAAACGATTCATGGTAGCCACTGGACGTAACGATATGTGGACAACAGAACTGGTGTCGAAGCTGTAATGAAAAAAAAGACACCTCTCACGAGAATTGGGTCCGTAGACTACTGACTGTACTTACAGGCACTACAAGCTGGAGAGTAAAAAAGAAAAATGAAAAACACAATCGTCGTTGACGAAATTAAAAGGCAATAGTAGGGACGCAGCTCCACTCATTCTCATTCTTGGCCCTAGACGAAAGTAAGCGGTCATCTGCGCTGCCCGACCGCTTTATTTCCGCCACTTCTGTGCCGTTCGGGAATAAGACTAGATGGATCTCGGGGTCAGTCTGCATGTTTTGAAAAACAGAAAAATCTCTTTCCCCTTCCGGCAATCGAACCGGGATTACTTGCCCACAACAAACGCTAGGTACTTTACCGAGCAAGCTATCCCAGGCCAAAAATAACTTCGAAGAATTATGAATCCATAACACATTCTGATGAGGTCAATATGCTTATACCGTCATGCATACCGGAAAGTTTCTCAAACTACTTTGCTGTAGGCGATCAAGTTGCTCGCCTCTACACAAAGGAATTTATATAAACGCATAAAGCCCTAAGTTAGGTATTGCTCTAGACATAAACTACAACTGATTAATGCCACTGGCCAATATGACCAATATCTATAAATCAATGGACAGTCATGTCTGGGTCAAATACGATCTAATATCAGCGACACGATGTTCAGATAAATTTTCATGAATAATGGCACTATAGTGTAGGGTGCGGTACAGCTAATGAAGCAACTAACGCTGGAGCACTTACTGACTTTCTGTTGCTACTGCAACCAGCAGATTTAGCAACGTGTATATCCGGCTAGAACAGAGTTCCTGACTTTTGGGGCTAAAGAGACCCCTGCTACAAGTTTTTTTGGGGTAACAAAGGATTGTCTAGGCTACACTTCACTGTCCTAGCCTAACAGAACAGAAATTACTGGCGGTCGTACAGCTTTGTGGTTCTCACACTCTTTTTGAGCATTACGTCTACCTTAAAATTGTAACAGTGTGCAGTTTTTAGACCTGCGCTTTTCTGGGCTGTTACTTAGGGTGTAGTGCAATACCTTACCGACGTTTCGGACCAAACGTCGGTAAGAAATTGCCACTACACGATGCGTTAATAGCCACAAAAGCGCAGTTCTCATCTACTTCACGACAGAAGCCTGCAATCTCGCACTATGCCTTACGTATTCTAGTCCGCATTCGTCGACTTCTAATAAGCAAGCTCAATTTTCTTCCACAACGCCTTGCCACCTTTACGATAAATTTGGTACACGTCAGTTCAATTCGCTGAACATTTTTCTCTTTTTACACTTTAAATTTAAGCGTCACATCAATCATCTGTCTTGCATTAAAATGCTGATCAAGAATAATTTTTGAAGTTACAATTTTCCCAGTGACTATACTTGAATAACTTTTGGTCTCCACCTTTCCCAACTGCTATTAGCTTAACGATGGTCTGGGAGTCATTAACGCAGAATTTTCAATATCTGTACACCACTCTACTCTCCAGTGTCAGTATATTATGATATATGTCATATATTTCAACATTTAATTTCCATAAAATTAACTTAGTGTTCTACCATTATTACTCTGATCACGAATCTACTACAGTACTAACCAAATACTAGGTGGTGATGAGACAAAAATGAAGAGATGGTCTGTGGTATGCTCCACGCATAGGGTAAATGAAAGTGTACGTAAAATTTGAACGGCAAAAGCTAAAGGTAAGAGGACACTTTGGAGAAACATTTGCAGAAAGGACAACAAAAAAAAATAGAAATTAATGTGGTGGCTGGGAAAGGTTCCGGTGATTGGCTACTGTGAATGAAGTAGTGAGACGTGAAAGTTCCACAGAATTCCAGGAATTTACTGACAAGTAACAGTACCATAAAATTTTTAATTTCGGTAAGAGTGTAAAAGTGTATTGCAGTGCATATGTAAATATTTTCCGAAACTGTGTTTTCACCAGTATATACCACATTAGTTTTAATGACAGTTTACCTTCCACATTAATCTGTTGTTGCACAGCTAATGATACGATACTGAGTTACACACATACAGTTTGTTTCGTGTTTAGGTGAAAAACAAACACGAGGAAAAACTATTCCAAAAGAATTTATTTAGATGCACGAGACCTATGTTTTATATTTCTCGCCAATCCCTTCTACGTCTTGTGTGCTCTCACCGACACGATTATGACTTAAATTAGGTTAAGTTTTAGTGTGACCCACAAACAAAATCATGAAGAATTTCATTACGTAATCGTGGAGAACAGGAATACATTTATTATACTGGTCTTCTTTTAGACATGAGTCCTTCGTTGGCAAATTCGTTTCGTCTAGGATCGATTTTTTTATGTTTTGCTGACCGTGCATCTCAGTATAATCTTAGTACTTAACCAAGTTAATGCACAAATTCTTGTTTTATAACAAGTTTATTATATACCTCTACATGTTTCGAGCACTATGTGTTCATCATCAGGAGGTCAAAATTGTATTACACAGCGTCTGGTGTCATCACACCTGTAGACGGCCGTCACGTGCACAAGTCAACCCGTGCACCGGACAGCCACCTACAGGTGTGATGACACCAGATGCTGTATAACACAATTTTGACCTCTTGATGATGAACATATAGTGCTCGAAACATGTAGAGGCATAAAATAAACTTATTATAAAACAAGAATTTGTGCATTAAGTTGTTAATTACTAAGATTCTAGGATCGATGTTACACAACTGGGTTTGTAATCGCTTCTGTCTTAAGTACCACGTTGCAAGCTACCACTCCATGCACGTACCGTAAAACAGAAGCTACCACTCTCAATGCTCGACATCCGATCAGTAATCAGTATTGTCGGCATAAGATTTTGTCGAAAGACCGAAACATCTGTTGTAACAGTGACGTTATAGCCTTGTATTCGAGAGCCACCATTTCCATCCCCAAACATTTACCGGCTCTACTGCCTGAGGGTCTTAGTCACTTCTCTCCGCATCTCTAAGCGAATACCAGCACAGTAGCACGGTCTTGGAATACCCACTCTTATCCCAGTTGCAAGTAGGACTGCAGCCTATGTCTCGGAATCCTGGTGAAAATCACAGAAACCGTCAGACCAACTAACGGCCGGGCACAGTTCGAGTCTTTTGCCCACGGTATTACAAACACAGAGGTTACATCTATTGGAATACGATGGGGGAAGAGCGCGTGATTAAGAGTCGTGAAGAAGTAACAATTCGGAATTGGAGTACTGCGGTATGCTTAAAAATAAAAGCCTGTGTAAATGTTCCAGAAATAAATGAAAAACCGGAAAACGCGTCAGACTGGCAGCCATGCTGCTAGGGTCAGATATGAATGGGGTAACAACCTGGTTCTAGTGCAACCGATACACTGATGTGAACGGTGGAAATTAAATAAGGTTATAACATTCGTAAGAATTCACCTCCAATCCTCACATAACAACGGATGTCGACACAACGTATGGCCACACAAACCATTCATAACGGAAAAATGCAGGGTAAAAATTAATTACGGGCGTCACGGACACCTGGCAGCCATCTTACAATGGTGGGTAAGAGAAACGTTTGTTAATTAGGGTGTGCGAGGCCTGCTTGTGGTTAGGCGTCCAAAACTATTTATATTATAAGTACGATTAATCAGTGGCTGCGTAAGGGAGCAAGGTCGGAATCGCACAAAAATGTACCTTGCACGTGACACCGCCCCACCCCGCCTCCTCACCGCCACAGTCTGCACAAATTGACTTTGCAAGCGCTCGTACAGTGTAGCCTGTCGTAGTACCTTCACACAGGACGGTCAGGGATGATTGTGGGGCAAACAACGGAATGAACCGAAAGTCTCCATCTGTGGTGCTCAGCAATGCTATTCATATTCGTGAAAACCCGAGTTCGGTCAGACCAGCCCTTTGTCATGATCGACCTCCTTCGCGGATTTTAGCACTTTTATCTTCGTCAATACTGGGACAGTAAATGAAAATAGGCCACGACAGAGCCATCCCACATTTCTTAATATTTTACGAACATTTATTTAAAAATTCTCAGAATATATTATAAAGCGTCGAAAGAAAGTATTGGTGACTAATGAGTTGGAAAAAGGTTTTGATAAGAGATGATGTTACCTCATTTAAGATACTGCCCCAGTGTGTGTCTGCTGGGACTGAGGAAGTCAAAGAAGAATATGAGTCAGTACATTCGATGTCTCTGATGAGATTCGAATGACGCGCCTACATAATCCAAGTCAAAATAAATTTCTCTTTATGTTTTTCAATCTTGTTCTTCGCTTCTACATGTGCAAAACAACGTAGCGAATATCTCTTGCATAAACAATGAACAAGAAGAAGAGAAAACAGACCCAATAAATACTTTTAGCTCCTTCACCTTAATCCAACTTCACCTCAATTATTTAAATCGACAATCTAAAAACAAAAACCTCAATCCATCATTAAAGCTAGAAACAATCTGCACCTTGACCTGAAATACACCGAAAGCAAGAAACCAGAAAATTAAACCCTCTAAAAAATGTACATAATCTGAAAGGTAGCAAGTCATGAAGGCTCAGATTTATACTCGTTCTAGCTCTAATTGGTAGCTGGACTCTTGATTTCAGGAAATCCAAGTGTTTTCTTAGAGGACCCGAAATACTTATAGAAATGAACAACCACAAAAGAAAAGAAAATTCCTGATAATTTAATCACTAACTTGATTACTATTTATCTTTTAATATTGGGTCCTCCAGACTAATTATACAGCGGGGTTTTGTGTAATATATGATTATGGCACCGGAACTTTAACACTTCACTGATCGGATTCACCCAAATTATTAACTTTACTTTACCCAGGCTAATCAGTTACATTTCTGTTGCGTCCCTACGCGATAACTGGCAAATTCGTTCTCATTCTTATTCCACTACTTGATTTTTTTTCCACTTCCATGATTTCCAATTGGCTGTCTCTTCATTTCACTATTTCCTAATAGGTCCAAAAGTTAAAACTTTTTAATTCTGTTACGTGATTGGCTATATATGACCTAACGTTGCCCGCCGTGTTGTGACCTGCATGAACCCCAAAATAGTGTTCTAGTCGTTTTACGTAATGTGTACGCCTGACTACTATCCATCCTTCCCCGCAAGGTTTAAGAGGTCTAAAACTGTCAAAGTTTAGAAATTTTCACTCTTTCAAAATGAAGTAAACCCATTTATTTTGACACTGACACACTGCGACAACTGCTAGACCCTTCTGTTCACCCGCAACACGCAAATTCTCACCCTTTCAAAACATTCCTTTACTTTTTTTATCTCTACTATGCCTTACCACTTGCCATTCAATTTCACTTGCCCACTACATTCTCTTTTTAACACATGTGCAACGGTTATAGAGGAGAGAATAAAGTTTGGACTTCTATCCTTACTTCGACATTAGGCATAACTAAGACTGCACAGCTGTAAGCGTTATTCGTCGGCCATATTTTACCACCAAGGAAATCCCTTGGTACTCATTTCTGTTAGAGGCTGGGTTGGAGCCGAGGGCTACTGAATGCGGACAAAAAGAAGGGGTCACTTCAAAATTTCCAAGGACCCTACATGGAATCGAATCCAGAACCTCCCGATTTGTTGCGTAGTGTCTCAACCAATTGTGCCACTGCTGGCCCCCTAAAAAACCGTGTGCGGGCGAAAATTGTTCTGTTCGCCATCTTGTACAGAGCGGTTCTGTTGCCTATCCAAGTTCCGCTCAGTTAGCACTGAAAGATCTTACTCCGCTAAAAATTTCTCGGAATGTGCGGCTGGCCTCTCATGTCATCTACCGTCGAAGATAAAGAAACAGCAGAGCTATACACCTCCTTCCTCGTATGTCATTCCCAGAGTTTCGCTTAATTAGTTAAGCACAGAACACCTTAACCTGTACTTTCTCCTTAGGAGGAGCACGGCGACGTACCTTCTTCAGCACAGACTTAGGCGTAGCGTGCAGGCGGTGACGTAGTCTGCTAGGCACGTCGGTCAGTGCAATAAGCAGTCAGTCTCTTTGGGCATGGCTGCCTGCACGTCCGTTACTGATGCATCTGTTTAAGTACACATTGACTGCAAAGTAATAAGGAAAGCACCACCACTCGCAGATGAAATGTACGGGTATCTGACTGCCTTCTAGTAAATTACATAGAAATGGATTATCATTACTTGCTACTTCCACTATCGGTATAAGAAAGACTAGTATGATATGCATAGACACAAAGAAAAAAATAACGAAGAATGAGAAGACACACACAAAGATAAGAAAAATTAAGAAAGAAAACAGCAAGTACTAAAAAGAAAAAAGAAAATCAAACATAAGAAGGAAGGCAAAATGTAAGACGAGAAGGTAATATGCCATTCAGACGGAGCGAAGTGTCCGTTACAAAGGACAGCGACGTAAAACTGATGGCAGAGTCAAGTACAGTAATCGGAGAAACAATCGTCCAGACTCAAAATAAGAAACTTTCTAACTAGATTAGAGTAGTGCAACGCTTTGTTCTTTCGTGTTCTAACGCTCAGAAAACCGTTAAATTGACAGATCCTATCAGCATTTCGCTGCATTCCTCTTCCGACTGAAGGAAAGCTACCTTCCTATTGGCTTATTACGTGTAATTCGTTTAGGGTGGGTGCAGGGAGAAGGTGGGAGTGTCGACATAAATGTAGGGCAAGAGAGAAGAGCGAAAAACACTGACTGTTACAAGAAATAATTAGTTTCAAATATGGACGGTAAACTCCGATGGCGCCACATTACGAGACTATGCGAAGCTTTTAATTATTCAGTGTGAGAAAGATAGCAAGTGACGAATTTAGTCTATACCACACAAACACAAGGCAGCAGAAGATTGAGTATGCAACACAGAGGCGAGGCGTGTGCTGCCAAAGGATACTAGCATGTAACGTTTGATAACAGGTGAAGAAAGTGTATCACATAAGCATTTGTTCAAATCGTCAAGATATTACGTAGTAAGTAATTAGGTAAACAGATTCCTAGGATGAATTAGAACACCGCCATCATGCAGTAGGTAAGGTAAAGAAAAGTGCCCCCTTGTACAGGCATTGAGGCTCTGTACAGGTCTTACGGCCCATAGGGGGAGAAGAGATATAGCTCTACTCCTTCTTGACCACGGCACTAGAAGGGGGTGAGGGATCAGCGTCACACTCCGGCCGCTTTACCCCCGGGAAAGACCCGGTACCCATTTTACAGGAGGCTGGCTGGGGCCCAGGGCCGGTCTGGACATGTGACGAAAATCTCGCCCCCACCAGGATTTGACCCCCGGACCGTCCAGCCCGTAGCCAGTCGCTATACCGACTGAGCTACCCGGCCCATAACCACCATGCAGTAGAGGATACTAAAATTCTAACATGGCTAGAGCTTAAACGTACAGTCCTCTCAGGATGTAAATGCAAAGGCAAGGTTGAGCCTGTGCCTAATCATGACGTCGTGGAGAACCGGAGCCACAGAATTCAAGGTTTTAAATTCGTAACTTCGGTAGTGGATGGTGGTAAGTTGTAAGCATCACGCTCCGGCAGTTTTATTTGGATAAACAGCATCCGGTACAGACTGACCAGGAATCCTCTTACAACCCAGTGCCAGTTAGGGTATGGTGGAGAAGAGGAAAGTAGTGCCAGCCGAGAATACAATTCAATGGTTCACCAATTAATTGGTGACTTTACTGAACTACACGGATTAGCAATAGGCTTAATTTCTTTCTGCTACTGATAAATCGTTGTAAGTTGATATGTGACATGCGCATGTAATATGTCGGTATGTGAGTGACTTAGTACCCACGTGCAACAAACTTGCATGTTCTGAGTCGGCCAGACTAGACAAGAGAAGTTTGATTCTACCGGCTCAGTGCGCGACCTCAAAAACGAAAAGTACTGCAATACCACGGATATTAAACGAGTAAAGGTCCTCTGCCATGACCCTAAAGTGGGGTTTATATTGTACAGTAACACCTCACTAGTCACTGGTATTACGATCATAAAAGACACTGTTGATAGCAAAATGCGAAATTGCCTTAAGGGAAATCTGGTGTAGAATAACTGAGACCGATGTAAATATACTATATTTAAATATGTCTAAAACCCCCAAAACCACTTTTTGCTACAGAACTACATATTTCTATAGTAAAACCGACCAGAAGCGTCAATGTCTCAAATTTGTTTTATTGGAGCAACACTACATATTTCGGACGGTTTTTCCGTCCATTAACAAGAGTTAAGGACTGTACATACCGCAACAAGCATATGTCAAGCAGATACTGCCTACTGCTTGCTAGATGGAACTCAGTTTCATCTCGTTCCCGCTAGCAAGCAGTCGGCAGTATCCGTTTGAAATATGCCTGTTGCAGTACGTACATTTCTTAACTCCTGATGATGGACGGAAAGACCGTCCGAAATATGTAGAGTGTTACTCCAATAAAATAAATTTCAGACATTGATGAATCCGGTTAGTTTTACTATAGAAATATATTACGATGCACGACCCTAAGAACTACATACATTTAGTAACTAGCTGACTAAATCCAGAGGCCAATACGTCCTCAGTCATTCACGAAATTTTTCTCGTCCAATCGAACCGGATTGCTTGTTACCGTGTTCACAGGTCACAACCAGCCCCTGTCCACGTACAGATCCATATGGTCCATATATTTACATCCTATTTCTTCAATATCCGTCTTTATGTGATCCTCCAGTCTATAGCTGCTCTTACATGCGGTCTGCCTCCTTCAGGTTTGCACACAAAGCCAATGCACGCATTTTCCTTTCTCCCATACACAACAAATCCGCTACCCATCTTGTCCCCATTGACTTAACAAATCTGTTAGTATCTAGCAAGGGGTCCAAATCATGACATATTAACAAAACAAACGAATATATAGAAATCCTTCCGGACGTAAACACAGCCTATTAATCATCAAATGTGTATCCCTTAATGTCATAGCCATTGGCGTTGTGTATGCAAATTAAATAGCAGTAGAGCACAAAACAAATTCCGCACTTTGCAAAAAAAGAGGCACACAGGTGCTTGAAAGCAGCGGTAGGCGAGAATTTGACGTATTTGTTCGGGATTCCTGGACTCTGACAAAGAAATAAGATTGCAAAATGGCACTACAAAAGCAGCTTTTTTTGTGGTAGCGAAAACTGCACCATAAACAAGAGAGATTCCTCCCCCCCCCATAAAAATGGCGCAAAAATGTCATTTTTAAGGTGGCTATTGGGACTTGAAATACTCTACCGCCAAAGGAACGGTAATATCCGAAACAAAATGCAAATAAACACAATAGTAAAAAGCTGGGAAGGAAATAATAAAAACTGGCTAGATCACCTGAAACGAAAGGACAAGAATCTGCTACCAAAATTGCATCTCAAATAGAATCCCAACGAAAGAAGGGACATCGGACGATCTAGAAGACGATGGAGAGTCCAAGAAAAACTCGGACACTGAAGAGACAGTTTTCTAGAACTTAAAGCTCAGACACGTCCATGATGATAATGACTGGGCGTTGGGCGTTCTGTGTGCACATCGTCAGACGAAAAAGTTTACGTTCGGAAGTCGCAAACATTTGTTCAAAGGCTTGAATCAGAATCAGACCAGACGCATATATTGTCTTAATCTCGGCAAGACACGTCGATGCAATTTAAATTCAGTCCACTTTTTATACACCTAATCATCTGTCAATACAAGTCCCGATCAGACTGGTGTCGCGGTAACCGTCTGGGTTTTATTTGGAGCGGTAGCCGGTTAGAGTTTCGACCAGGACATCAGGCATCCTCAGGCTTCTTACAGGTTAACTTAGATCCTCCGGACAAACTCGGAGACAGTACTTCGAGGAGGTGACGTCCGTTGTCCTTCTGTGTTCTTACCAATTAAGCATTCACCAGTCAGTCATGCCACTCCCCGACATCATGGGGCCAGAGACACCGACAGCGACAGAAAATAAACCGCACAAAGAAAGCGAAGTAAATTATCGAAGGGAATGGGATGACGATTACATATGATAAGATGTGAGATATAAGAAAAAGCATTTGTGCACTTTTCAAAGCGCTACGTCTGCAGTCACCGTGACTAAAGGAAGCCGCGGTATTATAGGAATGTGGAGTGTAAAGAAGATGAGCTACGTTTCCTCTTTCTTACATCTTCGGCTCAAGTTTCTGGCGTTCTAGCTTTCTCTCTCAATGTATTCCTTCTCTCATTTCTTAGTTCTTTCTTGTTTCTCTCTTCCTTAATTTGTTTCAATTTCCTACCGGTGTCTTTTCTCCTTTCCTGAACGTTCATTACCGACTGAAACGTTCTCATTTTCCTGAAGCGCTTCTTGCGCTCTGACCCGACTTCCCTCCACATCGCAACATGCACAATGCAATATGTATGAACGTGGGCACACATCCCTGCTCCAAACGTCAAATGATACTGTGATTCCACTGATTTCTTTTACAGCCAAAAACTTTTAATGTAATTAACAATTACGTAGGCGTATCCCAAGTACAGGGTAGAAAATACTGAATAAATTAAGATCTTCCCGTTTTAGTAACATTATTACATACTCCTAAACTGTTCCCGATTACATTCTATTGATCACGGTCCTACTATTAACGGGGATACGAAGTAGAACGTCGTATGGACAATGACTGTAAATATTAAGGCTGTTATCGGCAGAACGAAATTGGTTCCATACACAACAAGCCGGGTGCTGAAAATCCATTGATCAAGTAGAGTATAACCATATTACAACTGGTTGCCAGTTAAAATAAACCTTCGCAGTCGTAATCAATTTACAGCTTGTGGCTGTGTCTCTCACATCATGCATCATGGTCCAATAAGCATCGTGACATAAATTACAAGAAGGCCCTGTATGTATTACAACAGTCACACTCAAAATCAGTTTTATCAATTTCTTCGTTGCTACATGTTTCGGCTTTATTAGACATTACAAGGCCTTGTATAAACTTATATATAAGAAAATTATATTCTATACAAGAAAAATTATATTCTTGTGCAGTATATAACGTTTCCTGTATCAGTCTCCTTCTTGTGCAGTATACCATTTTTCCTCTATAAAAGTGTATAAAAGGCCTATGACGGCTCACAGTTAGAGCCGAAACATGTAGCCGTGAATAAGCTCATAAAACTGCTGTTGTGTGTGACTGTTCATTGCATATACATGTGAAATGTTAATACCAACGGGGAAGTCTCACCTGAAAGCTAGGGACATAAATTACCGAGACCTAAACATATCGTGTCCTATTATATTAAATTATTCTCTGTCAATATTGTACAACAACAACTTGGTAAATGTTCCTTTTTGGTTAATTTAATGACACTTACTACCTGAAATACATAACGTCGATGATACACGACTAGAGAATTCCAATGGACTAGCTGGTAGGTAAACACCGAAGCACCCGGAGTAAAACCTGGCCAACCGCAGCTTCGTCCACCACAAATGCCATAAGAACTACCACGGCATCAAACCCAGACCCCGCGTAGAGAATGCGGTAACCAACGGTCTAAGCAATGGCCTAGTAATTTTAAAAGTCCTTTGTTTACAATTCACCATGCTCAGTTTTCTTCATGGTCTTAACTTTTCCCTCGCATATAACTTGGCGTCGAAGTCCTGTTCTGTTGAATGATAACTCAGGATTTGTTTCCCGCACGTATGGCTTCCCACATCTTAAGTCTTGCAATACAACACGAATGTGACTTGGTCCTTTACTCGAGTGTGTGCCACACATTATATCCAACAAACTTATAAAAGAGAAAACTTTGGTCACTCAAAAAAAGTAAT
>Ga0123353_10005674_pt1 | contig 16446 bp, 9 predicted proteins | sample TergutLab28metaG_3_FD_92763 | JGI IMG/M metagenome (GOLD analysis project Ga0123353, IMG submission 92763) | Labiotermes labralis P3 segment gut microbial communities from Petit-Saut dam, French Guiana - Lab288 P3 | ecosystem: Host-associated > Arthropoda: Insects > Digestive system > Gut ... | reverse complement strand
GAAGGGGGGGGGGGGGGGATTTTTGAAAAGAGAAAGTAATAAGCTTGTAACAGTAAGAACAAGAATATTAGATATTTGCGTAGAGACATAAGTGACTTTGAGAAGGATTATCAACCTAGAACGAAATTGGGGCAGATTCGGAGGGCGGTGTTCTTGCAGTATATTAGGCATGTGAAAGAATTACTTCTTTCAGGTATTAGATATTCATCGGGCTGATGCTGTTAGGCAAACTGAAGTAACATGACAAAACATTCACTAGTACTTGAACCAAGTGACTTTAAGGTTGTGGTGGATGTTGGGTTAAAATATATAAACGACATGGTTTACGACTCTTTACAGCAGAACTCATCCAATCAGGAGATAAAATATTATTCATAATAGGGAAGTATTAGCTGTCATTGTACCTGTTTGTAAGAAGGGTGATGAAACATACTGGTAAATTATCGAGGCGTATCATTTTTATTAACGTGGGCGGGGTAGCTCCGTCGGTATAGCGACTGACTACGGGTTGGACGGTCCGGGATCGAATCGCGGTGGGAACGAGATTTTCCGCCCGTCCAGCCCGGCCTTGGGGCCCACCCAGCCTCCTGTAAAGTGAGTACCGAGTCTTTCCCGGGGGTAAAGTGCGGCCGGGGCGTGCTGCTGACCACTCACCCCCTTCTAGTGCCGCTGTCATGGATGAGTAGAGCTATACCTCTACCCACCCTCTGGCCCACACCGGGCCTGTAACGGGGAAACTTTACCTTTACCTTTATCATTGTTATTAAGTACGTACACATTTTTACCCAGCATTCTGCAAATTAAATCACAATAAACTTTATTTATGGAGATTAAATCCAATGCACTTATCTGCCACGTTAGAACATTAGTTAGTTGATGAGATGGTTGGCAGTTCTGAGTATCTGTGCTCTGCTGGTGGGAAGTTTTGTAGTCATTCTACCGAGTTTCTTGTATGTGTAAGGAATAGGATTAGCCGATTTGATGTAATTCTTTCTCGTATAATGAACAGGAATATTATTACTCTTACGAATGAGATTGTTGATCCTATTGATGATATGATGTTTCATGTGGTGTAGGCATCTGGGTAGTCTGAGTATCTTCGAGGTATTCCGGCTAATCCTAAGAAGTGTTGTGGGAAGAATGTCAGGTTTACCCCTACGAATATAACAGCAAACTGGGCCTTTAATCACTTTGGATTTATAGTAAGTCCAGTGAATAATGGGAATCATTGAACGAATCCTCCTATAATTGCAAATACTGCTCCTATTGATAGGACGTAGTGAAAGTGTGCTACTACATAGTAAGTGTCATGTCCATTAGCAGATTAAATTCTTTGAGATCGTTATTGTGGATTTCGACGTAGTAGATGAACCACCGCTCAGATATTCTGCACACGACGTCAGGTACTTGAGGAAAATGCGAACTGTCCTACTGGGCAGTTCATCAGCTGTTTTCTTTTTTACCATGACGCAACAGCCCCAGTGGGCCAAGGCCTCCTCTTTGTCGAGGGTTCATGATAACACTCAGTAAGATACTCCACACTCGGTAGGACTCCTCTGGACAAGTGATCAGCTCGTCGCAGAGACCTCTACCCGACAACACACAACACTCACAAGAGACAGACATCCATGACCCGGCGAGATTCGAAATACAATCCCAGCAAGCGAGCGGCCGCAGACCAACGCCTAGACTGCGCGGCCACTGAGATCGGCATCATCTGTTTGTAGACCTCAAAAAAGCCTGTGATTCAGTTAGAAGGGGGGTTTTGTGTAATCTCACTCAGTCTTGAATGCCGGTGAAACTGGTTACGTTAATCAGAATGTTTTACGCGATCTATAGCAAAGTCAGGATAGACACTGACAAGCAGGCTGTGTGGGCCCCAGAGCCGATCTGACGTTTTGGAGAAGATCCGGTAATCGAACCATGATTGATGGGCTGTCCAACCCATATAACCTATGGACTGCCCCTCTAAATTAATTTGTTTCTGTTTAGGTAGCAAAGTAAGCTAAAAATTGGCTTGTGTACTTGTGTGCTTTTCATTTGAGGTGCCGATCGCTCTTGCAGGTGATCGTGTTGTGGAAGGTCACGACTGTTAAAGGTCTGTCTAAAAATACTACATGTACCCCAGAATCGTGACCGAGCGATCACTGATGCCTGTGTACAAAGTGCTTCAGAATCTCAATCCGACACCGCAGAAAGCGTGCGCAGAAACTGCAGCCCGCCCCTGAGGGTGGCTGATAAATGTGTCGACGCCTTTGCGTTGGTTACTGTCGACATTGAGCACATTAACACATCAATTACATTTACATTTATTTATGTGCTATGCAGCGATGCTGCCAGCAACTTCATTTGAGGAATTATGCCGACTGCTGCTCGGATTAGCTAAGGAAAACTACGGGAAATGTCAGTGATTATAGTCAATCACTGGAACAAGATTTGAACCCATGGCTGTTCCGAGCAAAAATCAGGACTGCTGTCCATTCGACGGCGTTGTTAAGTCTTAAGCACGTCGAAAATAAAATACAAAAGCAAACAACTAAAATTTTGAAACAGGCAGGCTTATGAGATGACCGAACTCTTTGTGTTTGTTTCTCCAGTTTGTCTAATGAACTTGCAGACCGATATGGCGAAACTAAACTTGTTACGAACGTAATTACATTAGAGGTCACCCAGACACGGTTCTTTATAATTTCTTAAATCAATAAAAATAACACGGGAGACGTGGAAACTTGGGAGGCGCGAGCAACAATTAGTTGAGGATCGTAAGATGAGTATGTCTGGCAGTATCACTGGAAAAATGTGCAACTTTCATCGAGGTAATATTTTTGTAGAAAGTTAAACACGTAACGGCATGGCGACCGTGAAAACGTTGTGTTTAGGTTTAATGGTAATAGCTAAAGAACAGTTTCAGCTAGATGTAATATATATATATATATATATACTCGCACGTTAGTGTGAAATATTGTAAGTAAAAAATTACAAATATGGCGAAGATGCGAAACATTGAGGTTATATCCGACATATTTTAAGGGTACAGAATATGCTTAAATAGAAAAGTTCTTCGCGTAAATAAAATACATCAATAATAATAATAATATAAAACTGCAAATATTTTAAAATGTAAAGACCTTGCAACAGATATACAACGTATGTGGAACGTAAAAACAAAAGCGATACCAGTAATAATGGAAACAACTGAAACCATCTCTGAATCATACAGAAAATAACCGAGTAACATACCTGGAAAGTACAACATAGAGGAACTACAGACAACTGCAATATTTGGCACTGAGCCCATGTTTGTAAAGTGCTAATGTGGAGGTAAACAACGGTTATCATGGCAAATAACATTACATGTAGGCCTACCGTAGGAGCTGCAACGTTATGTACCCTAGAAACGTGGTTTGTTTTGAGTACGTAATTGTAAATACCCTTGTAGATGTGAAAACAAATAATAATAATAATAAAATTAAGATTACAAATCCGTGCAATAGGACCGCAGGCTTTATGAGTCCTGTACGGAACTCCGTATTAGAATATACCAATTTTTCGTTGTCGTTTCATACTCGTTACATTTATTGCTGTCGGTTCCTTTTATGTGACCAATTCGTAATGTAACATCTAGTTACGGGAATAACTTGTAACGCTCTCCGCCCATCTGTAAAGAGGGTGCGCCTACATAATTCCATGGCGCACACTTCTTGACAAGTTAACGGTTGCTGATCTTTTAAAGAAGTATCTCACCACATGTGAATCCCGAAGAATCATTATCGTGTTCACAAGACCTCAGTCCTGTTCCTTATTCTAAGCCAGATAAAGTGGTCCATACCCACACGTCATGTATTAAGCATCATGCTGCCTGAGGACAACGCTACAGAGTAAAGACAAAGATACTGGAGGCTGCTGCATGTACGCGAGAAAGGTACAGACTTTTCAAAGAACCGCACAGAGCGCTGGGGGAGGGAGAGAGGTAACAAGGAGCAAATGGTTAGACATCAGCTGACCTTCGTGCTACTGACCTACATCTGTCTCAAAATGCCACAAGCCGCCTACAAAATGCCGATACAAGTAACACGCTGGGGTTGTCCACCCTTCTGAAGGCCATGCTTATCCGATCGTAAAACTGAACAAAAAAATATAAAAGCAATTTGAACACCGTGAAGAGGTCGTCCGTCTGTCCTTGTGTTCGAGATTGTTCTTAAAGTGCACGCGAGTTTCGTATCTTAACATATTCTCTACAATTGAAAAAGTTTTTATTGAAGTGATTTTTGTATAGACCGTCTGAACAATACGGATATGTTGCCTCCAGTGCCGAATGTTTCACTTTCCAGACGTCTCGACGAAATCAGACTAATTTAGTATCACTTCAGAAGTTACAGACATGAGTAAAATTTCAAATTGAACTGTATTACATTTAATGACGATGTCGTTTTCTGAAATTATAGTGGATCGGTGGTACACGAAGTACGCATATGGAGCAAGGGGAAAGCTGCAGTACTCGGAGAAAAACCTGTCACGGCGCCACTTTGTACACCATAAATCCCGCAGATACCGGCCTGGGATCGAATCCGTACCTCCGCGGTGAGAGACCAGCGACGAGCTGTATTTCAGATTGAGCAGTAGCGGTTTATGTACGAAGACGACTGGTATGTGTACGGTACAGTATTTCACTAGCAAGAAGGAGAAGAAGAAGAAGAAGACGAAGAAGAAGAAGGAGAAAAGGAGAAGAAGAATAAGGAGGAGAAAAGGAGAAGAAGAAGAAGGAGGAGGAGAAAAGGAGAATGAGAAGAAGGAGAAGAATAAGAACAAGAAGGAGGAGGAGGAGGAGGAGAAGGAGGGGGAGGAGGAGAAGAAGAAGGAGAATAAGAAAGAGGAGGAGGAGAAGGAGAAGAAGGAGGAGGAGGAGAAGAAGGAGATGCAGAGACAGACAGATGTCGGCGGCGGCGCCTGATAAACAGTTGTTGGTCAGTCTATCAGCAACACTGTTATGTTGTTGTTTGAGCTACAGACATGATAATCCTTGTGGGCCGGACTAGTTGGTTCAAGGGTAGGTAATTATTTTGACTTCGTATGCTGGAGGTTCGCGGATCATATCTCGACCGGGACACCGAGTATCCTAACTAAAGTTTTCTGTTGATTTCCTCAGCACCGCGGAACAACACAAGAACATTACTTCAAAGTATGCCATTTCCACTTCCTTCCACATCCTTGCACATTCACTATCATCGTATTCGAGGTGTAAGGTATGAATAACCTCATTTCGGTTGCTTACGTTCGTGGTTTAGGTACGTTCCTAAATTGCTGAGGAACCTGCACATGCTGTGGGCTCTGCATTTTAGCCTAATTGCATTTTGAAGCTTGTGGAAGCACAAGGTGACATATCCAATCATGTTAGCGTATTAACTCACTTTCATTTCCACGTGACAGTTCGACCTTCCCGTTAAGGTCACGGCCTTAAACTGGGGGGTAGTGTTCGGAATCAGTGCATCATTTCTCTTTGACGGCCTAATCATTAACGACTTTTATATAACAAGGTTCTCAGGATAAATGTGATGCCGACCTGTGGCTGTTCCTTTTATGCAAAGACCACACTGACGACACCGTCGAATCAAAATGAAATTTGACCGGCCTGATATAGACCTCTGATGACCAGTGTAATCAAAATCGGAAGACCATGCGATTATTCGTTCACTTTTATGCGCGTTCGCAAAATTTCGAAAAGCGACTATTACCTTCGTCATGTCTGTCTGTCTGTCCGTCCGTCCGCATGAAACAACTCGGCTCCCACTGGACGGAAATTCATTAAATTTGATATTTGAGCATTTTTCGAAAACTGTCGAGAAAATTCGATTTGCATTAAAATCTTACAACAATAACGAGTACTTTACATGAAGACCTATACCTTTTTTTATAATTTATGATTCTTCTTAGAATGAGAAATATTTCAGACAGAAGTTGTAGATAAAATCGAAATACATTTTATGTTCAGTAACTTTTTTTTTCCTCCCGAAAGCCGTACCATTTATGAGATAATGTGGGAAAATACGGTACAGCCAGGCAGGCCACAGATGACACTATAATTTGGCGCATGCGCTTTGCATGCTGGATAACTAAGGCTACACACATACACACACACATACACACACACTCAGAGTATGTATTACTCATATTTTTTCCAAGACAACAGTGGTTACGCGAGCGCCCCTCATTGTTACGTACATTGCCTGGGTTGTTTGCAGTTAATAAAGTGTCAACATTGCTTGGAGGTTAAAACACAATTTTTTGTCCTTCAAAAGCGGCCGGTAGCGATTACTGACCACAATTCCTGACTGCTGATATGAAGGTAAAGGTAAATTTGTCCCTTCCCACGCCATGAGAGCATATAGCGGGAGTAGAGATATAGCTCCACTTATTCTTAAATTCGGTACTAGATGGAGGTAAGTAGTCATATTCACGGCCCAGTCGCTTTACCCCAGGTAAAGGAGTCCGGTTTTGGAGGAGCGAAAAACCTCTTGCCCCTACTTGGATTCGAACCCCGGTACGTCCAGTCCGTAACTTACTCGCTATACAGTCTACGCTACCCCGACTTCTAAAATTGCTGATGTTGATGTAACTGCATGGTATTCGGGTACTTTCTGTTGAAACATAATAGCTAATAGAAACTAACTATAATTGTTTCAGGTTTATGCAGAGGAAGCTGCATCAGAAGGCGATGATCATGACGATGACGATTGTGATGGCTATGACTATGACGAGGACTACTCGTCAGGGGAAAGGACGCCTAGCAGAGTGACACGCCACAAGAAACAGCACGTGGACAAAACCACAGAGGAGAGAGTGACACACAATCACGATAAAATGGGACACCAAGCAGAACTGTCAGCCGGATCAGTCGGTATAATACGGTTTCCTTCTCTACAGATTTAATACTGAATTAGTGACCTTGCTGAGGTCTAAGAACACATCATATGGGCCAAAGATAAACTGAGCACAGCATACCATATGACACACAGTAATATCGCTGATTGAGATTAACTAAAGACCCAACGTGACTACTCCATCTGTAATTAAGCCATTACCAATGACCTTGCTCAGACTTGTACACATTAATGTATTAAATTGCGGGATTACTGATACAGACTATTTAAAATCATCCTGCAACAGAAATCGTACTCCCTTTTTTTAGCAAAACAATAAATAAACCACGGCAAATTACAGCCCACACAAGCACGCATGCACACATATTGTTAAAATTGTTAAAACTGTGTTTCTAACCTGCAGACAGGCACGTGTCGCGGGCATAAGTATGAAGCACAGCAAGTAGTACGTCCTTAGTACCGTCGGACCAGCACCTTCAAAATACATGGGAATAGGTTTCCAGCGCCCGAACTTGTCGGTGTATCTTAACCATCTTGGGGCAGGTCCCGCAAATTGAGGTCCGAAACCAACAGATACGCTGCTTGAAGTAGTTTCTTATGCTAAATATTTTTCACTTTTCGAAGATTAAACCCCCTTGCCTCAGATTCAGAATTCTTTCTGTAACGTTCAGTTGTTTATCCGGTACAGTAAAACTGGTGACATCTGGTGGCAGAGATGCGCTAAAGCGGAAGTAAGCCTGTTAGCCAAGAACACGTCACGGCTAACTTTCCTTTCCTGCATGTTGTGGTTACATCCGCCAGGATAGACCGGCAGGGTTGTAGGATGCGTCGAACAGCGCAGTGTCCCAACTCACGTACGCAGAACACAACAAAGAAAGACACTAAAATCCACAGGTGCACACCCGAGGCACGATGATATGAAATGCTTTAATTGATTTACCATTCAGCCGAAATCAGCCACTGAAATCGGCTGATGACTAATGTATTGGAATTTTTAAAAATAAAATAAATACCACAGGCAGTATTACATGGACGTAAAAAAAGAAAGAAGATTAGATCTTTCTGTATGCCTCTCAATTTGGTGAGTGAGTCAAGGAACCTAGAACTAAAAATTATGGGTGCGCGCCTAAATGTCAATGCCTCAGATGAGATTCTATTAGACCTTGGTACCAAAACTATTTTTGATGAGCTGTTACCATATCTAGCCAGCCAACAATGTAATATTTGAAGCCCATTTCTACTTCAAATCTTCTCCATTCGACGTGACTTGGTTCCATCAGCCTACATAAAGTACTCCCTTCGTATACGTCTTAACGTTCAATCCGTGCTGCTTTCTTTGGTATTGCAAGTGACCATTTTCCAAGAGATTTAACCACAAACTTTCTGTATTTATTTCTTCTCCTTGCCATTCTCGTGACACCCTCAGCCTATCATAGCCTATTGAATATCCGTACCGTAACTCTCAGTAGCTTATGCCTGTCTCTCCCATCTGGCCTCTTACCATGAACTTCTTTTTCTGTAAAGTTTTGTGACCATTTCCTATGTCCATGCATTTTGCACTCCTTGGCTTATCTCCGTCAGACAAAGGCTTCCATATCACATAGAAGGATAACATTAAAATGAATAAGATAAATAATATGTTCATTGGCGTATCAGTCTCGCTGATTTAATCACAGGTCCGCCGAGAGCGGGTTCGGGCCCCATCAAAGGAGCATCGACAAAGGGAAAAGTAAGGAAACAAACAGAGGGCGTCGTATGCCTGATGGCCGCTGGCCGCAAGTGCCGTCAACAAGATAGATCACTCCCTAATTAAACCCGAGACTGATGAGAAGGACAAAATCATATACAACATAGTGGGGCCCCGTTCCGGACTGCCGGGCCCCGGAAATTTGTACCAGCTTCCTCCCCTCTCTTTGGCAATGTATTCAGCCTAGCATTAATTGGTAAAAAGTACTAAGAAAACTTACAACATTTCTGTTATTCCCAACTAAAATACCGCTCGTGTCTTTTTTTTTTCAATTTTATTCTCAATCTTAGTTCTTTGCCACAAAGTGATGGACAGTGTTTGCTTCCATTTAAAGCTGCACACCTATATGACTTTATACAGTGTCAAACAGAAGACGAGATAAACGTGTCAGTTCTGTGGATGTGAAACATAGTCTCTTGCTTTGAGCAAAGTATATAAATACAGTGTATACCTTTGAAAACAAAGTCGCTGGAAAAAGGTATACCTAAGAAGGGACAATTACAACATTGGGCATTATATTAACGAGAAATTTCGTGATTTTTGTAGGTCACCTGTTATTGGTGTAGAGGTCAGGTCATGCCCCACTGCCACCACGTGTGACAGTCGTAACGGAATTGTATTCTGTCACTTTCTCGCGGCGACATGAGCGAAACCGCAGCTTTTGAGATTTCACGATGAGTGGCAAATCTACCCGCTTAACGGTCTGGCAGATACGTGTTTGTGAGTCTGGATAGCAGAGTCGTTACAGTAATTAGGTGATGAGCTGGGCGTTCTAGGAATTGCGGTTCTATTAGTGGCTGGGACAAGAGATCTTTCATTTCAAAAGCGTCCGGACAGGCGATATTGCCCACCCAGCCTTCTATTCAGTGCGTACTGGGAGCTCTTTCTCCGAGGAAATAGCGGCTGGGTCTTGAGGCTGAACCCTCACATCCATAAATCCCGAAGTTGATGAGTGGAGCTGTACCTTCATTCTTCCATATGCCTTCATGTCGTACTTGGAGCCTTGCCATACAAAACTTTTGCTGTCCTCCGAACTGTTTGAAATGAACTCTGGTAGGCGAGGGTATGAATTTCTTAGTTTGATAACACTGGGACGTTACTGTACACTCTGTTCTGTGGAACTCTGCAGTGTTGTTGATCTTTCAGCAGAACGATCCAAGCGGGAGATCCAGTCTTCGGTGTTGCCGGTCATTTCAGAAAGTTATGGTGTAGATTACAAACACAACAACACAAATAGTGAGGGCCTGAGGCTCTATGAGTCCCTTGTGTCCAGTGGTGGCAAAAATGAGCCGAAGGACACTTCTTTAGACTGGAGCAGTACTGAGAATCCCATCAAAAACTATCACAGGTAAGTTACTGTCTTAACATTCTGAAGATGTGTTTTTAGGCGCGTTAGCAAAATTGAGAAAAGCGACTATTAGCTTCGTCATGTCCGTCCGTCCGTCCGTCCGTCCGTCCGCGTGTAAAAACTCTCCTCCCACTGGACGTATTTTCATTAAATTTGATACTTGAGGATTTTTCGAAAATCTGTTAAGAAAATTCAAGTTTCGTTAAAATCGGACAAGAATAAAGGGTATTATACATGAAGACCAATGTACATTTTTTGTCATATCCCACTCATTTCTTCTTAGAATGAGAAATGTTTCAGACAAAAGTTTAGAGAACATCAAAACACATGTTTTGTTTCCAGTAACTTCTTTTCTCTCTAAAATCATGCCGTTTGTGAGATAATGTGGAAAAATATTGTGGAGCGGGGCAGGCTACAGATGACAATATGGCGCATGAACATTGTATGCTGGATAACTAAGGCTACAAGTACACACACTCACGTTGTGTAATACTCATTGATTTTCCACTGCAACAATACTAGCATGGATGCGCCTCAATGTTAAATTACATTGCCTGTCTAGTGTGAAATTCATATTGTTCATTCTGTGCATTATTGATAACTGTTGCTGATTTTTGTTAAGTATGTTGGCTGCTCCCAAGATACTGTATATCAATATCCATCACATTTGTAAACTACTCTACAAAGAAATTTCTACATTTTAAGCATCTGACTCGTTTACATGTCAGCTGTGTACAGAAGTGACTGGTTTGGTTTCATGCTGAATTACTTTAGTTTGATTCCCTGATGATGGCCCCTTTTGAGCCGAAACATGTAGGAATATGTGTGTGATTGTAATACAAATATCCAAGGAACAAGCATGTGTATTTTGTTGGTTGACTGTCAAGTATATGTGTCCATTAATTCCAGAGCTCCAAACTACAGTCTGCCACAGCTGCTGTAAAGCATAAAGTCAGATACTGTTACACACCTAACTGCCACTGTTTCATTCATTTTCCAAATTAACAAAGACTGAAATAATATGACCTGGATTTGTATAACTGTGAAATGCAGTCTCATTCTCTGAATTTTGAATATAAATGGCAAATATTCAGAAGAAATATAGGAAGGAGAATATTTTAATTCAGAAGGATGTTTCCAAAAGGCATTTTTGATATAGAAATGTTGTGATGGAGCCACAGACTAGTGAAATGTACAAGGTAAAGCTATTTTGGAGAGGCTCTTAGGGCTTCAGCAGGTTGAGGCTCCCAAAATTTCTAGAGTCAGTACATGAAGGTGATAAGGCTGTCAGCCCTACCCTCCTGCCACCTTTACCCTCAGGAGATATCTGGGAGATAGGAATAAGTTATTGAAAAACCGCAGTAACCCCAACTGGAATAGAACCCGCGACCTTCTGGCTTGTAGTGTAGTGACTTAACCAGCTCCACCACTGCATACCTGATTAATGAAATGTGTGTACTAAAAATTTTGGGAATCCAAGGATCAAGGGCTCTAGCACTACTGACGATGACAATACTAGAAAATTGATGCATGTTTATATTAATCTAAAATCAGTGGAAGATCTAACTGAATATATCAAAGTGTAGTGTAACTGAACTGCATGAAATGGTTTGTTGTGAATTACATTGCGACTTATTTGGTTTGCAAAGAAAGAAAGAAAGAAAAAAAAAGTGATTTATTTGGGATTTATTTTATGACCCATTATGCTACATTGTGTTGTGTAGACACAGTGGACTAGTGATGATTTCCATTCATTGTCAGAGTATCATACAATTAATGAAACTTCTTGTTTCTGTTAGATACACAATATTATATCTCCAAAAATTCTGTAAAATAAAAATCTGTCATCAGGGATTGATCCCATAGAAAGTCAGGGACTCTACAGAGCACATTCTGAGAACAACCCTGTGAGTTACAATGTAACAGATTAAAGCTGGATAATGTATGTAAACAGAAACACAAACATTTATGCAGCACACACAGTATTGAAGGATGGGCTGAACATGTAGCTTAGATAAGTAAATACATGTAGAATTATGGTGGAAAATTACTACTTGGAAAAACAAGAAGATGTTAACAATGTGTTATAGACAATTTTAGGGAAATTCATCATATATGATGTTAACAAAATGAGTTTATTCAAATTCAGATCCATTAGTTGCCTTTGATATTAGCAGCATTTAAATTTATGGTTATACTTAAAGAGAATTAATCAGTCAAGTTGTACTGACAGTGATGTGTTATTCTGGGTAATGAGTAAGACATTGCTAGTCTGTGAATTGGACCAATATGCATTGCTCATAATAAATTATGTGGTGGGGACAGGAAACTCGAGGTGTAAAGTACCGCATTGCATGCAGATAAGAGAGAGAGAAAGAAAGAAAGAAAGAAAGAGAGAAAGAAAGAAAGACAGAAAGAAAGAAAGAAAGAAACCAACCCTTCTCCAGTTCACCCAGGCCTTCAACACTTCCACTCTTCCCACATTTGATAGCATATGTGATGCAATGTGCTGTGGCTGAACTAACGATTCCTTTTCGTGAGCCATGTCTGTTTAGTGTTGTCTGATTTCAATACAAAATTGTTTGTGTCCCCACCTGGTGTTGTACACAGAGACTGATGTTTAGAACACTTGGTATGAATGTCACACTAATGGAAGTTAGTCTATCATCATAATTCATAAAACTGCTCTTTCAACCCTTTCAGAACCATTTCCAACATATTCCATACATGCTGAAAATGCCATTTAGTTCTCATAGAACTTGTAGCTACTAAGATAATACTGCTCATGAAAGAGCAATTTGTCATAACCCACACCATTCTTCAAACTGATATTCCCACATTACTAAGACATTTGGGTTAAAAATGTAACTTCTGTCCAAATGCTGTGTCCACAAAAAATTGCTTCTCTTGCTTATATTTTTATAAAAACATAACATGATTAAATGTTGGTCTATTGAGGAGCTGTATGGTTTCTTCTGTCTCCTGTAAAATTGCATGTGGTGGGGTTATGACAAATTGCTGTTTCATGAGTGATATGTTATTTCCAATAGCATTAAGATATTCAGCTGTGAAAGACAAGGTAATAATATGAAGTCTAAAATGGCAGAAATGTTAGAGAGTCATTAAATTTCCTAATAGAAATTTCAGTGTGACAGTTACATGAGTGAGCACTTGTAAACTTTATTAAAATTATGTACAGAGTGAGTCCACTGTGGACACCCAAGTCACAGCAAAAGAAATATGTAGGAAGCAGTCCACAATACAGTGATGCGCCTGTGCACCGAAGGCATCGTGACTGGCCTCGGTCAACCACTACGAGTGCACCAGCACCAATCATCTCACGAGTGTCACGGGTCATGCAGACCGACCCCAGCGACTCGCTGCTGCATCAGCCGCCACCACCTGCACCACTTCCCCAGCATCCCCAAGATGATAAACTGCCTGATGGAGAGACAGTGGTCAGAGTATACCAGGTGTGTGCCAGCAGCTGTACTAGTATTTTGTTAGTTTTGAAACTTGGAGCCCCTCAGCTGCACATACCTATGAAGCTTCTGCTGTTGACATGATACAAGGAACATGAATATTCTGTGGACAAAGTGCAAGTATTTTGAATGTTAGAACAGGAGTTACATGTAAGTTACCATTGTGCTTGTAGGGATGATGAATGTCCTTCATCAGGAGCCAAGACTGAGATGCAGAACTGAACATGGAACATGAGTGTTAACCATCTGACAGCAATGTTCACTGCATGGCATGAAAACCAAAGAAGTCTTTAAGGTTAAACATTAATTACTGATCAAGTGAATGACTGGGCAGTTCTACTGATGAAGCACAAGGAACATGATATATCCAGTTGATATGGAATTAATTTATAATAATTCACCAACAAATGCACAATTTTATATATTTACACAGTTATTTTATGTTGAAAACAATGATAAGCCCTATTATATTGTGAACCCTGAGGGATCATCATCACGGAGTCTGTACGTTAATTAAATCTGCATCAGACATTAAGAAAGTAATTTATGATGTTTCTTAATGCCTTGTACAGAGATAATTGATGTACAGACTCCCAGATGATGATCCATCAGGAATTGAAACATGCAGGACTTCTCATTGTTTTTAATATAAAATAACAGTGTAAATATAGAAAATTGTGTATCTGATCTGGTGGTTATTTTAAATTAGTTATTACCAATGCATGGAATGAACAATGTAAATTTTGTTGTGGAATCCTGTTGTGATAAAACTAACAGTAAAGAAAACTGAGCAGGCTAGTTTAGTAGTACCTCTGTCCACTTGAATACACAGAGTGTATCAAGTTTAAATGTACATCAGGTTACTGGCTATCCTGATTAATGGTTGTTCTTGTCATCTCCATTCAGTCTTTCCAGTCAAATTCTGGGATATTATTTTGAAGTAGGTTCAGAATTGTTACTGAACTGTCATTCATGATGCTTTTGATGCTACATAATTTACATGAGATGCACTAGAGAAGACAAGAGGTACAGAAGTCTAAGAAACTGCTAGCAACCATAAAGCATAATCTGAATAATACGCACACAAGACAGTGTTGCTGAAAGCTAGGAATATTGTTCTTTTGGATTTTGAGAAATATATCTGTAACTGAAAACACAAACAGGGTTGTGTCACCTCAAAATAAGTGGAGTTAGTCAAGCATACACCCATTCCTTTTGGATCTTGAAAAGGGCCTGTTTTTATCCTATCTTGTATGTTTTGTATGAATGATTTTGAGAAATATATCTTATAGAAAAGTATGTATTTGAGCAGGGAACATTGCTGCGGGCAAACAGAGATGTACATAGCCACCTCATTTGCCACACAGTCACTAGTCTGCATACTGGTAACATAATTTACATGTATTACAAGCAGAATCCAACTTGCTGCAGTTTTCTTGGTAGTTAGCAGTGGAGCACTAGAGGGCAGCAGATGGTACTGTACAGTCCCAAGAGCAGGGCTGCCACACTGACATGGAAGATGAAGAAGTATATTTGGAATACTGCATAATGTTAACTACACTAAGGTGAAGAGCAGACTGACCATGTAGCAACTAGGGTGATGGAAAAGTGAAACAGGTTCAGCTTATGTGTGCAGCATCACAGTAAATTTACATGAGATTTGTTATAGTTCTGCAAGCCTGAAAGTGATCTAAATAATACATACACATACACTCACACCCCTTGTTTTTTGCCTGTTTGTTTTACACCTTTTTACTGTAACACCCTTTGACACTTTACACCACTTCTTAATTTGAACTGTCTGATTTTTTTGTTTAATACCCTTTGGCTGGCTGTGTTCTGTTATACTAACCCTTTATTTCTGATGGGAATATCATTTTTTATTTATGCCCACTTTTTCAGAAATGCAACTGCAGCATACAACAAGGGCTGGGTGGATAACAATTCAGTCCCTGCCTTACAGAAACACACCATGTTTCTATTATAGAGACCAACCAGTTAATGTTATTTACAGAAATAGCTATTGTTTATTCCAAGAATGATAAAATACTTGAGAATTGTGTTGGCAGAGTGCAGAGTTTGAACGTTAAAGCAGGTGGTACTTACAGTTAACACTGTTATAAAGGGTTAAGTAACTACTCCATTATTTTCAGTTAGCCTGCAAAGACAGAATTTTTCTGACTCTGAAGCTGTACCCCTACCTTGAAAATGGCTGCATTTCATTTAGTGCAAATACTGAGTCTTGATTTCTTCTCTGTGGGAAATAAATAGGTGGTACAGCATTAGAACTGAGGCATATGATGGTGCAGTTGGTTGAGGCACTGTGCTACAAGCTGGAAGGTTGTGGGTTCGATTCCCAATGGGGTCATTGGAATTTTTCATTGACTTAATCCGTCTGACCGCACTATGTCTCTGCAGTTGCCTCAGCCTCTAACAGAAATGAGTACAAGGAATATTTCCTGGGGGGGTAAGGAGGCCAGTGCAGAGGCCTGACAACCTTACTGCCTTCATGTGCTGTATGTCTGGAAATCCTGGAGCCTCAACCTCATGGAACCTTCAGGGATAGCTTTATCATTCATTCATTCATTTATTTTCATCCTGTAGATCCGTACCGGGTTAAGTCAACCCTTAGGATATAGAACATGTCATAGGTAATAGCTTTACAATTATTTTACATTTTAATATACACAACTATACAGGTTAAATTAAGAAACTATGTATGTCTATATTTGTCAAGTCATATTACAATATATTCTCATTACTGTGAGTGTAATACTTGATAACAGAATCATAGTAAAACTATAGAAAACCACGAGATATTAAACCTCTCACTGTTTCCTTATGACCTAGGTTTAATATATCTATGACTACATTATAATACTGAGTCCTAATGCTTAATTGTGTCTGTAATCGAGATACTCCTCCATTGAATAAAATGAGTGGGAGAAGAGAAATCTTTTTAAGGCTGGTTTGAACATCTGTATCTCTTTT
>Ga0123353_10005673_pt1 | contig 16450 bp, 11 predicted proteins | sample TergutLab28metaG_3_FD_92763 | JGI IMG/M metagenome (GOLD analysis project Ga0123353, IMG submission 92763) | Labiotermes labralis P3 segment gut microbial communities from Petit-Saut dam, French Guiana - Lab288 P3 | ecosystem: Host-associated > Arthropoda: Insects > Digestive system > Gut ... | reverse complement strand
CTGAGTGGACCCCGTTCCAGACCCACTACTACTCAGAAAATCTGGTAGCGCCGGGGATCGAACCCGGGACCTCTGTATCTGTAGCCAGAAACTCTGACCACTAGACCACAGAGGCGGTCTCCATGACACAGTATTACTGTCATAAATTCAAGAAAGATGAGAACGTAGCGTGCAATATTCAGATATGAAATAAGTACAGAATTTTAGTGGGCGAAGCCTAAAAGAGTGTTACACCTTTGGCGACTTACACGTAGATGTGAGGATATCATTAAATAGAAACTGTGTAATGATGTAGGACTGCATTCAATTGATTCAGAATAGGGTCGAAGGCGGGTTCCTCTGAAAACGCGTATTCTTGAACCAACAAGCAAAAATCAGCTTCCCAAGAATGACTCTTCCATGAATCCAAAGAGTCTCGCCACGATTCGTAACTGCGACGACCCTAGTACATACACAGATCACTAAATCCGATAAAAGACGCTCCTGTCTTCACATATGGGTTGTTATGTCTATATACGTCAGTAATCATCTGCTGTTTAATTTTAAGGCATCTCCATGACCTTTCACAATGCCAGTAATTTTACGGAAGTCAATGATAATCATTCATAAAAAAAAGAACAAGCAAAATACCAAGCAGGTAGGTATATCATATCTAATACAGAAATTCGCCACGACACAAAGGTCAGTGTTTCTTCATGAAAACTATACAATCTACGAAAACTATCCGCATGGTACTTACAGAAGACACAGATCTATGGTCAAACTTGAGCAGCTGATATATGTTCAGATGATGAAATTCCTTACCTTTATGAAATTGTAAGGTTCATAGTAACCTTTGCACAAACCGACATTCCGCCTTACTATGATGCAGCATCAGGGCAATCCACACTCTCAGCCCCTCAGTTCTAACAGTATCTGCACATCTATGCCTAAATCTCCCATTTGCCAACTAAAATTTTATATTCATTTCCCAGCTCCTCATCGTCATCCTAGACCATGACCAAGATCCCGTCCAAGTGTGATGCCGTGTGTAATATTCACTAACAGCTTTACTTGTGCCATGATACATTGTTAAACTTTGTCCCAACGTTCAAGACGGAGGACCACCCCTCGATAGGCACCCATATATGCTTACTCGAAGATTTATATTTGCAGGTATCTTCATATCTCTACGACGTCTCAGTCAGCAGCCCGAGAACGCGTCATGCCGTGGTGACGAAAGCCCCCACCCCAACATGCAAAAGCTATACGAAATGCAATATAAAAAAGAAATCTCAGAGTAAACGGCCCCATACACGGTCAAACAAATTTGCGCAAAAGCGTGTTGTGCAACAAGACACTGTGTCCATACACGATACAATTAAGTTTGCGCAAACGTCAGTCTCTTGGCAAATATCTTCTATGGTAGATTTTCCTGCCACCTGCATTTCGTGGTGTCGGAGGAAATCTGAGTCATCAAAGTACCACAAGGACGGTACATAAATATCATCTGTTCCAATACCAGATTTCGAACTATCAGTGATTTTTTTCAGCTCCCTCCTACATGCTGTGCGAAGCCCATTAATTTTCTTGCGCACCATGTCTCTGTCAGCGTCGTCTTCAATTTCTCGTGGTTTTTCAACTAGTTCGTCGCAGCCAGCATCCTTCAGACTGCTGTTTTTATACCCATCACTTTTCACTGTCCATAATTCCGCTAGCGACCGATATAACTGCATAAATTCCCGCCAGAATTCTTTATTTGCAGTTGTATGTGACATTTTGAAAAGAAAATGCGAGCGGTATGAGAATCAACGATGAACTGGTGACTGTGGTACAACAGCTCGCAAACATGTTCATTCACGCTTTAAACCGCTTCGAACAGTTACTTACATAACCTGATTATGCGCAACAAAATTCAAACCTGTTTGAAAATCGTCAAGCTCTTGCACAATCAGCCAAACCACACAAGATCAAATACGTAGTTTGGCCGTGTGTGAGGCCCTTAAAGGCCACGTCATAAATTGTCATGGAAATAAATCGGAAAAAACAAGTCGGATTTCCCAGACGTCTGAAATTCCAGTGCAGGACCACCGTCACTCAATGGTGTTAACAATCAGCATAATGAGGCACTAAACACTGTCAAAGAGGAAATCGTGCAGCCATCATCTAAATAATTCACTCCATTAGTGGTCCTATGAAAACGTTCTGCACTTCGACTGAGTGAATTTCCGATCTCAGGAAAACGTGTAGGAAGACTGTTACCTTCGAGCTGGCCTGCATGAATATTAAAACCCGCAGAACGTGATGTATTGCTCAATTTCAATTCCACAACTACACTTTTCGCTTTACATAACCGTGGGTTAAAACCTTGATAGGTTTTTCTTTTTTCACATTCGTACGGTGCATCTTGACATCATCAAAGTTTTACTTAGTTTTACTTATTCACCAACTGATGCACTAGTGAGTTGTCTTAAAAAATATTAAAATTTACATTAAAACAGCTCCGACAATGGCCACGTTGGAGGGAGGTAGCTGCAACAGTACTGGAGACTGTAGTTACAGTTTTGTGTACACCCGAAACATGTAGAGTGAACTTGCAGAATAATAAATAGACTGCTTTGTGTTGCATCTCGTTGGACAATTATTAATATAGATAGCGATGAACGGGACCATGAACATATAAAATGAGTGGAAGTATTACCTCTACTCCCACATATTTCAAAATGATGTGCTCAGAAACAAATTCACTTTGCTAGCGTTCAATTCGTAATGGTTACCTTGCCGTGTGACATCTAATATCCGTAAAATTAGGAAAGCGCCTTATCACTTCACTTACACTGATATGAACCTTAGTCTCTTACCAAAATGAAATAGCGGGTGTCCGAAAGTAGTAAACAAGATAATAATGAAAAATGAACTTAAATACAAAGAGGAGGAGAACACAAAGAATCATCAGCGGGGTTGTAGTAAGAGCTGCTCCATTTATATTACAGGGCAGAAAGAGAACATTTATTTGTCTGAAGTTTCCCAGGTTGTACCCCGCTCATCCTTGTGGACAAGGTAGGCCGGAGGCAAGGTAGGGCGTCGTCAAGTGAAAAAGGTAAGATGATGGAAGGCGGACTGTTGCACTTTGCAGTAGGGAAGAGATGGTGAGCATTCGGGTTGGATTTTGAATTACGATACATTTTATGTCTGGAACACTCACTTCCATTTAGAGCCGTACCTTCATGATATGTACGACACAACATTACTTTATATATTTGGGGGACTGCATTAACATGAAATTTTGAAAATGTTGGGAGGGCTGCATACGGGCTGAAATTTTTGAAGTTAATGTGGGAGGCTGCATGAAAAGCGTGCATTGCAACTTGGAATTTGAATACCAAACTCTCTAGAACCAATAAAAACCAGGTAAACCCTTGATCGAGTTGTCGGGTCGCAAGGCCTTGTGGATGATGAAGATTAACAACAAAAACCAACGTGAAAATGTTTTCTGCCGTGTTCCACCATATCCGAAAGAGCACTGCTGTGTTTGAATGTTCCTCGCCCGCTTGTCCTTCTGTTAACAGTACAACAAAACAATAACTACAAAGAAATGGTGCGGAGACTGTAACGGAAAAAACGACGCACTCCCAGCTCCGCTTTGTTCACCACAAAACTCGAACGGACTGGTCCAGGATCAAACCCGGGATTCCTCCACGACAGGTCGGCGACTGACCACATGAACCATGACAAGGCCTCTTAAGACTAGTGTTCGTCGGAATAGCACATGAAACTTCGCTTACTACCTCGCAGGAAAAACACTTCGTGCCCATTGTAAAAGGTAATCGGTAAATGCCGCTGAGGCAAATAATATATTACAAGAATAATACGAAAACCTCAAATACGGATGCACTTTGTGTCAAAACGAAAAGCCGCTTAATGTTACATCAGGTGGTACATATACTCTCCACTGGACTTCAAATGATTGACTGTTACAATGGAGAGGCTAAGAAATTGTATCTGGTTTCTCTCTGCCGTAAGATGATGCGGGACTGAACTGAAAAGTCTGCTTAATCAGAAACGACCATTCTATCGCTTTGCTTCAGTTATTTTGCAGCGCTGTTACGTCACATCTGAATGTCAGTTGGCCTTCTTTCTGTTGCGATTTATCTAGGACAAGTGCAGGGACGCCGAGGTCAGACTGAATGACTGCCGTGGGTCACCATCCCATTCTCACCGCCACATAAATAACCTTCAATTAGGGAAATCAAATAACTCTGTGTTCCGATAAAACGATACAACAGCTGCTTCCTTTGCTGCTTCAGTACTCTTCGTCTCCAATTCCCTCACGAATGCAGTTCCAACTTACTAACTCCATACAGCAGAGTCCTTCTAGAGAAGATAAAAGGTTGTCAGCTAGTCAAATTCCCAGCATACTGCAGAACCCGGGGGTTCACTACAGTGTTTCTTGTCCTGTGCAAGATCAATCCAGTCCATATCCTTCCATCCTATTTCTTTAATATGCATTTTAATATTACCGTCGTATCTATGCCTTGGTCTACTAAGCCATATCTTTCCTTCTTGTTTCCCCATCAAAACCCCGTACGCATTTCTCTTCACCATGCGTTCCACAGACCCCACATTCCTATTTTATTCTACTCTTGTTTCTATGTCACAGTCTATTTTTAATATCGCCAACATCTCAAAGCAATCAGACACATCGTCAGATGCAATCGGTTCCTCTGAATTCATCTCAGCACATTCAAATTAATTACGAATTCACTTCGGTTGGGTGTCTTCCTCACCCTCTAGGACAGTGTTTCTCAACCGCCGGACCGCGGCCCGGTACCGGGCCGTGGCATCAATTATACCGGGCCGCGAGAGATTCTCCTGGAATTAATTACTAATATAAATGTAATTTTATATTCAACATGCCACACCGAACACATAATTATACTAATACTCTTTATGATTATGCCATAATTAATTATTAATACTTATGTTACTTTAATGTATGATCTTAAAAAGAATTGGAAAGGTACTGACGAGTAAATCTGTTGGAACCGGGCCCTCGTCTTATGAAAAAGAATTTACCGGGCCGCGGTCTCACAAAGGTTGAGAAACACTACTCTAGGACTGCCATGCACTTTTGAAAGTACGACAATTTCGACAGCTTCTTGAGGGTGCTAGAATGATCAAAATGTGGATTTGCCTACCAAAGAACCGGATTCATCTGGTTAAAAACATGACCCAGTGGAAGCTTTCTGCGGAAACGGTAATGAACTTGCGGCTTCCGTATAGGCGGTAAAACTTCTGACTAGCATAACAACCAATGCACACAGTCTTCAAGACAAGTATACCTTGTGGTTTCTTTGTCTGCGGGCCGCAGGACTAGTGATCATGGCCACACAAAATAACAATCACTTTGTTGTTCCACTCTCATATTCATCAGTGTTCTAAAGAGATTAAAACAAAACTTTAAAGTGATAAAATAATTTTCGTTACACACCGGACGTGTGCCACAAGTCAGACGACGAGTCGCCGGCGTCCCACTCTGAGATCCAGACTCGGCCCCAGAGCATCCCATGTGGGATTTGTGGTAGAAAAGGTGGCAATGTGACAGGTTTATCCACGAGTACCGTATATTCTCGAATCTAATCCGCACCCTTTGTACAGTTTCAGAGGGCTAAAAAATCAGATGCGGATTAGAATCGCGTGTGGATTAGATTCGCGGTCGTGAGCTGGATTTTGGAAAAATGATAGAGCCGCTGTACGTGCCGTAAGAACAATACAATACAATACTTTATTATTTTATTTATTATTTATAATATTATATAATATATTATATTATATTTATAATTTATTATTCATCAGACTCGCCGTCATCGCTCATAACTGAATCGTTAACCGTCACCCAGTCATTACCATCTTTATCTTCACCATGGTCCTCCCATAGAATGTCACCTTCGGATCCGTCCACAGCATTGCTTATGCAACAGATAACGGTTACAGCATTGGTAACATCCAATATTATTCAATCAGTCTGCCTTGTAGGCAAAGGGCGGTTGAAGGAAAGTGTGGATTAGAACCGCGAACTAACTTTTTTTCGTTCAAGAAATCGGCAAAAAAAATAGTGCGGATTAGATTCGAGAATATACGGTATTTAGATTTTCCTCTGTCACCATTCCACCCATGGCCCATATTCACATTCACTGACCAACCATACAAACTATAGAGTCTAAGCCAGGAATCTCCAGCATGCGAAAAACAGTTCATTTTTTACAGCCCTCTCATTGCCATTTTTTTAAATTATTCAATATCGACGAGTGGGACTTAAAGTGTCTTTTTCTTCACGGGCCTTAAGGCTGATAAAAGCTTGCTATTCTTGAACGGCAACGTAAAACGTACGTAAACAAACAGATTATGCAATAACGCTTTATTTTGAGCGATTACAAAATACTTTAATTGGGTTTTCCGAAGTATTCTTAATTGTGTGCTTAAATGTAATAAAAATAACCGCATTACATAAAATGTGGGGTCTGCCTTAAGTTTCAAAATTATCTGTTCTGCCCGTGTAAGTTTTGAATTAGATACCTCTGGTCTAAAACTAGACAGCCTCGCAAAACAAACAACAAACCACAATCATCTGACCGTTCCTTATCTCCACAGATTGCCTTTAATCCTGTCCTAAAGTTCAACATCTTAATTCTGGTTTTGCCAGTTTTCTGGAGTGCAGACTAGTGCGATAGCGTCTAGAAACACGACACGGGTGCTTACTCCTTACTGCATACGAAAGCAGCTACCGAAAAGTACGTGCTTAAGCAATCTAAGACGACAAAACGCCTACACGGCAGTGTAACATCCGGCAAGGCGCTTGTCCCTCTGCTGAAGCAGTGGTCAAACTATCCTATCTGGTGGGTCCAAGCTGAAGAACTGAAATGCAGCAGGACTTCACTTGCCCTACATAATCCATAATCTTCGCACGTCACAGCGTTACAATGATAACAAAATGAAGTCGCTTTTACCACGACCAATGCCTAGACATGGCGACATGATTGCAAAGTTTAATGGCCGTTATAAGCCTAGTAGTAAACATATGTACCATGTCCACTAGCATTAAGAAACTATGCTTCTTGCCCACATTGTGTACTTGTACGTTTCACTGAAAATTGTCGAGTTTCCCTAACAGCATTAACAGGTTGTACTTTCTAATGTAGAAAGCTGTGTTCTTTATGATATGCGAATTGAACTGTGGGATTTGTGGTGGACAAAGTTACAATAGCTATGGTTGTCCCCAGTCAGTATCATTCCACCAATGCACCATGCATTTCACCCATCCACCAACAACACAATAAACTGACAGCGTCGTTAAATGAAACACTTCACACACACACACACACAAGTATTATAGGACGTGTCCAATCACAGACGGTAAAATGACCAGGATATGTAACTGCAGCAGCTGTAAGAAATAAGTAAATACTTTTAGTGGGAAATCTAAAGTAGGGATTCTCAGACATTTTCGCTGACTTTGACTTAATGAAATGCAACAATTTTAATCTACCACCAATACATTTCGAATTTAAACAGTAACACATATTCTTTGGGTGCCTGGAAGCTCTAATTTTTTAGGAGAGCAGTACATGATTACTTCAGCTTGAGCGCTCTAAAGCCCTGCAGGCGACTGGCTGACATAGGGAAAAAGTTACACACTGCGTATCAAAGCGCCTGGACAAACTTCAGGTGAAAGACCCCACACCAGAACAAGGAAAAAAGTTCATATGAACATAAGCCGCCAAATAGCCACAAGCGCAGAAGACTCCAACCTAGGCGCCAAATTAAAACTCTTCCTGTTGACCTTTTGTTTCACGCGTAAAAAATACAAGATTAAAATCGTAAATATCATTGACAGGCGCCCTGCATAAGGACAGAGCCGAATACTGCCAAGGCCGCAGTTTGGTCATCCTAACAACCTCAGCCTTGCTGCAGATCCTTCCAAGGAAACCGAATGTGAATGCAAGAAGGCCGCCGTCTGGGATGTGAAACTGTGCAGGCTGGCAGACATTTACCAACGTCGCAAGAACCTGCCGCCACCACCTCGTACCATGCGGAGCAAATTCCCCCGAAACGTTTGTGCATTTCTACCAGTTTACACGGCGCCATTCACACGACCACCGTCAGGACCTCAGACATCGTAAACTGAATATTCGGACTGCAGATTCAAAACTGTAGCTATGTACAACACGAGTTGTGGGTTTCCTCTCATATGTAAGTGGGGAATGAACGGTCTCGGAATTCCGTCAGCTGGTGCCAAGACTTTGTTGCGACAGCATGACACTAAACACAACTGCGGTTAACATGTGGTAGATGCTTCTCCTCAAGGTAAAAGCAGGTACAGTTTAATAAAGCGCCATGCCACGAACACGAATGGCGGAGTGCAGACACTGCTCCAAGCGCTCTTAACCTCGGCAAACGATAGGCCATCCAATTCACGGTGACCCAAATAAAAATTATAATGAAACCGGTTGACTATTTATAAATAGCTATTAACTGATGACCGTGATAAAAAAAAAACAAAGTAATCCCTGATAGGCAATGACGGTTCCAGGAGGTTGAGACACCTAGATTTTAAAACAATCGCCACAAGAAGGCGATAAGATTGTCAGCCTTACGTACCGGTCGCCCTTACCACTCAGGAAATATTCTTGGCATTCATTTCTTGTAAGAGGCTGCGTCAAACCCTGGGCCATAGGGCGGCAGGGAGTGTTATGCCAATGACAAATTCCAATGACACCATCGGGAATCAATCCCGCGACCTTCCGGCTTAAGAGTGCAGTGACTCAATCGTGTTACAGCGGAAACCATACTTTACTTAATTATGTCAATAAATTTTGCACCATTTTCTACCTTTTTCGTTCAATTTGCGTAAAATTCGATACATCCAATACAAGGTACTGAATGACTGCCAACTTCCTGAAACCGATAGAGCGAAGGTCATACCTCACTTGAAAGTGTAAATATTCGTACTTTCCACATTTATTTTCCGACTCTGGTAAAATATGTTACCAGACATCTACACATAAAGCTTCTGAACAGGTGTTTCATAAATCTCGGTGCAGGAAAACCCGTACTTTTTATGGCGCAAATAACATTACATTCACGCTTGTACCGTAATACCGTATGACATTTTGAAAGTAACGAAAGCTTTGGTAAAGTGTGTGTACCGCGTCAAAGTGTACACAATTTTGAAACTTGCTTTGTAGTACTGTAGCAGCGGCCAGTTATCGTGAACAGTATTTGTACTGTGCATGTTGGGAAGTTGTACAACTTAACATAACCCAATCCGCGAAGTACATGAGAAACATAAAGCATTTACAAGGGTTTGCAAATCAGGAGTTTGCTTCGTGCAAGCTGGTAGTCTACCTTACGACAGGCCCATAGCCTCTCCCAAAGCGATTTCTCTACAGATCGCACTCTGTAACAGTCATTAATGAATCTGAAAGACGGCAGTGTGTGACATGCTGTCGAGAACAGTGGACCCCCAGCTTACGACGATTCGAATTGCCACCCACTCCCCCTCCCCCCGCCCTTTACGAGGTTTCTAACTGTAAGTATGTGCTCCGTAACGACTGAAACTCGGTTATTTAACACCAGCACATGCAAAAAAAGTCCCAAAGAGCATCAGTCTCAACCGATTCTCCCTAAGGCTCAACCGAGTTCCACCAATTTAGCACTTCCACGCTTCTAAGAAGGTAGCATTTTTATGGTTCAGACGACCCATCGGCCTTCGCACTAAATTTCTTCAATAAAGCCCACTCTCTTGATATGTCGAAATGAAGGAACAGTTAAATGTACTGCAAATGTTTATCCTGTGTACTAAGAGTTTTTAACCAATAAATGTAAAGGACATACAGTATGTGTGTTTCATTTCATTTCCATTTATTTTCGTGATACAACAGGATTAAATGGGTTTCCAGGAACGTGAACCCAATTTGTAACAAATCACTTGCAGGAAAAAAAGGATTCGACTTAAGACGATTCTCTTTGCGACCTATGTCCAGGTACCAATTAGATCGTAGGGGAGGAGTTCCCTTGTAATTCAAATTCATTCAAAGTAAATAAATTAACGCGAAACCTTAGGAGTAACCGAAGATTCCCTGGTTCGAGCCCAAGCATGGTAACGCTACTTAAAAAACCGAACACGATCATCAATTGATAATTCCCTGAGCTAATTAGTGTTCTGATAAGAAATTTCTGTCCAAGAAAATTATCTTGGTTATACGACACAATTCGACGAACTGAAATTATGCCACACGATATTTTATCACAAGTTGATAGTGATATCAGATGTTGTACGCTTGGACTACTCAACACGTTAAGTTGATGAGTCAACAGGTGCTGAAATTATCAAAGTTTTATTTACTCACCAACTGATGCACTAGTGAGTTATTTTTAAAAAAAAACAGTATTAAAATTTACATTAAAACAGCTTCGACATGTTTCGGTGTTACAGTTACACCATCATTTCAACAACTGTAACTTTAGTAAGCACAAATTAATGCGCTCCCTGATGATGGTGTAACTGTAACACCAAAACATGTCGGAGCTGTTTTAATGTGCATTGTAATGTAAATTTTAATGCTGATTTTTAAGACAATTCACTAGTGCATTAGTTGGTGAATAAATAACACTCATAATTTCAAGATTGTTAAAAAAAAAAAAGCACTGAAAATGGGACCCGGTCTCGAGTTTATACGAGTTGTGTTCACACTGACGGTACTGAAAACGGTTTTGTTTTAAAACCCTTTCGAAGCACGAGTGCAGGTGATGCAGTGTGTCAAGTCTTGCAAACTGCGCTGACAGGGCCCTTTCTACGTTGGCATACAGGTGGTCTAGGGTTCCAGTTCCATATTATCATGAATCTGAAGAACACTGCACTAGATGGAGGTATGTCCGAAGATAAAAATCGCTGACCTTGCCAGAAACTGTACACGACAGTCATATTCCATTATTATTATTATTATTCCAAAGTGACTTAATCGGTTTAAGTATTTAGTAAGGGTGTGGGCATATTCTGCTGGCCAAGTCTGTAAGAATGCAAGCCAACGCTCTGCTTGTAAAGTAATGCATCATAAATCAACCCATCGTTAAATCAACCGACTAACGGGGTGATTCGCCAACCACAAGGTTTCTTATTTGCATTGGTCAGCCAAATTTATATATTCTTAGAAGGCATTTCGTAATTTTGAGTACGTTAGTGTGAACATAACTGCTCATGTAATCGTGACGAAAATTCGGATTTTAACTTTTTTTTACAAAAATAACAATAAATGTTTCGATGTTAATCACACATATAGCTTAAATCCTAAGTTATTTGTTAATGTTCTACTGACTCTGTTTTAAAAATAATGTTTCGTAGGTCTTTGGCATTTACTTGTATTTTCAGGATAGAGATTTCTCTGCATCGAATCATTTCCTGTCATCCTGAATTAAGACCGAGGGTCACTGGGTCGTAAGCTATTCCTTAACCCACTGGCGTGTTTCGAAGTCTGGCGGACGTTCGTCCACTCCTTTGCGTACGTATATGACAGGTCACGAAAGGAAGTCAACACAGTTAACTTATTAAAAAATGTATATTGTATGATTACGTGTTCCAGCAAAAATCAGGCACTTTATTTAAATGCTTAATTAATCTGTAGAAATTCTCAGGGGCATAACAAAACAAATTAGGAAAATTAAGTATCAAGTTCCAATTTGTGGCATGGGCTGACATCATAAATGCGTCAATCCTAGCTTTTAAATTAGCAGGATTTCCCCTTAACATCTGAAAATTGTGTGTAGTACCACGCCCTCCAATCTCCTCAATCATTCAGGAGCACTAAACATCGCATTCCAATACGCGTGATTTGATTACATGCCATTGTTGTGCTACATTTCATGCTAATTTGGTCTTCTACCCCACCTATGATAACACAGTCTCTTCGATTTAAAGTTCGATTTCTACCTGAAATCCTTCGTACACGCATCGAACGTCATTATATCAAAGGTGATTAGTATTTAAAGTTTTGTTATGATAAATAATTCACCACACTTATTTTCGGCGCTTTTAGCTATTCCGCATCACGGATAAACTGGGCGTGTATATTTATATACGGACGACAAGATCTCCGACAAGAAAACGCCTACCTTCATACAATTTTGGCCAAAACAAATTCATTTTATTATGACAAACCGGATCATTTTCGAATGTAGCTCACGTCTTCAATATAGAACCAAATTACTAATTTTCGTACGGTCTAAGATCTAAGAGACCCACCATGCTTATCTAATCACGTATATTAATCAGTTCATTCGTACTGTAGTTTGATATATGTCAGCTTCCATACGATACACATTCCAAGATTCATAATGCCAGTTCTTAATTCACCACACTGCAGATTTTACCCCGGCTAGTCTCCTGATTCACGTTCACCCTTAACCCCTTTGAACGTATTCTAAGCAGCGTTGTATTTTTAACCGGCAAAGATTCCTCCATCAAGGACCCTCCACTATTCATAAACATAGCCCCCTAATTTAATGTGGGCGTCCATGCTCTGTGATTAAACCACGGAGTATAAGATGGGCGTGACGTACAGTCAAATAGGGGAGATGTAAAATGCACAAAAAAGTTCAACCATATAATCAGACGGTGAAAGATCACTTCTCTACCAGGGCACACTGCACTGGAGAATAATATAACAATGGATCTAAAAAAAAAAGTGTAAAGGTTTAGCTGGCTCAGGAGAGATTTCAGTAGCGGGTCCTTGTGAAAATCTAATGCCCATGGAGTTACAAAAAACGCAAGAAATTTTATCATCAGCTGAACAACTACAAGCTTCTCTAGGAGGAGTTTGCTTCATAGACTTATTTCACTTACACTATTAATTACTTCAAGGCATGAGGTTTTCACGGCTGCTCCATGCCGACAACCTATCCATGTTTGAAGTCCACCAGCAAACGTGCTAAACAGCTAAGAAGGAAATGCCTTGTTTTCCGGGAACGGGCTTGCACACACGTGTACGAGAACAAGTTCTTGATCTTCTAGAATACAGTTGGTTTTCACAGCATGCCGGTTCTAATCTATGTGAGCCGAAACTGATACTCTACACTCAGACTTACCTTTAAGGTGACAAATATGCTGAAACCGGCGTTAATATATCACAAACAAATCAAAACTGTATTCAACAGCGGTTAATAACTCTTCTGAGTGAGCACTATTCACCAGTGATATTTATACTTCCTGACCCACTTCCTTTGGTGTTACGTTTTCCTGTGTTCAAGGTTCCACTATCGACTTTCGGCACTGGTAAAATGATTGAGAGTTATAAACTACCAGGGCACGATAAACACGCTTCAACTGCTTTATCACACACACCTTAACTCCGCGGCTTCTAATGGCCGTCTGATTCCATACCGGTCCTCGCAGGCAAAGAATATAGACTGTATAAAGGGCCTTGCCCCCTTCCCCTGCGCTGACACTCTCTGAGCTGCATGACGTCACAGACACAGCGCTCGCTCCCTTCTCCCCGCCTTGGTCGCTGTTCGCGTCATCCTGCCACCCCTCTGGAATAGCTTGCTGTTGGTTTACCTGTGAGATACCAGCTACTATACTACACAGCTACGACACATATACTCTGCTGAACGTTATCCGCCGTATATCTTAGAGTACAAAATCAGATCTTTCTGATTGGACAATGGCCATGTATGCATAGGAATAAACTCCAAATCATGGAAGATTTGAGGTTGTAGGTCGTGAAAATAAAAATCATCTTCGTTGATGTGATGCCTTGTCACTTGGCAGAAATTTGCCGACTATGAAGGAGCATACTGCCTCCATCTTCAGGGTGTGCAACCTGAAGATGGAGGCAGTACATTCCTCCACAGTGTCGGCATAATTCTTCCAAACTACGTAACAACGCATCCCAGACAACGGTATTCTTCAAAATTATGAAATGTCAGTTAGCAACTTTGAAAAATAAATAAATACAACGTATTACTCTACTGAGGTCACTGAAACAAGTCCCATGGATAGTTGGGATGAGCACCAGAATCTACATTCTTTTGTTTTTACTACTGCTGTATTTACCCCTTATGTATGTAAACCAGCCCAAAACGCTTGCAAGTGCCAAAAATTATGTAGTATGCGAATTTAACTCTTCGTTTGCTTTAAGAATAGAGAAAGGAACAATGAAAAATGTCGTGGAATATCGCGTGCATGTATGACACCCTCGTGTGTAGGACTCGTGATCAGTAGTAATAATAAATTTACGTACAATGGACATCCCCATCGCACAAGGCCTAATGGAATTAAGTTAAATCGTGCTTTCTTAGAATTTTTAAAACTTGCTAATTTCAATTTATTTTAAACGCTCCGATCTGTTTAGAGAATATAACGTACGTTAAGGCTAAAGCGAGTACTTCAACCAGTTAGTAGCTTACTTCTACGCATTACTTACTTACTCCATGGTGCAGAGTCATTCTTGACTGGTTTGCAGCTAGTCAAGAAATTCCCCGCATTTCACGTAATCCGAAGGTTCATTACCGCACTCACAAGCGTCCGCCACCTGTCTCTATCCTGGGCCAGCCCAATCCAGTCCATATACCCACATCCCACCCCCTGGAGATCCATCCTAATATTATCCATCCATCTACGCCTAGGTCTCCCCAGTGGTCTCCTTCCCTCCGGTTTTACCAGCAAGACCCTATACACCCCCTCTTCTCACCCACACGCGCCACATGTTCAGCCCAACTCATTCTTCTCGATTTTATCACCCGCATAATATTGGGTGAGGGGTACAGATCATTCTATGCATAAACTCTGATAATACAGATCTTCACGTCCTCAGTTTTCTAAGACGTAATCTACAAGTTGTACGTTCGTTACGTAACATGCAAAAAATATAACATAAAATTTGCAGACAAATGTATTATTTACGTCACACCAAATTTTATATGCCTACTTCATCAGTACAATAAATGCGGTGAAAGTAAGCATAGATGCTGTCGCCGTCTTTTGTTTTTATATCACGTTCTACATGAAGCTCAATTTTGCAAAAATATTAAATTCGAAGCCGCACTAAAGCAAACAATATAAAAGTGTTGCACTAAAATCCCGGGATGTCGCTCCTAACTCAAGAGTTTAAATGAAAGGTATTTCGGTATTACTTATAACATGGAATTAAAATAGGTGAATAGGGGTAATACTTCTAATGGCAATGTGGTCACAATGAGTTTGACTGAACAATGCCAGCAAATAGACACAAGGACATAAGCATACGTACGGATTAATTTTCTCATGAAAAATACTAACGATGGACAAAAATAGTATTATGTCATGATCCACAACAGATTAATCACGTCGGTATTAGAGTACGAGACGTCCCAAAAAAAAAAAGTCAGAACTATAATTCGGGATTAACCATTGTGACCGCATAAGCTGGAGAAATGTAGGGCAACTGTGAGCCAGATTAGTGTGTCCCTCATCCCTTTGGCAGTCACCAATCTGAGTCTCGGACTGTAAGTACCCTTTCAACAGCGACGCTCGATTTAACGAGGTGAGTTTCATCTGTCCTCTCAAGGCACGGCTTTTTTAGGCTGCTATGATGCTAGCATTCTAGATCGTTTCATGTTATCCATACATTGCACACAATTGAATTATGACGACCATGGTCTTGTAAGCTGTTTTTCTTTTGTTACTTTTTATTGCGTTTTCCTATCTTGAAAGCCTACGAGATACACGAAAGATACGTGCAGAAGTAAGACAAAAAGCGACTGTGAGCATATTACAGGGCATGCTGTTGCATCATTACAAGTTCAAATGTACTGTACGAGTCTCTATGCACAGACATTAAACACGTAATTCGGCGGAATATCAAATTCATGATTTTACGTACGGATCAAAGCGCAAGTACATACCAGTAATTAACCGTCTAACACAACACTCTACCCCCCACTGCGCAACAGCCCCTATTGATGCAGGACCTCATTATTGAGGATTCACCATCACACTCAAATACACCACACTCAGTGGTTATCCTCTGAAGGAGTGACCAACTCGGAGCAGAAACCTCTACCTGCCAACATACAACATTCATAAGAAACATGCATCCACGTTCCTGGTCGGTTTCGAACCCGCAACCCCAGCAAGCGAGCGGCAGCAGACCCACGCTTTAGACTGCGCGGCTACTGGGACCGGCTAACACAACAGTACTCGTAGTTTATTAAAATCCACAGTTCAGGTACGTACATGTTTCGGCTATCTTCATGTCTGCACCGTGCATCAGTGATAATTAAACACTTTACTATCCAACTAATGCACAATATATAATATGTAGATACAATTAAAATTATAAAATATTTAAAAGTCCTCCAACATGTTTCGGATCACAGAGGATCCATCATCAGGGAGCCTTGTACAGTGCTTGGCTAAAAATTACAAGAATGATTCTAT
>Ga0123353_10005672_pt1 | contig 16450 bp, 8 predicted proteins | sample TergutLab28metaG_3_FD_92763 | JGI IMG/M metagenome (GOLD analysis project Ga0123353, IMG submission 92763) | Labiotermes labralis P3 segment gut microbial communities from Petit-Saut dam, French Guiana - Lab288 P3 | ecosystem: Host-associated > Arthropoda: Insects > Digestive system > Gut ... | reverse complement strand
GCAGCGCGGGCCATGGTCGAGGCCGGGTGGATCGGCGAGCCGACCGCGATGACCTTCACCGTGAACATCGCCACCGACTGGAGCCCCTGGCCCTGGCTGGTCCGCAACGACCGGCTGGAGATCATGTACCACTCCATCCACTACCTGGACGCGGTCCGCTCGGTGCTCGGCGATCCCGAGACGGTCTTCTGCGCCGGCGGCCGCACCCCCGGCCAGCTGGCGACCGGCGAGACGCGCACCATCAGCACGCTGGTCTTCCCCGGCAACGCCCGCGCCCTCGTGCACGCCACCCACGAGAACCGCACCGGCGACCCGGAGGCCCTCTTCCGCATCGACGGGTCACACGGCGCCATCCGCGGCACGCTCGGGCTGCTCTACGACTACCCGCACGGCCGACCCGACACCCTGGAGGTCAACAGCCGGTCGCTGCCCACCGACGGCTGGCTGCCCTACCCGGTCACCCGCCGCTGGATCCCGGACGCGTTCGCCGGCCCGATGGCCTCGCTGATGCGCGCGGTGTCCGGCGGCGGCGAACCCCACCCTTCCGCGCGGGACAACCTGGGCACGATCCGGCTCGTCGACCGGCTGTACGCATCGATGGACGCCGGGCACAGCATGCCCATGGAATGATGGCCGCGATGACACCGAAACCAGGGCAGGACGGCGGTAACGCCGGTCCGGAGAAGGCAGGGCCGCCCGGGAGGCCGGCCCCGGGGAAGGTCACGCTGAACGACGTGGCCCTGCTCGCCGGAGTGGACCGTTCCGTGGTGTCCCGGGTGATCAACGACGATCCGCGCCTCAACATCAGGCCCGACACCCGCCGCCGGGTGCTGGAGACGATCGAGAAGCTCGGATACCGCCGCAACGCGGCGGCCCGCAGCCTGCGGACAGCCCGGTCGTACATGCTCGGGCTGTTCATCCCCGACTTCGCCAACCCCGTCTACGCCGAGATCATCAAGGGCGCCGAGACCGAGGCGGGCCGGGTCGGCTACGGGCTGATGACAGCCAGCTCGGAAGGCATCCGCCAGGGGGTCGACCACTACATCGACCTGTTCGGGCACGGGCGCGTGGACGGGCTGCTGTTCGCGGGCGAGGAATCCGGCCGGGAGCTGGAGCAGCTCCGTGCGCTGCGGCTGCCGTGGGTGCTGGTGAACCGGCGGATCGAGGGCAGCGACCGCTACGTGGTCCTCGACGACGAGCACGGCAGCCGGCTCGCCGTGGAGCACCTGGTGGCGCTGGGGCACCGCCGGATCGCCCATGTCGCCGGGCCCGAGACCGCCGACACCGCCCGTCGCCGCCGCGCCGGGTACAGCGCGGCCATGAGCAGCGCCGGGCTGGCGGCGGACCCGCGGCTCGTCGTGCACGCCGACTACACCCCGGCAGGCGGGCGGGCCGCGATGGACGAACTGCTGGCCGCCGAACACCGCCCCACCGCGGTGTTCGTGGCCAACGTCGCCTCCGCCGTGGGCGTGCTGCACGCCGTGCACGCCGCGGGCCTGTCGGCTCCCGCCGACCTCTCGGTGATCGCCATGCACGACATGCCGCTGGCCGACCACCTCGTGCCGGCACTGACCACGGTACGGATGCCGCTGGGCGAGCTGGGGGCGCGCGCGGTGCGGATGATGGCGTCCCGCGGCCCCTCCGAGCCCATCACGGAAGTGGTCGCCGAACCGGTGGAGGTCGTGGTCCGCGCCTCCACCGGCCCGCCCCGGGGCACGGCCGCGTAGCAGGTCCCGGCGTGCTGACACGCAGCAAGTCCAGGCAGCCCCGGCTGCCTGGACTTCTCCGTTGCCGGACCGGACCGTGGCCGGTACCCGGCTACCGGGCCGGCCCGTCCTCCAGCGGGTGGCGGGCCAGGACCGTCACCGACACGGTCGCATACGGCATGACGGGCAGGCTGGTCAGCGCCTCGTGCAGCGCCTCGGCGTCCGGCGCGGACCAGATCCCCACGTTGGCGAGCCGGCCCGGCAGCCGCCAGATCCGCGTCAGCGTGCCCTCCGCGCGCAGGTCGAGACCGCGGTCCCGCTCCCGGGCCAGCAGTTCGGCCCGCTGATCCGCCGGCATGTCCGGAGGCAGCGCGACCGCGATCTCGACCAGGAACTCCACGATCCACCCGCTCAGTTGAGGGCGTCGAGTCGCCGGTGCGCCACGGCTACCGCGTCCTCGGGCACCGCCGCACCGCTGACCAGGGACCCGACCATGTCGTTGAGCACGTCCGAGATGGCCGGCCAGCGCGGGTCGCGCGGCAGGGCCCTGGTGTGCTCATGGGCCTCTTCGAAACCCGCGTAGTAGGGGGCGATCCGGGACACCGCCGGGGACGACCAGGAGTCGCGCCGGGTCGCCGAACCGCCTTCCTCCGCGGTGATCCGGTCCATCTCCGGGGTGGTCAGCGCACGCAGCAGCTCGTAGGCGGCTTCCGGGCGCTCGCTGCCCGCGGCGATCGCCAGCACCCAGTAGCTGTTGAGCGCGACCCGGCTGCCGCCGGGGACGTCCGCTCGCGGGACGGGCGCGCAGCGGACCAGCCCGTGGGTGGGGCTGTCCTCGGGAGCGGAAAGGGCGGCGAAACCACTCCAGTTGACCATCATGGCGGCTTCGCCGGCGGCGAAGTGGACGCCGCTGGCCACGCTGTCCCACTGGGCCGCGGCCGGGTCGACGACCCGGTGCGTGTGCCACAGGTCGTACAGGAAGCGGGCGGAGTCCCGTGCCTGCGGGCAGTCCAGCGACAAACGGCCCTCGGCGTCGGTCAGTTCGGCGCCGCGGCTCCACAGCTGGGTGAGGAAGTCGTACACCGTGTTGTGCTCGTCGGGGAAGCCCGCGACGATCGTGCCGTGGCGCCCCTCGGCCGGCCGGGTGAACCACCGGGCCTGGTCGGTGTACTGCTCCCACGTGTCGGGCGCGGCCAGCGGGTAGCCGAACGTCGCCGCGAAACCCGCGCGTTCGGCCGGGTCGTCGTAGAGGTCGGCTCGGTAGAGCAGCATCATCGGGCCCACGTGGTAGGGAACGCCGTACGTCGACCCGTCCGGGCCGATCTGGAGTTCACGCACCGCCGGGTGCCAGGCGTCGGGCCAGCCGGCCGGCGGGGACTGGGCGATGAACGGATCGAGCGGAAGGATCTTGCCGTCGGCGATCAGGGTGGGGAGCCAGTCGGTCACCACCATCAGGAGATCGGCCGCCCCGCTGGTCGCCGTGTCGCCAGCCACCACCTGCTGCTGCAGATCCAGGATGTCGGGCAGGCGGTATTCGGCCGGGCCGGCCGCGGCCGCGGGCAGCTGGCGGCTCAGCGCCCGGTCGAATCCGTCGAAAGCCCGGCCCAGCAGCCGCAGGGGCCTTTCCGGTGCGGACATGATCCTCCTCGAATCGAGTGCGTGCGTACGGGAACACATTCCATCAATCGATGGTCTGACGGGCCTCGCGGCTCGACCGCGCAGGGGCCTGCGGCTCCGCCCCGGGCGGCACGACCTCCGATTGCGGGGCCTTGCCGGCCTGCCCGCCCCGCATCGCCGACCAGCGGGCGCGCACGAAGGACCTGCCCCGCGAACTGCTCGCGGTGTACAGGGCGGCGGCCGCGACCAGGACCGAACCCTGCACGACGTTCTGGTAGTTGGACCCGATGTTGAGCACGTTGAAGCCGTTGCTCAACGTGAAGAGGATCAGGGCGCCGACCACCGACTTGGACACATAGCCGGAACCGCCGAAGAGCGAGGTGCCGCCGAGGACCGCGGCCGCGATGACGGTCAGCTCGCCGCCGGTCAGCACGGTGGGGTCGACCGAGTTGAACCGGCCCGCGTAGAGGACGCCGACCAGCGCGGCCATGGCGCCGTTGAGCACGAACGCCGCCATCTTGTAGCGGTCGACGTTGATGCCCGACAGCCGGGCCGCCTCCGGATTGCCGCCGACCGCGTACAGGTTGCGGCCGACCACCGTGTACCGCAGCACGGCACCGGCCAGCAGCGCCGCAGCGAGCATGATCCAGACGGGCACGCTCTGGTTGAGCAGCGCCGGCCGGGCTGCCGCCACGACAAGGACGACGATCCCGACGACGGCCAGCTCCACTCCCGTCCGCGTCGGGCGGCGCCCGGCGCGTACCGCCACCAGCACGGCCGCCGCCACGAGTACCGCGCCCACCGCGAACGCCGTCCCCCGGTCGGGGATCACGCGGGCGGTCGCGAAGGTGTGGAAGCCGGTGTTCGTCGCGGTGATGCTCTGGCCGTCGAGGATCGCCTGGACCACGCCGCGCACGGCGGTCAGGGTACCCAGGGTGACGATGAAGGCGTTGACGCCGACCTTCTGCACCAGCACCGCGTTGACCAGGCCGACCAGCACACCGACCAGGAGCGCGGTGATCAGCGCGAAGGCGATTCCGTGCCCGTCCACCAGTTTGAGGGCGACCGTGCCGGACAGGGCCGCGGTCGACGCGACCGACAGGTCGAAGTTGCCCGTGATCAGCATGATCGTCATGAAGACCGACAGGGTGCCGTACAGGGCCGACTGGTCGAGGATGTTGCTGATGTTGACGTCGCTGAGGTAGGCGGGCCGGCCCTGCGCCGAGGAGGAGATGGACAGGACGGCCACGAGCACCACGAGCGCGTAGACCACACCGGCGGAGCGCGGCGACAGGGCGCGACGCCAGCCCGGGGTGCCGCCTCCCGCCGGGCGGAGGACGCCGGTGTCAGTACCGGAGGTCATGATCTGCTGCCTTTCTGCGAGCTGGCGTGAGCGCGCGGTCTACAGGCCGCTGGCGAGAGCGGTCAGTTCGTGGAGATCGGTGCCGGCGGACGGCCGTTCGGCGACGAGCCGGCCGCGCCGCATCACGAGCACGCGGTCGCAGGCGCTCAGCAGTTCCTCGAACTCCGAGGCAGCGATGAGGACGGCGTGACCACGATCGGCGAGGCGGCGGATCAGCTGGATGATGTCGGCCTTGCCGCCGACGTCGACCCCGGCGGACGGCTCGTCCAGCAGGAACACCCGCGCGGGACCGTAGACCCATTTGGCGAAGACGACCTTCTGGGCGTTGCCGCCGCTGAGTTCGCGGACCGGCGCGTCGACGGACGGCGCCGCGATGCCCAGTTCGGCGACCGCGCGGTCAGCCAGCCTCTTCTCCTCGGCCGGGTCGACCAGGAAGCGGTGCCGGGCGGAGCCGCGCAGATACGGCAGCGAGATGTTCCGCCAGATCTCCCACTCCGGAAGCAGCCCCAGCCGGGTGCGGTCCTCCGGTACGAGCGCCAGGCCGCGCTTGACCGCATGGCGCGGCGACCCCCGTCGTACCCGCCGGCCGGCCACCTCGACGCTGCCCGTCGCGGCGGGATCGGCGCCGAAGATCGCCTGGAGCAGTTCGGTGCGACCGCTGCCGAGCAGCCCGGCAAGGCCGACGACCTCACCCGGGCGGACGGCGAGCGTGACCGGGCCGAACCGCTGCGGTGACGCGAGGTTGTCGACGCTGAGCAGCGGCTCACCGCCCTTCTCCCGTGCCGGGGACGGCGGCTGCTCCTCCACCTTCAGAAGCCGCTCGCCGACGATGGCGGCGACGAGCCGTTCCTCCGTGGTCTCCGACGTCGGGGCGTCGACGACCACCCGGCCGTCACGCAGCACCGTCAGGTGGTCGGTGAGGTCGAGGACCTCGTCGAGGAAGTGCGAGACGTACACGAAGGTGGTGCCCTGGTCCCGCAGCCGCCGGACGGTGCGGAAGAGCACGTCGCGTTCGGCGGGGGACAGCGCCGCCGTCGGCTCGTCGAGCAGGACCACCGACGGGTCACGGGCCAGCGCCTGGAGGATGGAGATCATCTGCCGGGCACCCACCGACAGCTCGCCGACCGGCGTGGCCGGATCGAGCGGGTAGCCGATCCGCTCGCACAGCGCGGCCAGTTCCCCGGCCCGGCGGCCGGCGTCCCAGCGCGCGGACTCGCGGCGCCCGAGGAAGACGTTGTCGAGCACGGTCAGCGTGTCCACCAGCGGGGTGTGCTGGTGCACGGCAGCCATGCCGTGGGACAGCGCCTGCGAGGGGCTGGACCACGCCACCGGCTCACCGCGCCAGCGGACGGTGCCGGCGGTGGCGGTCTGCGCGCCCGAGAGGATCTTGATCAGGGTGGACTTGCCCGCCCCGTTGGCGCCGATCAGGCCGTGCACCGTGCCCGGACGGATGTCGAGTGACACACCGCGCAGCGCACGCGTCCCGCTCGGGTACACCATGTGCACGTCCGCGACGGACAGCACCGGCCCTGTGTCGGGGTGCCGGTCCCCCGGTTTCTCCGTGGCCATGGGTCCTACCACTGGGGAGTGCAGTCGGAGGCGTTGGCGGCGGTGATGCCGGGCGTGTCGTAGAAGGTGGTCTTCGGCGGGCCGGTCAGCTTGCCGGTCAGCGCGTCGTGCATCATCTGCACCGCCATGGCGCCCTCGTCGTAGGGCTTGTAGCAGACCGTCCCGTACAGGTCGCCCGACTTGATGCCCGCGATGCCGCTCTGCGAGCCGCCGACGCCGAGGATCTTGGCGTGCGACCCGGCCGACTTGACCGCCGAGGCGCAGCCGACCGCCATGTCGTCGGAGATGGCGTAGAAGAGGCCGATGCCGGGGTTCGAGGCCAGGATGTTCTGGCAGGCGGACTGCCCGTCCTGCTTGGTCCAGTTGCCCGGCTGGGTGGCGACGATCTGGTACTTGCCGGCGCCGGCGCCGGTCAGCGCCGCCTTGAAGTCGACCACCCGGGTGTTGTTCTCCACGAAGCCGGCGGCCCCGGTGATGACGGCGACCTTGCCGCCGCCCGGAAGGGCCTTGAGTGCCATCTGCCCGGCGGTGCCGCCCGCGGCCTTCTCGTTCTCGTCGAGGACGAACTTCAGCTTCTGGTAGGGGTCGTTGACGTCGCGGTCGGCGCCGACATAGCCGTGGACGGTGGCGATGGGGATCCCGGCCGCGTCCGACTGGTCCACCAGCGCCTGCGCGGGGCCGGGCGACAACGGCGACAGCAGGATCGCGTCCACCCGCCGGGCGATCAGGTCCTGCACCTGGCTGGCCTGCTTGGCGGTGTCGCCCTGCGAGTCCAGGTCGACGATCTTCACCCCGAGCTGCGCGGCCTTGGCCTTGGCGCCCTTGGCGATGGCGGCCGGGAAGGTGACGGACTCCTGCTGGTTGGCGAGCCCGATGGTGAAGGTCTTGTCCTTCGCCGCCGCCGGCGTACTCCCACCGCCGTTGCCGGAGCCGGAGCCCGTGGTCTGCACCGTGCAGGCCGCAGTGGCTGCGACGAGCAGCGTCACGGAGGCTGCCATGGTTCGGGCTCTACGGGCGTTTCTGCGTACGTTCACTGTGTCTGTCCCGTCTGGGCTTCACACGCGGGCTGGGGTTCCTGACGTGCGGCCCGCCGCTGCCGCGACGCACCGATCGGCGCTCTCGTCCATCCACCAGTCAATCCACTAGTCAATCGATTGTCTGAGCGCTTGAACCGACGATAGGAGCCCTTCTGGGCAGGTGCAAGGGGTGTAGTGCACCAAAGATGACACGGCGACGACATCAACAGGTCAAACGGTTGTCTCACATGGGCCAGGGAACCTTCAGCGACAGGCGGGCGCCGCGACCGCCAGGAAGCGCACGCCATGTCCCGCCCCGGCAGCCGGCCGCCCAGGAGCGTGTGGAGGAGCGTGCCGTCCACACCCGCAGCAATGTGGCGCATCGGCGCGCACATGGCGCGCCGGCCAGATGGGCGGGCACGCACCTGTTGTTTTCCGTTCCCCTCGACGGAACTCCGCCACGTCGGGACGGAGTTCCGCCGGGACGTCGCGACGGAGTTCCGTCGGGACGTCGGGACGTCGCCAAGCGCCTGGGCCGGGCGGTGAGGGCATGCTCGGCCAGGCGCCCGGCGACGGCTCCCGTCGCGTCCGCGCGAGGTCAGCCAGGTATCGGCGCGGTGATGCGGTACCGGCCCGAGGTGACCTTGTGGTCCTCGAGTCCGGGGAGCCGGACGGTCGCCCGGCAGCCCACCGGCACGGTCACGTCGAGAGTGACCGAGCTGCCGGAACGGCGCCACTCGCTGGTGACGGGACCACGGGGCGTTTGGTAGGTGGCGGCCACGTGGGTGAGGTCTCCGACGATGCTCGGGGCGATGAGCAGGTCGGCGAAGCCGACGGACTGGCCGGCCTGGTCGATGCCGGCAAGGGAAGCGCTGAACCAGCGGTCTATCGCGCCGAGCATGAAGTGGTTCTGCGATCCGGAACCGTCCCAGAACTCGGTGAGCGAGGTCGCGCCACGCGCCAGCATCGCACCGTAACTGGGCGCCGTGGTCTGGGTGGCGATTGCGTAGACGACATCGCTGCGGCCGGCCGCCGCCAGCACGTCGAACAGGGCGGGAAGACCGATCTCGCCCAGGTTGAGGTGGAACCCGTTGGCGGTCAGGTTGGCGAGGAGGTGGTCCAGGACACCGCCGCGCAGTTCGGCGGGGACGATGCCCATGTCCAGGGCCAGCGCGTCGCTGCATTGCGAGCCGGTCGCGTACGTGGTGTTCTTCGCATCGAAGTAGGCGGCGTGGAACGCGTCCCCGATCGCGTCGCGCAGGGTGCCGTACGTCGTCGCGTCGGCGGTGTTGCCGATCGCCGCCGCCACCGAGGAGAGCGCGTCGGCTGCCTTGAAGTAGCCGTAGGTGGCGGTGACTCCGGTGGGCGTGGTGGCGTTGATCGTCGCCCAGTCGCCGAGCCCGTAGTCGAGCAGGTGGCCCTTGGCCTGGGACGTCAGGTAGTCCACATAGCGCCGCATGTTCGGGTAGAACGTCGTCAGCAGATCGCGGTCCCCGTACGTGCGGTAGTGCTTCCACGGCACGATGACCATCGCGTTGCCCCAGTTGGGGTCGTCGCGGAACCCGCCACCGAACACCGTGTACTCCGGCGCGATGTCCGGCACCAAGCCGTTGGGCAACTGGGCGTCGGCCATCGCCTGCACGATGTCGTGCGTGTAGGCGGCGGCGTCGTAGTTGCGGGTCACGGTGTCGAAGACGAAGTGGTCCTGCTCCATCCAGCCCAGCTTCTCGCGGGTCGGGCAGTCGGTGAGGACCGAGAACATGTTGCCCTGCACGGCTCTGTCGATGATCCGGTGAATCCCGTTGATCAGTTCGTTGGAGCAACTGAACGATCCGGCGGACGTGTTGGCGGCGCGGAGCACGAGTGCCGTGAGGGTGTCCTTCGAGGGTGCGGTCGGCAGACCTTCGACCTGGATGTAGCGGAAGCCGTGGTAGAGGAACTCCGGATGCCAGGTCTCGACAGCACCGCCGCCGAGCGTGTAGCAGTCGTAGATCGGACTGCCGGTGGAGGCGTAGTCGATCGTGCCGTCGGCCTTCAGCAGTTCCGCCGGCCGCATGGTGATCTTCGTGCCCTCCTGGCCGCGGACCTGGAGTTGCTGCCAGCCGGCCACATTGGTGCCGAAGTCGAACACGTAGATGCCAGGCTTGGGTTGATTGATCGTCTGCGCGGTGAGTACGTCGACGACCTCCACGCCCGGTCCGCGCCGTGCGGTGAGGACCGCGTCGGGTGCGGGTGCCGACGAAGCGCTGACCTGGTGCCACGTCGAGCGGTCGGTGCCCGGCTGGTCCCAACCGAGCGGGAGCCGGCGGGCGTCGTAGTCCTCGCCGCCGTACCAGTTGGAGAACGTGACGGGTCCGAGTGCGGTCAGCCACGAACGGTCGGAGACCACGCGTTCGGTGGAGCCGTCGACGTAGGTGACCTCCAGCTGGGCAAGGAGCTTCGGCGGCCCGATCCGGGCGTTGAACTTCGCATAGCGGGCGTTGTAGGTCAGCGTGTCGTAGATGCCGGTCCCGACGCTGATCCCTATGGCGTTGTCGCCCTTGCGCAGCAGGTCGCCGACATCGAGCGTGGCGTAGTCGAGGTGCTTGGCGTAGGTGGTGTTTCCCGGTTCCAGAACGGCGCTGCTGGCGCGCCGTCCGTTGACCGTGGCCGTATAGACGCCCAGCCCGGTGACGTACAGGCGGGCCGACGACACCGACTTCGCCAGCCGGAACTGCCGGGCGAACAGGGGCAGTCCGGCCGGTGTCACGGGTGGCTCGGGAGGGGCCTGTCCGGTGACGGTGGCAGCCACGGTGAACGGGCCGTCGGGCGAGTCGGCGGTCTGGACGGTGAAGTCGACGGGGAAGTTGGGTGTCCTGCCGTCCGCAGTGCGGATGTCGGTGCGCGGCCAGAGCGTGACGGTGTCGAACGACTGCGGGCCGCCCAGGTCGACGGTGAGCAGGATCGGGCTGGCCGAGACGTCGGGGTCGTCGTGCTGCAGGCTGGTGAAGCCTATCGGTGCGGTGTCGCCGCTGGTCTTGCCGTCGGTGACGTAGGCCGGCTCCCACGTGCCGGGGGCGCTGTAGACATCGGTCGCGGACACGGCGCCGTTCAGCGCCACGTCCACGTTCGGGTCGCGGGAGTCGAACACCTGCATTTCGGCGATCTGCAGGCGGGACACCGGTTGCGGCCATCCCTCCTTGAGCGGCAGGCCGAGCCGGGTGACCGACAGCCTCACGAAGCGTGCCCGCTGCGTCGCGAAGGTCACGGTGGCCGGTGGAACGGGTGAGGTGAGTGCGTCCCAGTCGGCGTTGCCGACCCACGCGGCGGACCAGTCGCCGGGGTCGAGCAGTCCCAGTTCGCAGGAGGCCGCCGGGCTCCAGTCCGAGGCGCGACCGCTTTCGTCCCGAACCCTGACCCGCCAGTACGCCCGGGTCCGTGACGTCAGCGCCCGCCCGGCGTAGACGGCGTGCCCGTCAGCCGAGGCGACCCAGCCGCTGTCCCACAGGTCGGGCCGACCGGAGCCCAGCCGGTTCCTGCTGCTGGCGACACACACCTGGTAGGCGGTCTGCTCCCGCTGGTTGCCGGCGCCGGTCAGTGTCCATGACAGCGTCGGTTCGGCGTCGTGGATCCCCATCGGGTCGACCATGCCGTCCACGCGCAACCCGCCGGCGCTGAGCGGCCCGGCCGACGCAGGGCCCTGGCCCGGCTGTCCGGCCCATGCCGATCCCGCGGCTCCGGCCACCACCGCGCCCGCTCCCACCGCGGCACCCGCGCCCAGCAATCCGCGTCTGCTCAGCCGGTTGTCGCCGAGCTTCGATCGCTCTCGCATCGTCAGTCTCCGTCTCGTTGGGCGCCTTCACGCACGGGTCCAGCGGGGGCGGGTGCCACAAAGATCACCGTGGGACAGCCCTTCCGGTCCCGCCGAGCAGCCACCCCGCCTCGCTCTGTGGGGACCCCAACGTGGCGGATGGGCACCACAGTTGTTGTTGGAACGATTCATTTCATCCTGAGCCATGACGCTAGGAGTCCGGACAGTCCAGTGTCAATGCCCGTGCAACGGTCAGGACATGTGCCCGCAATGCCAGGTCGGGCGGAGACTTGCCGAGGCGACTCCTGGGGCCGACCCGGGGCCATAACGATTGAACGATTCAGCGAGTCCGGCGGGCGGGGCTCTGGCAGCCGGCGTGGAGACGGTGTTCGCCGAGATGGGAGCACGTATCAGTGCGGACGGACCGCAACCCGGCCTGCGAGTCGAGGACCGCAGGCCGGGTTGCGAGGGTGCGGCGGCAGCCGCCCGCAGCTGACGGGCTACTTGCCGGGATTGCCGATGAAGGTCAGGTAGCTCGAGTCGCCCTTGCCGGAGATGCCGGAGTTGGGCCCCAGGACCACGCGACCGGCCGGCATCTGCTTCTCGAAGACGACGAGCGGCACGTCCTGGCGGTCGGCGGGGATCTCCCACTTCGACAGGTCGCCCGAGAAGTCGTCACTGAAGAGAACAGCCCCCTGGGGCGAGCTGACCTTGATGCTGTCGTATTCGGCGATGTCGCTGCCACCGAGGTTGAAGCCGACCCGTCCGCGTGCGAACGTGTCGTCGGTCCGGTCGTCGACCAGCTTGCCGTCGATGAAGGTGCGCAGGCGGTTGCCGATCGCCTCGATCCGCAGCGTGTACGCGTTCCCGGCCGCGGGCTCGATCGGGATGACCGAGCCGATCAGGGTGGATTTGCCGTTGACCACCGTGCTCATGCGCAACTGCCCGAGGCCGCCCGGGCTTCCGAGCGGGCCCCCGATGTTCCACACGTATCCGTTGCTGCCGTCCGCGGCCCTGAACATCACGCTGGCGCCGCCCTGGATCTGGCGGACCTTCGCCTCGATGACCTGGTCGCCCCAGTCCGCTCCGTCACGCGAGAGTGTCGCTCCGCCTCCTGAGGCCCGCAGCCGGCCGCCGTCGACGATCTGGACCTTGCGCGCGAACTCGCGCTTGCCGACTGTCATGTCGGTTCGGGTGAAGCCCTGCTCCTGAAGCCAGGACGGCCACCACGTGCCCTCGCCCCGCTTGTCGAAGGCGACGTACACCGGCGCCGGCTTGGCCAGGTCGAGCGTCAGGTAGTCGGCCGGGGTGTTCTTGGAGGCGTCGCCGTTGGCTCCCCTGACCAGGACCGACCCCGCGAGTGCGGACGGGAGCGAGGTGATCCGGTCACTGCGGTCGACGTACGCCGCGACGTTCTCCTGCGCCGTGACGAGCGGGTGGAGCTTGTCGGGCGCGACGACGGACACGTTGCCGCTCTGGATCTGCGGCGTGGTCCGCGGGACACCGAGGGTCTGGGTGCCGAGGTGCTTGACCGCGCTCGCCTGCCGGCCCTGGACCTGCTGGAAGCGGAAGGAGCCGTGCGGTTGGCCGACTCGCTCCAGCACGTAGGACTTCCCGGCCTCGACGTGCACCGGGATGACCGCGTCACTCGTGGCGGGGACCACGATCCGGCTTCCGGACGCGCTGTCCTCGACGAACTGCACCGACGTCCCGGGCCAGGGGTTCTTGATCTTGAGGGTGTCCGCCGAGCCGGCCTGGATGCCGACGAGGGTCGGCTTGCCCTGGCTCACCTGGGTGCTGACCCGGTGGCCCCCGGCGATCACGACAGTCCCGTCGACGGTCCAGTCGTCCGGCAGCGCGCTCGCGATCTGCACCGTCCCGTCGCTGACCTGGACGAGGGCGTCCTGCAGGGCGTTGGCCACCACGGCGTTCCACGAGCTGTACATGTTGTGGATCGACGCGGGATCGTCGTTGCGGCCGTGCCCGGTGAAGCCGTTCGGGTACTTCTGCAGGTCCGCGGTGCCCTGGACGAGCAGCCGTTTCATGTCATCGGCGCGACCGAGGTCGGCGGCCCAGACCGGCGACTCGTCCCACTCACGCGTGAGCGGGAAGACACGCTCGTCGAAGGTGTCCTGCATGATCGTGGAGTCCGAACCGACCAGCCCCCAGGGGCTGAGCGGCTCCATGTCCGTGTTCTGGGTGTTCTTCGCCGGCTCGTTCGTGGCGGACCAGGCGTAGACCTTCTTGCCGTCGCGAGTGGTGGTGGCGATCGCGGGGAGCTTCGTCACCGCTGCGCGCAGCCGGCCGGCCAGGTCACCGTCACCGCGGGCGTCGGCGAGATCGGCGATGATCGGGAACATGACCTTCATGCCCGAGAGGTCGGGGGTGGGGTCGGTGGTGTCCCACTGCGTCTCGAACGAGTTGACGTGTTCGAGGTGCAGGAGCCCGTCGTCACCTTCCTTGAGTTGAGAGAGGTAGAACTTCGCGACCTCTCTCATCAGGGGGTAGCCCCGGTCCAGGACACTGGCATCGCGGGTGAACTGGTACTGGCGCCAGAGGTCGTGCGAGACCTCGAGGCCACCGGTGAGGATCCTGTTCGTCCAGGTGGGATCGGCGCCGCTGACGCACCCGTCCGGTGTGCCGTCGAAGCGCAGCAGCTCGGGCACGCACACGCCGTCGGCACCCGGCCAGTTGCTCTTGGTCCACGCCTCCATCTGGGCGAGGTGCGAGGTGTAGAGGTTGAGGTACGGCGCGTTGAAGCCGGCGGTTCCTGCGCCGTAGTTGGCGTCGACCTGCTGACGCAGATTGAAGTGGAACCACGTCGACGGCGAGGCCGGCGTGTCCTGCCACGGGTAGAGCATGTCGGCGGCGCCCGCCTGGCCTGTCGGCAGGTCACCCCGCTGCGTGGATGCCGTGGTGTAGAGCTGCTGGGCGCGAAGAGCCTCGAAGTACTCGCCGGTCCCGTCCGAGGAGGTGATCTTCATCGGCGCGGCCTGATTCCAGAAGCTGTGCCACCACTTCAGGTGTGCCGCGTCGACCCGGTCCTGGGTCGCGCCCGCCACCGCCTGGCGGCCGGCCTTGCCCACGTCACCACCGGTGTACGAGGGGACCCCCACGACGATGCGGTAGCTGCCGTCGGAGCGGGGTGTGAAGGTCAGCCGGACCGTGCTCGCGTCGACCACCGTCGCACGCACGTCGCGAGCGTCGGCGGTGATGGCGGCCACGGCTCCGGTGGTCCCACCGGATTTCGCGTCGGTGAAGGTCTCCGCCAGGGCACCGATCCCGCCGTCGGCATAGGTGGCGGGGTGGCGCCCGTCCCCCAGCTCGAGGTCCGCCGTCTGCTCCTTGCCGGGCTTCGCGCCGGTGACCTCCAGGACGAGCTGGTCGCGGTCGGCGCGGACGAAGGTGCGCGCCGTCATGCCCCTCCCGCTCTGCTCCAACTCGGCGTCGTCCAGGTTCAGTCGCCCCTTGTAGTTGGGCGCGCCGGCGAGTTCGAAGAGCCCCGGCACGACGAGCCGGCCGGCCGACTTCAGGTCCGGGAACGTGTCGTTGCGGTTGAGCTGCGCGGTGAAGCCGTCCTGCGACCAGACCGCCGCACCGAGGTGGCCGTTCCCCAGGGGCATGCTCTGGTAGTCGCGCCAGGCCGGACCTTCGAGCACGGGGTCGGAACGCGACACCACGTCGGCGGTGTCCACCTGGAACGCCCCGTCCCGCCAAGCCGACGTGACCTGATGGTCCGTCGTCGTCGTGCGCGGCGTGGTCGCCGCCGCCGGTGCGGCTCCCGAAGCCGGGGAGACGGCCACCATGGCCGTCGTGATGGCGACCGCGAACGCCATTGCCGTGAACGCCTTGCCCATCGGACACACCCTCCTAGGCAAACGATTGACCGGCCAAAGGTAATGTGACGAATGACAGAGAGTCAATCGATTGACCCCACAGGGGTCCGGCGCGCGCCGACAGTCGCCTGCTGCCGATGAGCGGCGGCCCTCCACGCGAGGGCCGCCTCGATCTTGTAGGGTCCCCCATGCCCCAGCTCCACCCCCAGGTCCACACGTCAGCGAATTTGAAACGATTCACAGTCCGGGAGCAACGCGCCGCCAGCGCCCGGGAGTCGCAACCGTAAGGAGCACGCTTCATGGCCGAGACATCGCACGAACCGACGGGACTGCCGCGCCGCCGCTTCCTCAAGTCGGCCGCCCTCGCCGTCACCGGACTGACCGTCATGGGGTCGGGTGCCGGCCTCGCCGGCACCGCTGCGGCTGCGGCTGCGCCGGCCGGCTCGACCGGCGTCGACGGCCTGTCCATGGGCGGCAGATCCGACGGGCCGCTGGGCGTCAACGACCGTACTCCGCTGCTCGCCTGGCGACTTGAGCACGGCATGCAGAGCGCCTACCAGATCCGCGTCGCCGGCTCTCCCGGCCCGCTGCTCACCCCGGATCTGTGGGACAGCGGCTGGGTCGTGTCCAGCACCTCGTCCGGCGTCGCCTACGGCGGCAAGGCGCTCACGTCGCGCCAGCGTGCCACCTGGCAGGTGCGGGTACGGGACGCCGACGGCAGGGTCTCCGACTGGAGTGCCCCTTCCTCCTGGGAGGCTGGTCTGCTCGACCCGGAGGACTGGTCGCCGGCCCGGTGGATCGAGCACGCCTCCCGGAGCGACGCCGACCCCTTGCCCGTCTTCGCCCGGGACTTCACGCTCGACGGCGACCGGCGCGTCGATCACGCGCGGCTCTACCTCGCCGGCCTCGGCATCTACGTGGCCACGCTGAACGGCCACCAGATATCCGACGCCGTGCTCGAACCGGGCAACACCAACCCCCAGCAGTCGGTCGAGGCCGGCACCTACGACATCACCGCTCTGCTGGCCACCGGCCGGAACACCCTCGGAGTCCAGCTCGGCAACGGCGTCACCAACGTCGGCTCCACCAAGAACGCCGCCGTGGGCCGGACGAGCGTGTACCGCAAGTACACCAGCACGGTCGCGAAGCCGACGACGCTCGCGGTCCAGGCCGCCCCCGGCGACACGGCCGTACGCGTGGCCGACGTGAGCGGCTTCGCCGTCGGCGCCACGCTCAACATCGACACCGGCGACGGCGGCGCCCGCATCGAGAGCAGGGTCATCACCGCCGTCGGCACGGACATCGCCTTCGACAGGCCGCTGGCCGAGCAACACGCCGCCGGCGCCACCGTCACCCGCTCCGGCACCCCCAACGCCACGATCACCGCGATCAGCCCTCGCCTCATCGCCCGCCTGGAGATCGTCTACACGGACGGCCGCACCGATACCTACGTGACCGACGAGCAGTGGCGTACGGCCCTCGGCCCCACCGTCACCGACAACTGGTACGCCGGCAGCGACTACGACTCACGCCGCGAGCAGCCGGGATGTGAT
>Ga0123353_10005671_pt1 | contig 16451 bp, 16 predicted proteins | sample TergutLab28metaG_3_FD_92763 | JGI IMG/M metagenome (GOLD analysis project Ga0123353, IMG submission 92763) | Labiotermes labralis P3 segment gut microbial communities from Petit-Saut dam, French Guiana - Lab288 P3 | ecosystem: Host-associated > Arthropoda: Insects > Digestive system > Gut ... | reverse complement strand
CTGCCCGGGTTGGTGCATGAAGATCGAAAGGGCCGATGCGTCAGATTCGGCCAGCTCGCCCCAAGGGACATCCTCCCAGCTGCCAAGGCATAGCTCCCGCAACGAGGGCAGCAAGTGAGTGGGGCTACCGTCCCAGCCGCGCAAAACCGAGGCCGTGCGTTTCGTGCGATACAGGTCGCTGGAGTACACGGCGTCGAACAGGACGTCCTTCATCCTCTCGCGCAACGCCTCGGTCTGCGCGATGCCATTGGGCGTCAGCAGGCTGTCGTAGTGGCCGTGGGCGCGGCGGTAATAATTCCCCTCCGCCTCGGCATGTCGGATGATGGTGATACGTGTCATGGGATCTTCCTGTCCAGAGACCGGTATTGCACCGCTTCCGCAATGTGCGCGGCCTCTATATGTTCTGCGCCTTCCAGATCCGCAATGCTCCTGGCTACGCGCAGTACGCGCCCATAAGCGCGGGCGGTCAGCTCCAGCCGCTCGAAAGCTTCCTTCAATAAGCGTTTGGCTCGTGCGTCCAGCTCGCAGCAGGCGTCCATTTGCGCGGGCGACAGCCTTGCGTTGCACAGGGTGTTGTCGCCGAACCTGCGGCGCTGCCTGTCCCGTGCGGCTTCCACCCTCGCCTGCACGGCGGAGGATGGTTCGGCGGGGTATTTGCCGGAAAGCGACTCAAAATCCACCGAAGGGATATCCACTTGTATGTCAATGCGGTCGAGCAGGGGCCCGGATACGCGGCTCCTGTACGAGGCCAACGACCTGGCGTCACAGCGGCAGTGGCGGGAGGGATGCCCGTACCAGCCGCATCGGCAGGGGTTCATGGCGCATACCAGCATAAACATGGCCGGGTAGGTGAGCGTCCCCGCCACCCTGGCGATGGTGACCGCCCCGTCCTCCATGGGTTGCCGGAGAGCCTCCAAGGCGGTGCGGTCGTACTCGGGTAGTTCGTCCAAAAAGAGCACGCCATTGTGCGCCAACGATATTTCGCCCGGCCTGGGCATGGCGCCCCCGCCGGACAGGCCGACTGGCGATATGGTGTGGTGCGGGGCGCGGAATGGCCTTGTGAAAAACGGCAATCGATTGTCTCCCAATAGACATGCGACAGAATGTATCTCGATGCACTGCAACATTTCCTCCCTGGTCATGGCAGGCAGGATGCCCGGTATCCGGCGGGCGAGCATGGACTTGCCGGCGCCCGGCGGCCCGGACATGAGGATGTTGTGTCCGCCGGCCGCGGCGATTTCCAAGGCCCGCTTGACGCTTTCCTGCCCGCGCACCTCGGAAAAATCCGGCGCCATGCCGGCGCCGGCGGTGGGAGGCTGCCATGGCGTGGCCGGCTGCAACTTCGCTTTGCCTGACAAATGGTCCAGAATCTCCCGGTAATGGGAGGCAGGGTAGATTTCGATGCCGTCCGCGAGAGACGCTTCCTTGGCGTTCCCTTTGGGCAAGTATATGCGCTTGACACCCAACCGCGCCGCGCCCAAGGTCATGGGCAGCGCGCCGTACACCGGGCGCAGGACGCCCTCCAGGGAGAGCTCCCCTAAAAAAACCGAATCCGTGGGCGGGGCGGGGATGTCCCCATGGGCATTCAGGAGCCCCAGCAAGATGGGGAGATCGTACAGGGCGCCTTCTTTGCGGGTATCGGCCGGCGCTAAGTTCACGGTGATGCGCCGCATGGGAAACTGAAAACCACCTGTTTTGGCGGCGGCGCGTACCCGTTCCCGCGCTTCCCGTACGGCGGCGTCGGGCAGCCCCACCACATCGAAGGCGGGTAGCCCCCCGGATAGGAAGCATTCCACGGACACTTCGTAGCCGGACACGCCCAACAGCCCCATGCTGCGCACCTTGGATACCATGCTGTCAACCTCCCGTTGCGGCATCGCCGATCGGCGCATAAAGTGGAAAAAGTGTAATATGTCATTTCGTTATGTCTCTGCGTTATATGTCTCTGCGTTGATCATTTTCGTTATGGCCGCGTATACATCGACGCGCCGCGCGCCCGTACACTGGGCGGCTTTGCGCACCGCGTCGCGCACGGTGTCCCCTTGCGCGATGAACGCGGACGCCTGCGACACCGCCTCCTCGAAGGCGTTGCCATCCGATTGATCGGGGTCGGGGTCGGGGGTGGCGTCGGGGTCGGCGCCGGCCACCACAAGCACGAACTCCCCCCGGGGCGTGTTCCGCGAAAAATGCGCCGACGCTTCCGATAGCGTGGTGCGTAGAATCTCCTCGTGCAATTTGGTCATCTCCCGGCAGATGACCACCCGCCGATCGCCCAACGCGGACAATAGATCCGACAGCGTGGCCGGGAGTTTGTGCGGCGCCTCGTAGAAGACCATGACGCGCGGCTCCCGCCGCAAAGCGTCCAGATGGGTTCGGCGATTCTTTTTGTTCATGGACAAATAGCCCTCAAAACAAAAGCGGCCGCCGGGCACGCCAGATACCGATAGCGCGGTCACGGCGGCACAGGGGCCGGGCAGGGCGACGACGGGGATACCCAGCGTTTCGCACATGGCCACCAGATCCGCGCCGGGGTCGCTAATGCCTGGCGTGCCGGCGTCCGTGACCAGCGCACAGGATTCCCCGGACATTATACGTATAGTTATATTTTGGCCGGATTCGCGCTTGTTGTGTTCGTAATAGCTCACCAAGGGTTTCTTTATCCCCAGATGGTTCAAAAGTTTCACCGATACGCGGGTATCCTCCGCCGCAATAAACCCAACTTCGCGCAGGGTCTGTTTGGCCCTGTCGCTCAGATCGCCCAGGTTTCCTATTGGCGTCGGCACGATATACAACGTAGGCACGGAATACAACGCAGGCACGGCAATGCGGTTCCCCTTCCCATGGACGCCTCTTTGTTATAAAAGGCGCCCTTATAACAAAGAGGGCTGGATCGCAAATCCGCCCTCTTGAGGTTTAGGGTAAAAACTACTCAGATCTGCTGGGGTGCGTCGACTGGGCAAACATCGGCGCAAGCGCCGCAATCCACGCAGAGCTCCTCGTCAATCACATACTTGCCATCGCCCTGCGTGATGCAGTTAACCAAGCATTCCGGCTCGCATACGCCGCAGTCAATGCAATCGTCGTTGATTTGATATGCCATGCAAAAACCACCTTTTCATAAATATTGAGATTTTGAGACGTATTTGGATCGCGACAGCGTCCAGGATTATATTACACCAAAACGTGGTCTGAATGCAAGGAAAACTTTTTGGGGTGTGGTTTTTTCGGCGCGTCAGGGATGCCGCGCCCTACGGAACGGTAGGTTTCGGTGGTTCGCGGGCGGTATAAATGCCGCCCGGTGCCACCCACGTACCAACCCGGCGCGTCAGGGATGCCGCGCCCTACGGAACGGTAGGTTTCGGTGGGTCGCGGGCGGTTTAAATGCCGCCCGGTGCCACTCAACGGCGAACAACGCGGCGCGTCAGGGATGCCGCGCCCTACGGTGGTCGTGGGTGGCAGGTCGTGGGCGGTTTAAATGCCGCCCCTACGACGATTGCTTTTTTTCTTTATATGTGGTATACTACCGGTCGTATGACAAACAAAAACAGGAGGAATACGCATGAGCACGACAAGCACGATAAACATAGGGAGTACAATGAACACATTGAAGGGGGCCTGCATCATCGGGCAATCGGGCGGGCCTACCGCCGTCATCAACGCCAGCGCATTGGGCGCCATCCGCACCGCGTTGGACACCGACTGCGTCACAAAGGTCTACGGCGCCGCGCACGGTATCCGCGGCGTCTTGGACGGCAAGCTTTACGACATGGGCGAAGAGGACCCCGCCCAGCTCGAACTGCTGCGCTACACCCCATCCTCGGCGTTGGGATCCTGCCGCTATAAAATGAAAGATCCGGATATCGACGCCACCGACTACCAGCGCATTTTGGAAATCTTCAAAAAGTACGACGTGCGGTATTTCTTTTACAACGGCGGCAACGACAGCATGGATACCTGCAACAAGATCAGCAAGTTCATGCAGGGATCGGGATACGAATGCCGCGTGATGGGCATCCCCAAGACCGTCGACAACGATCTGTTCGGCACCGATCACTGCCCCGGCTATGGTAGCGCAGCAAAGTATATTGCGACAACCTGCATGGAGGCCAGCCAGGACGCGCGGGTCTACGACGTGCCTATGATCACCATCCTGGAGATCATGGGCCGCCACGCCGGCTGGCTCGCCGCCGCCAGCGCGTTGGCTGTGGAGGCGGGGCATGGGCCGGATCTCATCTATCTGCCCGAGGTCGCGTTCGATATGGATGCCTTTGTGCGGGATGTCAAGGCCATCCACGATCGGAACGGGAAGGTCATCGTGGCCGCCAGCGAGGGCATCCACGATCAAAACGGGCGATTTATCTCCGAAGCAGCCACCTCGGCTACCGACGGCTTTGGCCACGCCCAGCTTGGCGGACTGGCCGCCCGCCTGGCTGACATTGTCAAGGGCGCGACCGGCGCCAAGGTGCGCGGCATTGAGCTGTCCCTGTTGCAACGTTGCGCCGCCCATTGCGCGTCGGCCACGGATATCGAGGAATCATACCGGGCGGGGGAGGCCGCCGTCCGGTTCGCCGCCGAGGGCCTGACCGACAAGATGGTGGGCTTCAAGCGCGTGATGGACAACGGCGCCTACCGTTGCGATATCGAGTTGCTGGATCTGGAAAAAGTGGCCAACACAGAGAAAAAGGTGCCCCGCGCATGGATAAACGAGGAGGGCAACGGGATATTGCAGCCCTATTTGGAGTATGCCCGCCCGCTCATCCAAGGCGAGACCGCGCTGCCCTTTAAAAATGGCCTGCCGCAGTTCGCCAGACTGAAGAAAGTCATGGTTTAAGTCATGAAAAAGGTGATCCATCATATCGGTGTTTGGGGGGACTCTCTGCTCCGGGGGGTCGTGTTCGACGACCTGAAAGGGAGGTACGCGACCCTGAAGAATTCCATGGCCGCGCAGTGCGCCAAGATCTTGGGGATGCGCTTCGACAACAATTCCCGCTTTGGCGCCACCGTGACCCGCGGTTCGCAAAACCTGACCCAGGCGCTGGAGCGCGGGGTTTCCTGCGATGCCATCCTCATCGAATACGGCGGCAACGATTGTGATTTCAATTGGGAGGAAGTGGCGCAAAACCCGGACGCGCCCCACGCGCCCCGCACGCCGCATGAAGCCTTCTGCCGCACCCTGCGGGACATGGTTTGCGCGGTGCGGGTAAAAGGGATCGATCCGGTGCTCATGTCGCTGCCGCCCATCGATCCCGTGCGGTATTTCAACTGGATTACCCGCAATGGGTTGAGCCGGGAGAATATCATGCGTTTCTTGGGGGATGTCGGCGTAATTTACCGGTTCCAGGAGCGGTATTCCCTGTCCATCACGAATCTAGCCATGGAGTTGCGGTGCCACTATATCGATGTGCGCGATGCCTTCCTCTCCCACCGGGACATCGGCTCTTTGCTGTGCTCAGATGGCGTGCATCCCAACGGCAGCGGCCATAACGTCATGCGTGAGTCCTTCGTTTCGTACATGAAGGCATTTGCCTAGCCAGCCATGATGAGCATCGGGGAGGCGGGCCTCTTGCTGGATCGGATGGCCGAAGAACTGCCGGCTGAGTTCTACCGCGAACTCAACGGGGGCATCTTGCTGGAGCCGGGGGAGAAGCGGCACCCCGAAGGGCCCGGCTTGTTCATCATGGGCGAATACCGCACCCACCCTGTCTTGGGCCGCTCGATCGTCATCTATTTTGGCTCCTTCCTGCAGTTATACCGGGGCGCGTTGCGCCGGACATGGGAGCGCGAGTTGCGGAAAACCCTGCGGCATGAGTTTACGCACCACATCGAATCGCTGGCTGGGGAGCGCGGCTTGGAGCGTCGCGACAAAGAGCGGCTGGATTGGTACCGCGGGATGCGGTGAGGCATTGCTGATGCAATTTGTATGAACAGGAGGCCGTGCCATGGCTTTGTTGCTGGAAACCAGATTTCGCGTTCCCGACGAGAACACGACATCGCGCATACTCTCCTCCCCCCGGATCCTGGCTATTTTGCAGGAGAGCTGGCGCAAGGGGGACATCCTCTCCTCCTATTTCGACACGCCGAAACACGCGCTCAACCTGCTCCACTGGGAGTTGCGGTTCCGTCGTGAGGGGCTGCAGGGCGCGTTATCGCTCAAAACGCCTAAGGATGAAGCCCCGGCGGAGCAGACTTGGACGGGGCAGGCTTGGGCGGGGCTGTCTTGTTACGATAAATGGCAATGTCCAGCGGAGGGCGCCCGAGAGGGCGTCCCCCGCTTGGTTGGCATGGGTGCGCCTGCGGCGTTGCCCGTGTTGGTGCTCCAAGGGGATTTGATTGAATTGTGCCAAGTGTCCTGCCAGCGGTTATCCGGCGTGTTGGAGTTGTCCGATGGCGCCGCGGCCACGCTGGCGATCGACCGGGGGGAGTTGCTAGCCGGTGAAAAACGGGAGCCGTTCATCGAGATGACGATCGAATTGTTATACGGGGATCCGTCGGTGGCGGGGAAGCTGGCCGAAAATTTGGCGGTGGAGTATGGGTTGACGCGCGTGCGCGCCGGCAAGTACGATCGCGCCCTGCGCCTGGTCCGCAGCAGGCCCGCCACCAGTGCGCCCGCCACCAGTGCGCCTACATCCAGTGCGCCCGCCTCCGGCGGGACTACGTCCGGCGGGCCTCCCCCAAGCGGGCCGTCCCCTAGCCCGTGACGTCCACGGTGATATCGCCCGAGACGGTGGAAGCCGAAATGTCCGGGCCGCCGTCGCCCACCGTGCCGTTAGCCTCTTTGCGGTTACGGGAGATCGGCGCATTGCTTCGTAGATCGCCCGAGGTGCTTTTCATCTTGAATTCGCAATGCTGCCCGTACGCCAAGGCCAGGCGGATATCGCCCGAGGTTGAGCCTGCCGTTATAGGGTTTGTCACAACGACGCCGGCAGCATTGATATTGCCCGAGACGGTGTGTAGCCGCCCGCCGCCCGCCAGCGCCGATTGCAGTGAGATATCCCCGGAGATGCTGTGTACGTCGTATGTTTGGCTGTGCAGCGCGTCCGCGCGGATATCGCCGGAGGTGGTTCCCAGCTCGGCTTGACCCTCCAGTGTCAGCGTGCCGCAGCGTATGTCGCCGGAGACCGTCTTCAAGCTGGCGTTTTGCGCTTGGATGTCGGCTGCCCGTATGTCGCCGGAGGTGTTTTTGAGGGTGGCATCGCCCGTGACAGCCACGTTCCCCACCTGGATATCGCCCGAGACGCTCGACAGCGTGATCGCGCTACCGACAAAACCCGGGAGGTTTACCGATCCGGAGACCGCGGTGAGTTCGAGCCTTTGGGCGTAACTAGACGGCAGAGCTACTTCCAGGTAGGCATTGGACCAGAAGCGGAAAAGACAAGAGAACGACAACGACCGGGCGGGGATGGAGATTGTCAGGGCAGATCCCGTGCGCTCCGAGGTAAACAGCAGGTCTGCATCAGCGGATCCATATTGCCGCACCGTGATAATATCGCCATCCGATAGTGTCACGCGGATGTCCTCGGTGCGGCACCGGATGTTCAAATCCACAAGGCCATCGAGCGGGAACGACTCTTCCCGGAGCAGGTCTATCTTGTCGGGGGCAACGAAGGAAGGCACGGATACCACGCCGGTCAGCATCAGCACGAAAATCCCCACCAGCAGCGCGGCGATCAGCCCCCAGGTCACGATCCCGGCCAACACCAACTTACGTCTCATCGCTTTCCCTCCAGACTTTCGCCAGCCGCGCCATCTGCTGGACGCACAACGCAACCGGGAAGATGATCCAGGTGATATTCCAAAGATCGGTGATGAAGCTGATGAGCAGATAAACAAACAGGCACACCGTCCAGATCAGGGCGTAGGCATGGCCGCGGGTCATGCCTTTTTTCCCCATGGTGGCTTTGAGGAGGATCTGCAGGATCGAGCCGAAGGGGAAGATCAGCCAGCCCGGGTGCCACCAGTCGAAGATAAATCCGATGAACAGGTAGACGACGACCAGCAGGGACCACATGGAAGAGGTCACCGCGCCCAGCAACTTGGTGTCGCTGCTAGTGGAAATAATATCCAGTTGCTTTTGTATCTCCCCCGTTAGGCTGGAGACGGGCTTCTTCACACTGGCGCGGGTGGAAATCACGCCGTATATCAAGACAAATGTACCCGCGGCGATGAGAGCCAGGAATGCCGTGGCCGCGTTGCGGCTGTCCGCGTATTCGTTGAGGATCGACGCCACGCCCAAGCTCAAGATGTACAAAAAGACGCCGGCGGCAATGAAGAAAGCCCGCTTTTTTCGCAACGCCTCGGCGCTATGGGAGGCATTTTGGGCGTCGATGCGTTCTATGGCGCGTAGCAGCTCGTCCACATCCCCAATGCCGGAAATCACGGCGATGTAGGCATCTTCGGGGGATCGACCCGCCGCCGTCAGGTCGGCGTACTTATCCAAACAACCGGCCAAGAGCTCTTCCCGCGCCTCCGCCACCCGGCGGGTATCCGGCGCGTCCTTGAATAAGGCGTTCAAATGCGCTTGTATCCTATCTTCCATTCTCTTTTTCCTCCTCCTTTTGGTCAATCAGCTTTTCAATCAAGTCGATGGCTTCGCGCCATTCCCCTACGCTTTGCGCGAACGTCTCCCGCCCGGCCGTGGTAATGCGGTAGTAACGCCTGCGCGCGCCGGTCTGTTCGTCGCCCCAGTAGAATGAGACACAACCCGCCTCTTCCAGGCGACGGAACGCGCCGTAAAGTGTGGCTTCCTTGAGTTCGAACCGTCCGCCGGACTTCTCCTGGATGTGCTTGTTAATCTGATACCCATAGCTCTCCCGATGTAACAGATGGGCCAGGACGATCATGTCCGTGTTGCCGCGGAGCATATCGGACGCGATGGACATGCGCTTTTGCCCTCCTTCCATATTTCGATTGCGGGAACGGGAATTGATGTTGGTTGCGGGAATTGATTGCGGTGCGGAAACCGGTGAGGGGACCGGTTGCGGGAACGGGTTGCGGTGCGGGAACTGGGTGCCGTGCGGGAACCGGTTCTGGGTTTATGATATCAGAAGATACTACGCCTGTCAAGGTATTTCGAAAAAAAATTTATATAAATTTTTTATTTACACAGGATGTCAAGTTACATCCGCAATAAAACATGGCACCCAGGCTAAACCCAGGCGGAACCCCGGTTACACCCAGGCTGAACCCCGGTTAAACATTCTGATTGCTTTTTTCACCAAAAAGAGATAAAATGGAAACAGTGTGTTGTTCCGGTAAAGGGGGCGACCAGGGAGGAATTGGATTTGGAGAAAGAAACCACCCAACAGGGAGGCACGGAAACCACCCAACAGGAAGGCACGGAAACCGCCCAACAAAAAGGCACCAAAGACATGACGAAAGGCGCGCCTTGGCGGTGTATTCTGTTTTTTGCGTTGCCGTTGCTGGCGGGGAACATCCTGCAGCAAATCTACAATATGGCGGATACCATCTTCGTGGGGCAAGTGGTGGGCGAAACGGGGCTTGCCGGCTTGGGGACGACGGGGCCGGTCATCCTGATGATCACATCGCTGTTCGTGGGCATCGGTTTGGGTGCGGCGGTACTTCTGTCGCAGTACTACGTGAAAGGGGATCTGGAATCGCTGCGCCGCCTGGTGGCGACGGTATATTCGCTGTTGCTCCCGCTCATCCTGGGCGTCATGCTCATCAGTATCCCGCTTATCAGCCCACTGCTGCGCCTGATCCAAGTCCCTGAAGGCGAAGCCTTTGACTATGCCTACATCTACATGCTCATCACCATATTTGGTTTTCTGGGGTCCTTCGGCTTCAATCTCAACGCGGGCATTATGCAGGCCATGGGCAACTCTATCGTGCCCTTTGTCCTTCTGTGTATCTCGGTGGCCATCGACCTCACCCTCAACTTCGTATTTATATTGGGGTTTGGCTGGGGCGTGGCCGGATCGGCTATCTCCACGGTCATCGGGCAGACGTTCTCCTGGGTGGGCGGGCTGGTGTATATGAGACGCCGCTACCCCTTCCTCAAACTTTCCCTTTTCCGTTTCGAGTTTCACTGGAAGCTATTAAAAAAAGCCACCCGCCTGGGATTGCCTTCGGGCGTCAACCAGACGCTGTTTCAGGTGGGCGCGATGGTCATGCAGGGCTTGGTCAATGCGCAGGGGACGATATTTATGGCCGGGTTTTCGGCGGCCATCAAGATCGATGCCTTCGCTGTGTTGCCCATCCAGAGCCTGGCCGCCGCCGTGACCACCTTTGTGGCGCAAAACATCGGCGCCGGCCGGTTCGACCGGGTCAAAAAGGGGTTAAAAAGCGGCATCGCCATGGCGGTGGGCGTCAGCTTGTTGGTGGCGGCCTTGGTGTGGGGCGCCGGCCCGCATCTGCTCAGGGTGTTTATCTACGACGAGGATCCCTTGATCGTCCAGCGCGTCGTGGACGACGGCTTGCTATACCTGCGTACCGTTATGCCGTTCTATGTCCTCCTGGCCGCCATGTTTATCTTCCATGCCGTGCTACGCGGCGCGGGCCAGATGATGCTTCCCATGGTGACCACGCTGATCTGCCTCTATGTGGTGCGCGTACCGCTCGCGCGGCTGCTGACCGCCACCTATAGCCCCGGCCATATGTTCTACGCCTTCGCCGCCGATTGGGCGGTGGGATTGCTGGTGGCCGCCGCCTATTTCGCCACCGGCCGCTGGAAGAAGAAGCGTCTGGTGGAGGCGCACGAACTCCTGCTGATGCAGGCGCCCGGCGATATGTAGCAACCAACGACATGTAGCAACCGGCGATATGTATGTAGCAAGTGGGGCGAAGCCACGCATAAGATGAAGGGGGTTTTACCGTGGATTATCTCAAAGCCATTTTCCTGGGCTTGGTGCAAGGGCTGACAGAGTTTCTGCCGGTATCCAGCTCGGGCCACCTGGCACTGGCGCAAACGGTGTTTGGTATAGAGGACACACCGCTTGTGTTCGATGTGCTCTTGCATTTAGGCACCCTCACCGCCGTCTGCGCCGCCTTTTGGAAGGATATCATCACAGTCCTTCGCGAGTTCGGGCGGATGATTGCCTCCCTGTTCGGCCGGCGCGAGACAAAAAAACCGCCGCCCGCGCGGCGGCTGGTCCTTCTCCTTATTATGGGTTCCCTGCCGCTGTTGCTGGCCATCCTCTTGTCCGGGCTTGCCGCGTTGGCGATGAAGACGCTCATTGCCGTTGGCCTCCTGCTGTGCGCCACCGGGGTTATCCTCTACGTGTCCGACCGTTTTCCCCGCGGGCAGAAAGACGAAAAGAACGCGACGGTGATCGACGCCTTGATCATCGGCGTCTGCCAGGGCATTGCCGTGTTGCCCGGATTGTCCCGATCGGGCGCCACCATTTCAGCCGGCCTGTTTCGCAAGTTCGACCGGGCTTTTGCGGTACGGTTCTCCTTTTTGCTCTCCATCCCCGCCATACTGGGCGCCACCTTTGTGGAACTCATCAAAGTGCTGTCGGCAAAGCCGCTGCCCGCCGAAAGCGTGGTGGAGATCTCGGCTGGGCATTGTATTGTGGGGGCATTGGTAGCCGCCCTGACCGGATATATCGCCATTGGGATGGTGAAGTGGCTCATTGGCAAGGGGAAGTTCGGCTATTTTGCCTGGTATTGTCTGGGTATCGGCCTTGTCACCATTGTGGTTTCGCTACTATAGTACGATAGCCCCCTGCGGCCCCCTGCGGCCCCCTGCGATTCCCGGGAGTGATGCTTTCGTGGGTAAGACAAAGAATATGACAAAAAACATGACAAAGATGGATAAGGCCAAGAAGAAGAAAAACAAACAAGACGCCAAGGCCAAGGCCAAGATGGCCAAGAGGGCCAAGAATGATAGGCCGCCTGTCCGGCGTGAAATCGCGGCGCTCTTCTTCTTTTTCCTGGCGGTTTTCACATGCCTCGGCTTATTTGGCGTGAGCGGATGGTTCCTCGACTTTTTGTCCGGACTCTGCAGGGGCGCCATCGGACGGGGCTTTTACGTTTTGCCCTTCGCCCTCCTGATTGCCGCCCTCGCCCTATTGTTCCACCGGGACCGACCGGTCGTCGCGCGCGTGATTTGCTTGACGCTCCTGCCGGTGGCCATTGGCGCCGTTGTGCATCTTTTCGGGCCCGACGCGCATTACGAGTGGTCATTCGGCATGGTTTCCGTCTTAATCGACGAGGGCCTGGCGTTGGCGAGCGGCGGCCTTGTGAGCGGCCTTTTGGCGTTGGCCTTGTCCGCGGCTGTGTCCAAGGTGGGCGCGGCCATTGTCCTTGTTGTCTCCGCCCTCGTGCTGCTGCTTGTTATCACACGCCTGAACATTGTACGGATTATCGGCGCCGCGCGCCGTCCCAGGAAGCCGCCGCCAGAAGGGATCGATCCGCAGCACGCGCAGCACGCGCAACAGGCGCATCAGGCGCAACACACGCAACACGCGCAACAGGCGCAACACGTTGGCTCTGCCCAGAAGGCGTCTGTGCCGGCAGTGGGCAAAAGGCGCACGAAGGCCGAGTTGCCCCCGCCTTGGGGCGGGCAGGCGGCAAAGCCCGGAGGGGCGCGCCGGCGCAACGTGGATATCCCCCTGGATGAGGATGATTCGCCCTCGCCCTTCGGCTCGGCGCCCGGCTCCGCAAAGGACCCCGCCTCCTCCTCGATGTACGCCTTTCCGGTGGAGGACAAGGCGCCGGTCACCGTGCCCGCCCCGGCGCCGGCACGGGCCGCCGAGATCATCAAAAGCGCCCCGCGTCCCTACAGGTTGCCGCCGATCACACTGCTGGCGGAAGGCCGGCCGGCGCCCAGCCAAACCGAAGGCGCCGGGGAGCTGAAGAACAACGCCGCTTTGCTGACGGGGGTCCTCAAGAGTTTCGGGATTGAGGCGCGTATCGTCAGCGTCACCCGCGGACCCACAGTAGCCCGATACGAGCTGGAACTGGGGAGCGGCGTCAAACTCTCCCGCCTGACCGGCTTGGCCGACGATATCGCCCTGTCGCTGGGCGCGACGGGGGTGCGCATCGCGCCGATACCTGGCAAGATGTCGGTGGTGGGCATCGAGGCGCCCAATAAACTGACGAGCATCGTCTATCTACGGGATGTCGTAACCTCCCCGGAGTTCACCGGCATGAAGAGCAAGGTAGCCTTTGCGGTGGGCAAGGATATTGGGGGGACGCCCATCGTGGCCGACCTTGCCCGGCTGACCCACCTGCTCATCGCCGGCGCCACCGGCGCGGGCAAATCCGTGTGCATCAACAGCCTGATCGTGAGCTTGCTGTATAAGGCATCCTCCGACGAAGTGCGCTTGATCATGATAGATCCCAAGATGGTGGAGCTGGGCGTCTACAACGGCATCCCCCATTTGCTCCTGCCGGTGGTCACCGATTACAAGCGAGCCGCCGGGGCGTTGCACAAGGTGGTTGTCGAGATGGAGGATCGGTACAACAGATTCATGAACCGCAATGTGCGCGACATCAACGCCTACAACCAGGCCATCGCCGACGATCCAGACCCGGACTCGGACTCGGACGCCGTGCCGATGCCCCGGATCGTCGTCATCATCGACGAGCTGGCCGATCTCATGCTGTCGGCCGCCCGGGAGGTGGAGGAACCCATCTGCCGCATCGCCCAAAAGGCGCGGGCGGCCGGCATCCACCTGGTCATCGCCACCCAGCGACCGTCGGCAGACGTCATCACAGGCTTGATGAAGGCCAACATCCCCTCCCGCATTGCCTTTGCCGTGGCGTCCCAGCTGGAGTCGCGCATCATCCTGGACACCATGGGCGCCGAAAAGCTGGTGGGGCGGGGCGACATGCTGCTCTATCCGCTGGGCGCCCCCAAACCGTTCCGGGTGCAGGGCTGCCTTGTCACGGGGGCCGAGGTTGAGGAGATCGTCAAGTATGTCAAGGCGTCGGATATCCCGCGGTACAGCGAAGATTATATGAACTCTATCGAAGCCTATGCCGAACAGATGGGCAAGAAGCATGGCGACACGGCCTCCATGATGGATGCCGAGGGTTCCGCCGTGACCGAAGGGCTCGACGAAATGTTTGCCGCCGCCGTCGAGATCGTGCTGGAGAGCGGGCAGGCGTCGGTCTCCTACCTGCAGAGGCGTCTGAAACTGGGGTTCTCCCGGGCGGCGCGTTTGGTTGACCAAATGGAGGAGCGGGGCATCGTGGGTCCGTCGGAAGGGTCGAAGCCCAGGAAACTGCTCATCAGCCGCCATCAATGGTCGGAGATGTTGATGAGGGGATCGGAGGGCGCGTTATGACGACGACAGGATCGGAGACCGCATCATGACGACGACGACACCGACAACGACACCGATGATGACGACGGCGACGATGACGCCCGCGACGACAACGATGACGCCGACGACGGCGATGACGCCCGCCCAAAAAGCCCCCCTTATTGTGGCCGCCCTCAAAGAGGGATACCCGGAGGCATCCTGTACGCTGACCTGGCTGAAGGACTACGAGTTGCTCTTTTCAGTGCGGCTGGCCGCCCAGTGTACCGATGCGCGGGTCAATGTTGTGACAAAGGCATTGTTTCGTGACTATCCCACGCTGGAAGCCTTCGCCGACGCCGATATAGCAAAGATGGAGGAGGCTGTGCGCCCCTGCGGATTTTTCCGCGTCAAGGCAAGGGATATCATCGCCTCGGCGCGTATGTTGCGGGACGAATTCGGCGGGCGCGTGCCGAACACGATGGAGGATCTCTTGCGGTTGCCCGGCGTGGGCCGCAAGACGGCCAACCTCATCTTGGGCGATCTGTTCGGTTGCGGCGGCATCGTGGCGGATACCCACTGCATCCGCTTAGCCCGCCGCCTGGGGCTGTGCGATACCCAGGATCCCTACAAGGTGGAGCTGGCCCTTGATCCGCTCATCCCCAAAGAGGAGCAGTCGGCCTTCTGTCACGCCCTGGTGCTCCACGGGCGGGCGGTCTGTGCGGCCCGAAAACCTAAGTGCGGGGCGTGCCGCCTATCCGCGTGGTGCGCCAATGCGTTTATCGAGCCATCCACGAGACTGGCCACGAGCCGCCCATGAGGCCGGGTACACAGCAATCGCAATAATAGCAAACGCAAAAACGCGATCCATGGAGAGGCATTATTGTGACCTACTCCTCTTTGAAATCGTCACTTCCTTCAATCAACAAGCTCTTAAATTCGCGTAGCTTTTGTACCAGTAGAGCCTTGTCAATCAATTTCAATTTATAGTCCGCGACCATCGTTGGTGACAAGCTGCGGCTCATGGCATACTCGACAACTTCATCTTCCTTGCTCGCGCAGAGGATAACACCGATGCTCGGATTTTCGTTCGGCTTTTTATGTTCTCGGTCAAGTGCTTCCAAGTAGAAGTCCATCTTGCTGATATACTCCGGGCGGAACTTTCCGATTTTCAATTCAAAAGCCACAAGGCATTGCAAACCGCGATGATGAAACAGAAGGTCAATGTGCCAATCGGAATTGGCTACCTGTACGCGGTATTCGTCGCCGATGAAAGCAAAATCCCTGCCGATTTCTAAAACGAAATTTTTGAGGTTATGCACGATGGATTTTCTTAAATCGTCCTCTGAATATTTGGCGGGAAGGTCAAGAAACTCCAATACATAGCTATCGAAGAAGCGTATGTTTTCATTATGTGGAACATCGATCGGAGCGAGCGTTTGCGTTGAAAGCATATATCGCTGATAATACGAACTTTCAATCTGACGTTCCAACTCACGGGTCGAATACTTCTCCCGAATGCAAAGTGAAAGGTAAAACTCTTTTTCTTCAATGCCCTTTGTGCCGGACATGATTTGAAGATGATTCGTCCAGCTAATTTGTGTCAGCAGTGCTGACACAAATTCGTTGTCCTTGTATGTTTCATAGAATTGGCGCATACGATAAAGACCTCGGCGATTGAATCCTTTAATGCCAGGACAATTTTCCTTGATGTAATTCGCGGTTTCGTCAATGAAGGCGTCGCCCCAAGACGACTTCGCGCTTTCTTCGCTCAGATATTTGCCGACGTTCCAGTACAGTTTAATAAGCTCGGCGTTCACACTTCGTAATGCGTTCTGCCGAGCCTGTTCAATCATGTCAACTATTTTGTCAGCATACGGAATAATTTCTCCGCTCATAATCTCACCTGACCTTCGCAATTAAAACTTTTTTTCAGCTTCGGCCCCGGCTTCACCGGGACGGTGCGAGTCGGTTTAACCGCATCCTCCGGGATTGCCCATGAGTTTGAAAATCGTATTACACCGGGAATCATATCCGCCACGCACATTCTTTGAACTTGACGCTCTGTAACATCCCATCGTTCCGCTGCTTCCTTTACGCTTATATATCCATTCATAAAACTGCGCCTCCAAAGCGTGATAAATGAATTTGACACTCCCCACGGCTGAAGCCGGGGGATTCTTGGTTCAGCGTCCGTAGCGTTCGCGTTGAGACGTCTTACACAAACTCCCCAAGCGTTGGGTT
>Ga0123353_10005670_pt1 | contig 16452 bp, 10 predicted proteins | sample TergutLab28metaG_3_FD_92763 | JGI IMG/M metagenome (GOLD analysis project Ga0123353, IMG submission 92763) | Labiotermes labralis P3 segment gut microbial communities from Petit-Saut dam, French Guiana - Lab288 P3 | ecosystem: Host-associated > Arthropoda: Insects > Digestive system > Gut ... | reverse complement strand
GGCCAACTAAGGAATCCAACGGTATTTGGAGAATTAAAACAAATAAGGAGTTGGATGAATCAATTAAACACCGGAACACAACAAATTATGTTAAAGCCCAACGATTGAGTTGGTTTGGACACACAAATAGAATGCCCGAAACTAGCATAGTAAAAAGAATGCACAAATGGAAACCATTCACAGGAAGACCAGCTGGAAGGCCCAAGTCTCGATGGGAAGAGATGTCAGGAATGATCTGAAGAAGATGAAGCTTATGAAGTGGGCAGAACAAGTACCGCCTTAACTGGAAGGATATTGTCGAGAAGGCGAAGACTCTATCAGAGTTGTAGCGCCGAAGAAGAAGAAGAAGAAGAAGAAGATTATAAATAAATAAATAAATATATATATATATATATTTGTATTTGTGTATATTCCTGTGTCGCTTGGACCCGATTCCGTGTCATGACCTCCCCTCACGGGGCTTCGCTATCGCACTCATGGGATGCACCACACCTGGTAAGACTCCTCTGCACGATTGGTCAGCCCGACGCAGAGTCCTCTACCAGACAATACACAACAGACAGACATCCATTCCCTCGGCGGAATTCGAACCAGCAATCGTAGCAAGCGAACGGCCGCAGACCCACACCTTAGACCGCGCGGCCAATGGGATCGGCATTCACTTAGATAGTTATGTTTTTATATCATTATGCCGGATGTAAGATGTGGAATTTTACATCCGGTAACTCATTTTGTTAACCTCGCTGCTGAAATGTGTCAGTAGTACTCCCTGAAGATGGCCCTTTGAGGGCTCAAACATGTCGGAGTGATACGGCGTTTTAATAATTTGTGCGTATTCATCCGTCTTTATTTGAAATAGTGATATTAGTGCAAGGATGTAGACAAGATAAATCTGCAAATGACTACAGCTGCAGAAATTCTTACATTGTCTGAGTTGACACTACGTCTGTGCAAGTTAGGATGCAGACTTCGTTCCTTCGACAGACCATTACATAAGAAAATTCCACGTGTCTCTATTCATTTGCCTGACTGAGTGTAGTAGGCTATTTCCCCAGAGACTACAATAAGTGATGAAGAGATGTGTTAATTTCAGCAGTCCATCCCTGATGTAGAGTGCTCTAAAGGAATTCGCCTTCTCCTGGTTCGTGAACTCCAAACGAAATTAAGTCTTTAGATTTTTATATTCAAGGCAATTAATGTGAGGAGGAACAAATAGAATTCGAATCGTAGTGATTTTGCCTGAAATTTATTCTAAGTTTCCTAATGCTAAGCGCGTGCTACAAGTCTGCTGCTTCTGCAGGTGTGCTGAGAAAACACTGGCACTGTTTGGGTCGCAAGGGCAGTGCAATTTACGAATTTGTGTTGTGGTTGGGAACATTTTAAAAATTGCTGGATGGACGAGTGAATGCTGTCCAACGAGACGTGGGTGTATATTAAGTGCGGGGCTGTGTTGTGTTTTGTACTTTGAATGTTGCAATCCTCTGTCGCCATGAAGAAGGACCTGGTAACTGTGAAGACCATATTACGCGACAGTGGATAGAGAGTTAACTGTGATGAGAGCCTTCTGGTGATGCGTGACGTACAGTGACGATTTCTTCGAAATGCACATCTGAACTAAACATATTTCTGTGGGAGTGCTCTGAAAACAAAACCGCAATGCAGTGGAGCTGTTCTTCTTCTGTGCATATCAACGAATAAGAGTTCTTAAACTAATGTGACTTACTGATCTTAATTCATGGATTTGTAGAAGAGACGTCTTCTTATTCCTTTTAGAAAGGTTGTTTTAATTTTTGTCCGTGTCTGTTACTGTGATTCTGACTTCTACAAATTGTGACGCGGTATGTGCCTAGAACGTAACTCTCAGCTTGCGATAGTTGGGTGATTGGGAAGGCTACGCTCATCTTGTATGAGGCGTAACGGCAGGCGCGCAGAATATGGTCAGGTGATCGGGAAGGCTACACTTACCTTGTATGAGGCGTAACGGAATGCGCGAAGTATATGGTCAGGTGATCGGGAAGGCTACGCTTACCTTGTATGAGGCATAACTGCGGGCGGGCAGCATATAGTTAGGTATACGGGAGGGCTACACTCCCTCTCCTGGCATGAGGCATAACAGCAGACGCGCGGAATATACATAGTTAACAACCGTGAAAGACAGCACAGCGTACCTTGCAAAGTTCAGTTCATCAGAGCGTACCTTACCAAGTACAGTTCGCACTAGATATCTTGCGTATTCCTTCACAGATTTGCTTGCTGCGCATTTACACCTCTGAATGGCATACATTTTGACGGTGCAATAAAATAGTATGATCCAACTTTAAGTGTAGTTTAGGACTGGTATTTTATTTGTGTGCGGACTGGTTCCTCGATAATGCCGGATTCTGTTCGTGGTCTATAATTTTAGGGTTACCTGCGGCAAGCCTGAAAATGTTTCTTGTTTATTGCAAAATGTAGAGGAATTTTTGCCGTTTGACAAAAATTTTTGCACACTGGATATTATTGATAGTAAATTTGAAGTGCATAACAGTGTAGAAGTCCTGTAAGATTCCCACGAGGTACATAACAGTTATCCCTCGGAAAGATAGTTTCCTTGAGAAGGGAGTGGAACACATCGTATAGGTATTTGCGTATTGATGAAACCCCTGTAGCATGTAGTTACAAGCTGTCTGGCTTAGGATTACCCAGCATGGCTCACAGAACGGTAAGAGCCTAAATATGAATTGTGACGTATCTAAAACACTTCGGCAGCGGCCTTCAAAGTAACAAAATGCATTAGAGGTTTTGTGCATTGAAAACAACGTGCGGTAAAATTGGGCCTTGCGGGGCTGAAACCGAATGTCGTTGTGGTGACATTGTGGATTCATTTAGTGCTTATGTGGGAATTCCATTTGTGGTTTTCTGGTGCAGTGCAAGACAGTGAATGCGGGAAGCAAGAGTCTGTAGGGATCAGGTAGGAGTTGAAGTAATAAGTGGGTATGTGGTCAAAAACACAACTATATATGTCTAATTAGATGTTATATTGTTAGATAAAAACTACATGTTTCGGCCGATAATGGCCATCATCAATTTCTTTTTTATTTGAATCAATTAAATGGCGTGACGGCGTGTTGATGAGGAGATCTCAACATCAAAACCCTTGTTGGAGCATAATATCTCTATATTGGGTGTGTGGGTGATCTAAGAATACAACATCTAATTACACATATATAGTTGTTTTTGACCACATACCCACATATTAGTTATATACACACAACGGAGATGGCACACTTCAAAGGAGTTGAAGCCACTAATTTTCTGCTGATTTTATTGGTACTGTTAAGCATCTTACGTGTAGGCAGATTCTGAACAATTGTAATTACACGGTTAATAAAACTTTATGTTGGGTTTGTACATTATAGTGTAATATGGCTGCACTCTGCGTACAGTACACACAACTTTGCTTTTCTTGCTAGAATTACCTTGCACCCTAAGCTTCTAGTTTCGTGTTTTGAAAAAACTTGCTAATCGTAGGGATTATTTTACGCGCACAGTCGTAACAGACATTTTGCACGGAAGAAACCTGATTTAAATGGAAATTATATTTATTTTTAGGTTCCTGTGACCGTGCATCTTGAGCAAAGTGTGAACAGAGAAAAAACCAACAAGGTGCAACAATCAGATGTTTATTATCAACTTCTGTCTCAACATGTTTCGGGCATCATTATGCCCATCTTCAGGAGAACAAAGACCGCGTGATACTGCATATGGTGTACTGCGCTGGTTCTGCTGGATGTGGTTGGTAGCGGTTGTGGGGCGCTGATTGTTGCATCTTGTTGGTTTTCTCCCTCTTCACAGTATGCTTATTTTATTATCAGTAAACATAGGCGTTTTTATTCAATTAAAAATTCATTTCACTGGCCCTCCCTGTTAATACAGTAGGGGTGCATTGTATGTCTAATTATGTGGCGTTATACACGTTGTACTGTGTTATTAGCTGCGGCTTTCGTGTTGGTGCATTCACAGTTTATAAAATATCAGCAGACGAGGTTCATGTTCTGAGGAGCGACAGAGGACACGCGGTTCAAATGATAGTTTTAAAGTCTGCTGATGGAGACTGGAGATTTGTAACGCCATTGTGCATTGTACCTGATGGCAGCAGAAGGTACATATAGACTGTCTTGCACTGCCGACCTGACGCTGCACTCTTGCTGTCCATTGCACAAATTAGCCTAACTGCGTGGATAGGAGTTCGTCTTGAGGAGCTGATAGTCTTTGAGCTAAAGAAGAAACTCTGTGTCTTTTATGGAACCCGAAGTTTCCTTATCATATTCGCGGAAGTGCGACGCTGGGATCAGTTGTGAGCCACATGAACTCAGTCAAAATCTTTTCATTGTTGAAGATACATTTTAAATGTTTTCTTTCATCTACACACAGGTGTCGCCAGTTGTATGTTCTATTCTCGTTTTCCATCCAAAGTTTTGTATGCATTTCCCATCTGTTCTGCACCTAGTACTCTCCCATGTCGCCCACCTCTACTGCCTTACTGAATTGTATGTTAGTGGTTACGATGGTGCAATTGTGTAATTTTCGGGCAACCCCCCTTCCCGCTGATTCTGCGGAAGTAAAACGCGAATCGTAGTGAGTGGGCAAGTGTTGGGATATTTTCCGTAATGTGCCGCATCTCGCCCAGCTGTTCTGACTGGTGTTTACAACTTCATAAAAGGTGAGCTGTCCCAGCCGTGCAATTTGTGCTCGTGTTAATGTATAAACTTTCACATCCTATGAAAACATAATTAAGTTGTAGGGAATATGGTGGCCGCATGCGTGGGCACAATGCCACGCTCGTGATGAGAAATCAATGCCAGCACCACACTGATTTATAAGAAATATACCGACACTGGTCATATTTACACAATTCCTCCACTGGTAAACATGTTGACCGGATTCATACAAATAAATCTGTGCGATGACCACGTGAATGAAAAAGCGACCCGCTATGGGGTGGACGGTTCGAGGTTCTAACCCCGGTGATGGCCTTACTATACATGCGCGTCCAGACTAGCCTTGGCGCCCACCTAGCCTCTAGTACTGTAGGTACCGGATCTCTTTCCCGAGGGTTAAGCGGCCGATGCTTCGGGTGTTGACCATCGCATCCAGTCACATGTTACCGTATGACTTTAATCTCTGCGGACATGAGCAAGGCATGCGGGAATATGAAGTTTGTACATTCTATAAGATCACTGCCCAGTTCTGGGACTGTGGAAACGACAGTAAGTAACCACACCAAAATTACAAGGTGTGTGTGTGTGTGTGTGGGGTAGGGGGGTGGTATGCTTGTGGTGTGGTGTGTGTTTGTGAATGTGTTTGTGTGTGTGTGGTGTGTTTGTGGTGTGTGGTGTGGTGTGAGGGTGTGTATGTATGTGGTATGTGTGTGTGTGTGTGTGTGTGTGTGTGTTGTGTGGTGTGTTTGTGGTGTTTTTTATTTTTATTTTTTTAAGCATGCTCCATTACATTGTGTAATACTACATGCTATGCTTGCTTGGATCTATCTATTGTTCATTCTGTAGTAAAAGTTCGAAATATATTGATTCTATAAATTCACAAAACACTTTCTTATGTTTGGATATAAGTTCTTGCTTAATTTCCATCCGGTTTCGTTGTTGGCTTATTTGGTGTTTTAGGACCTCTCGCTGTGTGCTGGTCTTCTCGCAATGGATTAGGAGATGATCCATGGTTTGGCCGTTGTGGCCGCATATACATTTCGCGTCGACCCTTAGGTTGAACCGGTAGAGATATGACCTTGTTTTCCCGTGTCCGGTCAGCACGGCTGCTAGCTTCGTGGTTAGTGTTAGTTTTGTCCCTAGTCTGTTCTGCACGGATGGAAAATATTGTTTTGTTGCAGCAGCCTTGTTGCTTGTTATCCATTCTGTTTGCCATTTTTGTTTGGCCTCTTCCGCTGCTATGTGGCATAGGTAACTTTTGGGTATTGTGGTATATTCGTATCGTGTATCAGTACTCTGCGCCGTTTCTTTGGCTACTTTGTCAGCTAACTCGTTGCCGTGTACTCCTATTTGGGCCTTCACCCACGAGAACCTTGTTTGCCATCCGCTTCTCTCCAGACTGGCAACCTTTTTTCTAATCTCTTCCACCAAGAAACCATGGTTGTTGTAGTTTTGAAGCGAGTCCAGACTAATCCGGCTGTCGGTGAACATTGTTGTCGAGAGTGGGTTAATGCTCTGCCTGGTCAGCACTTCTAGTTTTTCCAATGCTTTGAGTATGGCAGGTTGTTCTGCCTGATTGTTAGAGCATCTGTTATCTAGTTTAAATTGTAATTTGGCAATCATTTCACTTCCTTTGAAAATCACTGCTCCAGACCCGACTCCTTGTTCTTGTTTGTTTCCGTCAGTGTACACTTGTAGTGATGTTAAGTGCAGGAATAAGGAGGTAAAAGACGATGATTGACCTTTATATGTTCTATTGTAGATTAATGTGTGAAATGCATATAGCGAACTGAGTACGTAAATAAATCAGTGGAGCACAGGACATCTTGCGGAAGTACTGGATCCTCGGCTGGTCTAGAAATTCCTGCATTATTCTGAACCATAAGTTTCATTCCCGTGTTCACGTAACTCCCGCCACTTATACCTGTCCTTAATCAGATTAATTTTATCCACATCATCCCATTCTACTTCTTAAAATCTGTTTACTTTATACTTCCATCTGTGTTTATATCTTCTAATTGCTCACTTTACCTCAGGTTTTTACGCTAAAACCCTGAACGAATTTCTCTTCTGCGCCATAATTATCACACCCCCTTTTCATTTCTCCCTTAATCTGATCATCGCCGAAAAACACAAACCATTAAGCTCCTCGTTTTGCGATTTTCTCCAGTTTTCTGTTCAACGGTACGTATGGGAAACGTATTTGTAGCTGCTTCTACTGTTTAATGTTTGTAAATTAACGGCTTAGAGAGAGTAAAAAAGTAGATTTTGGACAAAACAAAATTAAAGGAGTGTAACTTTAGACTGACATTGCAAAAAAAAAAAACAGAAAAGCCGTTTTGTGTATTAGGAGAGTAGAATTGATGGACGTGCCGCAATAACTTGCAGATGTCAACTCAGATATGTGCGTCTGGGAACGCGTCTCGCTAGATTCATGTTGAAACGTTGATCCTGTTGATTTAGAAATCATCGCAGCGGCGGCGTCCATAAAGAGAAACAGTGTGGCGTCGCATTTATGAAGAGAAAGTAATAGTATGATCACGGTTTCTACTTTCCATCCTAAAATGGAATGGCTTTTTTAATCACCATAGTGTGTGTACCTACTGTTGAAACAGATGACCGATATCCACGTAATTTGGCACGAACATTACGCCACTGGATAACGCTGCCTCTGTTTGTCCAATTCTCTGTGACTGTTAATGACAATGCTTCTGACTCGGGATATTGTGGGGTGGGAGCGACACTAGCGCCAGTACTGTAGCGTCCTTCAATTACCTATGGTAACAGGGATTTGAACAATATTTATAGCCCTGTTGAGGCAAACATTTTGTAATAATTAAAATACCAACATTGCCGTAGTGCGAAATTTTCTTAGCTTTCGAATTTATGTAGGTAACTAACAAGCCGTTGAGTTATACGTGTGACGTTCGGCGCAGAATTGGGGTATAAACTTATTTATACTCTGTGTGTGTGTGTGTGTGTGTGATAGAGAGAGAGAGATAGAGACGTGGTGTTTGTGAGGCAACGATTATAAACATGGCGTGATGCGAAGCTCTTTCTGTATGTCCGATAAATATTATTTATGGGACCAACTTGAGTGATGAGTTCGTGACATTGTTATTGTTATTATTATTATTATTATCATCATCATCATCATCTCCTTTATGCATGGTATTTATACTTATATTCCTGAGACAAATTATGTCCCTAGGGAATACAGTGTTGCCGCTATTCTGTTGTTACTATTCATGGTGCTTATGTCGTTAGTTTCAGTGTTGAATCTATTGTACGTTTACATTAGTACTTTCCTAAATATGTGTGCAGTGCCCAATATGGCTGTTTTCTGGAGTTGTTTGACTTCATGTTTTCCTGGTATGTTGCTCACGTATTTTCTGAATGACTTTGAAATAATCCCAGTCGCCCCTATTGTTACTGGTATCACCTTTGTTTTTACATTCCACATACGCTGTATTTCTTTTGTATTATTATTATTGTTATTAGTAGTAGTAGTATTAGTAGTAGTAGTAGTAGTAATGTATGTACGTGTGTTGAACTATAAATATGCACTATGAAACTTGACTTACTGAGTTGTGCTTCAAAGTTCCTGCTGGTTTTCGCTCCTCAAGACCACATTTCGTTCAGATCCGTCGAGTAGTTTCAGGTGTGAAACATGTGGGTAGAGCGTCACCGTTTCCCTGTTCCAGCGATAATTTTATGCACTTTACCCAAGGTCGCGTACGAAACATGTTTTCAAAGAAGCAGGCTTAGTCGATGTGACAAACACGATTAAACTGTGCCAGTAATGTGTTTGGCTGCGTGTCAGTTTAGCATACTCGCCTGCGTGTCATATTGAAATGTATGCAGCTGCATGGTACGTTGTGTGTATGGCTGCGTGTCATGTTGATATGTTCGTGGATACGTGTCACGTTAATGTCTGTGTGGATGCGTGGATACGCGTTTCAGAACTATGTGTGTGGTTGCGTGTCACGTTGATATGTGCGTGGATACGTGTCACGTTAATGTCTGTGTGAATGCGTGTCACGCTGAAATGTGTGTGGATGCGTGTCACGTTAATGTCTGTGTGAATGCGTTTCTCGCGAATGTGTTTGTAGGTTCCTTTCACGTTAATACTCGAAGGTAAATGCGTGTCGAGTTGCTATGTATGCCAGTCTGGTAATCAGAAACGATTGGTAAAGGCTGAATTGCTTTCTTTTGTTTGAGTGACACAAGTGAAATTGTTTACCGGAACATGATGAAGTGACCTGTGACCTCTGCACTGTATTATTGAAAGGTTTGACATTTCCAATTTATAATACCCGTTCGAGATAAACTTGAGGTAATTTGTTCACATCGAAGGTAATGGCATTCGACCGTAAGTGATTGATGGCTATACAGTTAATGTAAATAGTAAGCGGTGCGGTGACGTCGGAGCTGAAATCTGACAGACACGTTCAGAGTGTTTGCATGCAGTTAATGTTCGCCCCATTTTTTGTGCATGCATAAGGGGCTTCTGTCTGAATCCACCGGCTGCGGCCCTGAATGTTTTTTTTTTTATGTAATTGGTCAAATGGATACCCAAGACACTATTATTCGATAACCATGAAGATTTTTTAACATTACTGCCTTGTTTATATCTTAGGACTAGAAGGCTATACAACTATTCTGCCTACACGTATTTTCCAAATAGGTTTACTACCGAGTGGCAATAAATACATCACTGATGTTAGTACACATTTTTTACAGACGGACATTTATTGTTAAACAGATCACCCTGCACACACTGACGTTCTTTGTGTGTCTTTTAGTGTGAACGAAGTTGAGAGAAGGTCTTCGCATTTCTGGGTTGGTACGCAGTGGTACGTTGGTAGTTGTTTACCGACGGTTCGCGAAACAAATACCAACCGATGTCGCGTAAAGACCCAGAAGATCGAGGGCCACAGCTACGCCGGGGAGGTAGGCATACGTTGTACAAGATTAAGAGGAGTTTAAAGTAGAAATGGCGGATCTTAGTAGCACTTTATTTTCATTGACATAATCCACCCGGCCGCACTATGGTCCTGGAGCTCTAACAGAAACGAGTACCAGGCATATTTCTTGGGGGTAAAGGCGGCCGGTGCGTAAGCCTAACAACCTTACCACCTTCATATGCCGATTGTCTTGAAATCTGGAAACCTCTTCCTCCTGGAACCCTCAGGGCCTGTCCAGGCCTGTAAACGGATTGCTCTTTACCTTTACTTGAGTTGTGACAGATGGGTTTTTTTCCCGTATCTTTGTTATTATAACAACATCCGACAATACGGCACACTTGGTAGCTGAAACATACGCCGCTGGTTTCCATTATTGTCAGATTTAGTTCTTATATTTTTTAGCTGAATCGTAATATAAACTCGAAATGGGCAATTTTTGGGTTGTGCCACTATTGCATTCAGTGATCGATACGTAGTTGTTCCTGGCATGTGGGACCGATAAGGGATACGAGTGGGACTCGTCGAGCTGAATCACTGTGCACAGAATAAACACAGGACAGTATCAGCTAATGACACACAGGTCTGTACCGATACCGAGGAGCAGTTACTGTGCACAGACACTGGACTTTAACGTCTTATGAAATCGGGTAATTTCGGTTTTGTGATTAGGTCGTGAAGGTAAAGCCGAGGAAGAAGGTGAGATAAACAGCAGAATGAGACGGGTGTAGCATCTCTAACCGCCAGTTAGCAGTTTAGGATCATCCGTAGTCGTAAAATTGGGTGAGATATTTGGAGAGTATTGGGATATTGTAAAAAAATTTATCACTTACAGGCCTATATGCTCGAATTTCTTAGTATTCTTAGGAAACGTAACCTTCTTACGTTACGATGTGGTGTGCTACTGGAAAACGGAGGTAGAAGACGCTAGCATTACGGTGGTGTGGGTACAGACTCCCTTCTTCTGGGAAATATCATCGGGATACGGTGCTATCGGCTCGCGGTCTTTCGCAGGAACTTAATTTCTTCGTTTCCAAGAGTGTGGAGGTGCAACAAGACATTAGGTGACCCCCAAGTCCTTCAAGATTAGGGCGTTCTGTTCCTTCGAAACGTCGCGAAAAGTGACGCGGCGTCACGTCCTTGTAGATCGATAATTCTCAGCCACACAGCCAAGCCGTGAGAAGCTCAAAACACGCACAGTGAAGTGAATATACTGCGGCGGCTGTGGTAGACAGTGGCACGGTCCGTGGCGTTGTTGTTGTTGCCGGCGATCGAGGGCCTTCCTATTCGACTCTCAGGTCCCCATACACTCTTAGTTAAACTGTGCAGTTTAACTGCATAAAAATCTGCACGAAAAGCTGAACTGAAAGTTCTCTGGCACAGCACAGGTTTCCCATCAGGTTTGTCAGCTTTTTTTGTCAGTTCTATGTGTCTTCTTGTGCGTGTGACTATGGTGGATAAAAACAAGGCTGACGTTTGCTATTTGCTAGCCACATCGGCCGTAATGTTATCCGAATAGAAGAAGAGAAAGCGTAAAATGTGGAGTAAGAAGTGGTAATTGAAAAGGAATATATCATGCGATGCTCATCTGCTGAATGAATTGCTAGAAACGGATGTGCCTTGAGATGATGCTATCGTGGTGTCGGAAGGTAAACTGAGGAAACTGTGGGATTCCCTGAGTGAACTGCGCAGTTCTCCGTGTAAAGAGACGACTGGAAGGGGCAGTTCTGTGACCTGCGCTATTGCCAGTCAAAACTGCGCAGTTTACTCAGTTTTTCCTTCAGGTGTGACGTCACAGTAAAATCGCTTTGTTTAACTGAGAGTGTTTAGGGCGCTTCAGAGACGTTGGCAGTCGCTTGTGCTCGTCAGGAGTGTTTTATCCACACGATGTCCAAAAGACTCGGACTGAGTAAGCACCGCCCTGAAAACATGAGAACGTGTAACACAGAACTAGCTGTTGAAGACAATGGTTCAAATTAACTGTTAATTATGGAGTAAGTAAATCTGTGTTAGTCCACTTCGGAGCATAGCGCCTCTACGAAGCAGCAGCATCAGCGGACTGTTTCCAGACCTCCGTCGGAGTCTCTCCCACTGTTTCAGCTTCATCCTCTTATCACTATCCTGCAGCTCCTTCTTGGTCTTCCTCCTCTACGTTGTCCTGGCGGGGTTCCTACCCAGAACATTTTTTTTTGCTGTGTATAGAACAGTCCTTCCTCAGTACATATCCTATCAACTCCCATTTCCCCACTTGTCTTTGCACTGTTGATTATTTCTCTTTTGCCTTAGTTATGGAGCCTATGGTATAAATTTTCTCTGCCATGGTTTTATGTACTTAATTTTTAACACACGACATTAGTCTGTGAGTTTGATCTGGCAGGCTTTCATCCTAACATAAACTCATTTCGCATTGTCACAGAAACGACAGAGGTCGTCCATAACGTCAGGTTTGTCACCTCTTGACCACTTACATTTGTTTTGGCACATATTAAAAGAAAATATCTTTGTTGGCCCCAAATGACATTACAGTTTCTCTGGATGTTGTGACTGCATCGTTACAAAAACACGTTGTCGTGTCCACTTTTACCGTGGAATGCTTGCTCAGCCTGTGTTGTTTTAATTTCTGTAGATCGGTAACATGCATCAGTGCCTGTTTCTTCAAGTCGTGTGTCTATTTTCATTACAGTTTGCCGTCATCACTTGAGAATTGTTGTTTTGCGTACGTCTGGAGGTCAGTAAAAGGTTCGTCAATCGGGTGCACAAACTAGCAGTCGGATGGTCTCAGTAACGTCTTCCATCTCCGTTAACCCACCAGTACTTTCTAAGTCGATACCTTGACTCTTGTGTATGTGATTAGGGGTCAGTAGCGTGTTTTCTATGATTTCTCTTAGTTCTGTTAAACGAGTTATTAGAACTATAGCTCTGGGTCACCGTCAGACCTGCTTTTGTTGGTGCTAGTGCCTTAAAATTAGTGTTGCAGCGCACTTTAGTATGTTTCTTACGTAGTAGTAGTTCTGGTCGCGGGACAGACATTCCTAGCATGCGCGCATTTAAACCGAATCGAGTCGAAATGAGTTTATCTCACAGCTATCGGTCGAGTCAAGCCCATATTTGAACAGGATTTCTGTATGTCTGTAACACGGTATGAATGTAGCGGAGTGAACCTGAGGCCCGTTTTTGAACAGGATTTCAGTGCATTTCTGTTGAGTGAAGCTGAGGCTGTGCATTTACAGCAGCTTGCTGTGTCATGCTGAACTCTGCGTAATTGTACTGGACACGATTAACCTACTGTGGCATGAGGTGTAGGGGATGAGAAAGTTTGAAGGATCCGAAATACTGACGGACCGACGTAATTTACAAATATTGCGTTTTATTTTCAGAATTCCATTATTTATGCCGATTGGGATATCTGTAACATACATGGCTGTAACTTGAGGCATGTGATCTTGTGGAATTGCATAGTAATGGAGAATCGTAATTTGTGGTTCATTCAAGGTTCTTTTTTTTTTTTTTTGCGTTCCTAGACTGATTTCGCTGGTGACAACGCCTGGATATTTTTCTTCCTTTCTGTGTCGCTGCTATAAGCCTAGGCCGCCTGGTTGTTCAGGTGTCTAGATCCCACACAGTTAATACACACACACACGTGCGCGCGCACTAATGTGCTACATTTCGATATGTTCCCAGTCACAAGAACATGTTAATTTCTTAAGTGGTGCCGCTGAAGGAGGGACGACTTCCTTGTATGGTTGTTAGGGGGGGGGGGGCGAACTGTGTTGAACAAGCAGTCATGGACAGCCGACATGGGGCGATCTTGTAGGTTGGGATTTGATGGGGGGTTGACGATTCCTCATAGCAAAGGACTGGCATTTTACAGAATATCACTAGGGCTCGGAATTTTTACCTGCAGTACAACGTTAAACTGCAGAAAAGGGACTTAAGACTAGTTAGTGAAGAGTTTCGCAGATTGCTTTCTACACCGGAACTAATCACGATTATCAGATATGGTGGATAGGATGGACGGAACATGTAGCATGTTATGTGAGAGATGAAACTGTTGTACTGAATTTTAATCAAAACGTCGTGCTGGATGAGACCGCTTGGATGAACTGGGACTGCATGGGAGGGTGATACTGAAGTAGGTCTTAGTGAAGCAGGACGTGAGTATTAGTTTGATTCAGCCAGCTCAAGACCGGGGCCGTTGTCTGTTTGTTGTGAACACGGTAGATTCTGCGGGTGCCATAAGGGACGGGCAGTTTCTAGCCAGCTGTCTTCACACGAAAGTGTGGTTTGATGGACTTAGTGATGTAGTTAGCCAACTTTAAAGGCGGTGTAATTCGTGCGTATATCTTGTTTCCTCTTCACATTGGCCAATTTTTGTAAATAATTAAATGGCCTTCAGCTGTGTGGGAAGTTTTTAGACAAAATTATGTATGTGTTTTGTGTTTTCTGTGTTGTGCGGCGTGTCAGCCTTGCCGTTCTGTTATCTATTCACCAAAACCAATTGTGCCGTGTATTTATCTCGGAAAGCGTTCATTAAGGAAATTGCCCTCTCCGTGCATTGGAGTTTAAGCGGCCTTAGGTCCAGGTATTCTTGCGAGTAAGATACTGTATCACTGATCGTTACTCAGGAGCAAAGATTTGACTTTGACATCGTGGGTGGACGTTCCTGATGCCCAGGAGCAGCTTTCAAAGAAAACATATAGGTCTGTCAAAAACATGAAAGTCTCTGTCACTTTCCATTGGTCGTCATGTGTAAGGTGTTCTGTTTGTAGCAAGCATAAAGTAAAATTTACGCCCATATCTGACCAGATAGAAGCCAACAGAAAACTCTGTTTCACGTATTTGAACTTCCTGTCCGTCACAAGACGCAACTGCACTTCAGCCGTTGTATTCTAACTGGAGTACATGATGTAATGTTCGCAAATATTTAACGTGCCTTCCCATGCGAAACCACTACCAAGGGCAAAGTCGTACTCCTGAATAAGCAACAATATGTTGTACAGTACCGTGTCTGCCTGTTGTTCCCTTATCTTTAGTTCATGTACATATATATATATATATATATATGCATATGTACGTACATGCATACATACATAGACACTTGCATGCATACATGCATACGCTCATAGACACATACGTACATAATACATAACCACACATTTGTACATACATACACTCATACACACACATACGTGCATACATACATAAATACACATACGTACATACATACACACATATACGTACATACATAGAAACACGTATACATACATACATACATGCGTACATACATACGTACATACATACATACACATATACATACATAAATACATACATACACACATATACATACATACACACATACATAAAACACAATAATACTCGTGTGTGCGTGTATATATATATATACATACACATACATACATACATACACACATGCATACACATACGTACGTACATACATACACACATACACACACACATACACACACGCGCACAAACATGCCATAATTCAAAATCACATTCACCTAGATCGAAGGGTGACTGTGGATGTCATCATTTTTTAAGTACCAGAACCAAACTTACACGAAGCGACATACATTAGGGGTCACTAAAATAACTATTTGGTACGGGTGCTGTACCTGTTAAGCAGACTTGCTGACAGGCTAGTGGTTTGTTGTCTTCGTCAACATTGAGCTAAGGGTTTACCTGTTTGCCATTGTAAATTGGCTCTTGCGCAGATAACCCGTTTTGAATGTGTACGTTAGAACCATAGTATCTAGGTGCAGGCGCCTTCGCCCACCGTTCAAGACCTCATGGTGGCTGTGCTGCGCATGTCCATTTTGATTTACACTCTTCTGGAATTCGTCTCTTGCCGATCCCAGTGGCCGCGCGGACTATGGCGTGGGTCTGCGGCCGCTCCCTTGCGGGTAATGCGGGTTCGAATCCCGCCGGGTTATGGATGTCTGTTGTGAGTGTTGTGTTGTCAGGTAGAGGCCTATGCGTCAGGCCGGCCACTTGTCCAGAGGAGCCCTACCGAATGTGGTGTGTGTGTGATCGTGAAGCCTCGATATGAGGAGGCCCTGGGCCACAAGGGCTGTTGAGCCACGTGAAAGTATCTCTCAATTGTCATGTTCCATCCTCTGTCGGAGGTCACACTGCTGTCGTTAATACCTAATTGCATAATTTTATTTGCTTCAGTTAGCCCCTTATCTCTTCTCCTTTTCCTAGTGCATTGCTTTTGTCTTGTATTTTCTCTCCAGGTTTAGACCCTTCATTGTCTTCGTGGATCCATTCTTTATCGTATTGAGAGAGTAATTCATATAGAATGCGACCTTGGATAGGAAACACTGTGGTTTTATCGAACCAGGTGCTGGAGGTGAGCCATAGTACGGAGGTGGCTGTTCCCGCTCTTCCCCAGAGACGAACCTTTGTTCACAGTCAGCTACAAGAACCTGCACTTCGCCGTGCACTGACGCAGTCTGTTGAATCTGTTCGTCAGTGATGGGTCACACAGCAACACCTGCACACCGAGAGTGCACTGTTAGCGACTGTGGTTACGATGTGACCTTCCTTCCATGCGTTTTTGAGTGACGTCAACAGCCATGTTGTGGTCTTCGATTCGGACACTGTGTGTAGTCATGTGGGAGCACACTGGCCTTCTGGAAGTGTTACGTGTTTCCTCTTCCACTTTTAGGATTACGGGATTAAGTCATGTTTGGCAGTTTATAAAGCCCAGGTGACCGTAACCCCCCCCCCCCCCCCCCCCCCCCCCCCCAGTGAAACGGAGGCAG
>Ga0123353_10005669_pt1 | contig 16452 bp, 13 predicted proteins | sample TergutLab28metaG_3_FD_92763 | JGI IMG/M metagenome (GOLD analysis project Ga0123353, IMG submission 92763) | Labiotermes labralis P3 segment gut microbial communities from Petit-Saut dam, French Guiana - Lab288 P3 | ecosystem: Host-associated > Arthropoda: Insects > Digestive system > Gut ... | reverse complement strand
GGAGCAGCAGCTACCGCTCCTTTGACCCTAGGCTGATCCCGCAGATCTATTTGATTAAAACGCTGCGGGAACTGGGCTGCACTCCGCAGCAGATCAAGGAGTATGGACAAAGCCGCACGCCGGATAAGGTGCTCGCGCTGCTGCGCGGCCACAGGGCGCGGCTGTCTGATGAGATAAAAGCGATGCAAGTCAAATTGGACGTGCTGCAAAGCCGCATCGCGCTCATTGAGGCGGGGCAGTGCGCGCATGCCGATAAAATCGAGCTTTGCACGCTGCGGGAGCAGCCAATCCGGCACTGCGCGCTGGAACATCACAACGAGAAAGCGAAATTTCTTGAGCGCCTGCGCCGGGCCATCGGGCAGATCCGGCAGGATGGCAATGCGGGCTGCCCGCTGGGGTACGCCTATCACAGCTTCTTCGAGCTTATGGAGAAGCCGAACCAGCCGGCGCAGATCGTGTCCTACGACCCGCAGGGGCCCGAGGTGCGCCCGGCGGGAGAGTATCTGGTGGGGACGGTGGCCTGCTATTATGACCAGCCGAACGCCCTGCCCCGGCGCATGCTGGCGCAGGCGGAGCAAGACCGCCTGGAATTCTGCGGCCCGGCTTACGCACTCTATTTGTTCGACGCCGCGAGTGTCACCGAGCCGGAGCAATACCTGCTGCAGATTGCCGTGGGCGTCAAACGGGCGGCGGGAGACTGAGATCGCCGCCATTGCGCGAATGCAGCCAAATACAGGCAGGAACATAGAAAATCTTCCCGTAAAACCGGGTTTTTGTTCTCAATAACTGCAATATCTTCAGAATTTGCCCGGAATGTAAGCTTCTCGCGCATGTTAAAGCTTGATGTTCCGGGCCCTTTGCTGTACAATGGAAGCAACTTAAATGTTTCGCTTTGCAGGACGTGAAAAATAAAAGGACGCAGAACAATGGAACTGAATACCATGGCGCTTGCGCTTTTGCATGACGAAATTCCAGACGACGAAATGCTGCTGGACGAACTGCTCGCGCTTGTGGAAAGGGTTTGTCCACAGGCCGCGGACGGTTGGCAAGCACGTTCGATGCCCGCCGGGCAGTCAAGGCGGTATATGATATGGAATATCCTCTCCGCCTGCCTTTTTTACGGGTTGTTGCTTTGCCTGGTCGGCGGTGCGTTTCTGCTCTCGCAGGGGGACAAAAAGCCTATTTTCGGCTACTCTTTCATGAACGTTCGTACCTGGTCGATGCAATCGGAGATACCGCAGGGTTCCCTGGTGATCCTCAAAAAAACGGATCCGGCCGCCATCCAAATCCGCGACGACATCACCTTTATGAGAGATCCCGAAACGCCGGTCACGCACCGGGTGATCGGCATCACCGAAGATTTTGAGGGAACCGGCGAAAGGGGCTTTGAAACACAGGGCATCGACAGCGACGCCCCCGACTTCGATATTGTGCGGGCGGAAAACGTGGTCGGCACGGTAAAATTTCATATCCCGATGGCCGGCGCCTGGCTGGAGTGGCTGCACGAGCATCTGCTTATCACGCTGGGCTTCGCAGCGGGGTTCATCCTGCTGTTTATCCTGCTCAAGGGCGCTTTCGGCAAAAAACCATCAAAAGGACAAAAACAATGGACGTAAGAAAAGCCAAGCGTCTGGCTCTCGGCATAGCCGCGATGATTACCGCGATGACCGCTGCGGCGTCCCTCCTGGCCAGCGGCACGTACGCCTCCCCCGTGGACGGCGGCAGCTGGATTCTGGCCGAGGATTGGGAGGACACCAAGGACGATGAGCCGACCACCGCCACCACCACGGCGCCGATTGCGGCCCCCAGCGACGAGCAAATCGTCGTCAGCGGCAAAAAGACATGGAACCACGGCGATAACCCCGCCGCGAAACGCCCAAACTCCATCACGGTACTCATCAAAGCGGACGGCGCTGTCGTGGTACAGCGGTTGATCACCGCGGCCAACCATTGGGCCTGGTCCTTCAAGCTGCCGAAATACAACGGAAGCAGGGAGATCACCTATACCGTGGATGAGGCGCGCTTTGAGGACTATGTAAAGATAGTGGATGGCCACAACCTGACCAACATCTACATGCCCGGGCACAACACCGACGAACCCTGGCCCCCCGGCACGCCCGGCGGCAGCCCGCCCGGAACCGATGACAGCAGCAATCCGGCGCTCTGGCTGGCCCTTATGGGCATCAGCCTTTTCGGTCTGGCATTGGTGATCATCCCCCTAAGGAGAAAACGGCGTGAAGCGAATCGCTCTTAGGCTTTTGGCGCTGCTGTTCGCGGCGCTGCTGTGCTACAGCGCGTATCGGGTATGGGGCATAAGCAGGGACTATAGCGCGGAAGCGGAAATGCACGAGCTGGTGATGGAATATAAGCCGCTGCAGGAGGAAACCGTAAACCAGGGCGTGATTGACCTGCGAGAAAAATATCCCGATGCCGTGGGCTGGCTGACCGTTGCGAACACAAACATCGACTACCCCTTTGTCTGGTACAAGGACAACGACTACTACCTGCGCCGCGACCTGGACGGCAATTACGCCCTGGCCGGCACGCTGTTCATGGACTGCCGCTGCAAAGCGGATTTCACCTCGCAGAACACGATCATCTACGGGCATCACATGAAAAACAGCAGCATGTTCGGCACGCTGAAATCCTTTGCGGATAATGATTTCTTCGCCGCCAACCCGTACGGCGCCATCTATCTGCCCCATGAGACGCTTGCACTGGAGTTTTTCGCCTACCTGGTGGTGTATCACACCGATGAGGAGATTTACAGCGCGGACTTAAGCGAAGACTATCTCGCCTATGTGGAGCAGAAAGCGAGGCAATACCGCGGCGTTGGGCTGACAGACGGGGACAGGATCGTGACGCTATCGACTTGCTCGTATGAGTTCAACAATGCCAGGATGGTGCTGCTGGCAAAAGTGGTTTGATATGGGCGGCGAGACGGATCAAAAGGCTGCTTGACAGTGCCGCTAAAGAATTGCCTATCGTCGTGAACGATGGGCAGGTGCTTTATTTTGGAAAGGCTTCGTCCTTTCAGCGCACCGAAAAAAGCTGCCGGATGGTAGACAAAACAAATCGATTGTGATATAATAATCGGGATTTATTGCATTGGGAGGTCCATCCGTGCAGGAGTATAGCGCAGGGGCGGTGAAGCTCCCGTTTTGGTTCGCTGAATTCCGGCGGGCCGTATTGTTTTTGGAATCCGGCCAGACGGCCGGGGAACTGCGAAGGCTGGCAATAGAGGAAAATTTTTTCGCGGCGTCCACACCCCTGCGCGGCAAGCAGATCTACTTAACGGTTTGCGCGCGGGCGCAAAGCCTGCCCGAAGCGTTGTTTTCGCTGTTTGCCCGCGCCGGGCTGGAAACGCAAAAGCTCATCGCGCTCATTGCCGCGATGCGGACAGACGCGCTGTTTTTTGCGTTCATGCGCGAGGTTTACGGCGAAAAACTGCATACCGGCGCCGCGGTTCTCGGTGATGCCGATATCCGCGCGTTCTTTCTGGACAAGCGGCGCGAAAGCGAAAAAGTAGCCGGGTGGACAGAGGCTACTGTGCAGCGGCTGCTGGCGTGCTATAAGAATTACCTGGCCGAGGCAGGCCTGCTGAAAAAAGGCACCGGCGAGCGCAGCATTCTAAGGCCCCTGCTGGATGAAAGCCTTGTACAATTGCTGGAAGTGCAGGGCATGGGGCTCATTCTGAATTGCCTGAGGTGAGAAATCTGGAAACAAGTTTTCAAATTGTGACGACACAGCAGAGGCTGGAACTGGCTGGGCGGAAAATCCGCGAACCTGCTTTCCGGCAAAACAAAGGCCTGGGTAACGAAGTGGGATATTACATTTTTGATTACCCGGCGCAGGATGAACTGCTGGTGCGGGACTGGATACGGGATATGCAGAGGAAAAACAGCCCGGCGCTTGACGGCTGTGCTCTCACTGTATTTGACCTCTATGACACCCTGATGGAACTGTTGGAGGAGGAGGACGCGCTGGAGGATTTCTTCTCTCTGGAGCGCCGGGGCGGCATGGACGCGGTGGCGAGGGAGATGCATTGCTGGCTGTTTGAAGAAGATGCTTTTCTGGTCAACCGGATCAAAGAGCGCACGCCAGAACATGCCGTGGTATTTCTGACCGGCGTGGGCAAGTGCTATCCTGCGCTGCGCTCGCACAACGTATTGAACAACCTGCACCAGGTGCTGGACCACGTGCCGGTGGTCATGTTTTTTCCCGGCATATACAGCGGGCAGGAATTGATGCTGTTCGGCAGCGTGAAGGACAACAACTACTACCGGGCATTTAGATTGACAGAATAATCAGGAGGGCGGCTTTGCCATGCGTATTCGGGAGCTGTTTCTAAAGCCCATCGACCGGGATATCAAGGGCGTGATCAAGGTTGGGCAGGATGACGACGCCAATATACGGCAGGAGCTGGAGGAGTACGTCGTCACCCGCGAGCTGCGGCGGCACTTGGCGGATTTTTTTGCCGCGTACAAGCGGGGGATTACCGGGCATACGGACAAAATGGGGGTTTGGATTTCTGGCTTCTTCGGCAGCGGCAAATCCCACTTCCTGAAGATACTGTCCTATTTGTTGGCCAACAAAGAGGCCGATGGCAAACGGGCCCTGGATTTTTTTCTTGAAGACAACAAAATCGACGACCCCATGGTGCTGGCGGATATGAGGCTCTGCGCCGGCCTCGCGCCCCACACAGACGTTATTTTGTTCAATGTGGATTCCAAAAGCGAAAGCAAGGACGCCATCGTGTCGGTTTTTCTAAAGGTGTTCAACGAGATGCAGGGCTTCATCGGCTCGCGCCCTTGGCTGGCCGACTTTGAACGGGAGCTTGCGGAGGACGGGCGCTACGAGGAGTTTCAGGCAATATTCGGAACGCTCGGCGCAAAGCCCTGGAAAACAGCCCGTATCCGTTTCAGCGGCGGAAACCAGGACGCTTTCGTGGAAACGCTGACGCGGATGGAATACATGAGCGAAGCGGCGGCCCGCGACTGGTGCGCCACGGCAAAAAGCAGCTACAGCATCAGCATCGAGGGATTCGCGCAGCTTGTGCGGCAATACATAGAGCGCCGGGGGAACAACCACCGCGTTGTATTTTTGGTCGATGAAATCGGGCAGTATATCGGCGGCGACAGCAGGCTCATGCTGAATTTGCAGACGGTGACGGAAGACCTCGGCACGGCCTGCGGCGGCAAAGCGTGGGTGATCGTCACCAGCCAGCAGGATATCGATTCCATCATGAAGGATATGGGCCCGCGCTCCAACGATTTTTCAAAGATCCAGGGCCGCTTCGATACCCGCCTGTCCCTGTCCTCCGCCAACGCGGACGAAGTGATCAGAAAGCGTATCCTTGCCAAAAACGAAACGGCGGCGCAGACGCTGCGCCTGCTGTTTGGGCAAAAGGAGACCTTCCTGAAGAATCTGCTTGTCTGGAACGACAGCGCGGAGAAAAAGCTCTATGCCGGGGAAGAGGACTTCGCGGGGGTGTATCCCTTCGTGCCATACCAGTTCCACCTGCTGGGGGAAGTGCTCACCTCCATCCGCACGCACGGGGCATCGGGCAAGCACCTTTCGGAGGGCGAGCGCTCCATGCTGGCCCTGTTCAAGGAATCCGCCATGCGGCGCATGGAACAGGATGTCGGCGCGCTGGTCCCCTTCAGCCTGTTCTATGACGCCCTGCATCAATTCCTTGACCACAGCCATGCCGGGGTGATTGTGCGGGCGCAGGACAACGCCCTGATCAATCCGGAACACGCCGGCGATTGTTTTGCCGTGGAAGTGCTGAAAACGCTGTTTATGATCAAATACGTCAGCACGGTGGCCGCGACGCCGGAAAACCTGGTCAGCCTGCTTGCCCCGCACATCGACGCGGACAGGATTGAGCTGAAAAAGCAGGTGGATCTCGCCCTGCAAGTCCTCGTGCAGCAAAAGCTGGTGCAGAAGAACGGCGAAATCTATATCTTTCTTACGGATGAAGAACAGGAGATCAACCGGGAAATCGACAGCCAGAGCGTGGAAATGGCGGATATCACCGCCAGGGTTTCCAGCATGGTGTTCGAGGATATATTCGCGGAAAAGCGCTACAAATACCCGGAATACGGCGGCCGATATACCTTCGGTCTCAGCCAGTGGGCGGATGACCACCCGCACCGGGCAAACCAGGGATACGACATCTCCCTGCGGGTCATTACTCCCTATGCGCAGCTGCGGGACGAAACCGCCCTGCGCCTGCGCTCCGGCGAAGGCAGGGAGGTGCTGCTGGCGCTGCCGGACGACCGCAGCTATATCGATGAGCTGAGGGAAGCGCTGAAAATCGACAAATATCTGCGCATGGCCGCGCCGGGCGCGATGCCGTCCCGCAGCATGGCATCGACGAAGATGGAGCAGATCAAAATCGCCAAGGGGCAGGAGTCGCAGCAGCGCAAAAACGCCGCGAAGCTCTATTTGACGGAAGCTATGAGAAACGCGGATATCTACGTAGGCGGCGATAAAGCGCAGATAGCCGCGAAAGACGTGCCTACCCGCCTCAATAACGCTTTGGGCCGTCTGGTTGCGGCGGTATACTATAAGCTGAGCTACATTGACAGCCCAAAGGACGCGGCGGATATATCCAAGCTGTTTTCCGGCCAGCTGCGGATTGCCCCTGCCCCTGAACAGGAGCATGCACAGGGGCATGGGCAGCAGGCCAACGAGCAGGCCCTGAACGACGTGCTGGATTACATCGCGGGCAATTCGCGGATGCATATGAAAACCTCCATGAAAACGCTGCTTGACCGCTTCATGAAAGCGCCCTATGGCTTTGTCGAGGACGATGTGGAATGGCTTGCGGCAAAGCTGTTCCGGGACGGCGCTGTCGCGTTTACTGTCAGCGGGCAGCCCGTATCGCCGTTGAACACCAGGCCGGAGGAGCTCGTGCGCTATGTCACCCGGAAAGAATTTGCCGAGAAGCTGATGCTGGAGCACAGGGAGCGCGCCGGCGAATCCCAGAAAAAAGCCGTGCGCGATGTGATGAGGGGGTTATTCGGCAGCGAGGGCGTTCCGGACGGCGACGACGCGATGATGCAGGCATTCCAGTCAAGAGCAGACAGATTGCTGCAGGAAATCAAGGAGCTGGAGCTGTTGGGCCGGGGCAAACCGTATCCCGGAGGAAGAGTCCTTAAGGACGGAAGGGCTTTGCTGCTGCGCCTGGCTGCCGGGCAGTCGCCGTCATTATTCTTTAAGGATGTCATGGCGGCCCGGGACGGCTGCCTTGACCTTGCCGAGGATTTCGCACAGGTGAAGTCATTCTTCGCGGGGGAGCAAAAGGTCATCTTTGACAAAGCGCTGCGCCAGCTCTCCATATATGAGAAGAGCAGGAACTTTTTTGTCAATGAGACAGTTGAGCAAACGATCGCCGCGATGCAAGCTGTTTTGAATAAACCGGTACCTTACGCGGACATCCCGCAGCTGCCGGAGCTGATCGAACAATTCATTGAAGCATACAGCGCCGTGTTGGACAGCAAATTGCCCGGCGTGCTGGACTCGGTTGAGGATGCGAAGGCACAGGCGCTCGCTGAGCTGGAGCATAGGCCATACCGCGATATGCTGTTTGTGAAATATTGTGACATTTATCTGCAATTGAGAGAAAAGGCGCAAAGCAGCAATAGTGTAGCCGATTTGCTGAATATCCCGATAGAAGCGGATGCGCTTAAGATGGAGCAGCTGCGGGAAATGGAACGAAGGGACGCGCAGCTTGCGGCGCAGGCGAAAACACAGGAGAATCCCGCCGCGCCGGCTCCCCCATCACCGCCAAAACCGAAGGTGAAGCGCGTGAGCATCAAAAACGTGAACACGGGCGGAACTTGGCAACTGAAAAATGAGCAGGACATTGACGCGCGGCTGGCCCAGCTGAAACAACAGCTTGTGCGGGAGCTGGCGGACGGCGACATGCTGCAAATCGTGTTTTAGGCCGCTTCGCTGTGTTCTGTTATGCCTTGTATGATCGTACGGGGAGGCACCATGGATAAGGCAAACCTGAAATCGGCCGCGATGGATATGCGGGAAAGACTGCTGCGCGGCGTGGAGGACCTGGCCAGGCTGGTGGGCGTGAGCGACGAGGGGATCCGCCCGCCGCTGCCGCAGTCCAGCCCGGATATACAGTTCTTCGATATCGGCACACAGCAGCCTCACCAGCTGAAGGGCAAGACAAAGATAGAACAGCGCCGCCGCCTTGCCGAGGCGGTGCGGCGGCGCGGCTATGCCAATGTTATGGAGGAAGTGGCATACACCTGGTTTAACCGGTTGATCGCGCTGCGTTTTATGGAACTCAACGGCTATCTCCCCCTGCGGGCGCTGTCCTCGGCAAGCGGAAAAGCGGAGCCGGATCTGGTCACCCGGCCATACGAAGCCGGGCTTGCGTTTACGCAGGCGGAACAGGAGGACATCCGGCAATGCAAAGAGGAGAATAGGCCGGAGGATCTCTATCGGCTGCTGTTCATGAAGCAGTGCAATCAGCTGGGCGAAACCCTGCCTGAGCTGTTCGAGCGGCAGGACGATTACACCGAGCTGCTGTTCAGCGTGTCGTATATCAGGGAGGGGGTACTGCGCCGCCTGGTGGACGGCATCCCCGAGGAGGATTTTCGGGTCGAGCGGGAGGATGGCGGCAGGGAAGCCAGAGGGCAGGTGGAAATCATCGGTTGGCTGTACCAGTATTACAATACCGGGCCGAAGCAGGCCGTGTTTGACGGCCTGAAGAAAAACATAAAAATCGGCAAGGACAGAATCCCGGCGGCCACGCAGCTTTTCACGCCGGACTGGATCGTGCGCTACATGGTGGAAAACAGCCTGGGCAGGCTGTGGCTGGAATCCCGCCCCAACGTGGCGTTGCAGGCAAAGTGGCGCTATTACCTCCCCGAGGCGCGGCAGGAGCCCGCCGTAGCGCAGCGGCTCGCGCGGCTGCGGGCGCATGCGCGGAATCAAATCAAAAAACCCGCGGATATCAAGTTCATCGACCCCTGCATGGGCAGCGGGCATATCCTCGTGTGCGCCTTCGACGTGCTCATGGATATCTACCAGAGCGCGGGCTGGCATCCCCGCGACGCCGTGCGGCCCATCCTCGAGCGCAACCTTTTCGGCCTGGATATCGACAAGCGCGCCTTCCAGTTGGCCTATTTTGCCCTGATGATGAAAGCCCGGCAATATAACCGCCGCATCCTGGACGGCAGCGTTTTCCCGCAGGTCTATCATCCCCAGGGCTGGCCCGACGGCGAGGAATACGGCTCCCTCGCCCCCGCCGGGCTGCCCGGTCCCGCTCCCGAGGCGCCTGCCGGCCCCAATTTTCTGGCCGGGCACGGCGACGCCCTGCGGGTGTGGAATTTCCGCCGCCTGCTGGGGCAGGAATACGGCTGCGTTGTGACGAACCCGCCGTACGCGGGGGCAAGCGGGCTCAATGGGGCTTTGACAGACTTCATGAAAACGGAATATCCCGGCAGCAAGAGCGATCTGTTTGCCTGCTTCATTGAACGCTGCATGGCTTTCACAAAGCAGGGCGGCTTCACCGCCATGATAACGCAGCAGGCGTGGATGTTTCTTTCCAGCTATGAAAAGCTAAGGAATAACATACAGGGCGGCAGCACCATTATCAACATGGCGCATTTGGGCAACGGTGCTTTCGGCGTCGCCGATTTTGGCTTGACCAGCTTTGTGCTGACAAAGGAAAAAATTGCCAGCTATTTGGGAGGCTACATACGGCTTATAGAGAGCAGCAATCCCGACTGGAAAGAACAGGAATTTCTGGCCGGCCGGTATCGTTACTATACCTGCGCGGACCGCTTTGAAAAAATACCGGGGCGGCCGGTGGCCTATTGGGCGAGCGAGCAGGTCTTTGCCGCCTACCGCAGCAAATCCGTGCTTGCTCTGTCAAAACCATGCAAAGGGATCGACACGGGCAGCAATGACCTCTTTTTGCGGCTTTGGTTTGAGCTGAACGGAAGCGCTTTCGCAAAGCCGGGCGAAGCGCGGAAAAAATGGGTGCCGTACAACAAGGGCGGCTCCTTCAGAAAGTGGTATGGGAACAATGAATATGTTCTTGACTGGAGCGGCGACGGCTCAAAGCTGCGCCAATGCAGGGGTTCAAATTTGCGGAACAGGGGCTATTATTTCCGGGAGGGCATAACATGGACCACAGTTACATCCGGAAATCCGAGCTTCCGGTATTTTGAAAACGGATTTGCCTTTGATAACGGCGGCTGCTGCCTGTTCGCCGAGGACCGGCTGCTCTATCTGCAGGGATTGCTGAATTCATCCGTTGCGCTGCATTTGATGAAAATTGCGCCGACATTGAATTATCAGCCGGGCGACGTCGGCAGAGTTCCTGTGATCCTTCAAAACGTGGAACAGGTTGAAAAAATAGTATCGGACAGCATCGCTCTCTCCCGCGCCGACTGGGACGCCTTCGAGACCAGCTGGGATTTTAAGCGGCACCCGCTGCTCAATGGGGGAGGCACGGCCGCGGAATCATTCAGCAAATGGCAGCGCGGATGCGGCGAGCGCTTCAATACCCTCAAGGCCAACGAGGAGGAGCTCAACCGCATATTCATAGATATTTACGGCCTGTGGGGCGAATTGGCCCCCGAGGTGGAGGACAGGGATGTGACCGTGCGGCGGGCGGACCTGGGGCGGGATATCCGCAGCCTGGTCAGCTACGCCGCAGGCTGCATGTTCGGGCGTTACTCCCTGGACGAGGATGGGTTGATCTTTGCGGGCGGCGCATGGAGCCCGGACCGGTACAAGTCCTTCCGGCCGGACGAGGACAATGTGATCCCCGTCACGGACGAGGTATATTTCGATGGCGACATCGTGGAGCGCTTTGCCGAATTTACGCGCGCAGTGTGGGGTGAGCGGGGGCTGGAGGAAAATCTGCGATTCATCGCCGACGCCCTGTATCCGGATGCAAATGGGACCGCGCGCGCAAAAATCCGGCGGTATTTCCTGCATGAATTTTATAAGGACCACCTGAAAATCTACCAGAAGCGGCCCATCTACTGGCTGTTTGACAGCGGCAAGGGCGGCGGCTTCAAGGCGCTGGTATACCTCCACCGCATCGACCAGGATACCGTGGGCCGCGTGCGTGTAGACTACCTCCACCGCCTGCAGCAGAAATACGAAGGCGAACAGCGCCGTGCCCTTGATGCTGCTGCGGCCTCCGGCGACAGCCGCGCGATTGCCGAGGCGCAGAAACGCGGCGAAAAATTGGCCCGCCAGCTCAGGGACACGAAGGACTACGAGATGCGTATCGCCCACCTGGCTCTTGCCCGCACGGGCCTTGACCTGGACGACGGCGTGAAGGTGAACTATGAAAAGCTCCAAACCGCCGCCGACGGGCTGCGATATGAAGTGTTGGGGAGGATTTAGATTGAGATCAACAGGTAAAGCGTCAGGAGGGGTTTCGTTTTGGACTTGACGCGCATTTCCGATACTCTGTGTGAATATTTTGCGCATGGTGAAACCCGGAAAATCCTTTTCTGGTATGATCCCGCCGGCGACTTTGCCGATGACATCGCCAGCCTCCATCTTGCGGGGGCGAAGCTGCACGTGCTCAAGCCGGACAACCAGTTTTATACGAAGTATCTGCTGGAGCGGCAGGACACGCAATCGAATTACCTGTGTTATGCGCCCGGCGCAAAGCCCCCGGCGCACGAAAACGCCCTGGAGGATATCTGGCTCTACTCCAAGCCCTTCCACGCCGACCGCACTTCCCTGCTGGCGAATGACCTGGGGCTTAACGAATCCGCCAGGCATCTGCTTGTGAAATACCAAAAATTCTTTCAGTCCAAGGAGCGCGTACAGCGCCTGCGGGAGTACGATCTGGCAAACGCGGATCTGGAAACCGCGCTGCTGTGCGCGCTGTGCAAAGTACGCACGGTTTCGTTTGAGGAAGCGCTGCGCGCTGTATTCACCGGCGGCCTGGAGGACAACGCCTGTTTAGCCGAGCTTGACAGGTATGGGCTGCTGCCCGCGTTTTGGTCGAAGTGCGAAAATATCTTCGGGCTTGCCGGCACCGCGCCGGACCTGACCTGCCTGGCGGCAACGCTGTTCATCACCTGCATGGCCCACCAGATACGCAGCGTCTCCTGCGGGAGCAACGTCTCCTATGGGAGCTGTGTCGATTTGCCAAAGGCATGGCGGGAATTCATTTCCCCCAAACCCGGCAATGCCATCGCTTTTCTGGATTCCATGATGCACAGCACGGTATACGGCAAGCATTATGACACGCTTGCGTCGGCTGTCGGCGGTAAGCTCAACGTAAACGCGGTTCTGCGCAGGCTGCCCAAAGAGGCCCTGCTGGGATTCTGCGCCCTTGACGGCGCGGACGAAATCCTTTCGCAATGGATCAATGAACGGCTTTTGGCGCAGGACACCGGCGCGGCCCTGGCGGGGAAGGATATCCCAACAATTTGCGCGCTGCGAAAGAAAACGCATTTCGGCATTGCCTGCGCGGCGCGTTATGAACTGCTCGCTTCGGCATACGTGCTCGTCTCTTGCGCGCATTATACCTGCCCGGCGCAGTTCCATCCCCTTGTGCGTCAGTATATAAAGGACGACTATCGCGTGGACAGCCGGTACCGGCAGTTTTACGCGGCCCTCGACAGCCTGCCGGAATCCGGGCTGTATGAGCCCTTGCGGACGCTGTGCGAAAACATTTACACCAACGCTTATTTGGGCCGTCTGCTGCCCGCCTGGAGCGCGGCCCTCGATATTTCAGATCCCATGCGCCGGGAACATGCGCAAGCACGTTTTTATGAAAGGCATATCGGGCCGAGCAGGGACAAAACCGTGGTCATTATTTCCGACGCTCTGCGCTACGAGGTGGGGCAGTCGCTTTTTGCGCGGCTGAACGATGACCCCAACTGCGGCGCCGACTTGAAATACATGCTCTCGGCGCTGCCGGGCTATACGCAACTGGGCATGGCCGCCCTGCTGCCGCACGGGGATTTGGAGGTGCTGCCCGACGGCAGGGTGCTCGTGGACGGCCTGCCCAGCGACAGCACGGAAAAGCGGGAAGCGATCCTGCGCCGCGCGAAGCCAAACAGCCGCTGCCTGCGCTGGGACGCGATCCCGCAAAAGCGTGAGGAACTGCGCGCCTTGCTCAACGCCATGGATGCCGTATATATCTACCATGGCCGGATTGACGCGCGCGGAAGCAATGCCGCGACCGAAAACGAGGTCTTCGCCGCCTGCGTGGAAGCCGTCGAAGAAATCTATGCGTTAATCAAGCGCCTTGCCGGCGCCAATGTGTATCGTGTGATCGTGACCGCCGACCATGGTTTCCTGTACAAACGGGAACCATTCAGCGAGAGCGGGAAGATTGACTTGTCCGGTCTTGCCGGGGCATACCGGAACAGGCGCTTCGTCATTGCGGACGAACCTGTTATCGCGCAGGGCGCGGCATCTGTTTTGCCGCGGGATGTCGGCGGCGGCAAGCGCTTCGTTTCCTATCCGGTGGGGGCTGCGGTGTTTAAGACACAGGGGGGGCTGCGCTTTGTGCACGGCGGCGCTTCCCCGCAGGAAATGCTGGTGCCGCTGCTGCGCGTCAAAACCCTGCGCGGCCACGTGGAGACCCGGTCGGCGGCTATTTCCCTGGTCAGCATCGTATATAAGATTACGAATCTCATCACCCAGTTGGATTTTATCCAGAAGGACGCAATCGGCAGTGAAATAAAGGCGGCGGAATATCGGCTGTTTTTCGTTTCTGAAGATGGGGAAAGCATCTCCAATGAACAGCTGCATCAGGCGGACAGCAAAAACAGCAGCCATATTTTCCGTCTGCGCTTCAGCTTCAAAAACCGGAAATATGACAGCCGCGCGCCCTATTATCTGGTGGCGGTAAATACCGCCGACAGCACAGAGCTATTCCGGCATCAGGTGCAGATGGATATTGCCTTCGCGGATGATTTTGGTTTTGATTCTTAGCTTGTAAATGCCTATTACCCCACCGCGTCTTCGGTGCGGATGTAATCCATCGCGCTGCCGCCGTCGATCCGCACCGAGATGGTGCCCTGCTCCAGGTTGAAGCGGGACTCGTATTTTTCATGCGAGGCCAGCACGGCGTCCTCTTCGACGATTTCGCCGAGGCCCTCCCAATCCCAATGGGCCAAGTGGTACTCGCTGCCCATATAGGGGGCATGCGGTTCAAGTCCAGCAGCACCAGCATCACGTAGGTGCCGATGCGCTTATTGCCGTCGACGAAAGCGTGGTTGCAGACAAGGCTGTAGGCGATCCGCGCGATCTTTGCCACGACGGATGGATACAAGTCTGTATCGTCGAAGGAGTGGAACGCGCTGGCAAGCGCCGAGCCCAGCAGGCCCTCGTCGCGGATGCCGTCCATGCCGCCGGTCTGCTCTATCAGCAAACTATGGAGCCGCCTGACCTGTTCTTTGCTTAACGTTATCATTTCGCCAACTCCTCAAACGCCTTGAAGTGCTTGGACAGCAAGCGGATGGCGGCGCTGTCCACGTCGCTGTCGTTGGCGACGGCGTCCTGCTGGAACAGGCTGTAGTCAATCAGCACGTAGCGCGGCGCGTTGTTCTTGAGGATCACGGCGGTGCCACGCTCGTCAACCAGACGGGCCACGCGCGAGAAGTTCTGGTTAGCGTCCGAGATGGAAACCAAGTTTCCGATGTTCACGTTCATATGGTTCACTCCTTTGCGTTAGGCTAGATATATCCTAATATATTATATACCATCCAGCCCGATTATGCAAGCCTTTTTATTGGCGTTGTCCCTGCCTGCGCCCTGCGCCCGTCGCCGCGCAAGCCATCTTCGCGCCGTGCCGCGAACGGCTCGGAGAACCACTATAGAAACACTTCTCAGCTTGCAATAACCTTGACACACAAGACTTTGAACGGTGCGAACGGGTAGCCGCAACTTATTACGCTACAAAAACACCAAAAGGATAGATCAAAGAAAAAAATAAGATATATCAATAAATAGAATACACCTCGGCGCTGTTCGCCGGTTCAGCGCCCGTCCAGAAAGGAGTGTCAATCCATGCCCCAACCCCTCCACCGCATCTGCTCCTACCCCGGCTGCCTCGAGCGCACCACCGAGCGCTACTGCCCGGCCCACAAATCCCTCGCCGCCCGCGAGTACGACCAGCAGCGCCGGTCCCCAGACCACAACCACCTGCTCATTGACCCCGAATCCGCCGAAGTCGTCCGCATGATCTTCACCATGGCAAGCACGACCTATGGCTACAACACCATCGTGAAGCACCTGACCCGCCGGAAAATCCTCACCCCACAATCCTACTTCGCCGCGCACAACCCGGACTACTTCAAGAAGAAGCCCTTCACGCTCCACTGCCAATGGAACAACAAGTCCGTGCAGGTGATTCTTGAAAACCCGATCTACCTGGGCAACCTGGTTTACGGCAAGACGCGCTCGAAGAAAATCCGCAGCAAAGACCGCTCTGCCCGCCCGGAGAATGAATAGATTGTCACCGAGGGGACGCATGAGGCAATCATCTCACAAGTAACAACCGCATAGCGAAACCAAAATAATTATAGTAACGGCAACGGAACGACGTGTACCGCAACAAAAAATGGGCAAGGGCCTCTTATCCATGAGCGCCCTTGCTTTGTCATACTCTTGCCTGAATATACTCCCGCAAATCTTCTACGATATACTGCCGCCCGGTAGTATGCAGGGCTTCATAGTAGGCGCGAATGTAGTCCACCACGCCGTGGCGGTTGAATATTTCAATGGCCGCCTTGCCGGAAAGCTGCTCCGCGCTCTTGAATTCCGCTAGACAATACACGATGAATGGAGTTTTTTCGTCCATGTCAACCTCTGGATAAGTGATTGCGCCGGTTTCCTGCTCCTCGACTAGCATTTCGTGAAGCGTTGGTACGCTGAGACGCCACAGCTTCGTTTCCACGCGGTCGAGCTTGGCGTATAGCTGCGAGGAAAATACAGCAGTGTTTTAGCGAGCTTTCGTTATGCAATCAAGCTCGCCTTTCGCAATTGCCTATATAAACGATTTGGGCGGGAAATGCAAGGGGTGGAATGCGCGGGCAACGAAGCTTAGAAGCCGTAATACTTTTTCTTTGCCTGATCAACAGTTTTTCTATTAAATGCTTCTTGTAATGCTGTAAGTAGAGTATCTGCCTGCTCTTTGGTGTATCCAAGCCCCTCGCAGGCGAAAACTAGGTATCCACAGCAAGCGGCATTTGACCATTGCTCATCGCATAATAGACGCATAACATCGCTCTCGCATAGTGCGTTCATTGGTAATCCTCCCTAGAGATATTCTTACCAATAGAATATGCATACTTGTCCAGAAATATACATGATCGCATCAATCGGTTAACATGGCCTCTTGCTCAAGGCGAATCTTATTGCCCAGCATATAGTCAATGCAATCACAGCAATCCGATAACTCTGAATAGCTTTTTAGACTTTCCAAGC
>Ga0123353_10005668_pt1 | contig 16453 bp, 9 predicted proteins | sample TergutLab28metaG_3_FD_92763 | JGI IMG/M metagenome (GOLD analysis project Ga0123353, IMG submission 92763) | Labiotermes labralis P3 segment gut microbial communities from Petit-Saut dam, French Guiana - Lab288 P3 | ecosystem: Host-associated > Arthropoda: Insects > Digestive system > Gut ... | reverse complement strand
TACATACTTACAAATACACACATATATACATACATACATACACACACACACATATATACATACATACATACACACACACACATACATACATACATACATTAATACACACACACATACATACACACACACACACACACACACACGTACATACATACATATGTATGTATGTAAGATACACCTATGCATATTTGTCTATAGAACAGACATTCTGCTATGGAGCTTCCTTAAAAACAAAATAAGAATGACTTCTTAGTAAATAAATAATAAATGTTTTACCACAGATAATGTCTAAAGTACACATTGTGATATATGGAGTTATATCCATGAAGGGCTGCCCAATGTGTTCTTCAATTTTCTGTACCAGAGCCTGACTGTTTGAATTAAACACTTGAATGTACTCTTCCAGGATCTTGAAGTGGAATGCTGCTGTGAGGATCTTGCGGTGTGAATGCCATTTGTCACCTGTAATATGTTGAAAATCTGTTACGAAAATATATTAGTTTTCAACTTATTCCACACCATCTTACAACCCTATATTTCTGTTCCCTTGTTGGCTAGAGTCATTAAATAATTTCATTTATGGGATGAAGGGAAGAGCATTGGTCCAGATGTAGATGTTGGAAGCCAAGATAAATTTGCATCAGAACAGAGCTCCTCTCTTATTACACACCTGAACTTGTGAGCAAGCCTGTACCGAGCCATGGTTGGAGAAGTTTGTAGTCTAGACTCTTTGTGATGTGCGATCCACTGCTCAGTATAGTCTGTAATAGGGTAACCTATGTCATTTAATGATGATAAAGCTTTATGGTTCTAGTACATATGATCTACAAAGAAGAGAATTAGGAAATGTTGGAAGTCCGACAGTTAAATCTTTCTAGAAATATTGAGAGAATGGTGATTCTGGTTATATTTTACATTACTAGTTTAGAATGTTACACTTTCGAAGTCATTTTACCTTTGTTATTAAATTACGTAAGTGGCTGCCAGTACACATGGCACACTGTAGCATATATCAGCACTACATAGATACATATGTACACGTAAAGTTATACAGTTATTTCTTTATGTTGTTAATATTGTCTCTTTTACCCTTTAATTTAAATGCTGTATGAACTGTCATGATTAACACTAATTATTAATTTATAAGTAAAATTACACTTAATATTCTTCCTCAGAATTAAAAAATCAACAAAAATTTTTAAACATACTTTTCTTACCTCCACATCATCTGGATCTGTAATGAAAACTTCTGGGAACCCCATGACCCAGATGCGAAATACAGGTGAATACTTCTTATGTAGTCCAAGCAATACATTGAGCAACTCTGAAATTTATGGCCACATTACTATGAATTTTCACCTTATTTTTCTATATCTTTTATCACCAAAATAGGTTGGCTATGCCTGTTACTTACAGGTAAATTCTGTAAATATCAACACCTTGTATTTGCTACCTTGTTGATAATCATGAGCACGCAATGTGCTTTATATTTCCCAGTTATTCTGTGTTATAATTGTTGATGGAAAAACAAATCTTTGTTATAGAACATAATTCTGATCAAAATGTGAATTTTACCTTTGTAATTCCCAATAATTGCAGAATAAAAATGGGAAGCAGTAAGCCTTGCAAATTTTACAGAGATATTAATTGTGGGAAATTAAAGTTAAGACTTCCATTACTTGTTGCCTTCTGTCTCAGTGGAGAAAATATCGATCTACAAGTGTCCCTTATTACTGAAGTACAATTTCGGGAATATTTCCCATATTTTATATTAATGCTTACCTTTATTTTATAAAATGTAACTCATTAAGTTGACACTTACGCTCGGGTGGAACGTTAAACATAAGCATGTTCCCAAAGAAAGGCACAGTTTTGGGTCCAGGTATCCTCTCAATTTTCTTCGTATCAGATATCCTTAACAACCAGCTGTAGTCATAAGGAAAGATGATAATCAAGATGCCTAACAGAAGGGTGACACCCACGACCGCAGCTTCACAAACTAAGGTCAGCATAGCCGCAGACTTCGTAACCTTTCGAAATACAAGGACACAAAATGTAGTACTCTGCTGACGACAGAGATTTTGAAGTGTGGTACAAAAAGCGTCACGTATGTTCCAACACGATACAGACGCTGTGATCCTCGTTAGTTCTGGAGCTAACCGTTCCGTCAGATGTTCTCTGAAGTTAAAATCAATCGATCAGAAAACATAATATTTTATAGAAGACAGGAAGGACCGTCCGGACAAACTGTAGAATATTGCTTATTTAATGACGCTGACAGTATCTCGGATTATGTAACATCAAAGGGTTAGATGCATATTAAGTAACGAATTGTAAAGGATATAGAATGATACGGTCGTAGCTTAATTAGTGGTACTATCGCAATACTGGCCTGGAGAGACTGGGAATACTATGTAACCCTGTCAGGATAGCTCGTTGCCGGACCGAGATTTAAAACAAAGCTTTGCGAATAAAAACAGGGGTAAGTAATACGTACAAACAGCGAAGATCTGCAGATTTCTGGATTGATGATGAGGATGCTGTCCTTGCAAGTGTCACCTGTGTGTGTCAATGTATATAATTGTGACCATGAACTTCTAAGAAGACCAACTGTGATGAGCCATGGAAGCATAAAAAATGTGCTTATCACAAATGGCTGACAGAACTCTGGACTTAATGTAAATGGGCGAATCAGTGTTCTTTCAAATGTAGCGAGCTTATAATTGCCTTCGCAATAAAAATATCTATTTTTCCAGATACAGCATTGAAAATTTAAAATATTTGTTGGGTCTGTTAAGAAATTATCGAGGTTTAAGTAAGGGCGATTAACACATTCACGAAGTCGTGTTATTTGACCCTACCCTGAAATGCTTAAGCCTAATAAAACTCTAACCATTTCCCTAGGACCATCTTCAATATTGTTCTCATATATATGTATACATGTATCTAGGCCTCTCAGTCAGTCTGTTCCCTTTAGGTGTTTCGAATAAAGTTATTCACATTTCACATGCATGCTACATGCCCCTTAATACTAAATAAGCCTAGTGATGCTATTAGTTTTAGCTTCCTTTTGCTATATTTTCTGTAAAAGAATTCTTCTCAGTAAAGGTTTTGCATAATTAAATAGGTAAAGGTAAAGTTCGCCCTAGAAAAGGCCACGAAGGCCCAGAGGGGGAACATAGCTCTACTCTTCCTCCAACCTCGGCGCTAGATGGGGTGGGTGATCAACGCCACGCCCCGGCCGCTTAACCCCCGGGAAAGACCCGGTACCCATTGTATAGGGGGCTGGGTGGGCCCCAGGGCCGGTCTGGACAGTTGCGAAAAATCTCGCCCCACCGGGTTTCGATCCCCGGACCGTCCAGCCCGTAGCGAGCCGCTATAACGATCGCGCTATCCCGGCCCTTAATTAAATAAGTATGATTTCAAAATGAGTATTTTATCGTAGCGAATCAATCATACAGTGTAGCCAAAATAACAAAGTCGTAAGTAGCGCGTACGGAAAAATTAGCATGCTGAAGTAACAGCATACGCCATCAGGTAAACTCTTAGCAGATGCCCATACCGATAAAATTATATGTCGTTGCTTACAAATTTGGGAGTAGAAGCTGGCTAAGGTTTAAGAGCCTTTCAAAATTACTTTAGACTTGTGCAGCTGTCCCGCGCATCCTCCAAAAATTTCAACAATGAATACGAGACATGTCATTTCATCGTATTGGATTAAACCAGCTATAAGTCGCGTGTACAACCATTTACTTTCTGAACACTTTTTGAAAGTTGTCTTTATAAAGTGATTCAGAATATAAATGTTGTTTTAAATGAGTCGATTTTAAACTTCCGACGACAGAAAGTCGAAAAGCGAATGTGACGTACTCTTGTTCGAAACGTAGAGAAATGAGTGACTTCAACTTACTTGGAGTAGGTACAAATATTTAAATCTTCTTAGCCACTGGCTTCTGATTTATTCTTCTATCACTTCAGCACAGTTGCTTAATTCCAGTCCGTCCTTTTGCTTTGTCAACACACAAGTGAAAGACAAGAAGCCCCCCAACCTTTGTTTCTGACCAAACGCAGAAAAAGGAAGCGAAATATCGTGCCCTCAAGGTTCTGATCTGTAAATCACGTCCGTGGATATGAGGTGGGGTTTACGGGAAATACCGTGAGGACATGTATGAGCCAATAGTCTCATCTTTGTTATAAGACTTTTGCGTAGCGACAGTAAAGAACGACATATGGATCAATTGTTACACCTGTCTGCCTAATGTAATCCAATTTAAGTGCCGTTCCTAAGCAACTGCAATTACAACTAAGAAATCTGGTACATCTATAGCTTAGGTTTCTTTTTATACACGTGGTTTTGTATGGAGATCTCCTTCCTTCTGAGACATGGCGCTTTGTCACTGGGTGACTGGTGCCGGTCCCTTCGATAAAATGTAGTGGGCTACTTGTAAGGGCCAATTTTCTCGGACATTTCGACTCTTGAAAATAAAACCAATACGTTGTCTCGAAACGTCGGGCATCCATCATCCAGTGATACGATGCCATATCCCAGAAGAACGGAGACTTCAAATCTATCACTGCAAAAGTATAAAACTTTGTGTCTTTTTTTTTTGTAAAGTATTATCAGAAATAAAAACACTCGATCCGCGCATAAAAATTATTGTGATTAGTTAGCTGGCCTCAAGAATATCATCTTTGAAATAGTGACTGGTATTTATCCTTTAGTTATTTTAACAATACCCTCTCAGCTACGAAAGTTTTATAATGTTTAAGGGTACATGCAAATTGTGATAACGAATAAACCATATTTTGATTAAAGTTGGCGTGGCTTATTTCAAGTTATTATTTCTTCAGTTTCTATAAGGGAATAGAGGAAATTCCGGGATCAGGACAGGTAGTAATCCAGCGTAGATTTGAACCGAGTATGTCCCCACTAGGGAACAAGATTTGGCATCACTCAACTACACCTCAAAATAAAAATTACCTGAAACAGCAATGTGCACTTTCCTCACCAGGATTTCTGTTACATAGGTCCTTGACTACCAATCTTACACCAAACATGACATGTGACCTTCTTGCACGGAACCAACAAACTACAATTGATGCAGTGCCAAACACTTGTGTTTGCCCTTGACGACAAAGCTGCAACTTGTACTCTCTTCACATGGCACGTCTTAGCCCCCACTTTTGTAATCATGATTTGCCTCTAAATATTTCCTAATAAGTTGTTATTCCGAGGGACTGATACCAGAATTCCTACTCAGATCGCAACGATATTGCGTGGAACAATACTTGGCATTGAAACGAAATTTTCAATAATTTTGCTCATCGGACTAACTTAAACGCCAGTTTTATGGTAAAAGCTTGTTTCGGTAAACTTCTAGCAAATGTAAGACGTATTCATTTTCCATGTCGGAGAAACGTTCCTCTTGGATTTTTCTTTTGGTTAATGACGCCGTGTAGAATGGTACATGGTTTCAACGCTTCATAGAAAGCTGTTGCATGTGTAATTCTGTAAATTATGCTCAGGGTGGACACGAGAGGTCCCTCACAGACGTTGGTAAATTACCTACCAAACTGGACTGTTTTATAGCCTTGCAGGTCTTATTGCAAAACCCATCAGAAAGTTGACCTATGCTATGGGATCCTTACGCCTTACTGCCTTGCAATCTTTCCACGGAATATTCGTGTAACTTAAGGAAAGAAGGTAAACCTGAATAGAAAGCAGTTAAACAATTACAGGTGCATCTAGATTTACACACAATGCCAAAACGCTGCAACTCAGAAAGTCCCCCCCCCCCACACACACACACAAAATTCATGTTACAGCCACAAGGGCTGACCGATGTTTTATAGTCTTGTATTCGGTTATGTTGCTCTGAATATATGACATTAAATATTATAAAAGTGCATACCTCAGGACAACATATAAACAAATTTTTGAGCAAGAACTCTTTCCTTGTCTCCTATCTTGGCCTTATTAACTCCAGGGTTTGCATTTCCTCTGAAGATTTCGTTTAAAAGACTTCACTGGGTGATGAAGCAAGTGAAGTGTATGTGCCTCCTTATATCGCTTCATATGATCGAAATTTCAAAGTGAGGATTTCTGGAAGAGAGGGCTGATTGCATCTACGAAATATGCAGATCCAAGAAATAAAAAATATACATATTTGTACTTGTATGTGTTTATGGTGTTGTGACGAAAGGCCTATAATGTTAACACACCGTCTCCTATTCACAAACATGAAAACTAAATATATTGGTTTCTAAGGACCTTAATGAATGGGTAAATAGTACTATGTTTATGTCAAGTATGCAAAACAGGCACTACAAAATTAGAAAATAATAATCAATAAAAAAAGGTTAGAAAAAATAGTCCGAATTGAAGTATACATTATACTTTAAAGCCTAGATGCTACTGTAAGTTCCTCCAGGCGTAAGCCTGGAGGAACTTACAGTAGCATTTATATTTTATTTTTCATCTGTATTTTATTTTTCGTACGATTCTTATAGTAAACGCTCATTACTTTGCTAAACAACGTTCACTTATTGAAATAAAGTGAAAGGCCAACTTGCGTAGTTTGTGTGTACGGTGCGGATGGTCCAGTGCAGACGCACGGCACCATCCTCACCGCACAAACAACCTACGCAGCGGCTCTCAAGACTACCACCCATCCAAAAACTCGGTGCAGAAAACCATATGCTGCAAATCAACATCTAATTCTCCTGATGAAGGACGGATGTACCCGGTCAAACAACCCTCAATCTGGGAAGTGTGTCATCCCCGTTGTGTGTGTGAAACTAGGAAAAGGTATGTAGTCAAACAGTCACAGTCATTAAATACACCTCAGTGATTAAGTTGTGTTTGACTACATACCTTTTCCTAGTAAACAACCCTCAAGTTTCAAAATTCACTTATTGGTCTGTCTAATTGAGATACATTTTACTTTCCATGAGCTAAGAGCTGAATCATTATATAATCTATGTAATTGAAATTTATGGATGTGCAATTTTTAGTCTTCAAAAGGTTAATAGTGATAAAAACAGATTTAAAATTTAAGAATGTTATTAAATTAGGACATGATAAATGTTTAAAATTTGTCTGTATTCATTTAAATAAACTTTGTTGTAGTCTTTTTTCGAAAACCGTTCATAACGACCATTTTCCCGTTGCTTTTTGTATTTTGTAATATACAGTATGTTAAAACACCAGTACTGATCCTATTCCGCTAACATAGCGCCTTCTGATGTACGAACGGCGAAATTAATCTGTTCATTTCATCGCAGTACATGTCTAAAAGTAACACATGGGCTCGGTTTCAAGTATGACAAACGAAAAGTAAGAGGCTAAAAGGAAGACAAGTGTCGTACTAACGTCCCATATTCTCCAGTAGGTTTTCACAATACTTTGTTAATAATTCTTTAATAATTTGTTACAAGGCATGTCTTTCATACATCCATGCTTACAATATGAATACGAGAAAATAATCATTTATACCATATTACTTCTTACATTATGACATGTCGAAGAATTGCACTTAAAAATGAGGCCTTCCTTAGATTAAATTTCTTCGAGACAGGACTTATGTTGACGTCCGAAGCTTTACAACAAATGAAGCTGGATACATAAAATGCATCGTCTTCTTCGATTTTGCTCTTATCGTAGAGATATCTTGATCCTGATCCCATTTTGTGGTCTAAGAACCAGTTCCATAAGCAGTGTTATATCCTCTCTTCTGTCGAGGGACTGCAGCCGCAGCTTCCTCAATACAGAACTCAGCACAACTTTCTCTTCAAGCATTGCGAACTTTTGCCCTGTTAAAAACATTTCAGAGTCACGCGGTAAATTTTAAGTATTTTGCACGTAAGGGAACTCCTCATGTCATGACTTGCTTAATATATCTGGTCTCCAAATTCAGGACGAGAACAAATTTTTGGTCATTTTAAGCAAATATATAAAATCGGATTTCTAGAGACGCTATCGTAGAGCGAAAAGCATTATGGGTCTTTACGGCTTGAAGGTAGAAAACGTAGAATTTTCTACCTGAACTTACTTCGCAAAAAACGTAATCTCTCATATAGCAACAATATTAGTCGCTGGTTGTTCTGATGTTTGGTACTTCATTGGTTTGTTTTTCATTTCCTCTAAATAACCATTCTAAAATCACTTGTAACAATGGCACAAATTGTACATAATGGGTATTGTAAAACTTGAAATTTAAATGACAAATGAATGGGACCAAAAGCTAAAAACATTCGCTGAGGGTGCTGTGTACATGTCAAGCAAATAATGGGGATTTTTTCACAGTAAAACAGAAGAATTATGCATCTGAAATTTAAATTCATTTTAATGAAAGAAGCATATAGAGTCAAAATATGTTATCAATTCCTATAATTTTATTATGGGGTCTTTTATTGCAATAATTACGTTGAAAATCGTTACTCAGTGTTATATAGTAGTGTATTATAGCACGGTTATAGTGTGACACTTTTCTCCTCGTCCGAAGAAAGCACGCATGAGAAGACCCAGGGTGAAAACTAAAATTATTGTATTTTTCCGACAGTCGTGGCATTTTGCACAAAGAATTTGCACCTCCGGGACAGACCGTTAACCTCGCCTTCTACAAAGATGTCTTGGAATGACTTCGAAAGCGGGTCCAGCGAGTCCGAACGGACATTGCAGACGACTGGGTGCTGCACCACGATAACGCGCCAGCTCACACTGCGCTTTCAATTCGAGAATTTCTGGCGACGAAAAACATTCCTGCACTTCCACATCCTCCCTACAGCCCAGATCTAGCTCCGTGCGATTTCTGCCTCTTCTCTAAGATGAAATCGAAGTTGAAGGGTCATCATTTCCGGACAATGGAATATATATAAAAAATTGTAACCGATGAGCTACACACACCTACGGAAAATGACTTCCGGTACTGTTATAATCAGTGGAAAAAACGCTGGAACCACTATGTAAATTCCCAAGGGTCACACTTGGAGAGAGATAACTTATAATTTCAGGTGAGTCCATTAGACATTTAAATAAAAATTCAGTTCACTGACTTTTGGGACAACCCTGGCATACACACATTCACATATAAGAGATTGCCACCATCTTATGGATGGTATTAATCGTCAGACGGATGTTACATGTGGATATTTTCACGTGTAAGAAATTGTCAGCATCTGAAGGATAGCATTAATCATTAGACATGTACATACTTTCACCTGTAAGAGACTGACAATATGTGATGTATAGTATTAATCGTCGGATGGCTTCTACACATGCATATTTAATTTGTAAGGGATTGACAACATGTGATGTATGGTGTTAGATATCAGATGGCGTCTAAATGTGTCTACTTTCACCTGTAAGAGATCTGGGTTGTGTCATTAATCGTCAGGAAGTCTCGAAATTTTCACACCTTCAACTGTCAGATGTTACCAGCATTTCACAGATAGTACAGACCGTCATACGGTCTCGATGTGCATACTATTACTGCAAATGTTTGCCAGCAATTCACAGATTTTATTTTCTCTAAGACAGCCTCGACACTCATGTAAATTCATCTGTAATTGCCGGCAGGCGACAAATGACACAGACTGTCACAGCGCCTCGATATGTACAAACTTTCATTGAAAGGCATTGTCATCATCTGACAAATTACATGGAATTTTATATGGCTTCACCATATGCATATTTTTCAGAAATTTCCGGTATCTGACAGCTGATAGACCTTCTCAGACGGCCTTGATATTTCTGTAGGTTTGCCTGTCAGAAATTTCCATCTTCTGGCAAAGTGCGCAAGTCCTCAGACGCCGTCCACATGTACGTAATTTTATCTGTGAAAAACTTCTTATAGAATTTTCAAGGGACCTTTTCCACTTGTAATAAGAAACCCAAAGAACACCTAAAAAAGTCACCATTAATGACAAAATTGTCTTCACCTTACTTTAATATCTTCTGGATCCTTGATAAGCACTTCAGGATATCCCACTACCCATATCCTATAAGTTGGGGAATACGTTTTAGAAAGATCGAAAAACTTCATCAATAATTCTGGAAAGTCAACAAACGTACTGGTTAGTTATAGAGCTACGTTTTGTGTGTCGAAACAGTTTGTCTGCACAGGAAACATAACGAGTCAGTAGTCAAATTTTGTATTATTTGGGAATGTGTTGGTTAGATGGAGGTTAGCAGGTTAACAAACCTTGTGGACTAATTAGGCTGCCTACAAGTATATTTTGGTTTGATTTAAAAAAGAATTATTTCTTATATGGAAACAGGTTTAACCTATAGATTTACATACAGTTCATGCTGTCCAAGTAGGTTACAGACCACAAATTAAAAGTAGAACAAATAGAAAAATTTATTTCAGACATTAGCTTCCCACACAAATTGAAGTTCTTAAATTGTCACAGGTTTAACAGTTCAATCCACAAATCACCACCACCACTATTACTACTACTACTACTACCACTACCACTACTACTACTCACTACTACAATTACTACTACTACTACTACTAATCACTACTACTACTACTGCTACTACTCACTACTACTATTAATACTCACTACCACTACTACTACAACTACTACTCACTACTCACTACTACTACTACTACTACTACTACTACTACTACTACTACCACCACCACCATCAATACCACTGCCATATAAATTATGCTGTTGCTATTAAAATAAATTGCAGAAGACGCGGGCAGACTGCACATATTCAGGCGACCTGTTTATATTCATATATATGTATTTATAGTTAGAGATTCCATCTTAAAATTCTTTTTCAACTGCAAGACTCTACGTTTTATTACTACTACTATTAGTATTAGTATTATTATTATTATTATTATTATTAACTGCAATTGAGTTGTCACTCTGTGGCAGTAGTCCTTACACTACTACAGACAAAACAAACAAGAATAAATATACATAATAGAAGCAATACAAAAAACACAACACAAACAAAACAAAACAAAACAAAACACAAAAAATACCATTACACATATTACCAAAACACCCACAATTACAAAACCCACACATACATACACAACCACACTTTACAAAACAAGTTAAAACAACCACAGTACAAGTTAAAATAAACCGATTAATGATATACCCAAATGAAATAGTCACAATAAAATCAAGTACCCTCAGTATAAGGTCAGCCTAATGTACATGGCACTTTTATCCCCAAGAATTTCACCTTAATTCACTACACTTCACTTCAAATTTTTCACTGAACTCCAAAACCTTCCCTGAAAGTTTTGGTAAAAAACATAAGTACGAGAAAATGTACGTCTGAATTTACTTATGCCAAAAATATATGCTGTAGAAGGAAAAGAAAATATCTAAACTAATTTCTCAGTAATTAAATCTACTGGTTGTGAAGGATGCAAGATACACGACATTTTTATATATCTCTATCTAATTTCCAACGTTTTGTGGGTATTTTTTATAATTATCCTTCACTTGTGGCATTAATTTAAGTGTTATTGAAATGTAAATTTTGTGAGCACTTTGTGACGCTTCTTAGAAGACACTTACCTTCTAGAGGTAAGTAGAACGCAAAATAAATTGCCAAAGAACGGAACTGTTTTGGGGCCTGGTATTAAGTCAATTTTCTTGCAATCGGACTTTCTACGTAGCCACGACCAGTCATGAGGCATGACAACAAGATACAGAGCAACTGCAACGAACACGTTGATCCCCAATGTAAACACGTAATGCAACATTCTGCTTTCGGTCGATTTCTGCCTGAAAAATTGAACGAAAATCAGAGGGCATTTTGTCCCGCCAAAGCAGTTTAAAATGTATTGCTTTTCGAAGGTCACAGAAGCACGAAGATTGCAGTACTGTACGATGTGACAGTACTATTTTACCAAACTACACGGCGTCACATCCCACAAGATAAGATCTTCATCCCCTCTGGAGCGAGAACCATACCCTTCCAACAAGTACGTTTTTGTGCATATGAATATAAATATAGGCGAATTCGGGCGCTTGCTACCAACCTCACAATCATCTGCTGCCTTCAACTTTCATTTATTTAACTAATGGGTCATTTGTGCTTGAAGAAGGGTGTAATCACCGAGAGAATTTTTTCTGTCAAAATATTTAATTCTTTAAGAATATGTAGGCTGCGTGTTTATTATTTAATAATTGCGTCTACTTCGTTTAAATCAGGATGTCAAAATGTGAAAAGTGTATGTATAATTATATGACTATATTATACAAATATTATTATTATTATTATTAATTCAAAATTTTTCATTGTTGATATGTTTACGGATACAAAACAGCTTCAGCTCATAAACCACACATGCAGTTATGATTGACATTATTAAAGCGGGGCCTCGTTTCCTAAATATGCCGTTTTCTAATTCCTGTCCACTGTAATTTCTTTACAACTCCCGCATTAAGATTCACTCATTTTGGTAATCATTTACACCTTCTTCCATTTTTCCGGTAATTGCTGTTATTAATTAGCCTGTTTATCCATTTACGCTGCACTTATATGATTCTTATATTTTATTATATTCTGTAATTTTTCTATGTCTTGTTTATTTTAAATATTTACAAAGTGATGGTCACTACAGTTACGACCTGCTTTACGTAAACCCACTAACTTATTACAGTACTTGGGCTTGTTTTTCTAAAATACCCGTATTCATCAAAGCAACGATTTTTTCCCATGGTGCAACAGCACTAGTGGACCAAGGCCTCCTCATTGTCGAGAATTCATGATCACACTCAGACACACCACACTCGGTAGGACTCCTCTGAAAGAGTGATCAACCCAACGCAGAGACCCCTACCTGACAACACACAACACTCACAAGAGAGAGACATTAATGCCCCAAACGGGATTCGAACCCCAAATACCAGCAAGTGAGCGGCCGCAGAACCACGCCTTAGACCGCGCGGCCACTGGGATCGGCAACACAGCGATTAATTATTAAAATTATTAAAATTAACTCCATACCTTCCCATTCAGTACATCTCATCTACTATCTCACAAACAAAATATTAACCTTCATCCAGCTATGTTCTAAAATAAAATTTAGCATATATGACCTGACTGAAGAACTTCCAATATAGTTCAGTGCTTTAAAATCCCTGCATTTTACCTGCAGGCTGTATCTGTATATACCATATGATTTTCCGTAAAATTGTGATTTCTTACCCCAAGAGCATTAACCTGGTTGGTCTTTAAACAGGAGACCTAATGTGCTTTCTGTAAGACTCTAAATTAATTTTTAGATATTAGTCCAGCAGACCTCAGGCTTCAGTCGTGTAATAATTTGGCACGCTTTGTCTTCAAGTTTGCAGAATGGCGTATCTGTTGTAAATTTATATGTTCTAAACTGCTGACTCTTGTCGTGTGCTAACCCAGAACTCTTCCTCTTGCATCAGAACTGTCTGCTTCCGCGCGTTAAATCCGTAAATTATACACATCACATTGCTACGGAGTGAACAGCCTGAATCGAGGTGTTTCATTACCTCACAATGTTATTACAGGTATTTGTACCATTTGGTTTTCAGTACCAATATCAAATAATACTTACTCGATATGCAGTGCTTTGACTTCTGCAGGCAGTAGATATTTTCAGTTTTACTTTTCGTTTCTTGTGGGCGCTTGACACTTGGATTTATTGTTTACGTGTCTTCATCTAGCCTAATGAAATTTTGAAGAGACAGTCGAATATAAGGTATATTGAAAAGAAGCTAACAATGCGACGAAGTCTTCATGTACAGTGGGAAACCTGGGCTAGTTCAGCTTTATCAGCTATCGGCTGTGTCAGGATAAACGCGTAATTGTAATAAGAGTAATACAATCATGCGTCGCTTAACGACGGTGACACGTTCTGAGAAATGCGTAGTTAGGCGATTTCTTTTTCGTGCGAACGTCACAGAGTGTACCTAGATAGCACAGCCTGCTACTCACCTAGTCTATATGATAAGGCCTATTGCTTCTAGGCTACAAACCTGTACAGAATGTTACTGTGCTGAATACTGTAGACAATTGTAACACAATGGTATTACAATATTTTATTACATTATAATATTATAATATTATGGGACTACCATCTTATATGCGGTCCATCGTTGACCGAAACGTCGTTATGACGCGCATGACCATATATATATATGTTTTCAGTCTTCCGCCGCGACGTACATGACGTCTTCGCTCTTCTGCGTTGTTAAGCAGCGTTGAATGATTTTTTGGGACAACACATCGGTCCCATCTTCAAGGGCCAAAGCAGCCCAAGAAAGTATGGGCTGTTTAACCCTTAAAGACGGGACAAGTAGGTTCCCCCGAAATATCGGTAACTCACTATCAATCAACGCTGCGTAACGTCCCAGAAGATCGAAATCTCAACAATAATATAGCCTAAACCAAAACGACTACAGAAATGTAATTCACAGATTAAATGTCATGAAACCGTAAGAACGACTTGAAGCAAAATAGAAAATAAGAAAAACAATCATAAAACACGAAGTCCTCTGTACATTCAGCTTGTAACACGTATTAAAGGAAAGTAGAAGAGTACCAGTTGCCTACCGGATAAACAGAGCGCTCAGCACTCAAGCAAGCCAGCAGTTCTGTGGGTGCTCTCTTCTGCACACTCACTGCTACACTGAAATTGTCAGCTCAGCCACAGGTGACGATGTACGTAAGTGAACTTCCTGCCACCGGCTTGTCAATTTACTCACTTAAGGAATTTTAGGCCAAGAATTAATGGATTTGCTTGCCACACGCATTAGGTTAAAGGAAAGTTTTAAAACACTATTTCACTTAAAGAGAGAAAACAGAAGAGTTTGTATAAAATTATGATAAATATACCAGTTAATTAAAAAATAAAACTGGCACAAAGATCTAAGCTGTTACCGAACCTAATATGGCCAAGACTGCTTGAGTCTGAAAGTGGAGGAGATGAGATGCGTGTAACCCATGGCAACTACTGACGAAAAGAAAAGACACAACATCCTTGAAGACTGTATTCCTGCGAAATGAATGTGTCTAAGTATGTGTAATAGGAAGTTGGGGTTTGTCAATTCTTTGCGGAATTCCTTGCCTTTTTATTTATTTTTATGTTTCATAATAAAAAAAGAGAACGTTCAAACACCATATTGAATATTAATGACTATACTAACCTTTATTTGCCAAACGTCGTTCAATACACCGTCATTTTTCGCTCGCATATTAGCTCCTTTATCTACGCCTTTCAGTGTTATTAACACCACGTTCGGGGAACTTCAGTCCAAATACACTTCCTTCACAACACGTCGTATATTTACGCCCAATTATTAGTTGTCTGTTAAAAATTGTAGTTTTCTCAAAAGTACAGCTCTGCTTGCATCATTAAACTTTCATATTAAAACGCATAATTAGTAACAGGTTAGAAGTTCATAATTAAGGTCACAGTTCATCACATATTTCCACAGACGCGTAGATGTTAACATCCATAATCTGAGAGGTTTTAAGTGATTTAACCTACAACTTGTTTTTCCACAGCACGTCACTAAAACTAAAGAAGAGTAAATATTTATAGCAACTCTGACTTAGTCCTACGTTAACAGCTCATGGTTTTGTAACTTTATATAAGTATTATTCCAGTGTCCGTAATTACATCTCAAGGACGTGTCTAACCAGTATGTGGTTTCTTTTTCAATAATCTCTAAATTTTTACCAGATAACAACAATCCACTACAAGAATACTATCAGTAAGAACGTCTGTTTGGGAAGTAAACAGGATGACACTGGAGGGGCAATATTAGGTAGTCATTTAAACAAAGTTCTTATATTATCTGACAAATGTCTTTCGTCGTTTCACAAACAATTTCGCGTTACCATAGGTAGCGTACAGGCATGTAAATTTCACATGGACTGGCCTTGCTCGTAACTATTATTATTCCGTCCTGATCCTGTTCGCAAGATGTCAGCAAAACTGTATGACATACACCATTGCTGTGTGTACGGTGAAAAACTCCTGATGATGGACAGGAAAATTCTATTCTAAAGATAAAATTCTATTCTAAAAATAAAATTTAGGAACTAGTGCATCTAATTGGTTTTATTATAAGAATTAATCACGATGCACGATCACCTGAAAGTCAAATTTCTAATTGGGTTTCGCTTCCAATCAATTCATTTCGGTGTAGAATGAACTGGGCTTAACAAACAAAAGGCAACACACACAGCACTTCTGTTGCTGGCCTAAACAACAACAGGCAACACACACAGCACTTCTGTTGCTGGCCTTAACAAACACAGGCAACACACACAGCACTTCTGTTGCAGACCTTAACAAACACAGGCAACACACACAAAACTTCTGATGCTGGCCTTAACAAACACAGGCAACACACACAGCACTTCTGTTGCTGGCCTTAACAAACAAAAGGCAACACACACAGCACTTCTGTTGCTGGCCTTAAC
>Ga0123353_10005665_pt1 | contig 16456 bp, 13 predicted proteins | sample TergutLab28metaG_3_FD_92763 | JGI IMG/M metagenome (GOLD analysis project Ga0123353, IMG submission 92763) | Labiotermes labralis P3 segment gut microbial communities from Petit-Saut dam, French Guiana - Lab288 P3 | ecosystem: Host-associated > Arthropoda: Insects > Digestive system > Gut ... | reverse complement strand
GGGTTGCGTGCGCGTAACCGTACCAGCGCCTCCTGCATCCTCCGCTCCCCAGGGGCTAAAGCCCCTGGTTACATCCTTGCACCCCTAAAGGGGTGCGGATTTCCTTAAGTTGACTGCATTGGGCTTGCAAGTTCATGCGCAATATACTGTGCGAGTGATGTGCCGATTTTTATAAAATATAAAAACGCCGGGGTGATCTCATCATCCCGGTGATATTTTCATAATCCTGCCCATCCTAAAATCCTGCTACCTCTTCGACGCCGTCTTCCTCGCCGCGGGCATCGCCTTTTTCACAGGCGTTCCGCCTACCGCCGCTACTGCCGCAGTTGTCTTGTTCTTTTTGTTCATATACATCTGCTGCAATAAACCAAATGCTGATGAGAGCGTCCAGTAGAACACCACACCCGCCGGAAACCCGTTGAACATCACGAGCATCAGGATCGGCATGAAGTATACGATCATCTTTTGATTGGGGTCGGTGATCGTCATCTTCTGCTGGTAGAAAGTCAGCGCCGCCATGATTATTGGCAGAAGCGCCACGTTTGATCCATAAATTGGAAGTGCAAACGGCAGTGTAAAAAGCGCTTCGGGATGAGACAAGTCGCTTATCCACGGCAAGATCGCAGATGACGCTCCCCTGAGCTCGACGGCTTTTCTCAGCACAACAAAGAGCGCGATGAAAATCGGCATCTGCAAGAACATCGGCAGACAGCCAGGGTTTAGCGGGTTTATCCCCTCGGCTTTATACATCGCCATTATCTCTTGATTCATTTTTTGAGGATTGCTCTTGTACTTCTGCTTTATCGCCGCAAGTTTTGGCTGGACATCTTTCATCTTGCTCATCGACTTCATGGAGCTTGCGGTCATCGGATAGGTTATCACTTTTGTGAGAAGCGTGAGCAGAAAGATCGCTACCCCGTAATCCTTGAACACGTTATAGAAGAAAAGCAGCACCCTGAGAATAATTGTGGCAAGGGGGGGGAACCACTTGTCCGCCCAAAAGATATGACGCGCCCAGCTTAACACAGGGAACTGCGTCTTCTCAAAGGCCAAATCGTGCGCCGCAAGTTCGGCGTATTTACTTGGGCCGGCAAAAATTGAGGCGCTTATCTCGTTTGACTGCGCCTGCTTCTGAAAAGAGATCGAGTAGTTTATCTCAGGATTTTTATCGCCCGGATTTTTTGCGGTGCTTCTCCCCTCGATTCTCAGATCGGCGTCGTAGATTTTATCCGCGACAACGCTCACAAAAAAGTACTTCGAGCTCATACCAATCCAGCGGTACGCGCCGGAGGGCTCCTCGGCGCCTTTTTTATTCATTTGAACGTGCTGAGCGGTTTTGCCGTCGGAGAAGTGCGCGCGGCGCGGGTCGTTGTGTTCAAACATTCCGCTGCCGCCCTGCTCAGACTCCTCAATCCCGCCCTTCCAGCCAAGCGATACTTTCTGATCGACAAGCCCTTCCCCGCGAACCGTGTATCCTATTTTATATGTACCGTTTTCAAAGGTGAAAACCTTTTGCACAGGTCTGCCGCTGCGGCTTGATCTTGTCTCAAGCACAAGTTCAAATGGTTCATTATTGACGACGATTGGTTCTCCCGATACGGTGGAATCTGTGCTGAAAAACTTGTCATCATAAGATACATTGTTTATCGTGAGCTGTCCCCCGCCCTCGCTTTCAAGCGGTAAGATATCAAACATTTCACCCTTGCGGTCACCCTTTGTGTAATAGAAATCCTTCATCTGCAATGAGACAATCCGTCCGCCTTTTGTGCTGATGGTGGCGATGAAGCGGTCTGTTTCGATCACCACAAACTCTTCAGTTAACGGAGCTTGGGCGGTTGTGGAATCGCTCTCATCTGCTTCATTATCAGCGGATTTGGCTTCTGCGCTTTCACCAAGCGTTGATTCTCCCCGCGGGAGATTTTTTTCCGCTACTGATGATTGATTTTCAACGGGAGCGATCGGAGCGGGTTTTGGAGCTTGACGCGTATGTGTTGGAACCGGCTTCTTTAAAATTTTTCCGTAGTAGAAATTATTCCACATATCACTATTAAAAAACACGACTGTGATTGCTATCAATACAAACGCAAGAAGAGAATTCTTGTTCACTATTTTGGACCTTTCATTACAACAATTTATAATTAATGTACAGACAAGGCATGCCCTGTCTCTTCAAATTATGACCGTACCGCCGGATCAAATCCGCCTTTTGAAAACGGATTGCACCGGATAACTCTCCAAATAATTTTTATCACCGCGATATGCAAAGGCAGTTCGCGTATTGCTTCTGATGCGTATCTTGAACATGATGGTTCAAATTTACACACCGCGCCCTGCATTAAGAAAACTGTTTTGAAACTCTGTATTAAGGAGTATACGATTCCCGAGGTGAAATCTTTACTTTTTCCTGCCATTTTATAAAATTTTCTCTCAATTGGGGCGGATTATTATCGGCCCTCTGTGTAATATTGTCTTTAAAACACGATGCGACCCGAGGCTTTATGAGGATATCGAAAAATGGAGGGTTTCTATCAATATTTTCGCGCCATAGCTCTCTATAAATCCGCTTCGCCCTGTTGCGCTCAACTGCATTTCCGATTCTCTTAGAAACGATGACTCCGAGTCGGTCATACTGTAAATCATTTTGCTTATAAATAAGAACATAGCTCCCGCATGCCCACCTTTGTCCATCTTCGAACAAGCGGGATATCTCAAGCTTACTTTTTATCTTTTGCTTGCGGCCAAACGAAAATTTTTTCAGATATGCTTCATTCTATCCATGATGTACAGACAAGGCATGCCTTATCTTTTCATTCATATTATATTACATTGAATCTGAAACCGTAAGCCGTTTTCTGCCTTTAGCTCTTCTTGCGCTAAGCACCTTGCGGCCGTTAGCATCAGCCATTCTCGCACGAAATCCGTGCTTATTGGCTTTTCTTCTGTTAGACGGCTGAAATGTTCTTTTCATCTCTTACCCCTTAAATATCATTATTATAGAAAGACGAAATATATATATTCGCCAAGGGTAGAGTCAATATTTTTATTACGATTAATAATAAAATGTATTTTATCTATTCTTTTTTACTGTATACCTTAAACTCATCACAGTAAAATTTAATATTTTTGCATCTTTCATCCAACGATGCCTTTATTTATATTACATTATTAATATTAATATTTCGTACAGACAAGGCATGCCTTGTCTCTTAATCAAATCAAAAATTTTAAAAATCACTTATCAACACATTATTCACATTACGGCCATGAACACCTACCCAAAACTAAATAAACGCTTCACCCTCGACAATTTTGTCATAGGGCCTAACAACGAATTCGCTACAAGCGCGGCGAAAGCTGTAGCAAACTCACCGGGGACTACTAAATTTAATCCGCTGCTTATTTACGGAGGGTCTGGACTTGGAAAAACTCATCTGCTTCAATCCATAGGAAATTTTATACTTGAAGCCTCTCCGCAAAAAAAGGTTATTTACATTACATCAGAAGAGTTTTGGCTGGGATTCATAGATGCTATGAAAAATCACCGGCCGCAGGAATTTACAGCTGTATTCAGATCAAGCGATGTTCTTTTGATGGACGATATTCAGTTTTTGGCTGGTAAAGCTGGAACCGAAGAGGAGTTTTTTCATATCTTCAACACACTTCACCAAAGCAAAAAACAGATCGTTCTAACATCTGATCTGCCCCCCGCTTCTATTAAAGGTTTGCAGGATCGTCTCATTTCGCGCTTTCAGTGGGGACTATCTGTCGATATTCAGCCCCCCAATCAGGAAACACGTATCGCTATTATAAAAAAGTTCGCCGAAACCGAAAATGTAACTCTTCCCGATGAAATTCTTCATTATATCGCTGAAAATGTCTCTTCAAATATAAGAGAACTTAACGGCGTTGTATTAAAACTTCTCGCTTTTGCTTCCATAGTTAAAAAAAATATAACGCTTGATTTGGCAAAAGATCTTTTAAAAAGCGTCGAAAAAACTGAAAAATCAAAAACTTCTATTGATGATATCATAAAAATAACAGCTAAATTCTACAAAATCCCGGTAAATAACATCCGCGAAAAAAATAGAATAAAAGAGGTAGCGTTTTGCCGGCAGGTCGCGATGTATATTTCAAAAAACGAAACAAACAGCTCTCTTAAAACAATCGGCCTGAATTTTGGCGGCAGAGATCACAGCACCGTCATTCACGCAATACAGCAAATAGAGGAGTTAATAAAAACTGATAAAAACATTGCAAAGGATATTGATTATATTATCTCATCTTTAAAATAATCAACATATATTATGTGGATAAGATATTTATAATTTATTTTTAATAGTTATCAACAATTTATACAGATAAGTATTAACAAAATTATTAACACTGTTTTTTTATATAAATCAATAGGTAAGGATATTATCAACATATATCAACAGTTCTATTTATTAATACTAAATAAATATATTATAGTAATAAAAACAAAACAGGTTGATAATTTTTGTATACACGCAGATATTTAAAATAAAAAGTTAACAGTACATATTTATATAAAGAAAACAAATTTATCATTTTAATATTAAACATTTCGAGGTGATCTATTATGGCAGTGTCTATTCAGAGAAAAGATTTGTTTGAAGCAATGCAGAAAGCGTTTCCAGTTATCCCGTCAAAAAGTTCGTTGACGATTTTGTCTAATTTCAAACTTTCATATGATAATGGTGAGTTTGAAGTTGCGGCTACCGACGCCGACCACTCTTTGCGTGTAACGGTAAAAGCGCAGGGAAGTTCGCAGTTTAATGTTACTGTAAACGCAAAAAAGATTTTCGAGATAGTCGGTAAACTTAAAGAGGGTACCGTGACTCTTGATCTTGACGGGACAGTTCTTCTTTTGGATTGTGAAGGGTTTAACAGTAAGATAGCCGGCGCAGATATTAGTGATTTTCCCGGTGTTCCGGAAACCGGCGGCGGAGCTGAGTTTGATATTCACAGTTCAACATTTCATGAACTTGTGCGCAAGAGCTCTTTTGCTGTTTCCCGCGATGAATCGCGCGCCGCGCTGTGCGGAATTTTGTGGGAAGTAGCTTCCGATAAAACCGGCATGGTAGCAACAGACGGCCACAGACTTGGAAGTTCTTTTATAAATACTCCGTTTCCTGTAACTGATAGTATAAGTAAAATTATCTCTCAAAAGAGTGTTTCTACTTTGGTAAGAATTACAGATGCAAAAAATGATGAAGTTGTAAGAGTGACTATTGGTGAAAAGTATATATCATTTAATACAAACTCCTTTAGTATGGTTTCTCGCCTTGTTGAAGGGCAGTATCCCGACTATACAAAAGTGATTCCAAGAAATAATCCCAAGATAATAACAGCCGACAGAGTTGATTTGCTTGATGTCATCAGACGCGTATCAGTATTGTCAAGCAACAAAAATCACCTGGTAAAACTTACTTTTAAACCCGGTGTTATGGAAGCTGTTGTGGTTAACCGTGATTTTGGCGGAGAATCAAATGAGTCGGTAACGGTTGATTACGATGGTGATGAACACACAGTTGGTTTTAACGGAATTTATTTTACCGATATACTTGACATAGTAAAAACTAAAAAAGTCCGCCTTGAGATGAACACTCAAATCAGCGCGTGTCTTGTTTTTCCGATATACGAAGACGAAAAAGATAAAAAGAGCGATGATCTGTTTTTGATAATGCCTTTAAGGATAATGGACGAAGTTTAAAATGCGGTATAATTTGAGCAGGGTGAATAAATCGATGTTGAAAAACGGTTATTTTTCCCTGCTCATTATTTTGTTTTGTTACAGCCAAACAAGCGGCAGACAGCTTGATTTGCAATACAGTCATATGGGTTTGCCGTTTGCGGTTTTTTATAATCCTTTACTTATACACGATAATTCAGGCGTAGCTTTTGGAGCCGACGCAATATACGCCGATAAAAATAACCACGATGTAAGAACCGCAGTTTCTATCCCCGTTGTAAACGTTGACAATATCGCAAGCGCTTTTTCTGTTGGGATACTTTATGACAGTTACAATAATTATCAGATAAGCACAGGATTTGGCGCCTATACAAAACACTTTCGATTCGGAAGTTCTTTCGACATCATCAACTACGATAAAAACGGCAAAATTGGTGATGTCAGCAATATTAATGATATTAACGACATCGAAAATCCCGGCGATATTGATGTTGATATAGATACAGACGGCGATATTTTTATTTATGATTATGATAAACTTGGTTTATCTGTAAATTTGGCTTTTGGCAGAGACATAATGAAGCGCGGTGTAGTGTCGCTTATTTTTCGCAATATACTGGTTGATGAGAGAAACGAAAATAATCCTCATGGATTAACGCTTGGGTTTGGAGGAGCCTTAAATCCAAATCTTCTGCTTAACACTCACTTTACAGGATACATTTCCAAGGGTGAAGCAAAACGCAAAGAGGGCGGAGCGTCGCTGAGTTTTTACATCCCACAGTTTATTCTTAAAAACGACGTTGATTACTCAATGAACGCGTCTGCAGGATTTGACATTGTGCGTAATCAGGGGCAAAAGATAAATAACAAATTTTTCTTAAATGTCGGTGTAAGTTTCTTTAAAAAGCCGGCCTTAGCCGCTGCTGTAGCGGGGGTACATAAAAATGATAACTATTTTGCGCTTCTATATAATTCAAACAAAAAATTGCATGACGCCAGCACTCTATACACAAGTCTCAAATTTACCGAGAGTAACAGCGGCAAACATTTTTTTCATCTCGAATGCGGCGGCGGAAAGATAGTGTCGTGGATTTTAAGTTTGGAAGATGGCAGCGGTAAAGTAATAAGAACTTTCTCCGGCGGAAACGTAGTTCCGCAGACTATTGAGTGGGACGGCTCAAATTACAAAGGAGAATCTATAGAAAATCAAGCCGTCCGCGCAAAACTGATAGTAAGAGACGAAAGAAAAACTGTTAGAGAGAGCGAAACAGTAATTATTCGCCGATAATCAGGATCGTCTCCTCCTACCTCACATCAAACTTCCTCGCAAGATCATTATCAATAACATAAATACAAACCTCTTTAGCCCCCTGCTCCGTATAGCCGAATTTTTTCCGCAAATTGCGTATAAGGTATTTTACATCATCCCTGATCCGCTTATCATAAGTCTTAAAATCTTTCACTCCGTAATCTTTAATCGCCCGCCGAAAATTCTCATTGTCAAGAAACGGATCGAGGGCTTTTTCTTTTAGATTTTTGACAAAACGCTCTTGCAGAGCTTTAAAGAGAGTAGTCTCGGTTATAGAAAGTCCTCCAAGCATAATATCCTGAGTAAGAGTTTTTGATGTGTACTCTTTTTGCGTCTCTTCTCTGAATGACCAGCGTTTTGACGCTCCTGTTCCAGCTCCTAAAAGACGATTTTCTATGGTTTCAAAAAATTCCTCGTTTATTTTGAGCAGCTCTCCTGTGTAGGTACAAATCTCGGAAGCCGGAGGCTCAAAGTTTACTGCGTATATATAATTGAGGATATCACGCTCGATCTGATCTTCATTGTAATAGTAAAGAGACTCTTTTACTTCTTGTAAAACGGTGTAGTTATACATCCTTAATAACGAGTCAAGAAAACCTGCCGGGATAGATCGTAATAGATCACGCTTTTTACTCATAAAGAAATCCACAAGCATAGACATATTTATGAGCTTTCCGCTGCGTGAATATGCGGAGATAAATTCATTGAATATTTTGATTGAATCACGACCCGAAATACCGCTTATGCCCTCGCGGTCAGACTCGCCGATAATTTTGCGGCGGCGTTTAGCCGTAAGATTTTTTCTATCCTCTTCAGAAAGCCACGACGGTATAACTCCTGAATAGATCTCCATTTTAAGAAGCTGTAAATTTTCATCACAGTAAAGACCATACCTTTTAGGCTCACAGATCCACTCCTGAAGCGCTTCCGAGCGGGTATTCATCCGCGAGGAGATAATAATACGGGCAAAATTATCAAGAACTCTCGGCAAAAATGTCTCTTCAATATTTGCTCCGAATGTGTGGCGGTAAATCTTTACCTCCGTAGTGAGATCAAGTACGTAAGGGATATTTATATACTCTATTCTGTCAGAAAAAGAGCGGAACTCCTTTACATTGTTTTGATCTTCCGGGTTCATAATCGCTAGTAAAAGAGAATTTACATTCTCCTCTATATTGTCAACTTTATGGATACCTTCGCTTATGATATTATGCAGTTCAATAAGCCGTTCCGTATTATGAGATTTTACATCCATCAATGCGTAAATACCGTTATTGGTTTTAGCATAACGGGAGTAAAGGTAATAGACTTGCAATGTTCCGTTAAGAAAAGCGTCGAGTTTCTTTTGTATAGTGTGGTTGATCACTATCGGATTTTCCGGCGGCGTATCGCCGGGATTGAAAACAGTAATACCTTCGCCAAGCCTGCGGCTAAAGCGATATGGCCGGGCATAAAGCATTTTGTAAACCGCCTGCGGATTTTTGAGTTTATTAAGCAGTGCATGGTATACCCCACTGCAAAATGTGCAAGACTTATCTTTAAAGACCCAGTGATATTCTTTAGAATCAAAGAGCACCTCCTTGAAATCATTTTGTGCGTAGAGATTATTGTAAAATTGTTCTCTGTGTTTTTTAGGTATAATTGTTAGAGGGTGATCATGGCTTGGACATGGAATCTCCAAAACATTCTCTTTGTTAACGCTCTTTATAGCGTCTTTAACATTATTTTCTGATGTTGATTTTGACGATCCACTCAAAAGAAAAACAAGCTGTTCCAAGATTGGCTCAGCATCAAGTACCGGCTCTAAAACAGAAGCGTCAAGCCGCCAGACTGTCTCATAACGCATCCCCTCTTTTGAATTGGCGTACGCCTCAAGTTTTTTGAGTAGATTATTTAAAAAAGTGCTCTTGCCGCACCCCGGCGGGCCGTTAAATATGTGAATTTTATTTTGCTGGCTTCCTCTCCGCATCCCCTCTACCATGTGTATAAGACGGTTTGCGAAAATTCTGTCCGCAAAAAACGGTCTGTCAAGCTCATTTTCAAACAGGCGGCTGCAGTCATAATTAACATAGTTAATTGATTCTGGGTCGTTGGGATACTCATCGGTTCCCGTACCAACATTTGAGATAATCAGATCATGAAAAATCTGAAACACATTCCGCAATACTGTGCGTGGATTTTCAGCAGCTTCCAATAGAAAATCTTGAAAAGAAATAGCAGGATGGATGCTGCACTCCGTTATACGTACATTCAAGTTGTCAATTGCTTGCTTTACTCTATTTTCAATCATTGTTATTAACCATTGTTTTTTGTGATTATGATTTTATGAAACTCTTAGATTGATGTAAAATTACACACTGTGTTGTCGGTATACGGTTAGTTGCAGTGTAATATTTTTAGAATGCGAAAAACATTTTTTGCATTAATGTATTGGGAAGCAGGCAGTGGATCTAATTGAGTATTAATGCGCTGCCTGAGTACCTCTGCTCATGGAATGAATTATTTTTAATAATTGTCTGTTTATAACGAAATCGCAGACTTAAAAAATATATTGGCTGCGTATTTAAGATATTGAGCGCATATACGGAGGAAAAGTTGTCACAAGAGCAAAAAGGTCAAACTGAAAAGGCGGGTATTTTACGTTTCTTTAAAGAGATGGGTACCTCGCTTGGTATGGCGCTCATAGCCATAGTGTACGTTATTCAAGCGTTTCAAATCCCTACCGGTTCAATGGAGAACAGCCTGCTCGTTGGTGATTTTCTGCTTGGACTCAAGTTTGTCTACGGCGCTCCAATCGTTCCATTTTCTCAGGAACTTGGCATTACAAAGAGACTCCCTGCTGTAAAGAACCCAAAAGCCGGTGATGTGGTGATTTTTAAATATCCCGGCACAGACAGCAAAGACTACATTAAACGCGCGGTAGCCGGTCCCGGCGATGTTGTGGAGATACGCGGCAATACAAAATTGATTGTAAACGGTGAAGATGTAAAACTTCCGCCAAAAGGTAAATACACCGGTCAAAGCAGGCCCGATTCGCGGATCACAAATTTTGAGCCGTTATACATCCCCAAAAAGGGCGATGTTATTAAACCCGATACATTGCCTCTAAGAGAGTTTCTCTTTTTTAAACATCTCGTACATCAGGAAAATCCTACGAAAAAAGTTAATATGCACTTTGATCTTTATCTTGACGGCAAACTTTCAAACACCACTCCCTTCAATTTCAACGGCGCGCAAATTACGCTTCAAGATTTGCAGAGCGGAAAGCTCACCTTTCAAAACGAAATGACCCGCAGAACAGAAATTTTTGACTTTAACAGATTTGATGACTGGACGGTGCTCGACTACTTTTTTGAAGTGATACGCAGAAATTTTCCCGAAAAAAAGGTCGAGTTCAGCAAAAAGCTGTTTATGAATACAAGCCGCGTAGAGAGCTATACAGTGCGGTTTGATAACTACTTCATGATAGGCGACAACCGCGACAATTCACTTGACTCACGTTACTGGGGTTATTTAAACCGCAACTTTGTAAAGGCTCAGGCGTTTATCCTCTACTTCTCCTTAGACCGCGGCGAACCATTATGGAAGCTGCCGTTTATTATACGCTGGAATCGTATCGGTAAACTTATAAGGAGCTGGGACGGGGTAAGCGAAACTAATAGCAAGATTAAGTATTAATATTATTCTTGAAAATACACGATATGCGATAATCAATTACTATTTTACGAGAAACCTTTAATAGATTATTCACGGGGAAAAATCTATGATGAAAGTTTTTTTCATCACAATGACAATTTCACTTCTCTTGCTTACAATGGCAGTAAGCGCACAAGTTCCCGATACCGATTGGTATAATACCACATCCGCGAACTTTACAATCTCCAATGCCGATCAATTGGCTGGGTTGGCGCAATTAGTAAATAATGGTAATAATTTTTCCGGCAAAAATATTACTCTTGATGATGATATTGATCTGTCTTCATATAATAACTGGTTACCAATAGGTAATTACCACTCCGATTCTGACCGCGAAATTACTAACCCATTCTCGGGGACGTTTAACGGCGGCGGATACACCATAAGCAAACTCATCATCAATCGTTCCCAAGCAGATTATCAGGGTTTATTCGGTATTATTGTCCGCGGAAAAGTGGAAAATCTCGGGCTTGACAGCGTGAATATTAACGGCGGTAATTTTGTAGGCAGTGTAGCGGGAGTTGTATGCAGCAGCAGCAGTGTGGTCAACAGCTACTCTACCGGATCGGTAATTGGCGGTCACAGTGTTGGCGGTATTGCGGGAGTTGTTTTTAATAACAGTAGTGTGACCAGCAGCTATTCCACTGGTACGATAGGCGGCATCCGCTCTTCCGTTGTTGGAGGTGTAGCAGGATTTGTCAGCGATAGCAGCACAGTAACCAGCAGCTATTCCACTGGCGATATCGGCGGCGACAGTTCTCATACAATCGGCGGTGTAGTTGGAATTGTTAGTAAAAACAGCAACGTGATCGGCAGTTATTCAACCGGTACGGTTAGCGGTATCGGCAGTACTGTCGGTGGTGTAGCAGGAGATGTTAGCAACAATAGCAGTGTTGTCAATAGCTATTCTACCGGCACGGTCAGCGGTTTACTTTCCAGTGTCGGCGGCGTAGCGGGAAGCGTCAATAATAACAGCAATGTGACAAACAGCTACTCTGCCGGAGCGATTAACGGCAGATCGTATGTTGGCGGTGTGGCAGGAAGTGTTGTTTATTTTAGTAACATAAACAACAGTTACTCCACCGGTACAGTCAGCGGCAGCTGGTGTGTTGGCGGTATTGCGGGAGCTGTTTCTCATAGCTTAGTGACCTATTGTTATTCCACCGGTTCTGTCAGCGGTGAATCGGATGTTGGCGGTATCGCAGGAATTGTTGCCAATGGCAATGTGTTTAACTGCGCCGCGCTAAATCTTGAAGTGAAAGGCGACTCTCTTGTTGGACGCGTGGCCGGCCGCACCATATCTGCGGCAATAGGTGAATATCCGCTCGGAAACAACGTTGCATATATTGGTATGAAAAATAGCAACGGTGATTCTGCTTGGGATAATATTGACGGTTACGATTTAAACGGCGCGAATATCACCATAAATGAAATAAATGCTGACGAAACAATCGGCGGCCGTTTTACTGCTAATAATGGCTGGTTTGTCGAGAACGGCAACCTGCCCGGTCTTTTGGGCAAGAGTACGCCAATGCCTGTACATTTGACCGGCGCTTCGTTTATTAAACCATCTTTCATCCGCCCCAAAACAGTATCTGCGCATTATATAAAGATAAAAAATCGTACGTTTCACCTGCGTTTGTCTGAGCGCAGTAATGTTTACATTTACTCTCTTAATGGTGCAAAGCTCCGCTCTTATGATTTGATCGGCGGCGATCACACTATATCCGCGGGCAATCTTCCAACAGGGATATACATAGTGAAAGTTACCGGCGGTTCGCGGAAACAATCGCTCAGGATTGTGGTAAAGTAACAAATCGGCGGACAGTCAAGGTCGTCCGTCATTAAAATGATACCGCGTCTTTCCATCCCCGCGAAATATGTACTTCGCCCGCGTTATCCACAACTATACATTGCAGATCATCCCTTGCGTTGACAAACTCTAATATCTCGCTTGCGCTGCGGCAAAAAAGTCCGGTGCTGTAGACGTCTGCTTTTAACGGGCAAGACGCCCAAATTGTGAGGCTTTGATTTTCATCACAGCTATAGCCTGTAGCCGGATTGAAAATGTGGTGATATCTTTTTTCGTCAACGATTCTAAAACGTTCGTAGTCGCCGCTTGTTACAATTGACCCATTATGAAGCGGAACTGTCGCTAAAAGTTTTGAGTGATCTCTTGGATGACGAACTCCGATAATCCACGGTGTACCATCTCGCTTACGTCCGCTGCCTGCAATATCACCGCCGGCTACAATTAAAAAATTGCTGACCCCTTTACTTTTGAGAAGGTCATAAAGTTGTCTGATGACATACCCTTTAGCAATTCCGCCGATATCTATTTTTGTTGATGAGGATTCAAAAAACACACTGTCTTTTGCATGATTGACGCGTACTTTTTTATAGTCAACTAATTTTGCAGTTTCAATTATCTGAACAGAATCCGGCAAAGGTTCATCTTCGCCGCTCTGCTCGCCAAATCCCCATAAATTTTTTAGCGGCAGGACTGTTATGTCAAAAGCGCCGTCAAGAGTATCGCCGTAAGCAAGACCGGCACTTAACATTTCGCCAAGGTCTTTTGATACTGGAAGTGATGTTAAGTCTTCGCGCTCATTAAGCGCTCTGACTTCGGAATTTACGCCCGTTACCGAAAACCGAATTTCACTTTGAGACAAAAGAGAATCAACACTCTTCCAAACCGGTTTTACATTAAAACCGGACGGTACCGATACAGTGATTTCCGATATCGTATTCATACGGAAAAAAATCCGCTTATGATGGACATCTCGTGAACAGGAGAGAAATATTACTGCCGACTTACAGATGAGAATCAATACCAATATATGGTATCTATTTAAGGATTTCGCAATTTGTGCCATTTTACAACATCTGAAAAAGATAATTTACCTCCGAAAATATCAAGGCTGCTGCCAACCGTTATATCTACACGCCCAGACCCGAGTTTTTCGACAAGATCAAGATCGCCAAGATCGCGCACTCCGCCTGCGTAAGTGACAGGAAGCGCGGAGTAATCCGCAAGAAGCGAAACTAATTGCGGATCAATACCCGCCTTTAGCCCTTCGACATCCGCAGCGTGGATAAGAAACTCGTCACAGCATTTTGAAAGACGCTCAAACAATTGCGGTGATAATTTTTCTTTTGTTATAGACTGCCATCTGTCAGCAGCAACAAAATAATCATCCCCCGCTTTACGGCAGCTCAAATCCAATACGAGTTTTTCTTTTGAAACGACGTCAATAAGTTTATGAAGCCGTTCCCATTTGATCTCACCTTCACTGAATACGTATGAGGTAACAATAACGTGTGAGGCGCCTGCATCAATATATTTTTGAGCGTTATCAGGATGTATCCCTCCGCCAATCTGTAAACCTTGAGGATAAGCGCGAAGTGCGCAAAGCGCAGCTTCTTCATTACCCGGTCCAAGCATTATTACATGCCCGCCGGCCAGCTCGTCCTTTTTATACATCTGCGCATAATAGGCAGGAGAGAGATCTGTTTGAAAATTGGTGACAAGTGATGAGGATAAAGAAGACGCGCTGTCGCTGAGCGTTCCGCCCACGATCTGTTTTACCTTACCGCCGTGCAAATCAATACAAGGTCTAAATTTCATATACGTAAAAATGTATTATGCCGTTTAAAATGTGAATGTTTTTCATAATACAACGACCTTTCCCGGCTCCACAGTGCATCTTAGCACCTGCTCTTTGAGAGCAACAGTACATTGAGGAGTGGCTATAAAAATCTGACCCCTGCCCTCAAGCAGCGGGTACACGCGGGACGTTCTCCCTGTGTCAAGCTCTGAAACAGCATCGTCAACTAAGAAAATCATAGTAGAAGAGTCCTGTTTTTGCTGTTCTAAAAGAAGAACCGAACCGAGTTTTAACGAGAGGGCGAAAGAGCGGCACTGCCCCTGTGAGGCAAAGGTTTTGGTTGGTTTTCGGTCTAAAAGAAAACGCAAATCGTCCCTGTGCGGACCGCTTGCGGTAAATCCCTGTTCGCAATCTTTTTTTCTGCGTTCCTTCAATAGGGATAAGTAAGCATTTTTCCACTCGCTTTTGCCGTTTAAATCGCACTTAAAATTAGATTGATACTCCATAGCGGCGTTCTCCGCGTCTGCGCTGATCTCAGCATAAAAATCGCGTAGATGAGCGCCGAGTTTTTCGATCACTTCCATACGGCGAAAAACAAGCTCAGCGCCAGCTTCAGCCATCTCCTGTTCGTAAATCTCAAACTGAACGGCATCGTTACTTTTGCCAAGAAGCGCATTACGGCACGCAAGGTTTCTGCGGTAACGCGCCAATGCTTCCAAGTAGGCGCGATCCATTTGGCAGATAAGCATATCAAGGAATCTGCGGCGCGTTTCCGGCGCGCCGTATACAAGATGAAGATCATCACTGCCAAAAGAGACTGCTGGACGCTCTCCAAACCATTCTGAAAACGAATTCACCGCAACATCATCGCGCTTCATAACAATTTTCTTGTCACGCGAGAATCCAAGTGAGGCGGTTACTGTGTGTCCGGCGTTATCACTAAACTCCCCTTCGACAAAAGCGCTTTCCTGATCATGACGGATCATTGCGCTGCGGGATGCGCTGCGCTGTGAGCGGCCGGTGCAAAGTAAATAGATGCTTTCAAGCAAGTTGCTCTTACCCGCGCCGTTGGCTCCCTCCAACAATGCTCCCTGCGGCGGAAACGCGATTGAAAGCTCTTCGTAGCTGCGGAAATTGAGGAGACGGAGTTTTTGCAGAAACATAAGATTATCAATATACAATACGAGCGGGTTGGGGGAATATTAAAAGTCGTGTTGTTTGCGAATATGCTGCCGGAAAAATTGCGCGGTTGTCGGGATTTTGGCGAAATTTGAAATTAAGACAATTATGACCCTGTGCTGTGAATAGTACCATACAAAGAATGGTGGCTTACGGTTATATGTCGCATCATTTCTTAATGCAACGAACTGAATAGCCATCATCATTATCGCGATCACCGTTAAAGAAATAGTTGCCACGGTATATATTCCGTCCCCAAGCTCTGCTCGCGTTATACTTCGTGGCGCTCCACCAATCGCCAGTTAAGCAAACAGAACTGAAACTGCCGTCAGCGGAACGAAAGCCGCCAGGTAAAGCTGAAAAACCAAAATCATCCGTACCGTTGCCATCGGTACCATCATAATAATTGCACCAGCCGATTTTTGATTTTAGCTTTTCACCTGCTATAATCCAACCTCCATTTTCATCAAGCTGACCACCAACAGCCCCTGCCAAATTGTCCCAATCAGCAGTATCAGGTAAACGCCACCCAAACGGACAAGCACTCACCGCAGTATTCCAATCATAAAGCCGCCCATATTCTTGACAGTTACTATCCTTATCATCATAACACCAAGATTCGCCTGTTTTGAAGTTCAGATTCTCCGCCATCCACGTTTTATCCCCTATCCTAACTGTACGATACGTTTGACCGTCTCTGGGGTCGGTGAATGAAGAATTACCATTCGCTTGTTGTGAATAACTTAAAGCAAACAACGCCAATAGAGAAATGACAATACCAAAAAATCTATTCATTATCATAATCACATTATAAATTATCGTCAAATTAGTAAAAAATTAGTGAATTTATTTTACCAAGCTGTTATAGTCATCAATACTCAATTTAATTTCACTCAATATTTCACGTAACAACGGCCTTGGCAGATCTTTTCCAGTATGAAAAGGAATTGT
>Ga0123353_10005664_pt1 | contig 16457 bp, 15 predicted proteins | sample TergutLab28metaG_3_FD_92763 | JGI IMG/M metagenome (GOLD analysis project Ga0123353, IMG submission 92763) | Labiotermes labralis P3 segment gut microbial communities from Petit-Saut dam, French Guiana - Lab288 P3 | ecosystem: Host-associated > Arthropoda: Insects > Digestive system > Gut ... | reverse complement strand
CGGCCGCCACATCCAATATGTCCAGGGCGTCGGGCATGGCCTGTTCGAGCCGGAAAGGGACATGACGAGGGCCGAGGTCGCCCAGATGTTCTTCAACCTGCTTGTCGAGCAGGATGTCGAAATAACGAAGCGCTTCCCCGACGAGCCTGCCGGGGCATGGCACGAAAGGGCGGTACACACGATGGCCGCCATAGGCATACTCTCGGGGTATCCGGACGGCGGCGTCCACCCGGAGGACAGCATTACACGCGCTGAATTCGTGGCAATGGCGGTGCGTTTTGCTAAAGCGATGCCGGAGGATGCACAAGCAATCGCGTTCAGCGACGTCCCCGAGACGCACTGGGCTTACAGCCAGATAAACGCGGCGGTGCTATTCGGGTGGATAAAAGGGTACGAAAACGGCGGCTTCCAGCCAAACAGCAAGATAAGCCGCGCGGAAGCCGTCACTATAGTCAATAGGATGCTTGACCGAGCCGCCGACAGGGACTACGTTGACAGGCATCGGGCCATGTTCCGATATGCAGACGTCCCGCAGGCGTTTTGGGCGTACTACGACATCGAGGAAGCGACAGTAGCCCACGAGTACGAGCGGATCGACGGCAAAGAGCGATGGAAATGAGGCATTGTTGAAGTATCTGTATTGTACCCCCGTTCAGCCGCTGCATTTGCATTCCGCAAGCGTAGGCATGGATGCCGGAGCGCGCGAGTTGGCGCAGGATGCGCCTTCGAGCGGAAAGGAATGCGAATGTAGCGGCTGAAGCAAGAGGGGTACTATACAGATACACACAGTTATGCTATAGCTTCCAGTTCCTGATCTTGAAATCCTGGTCCGGCTGCTGAGCCTTTATCTGGCGCTGGACCTGGTCGACGTTCGAGGCGCTGGTGAGCGCCGTCTCCTCAGTGATCTCGCCGTTACGGAACAGCTTCATTATGTAGGTGTCCATTCCGACCATGCCGTCGGCAGCCGAGGTCTGGATGACTGAGTCGATCTGGTGCGTCTTTGCCTCGCGGATGATATTGCTTATCGCGTTGTTGACGCGCATGATCTCGAAGGCCGGGATGGACTTGCCGTCCATGTTTGGCAGCAACCTCTGGGAAACGACCATCCGCAGCACCATAGAGAGTTGCACGCGCACCTGCTGCTGCTGCTCGGGCGGGAAGATATCTATGATGCGGTCGATTGTATTTGCCGCGCCGACAGTGTGCAGCGTCGAGATGACAAGGTGGCCCGTCTCGGCGGCTGTGATAGCCGTCCTTATCGTCTCGTGGGCGCGCATCTCCCCAAGAAGGATGATGTCCGGGACCTGGCGCAGGCAAGCGCGCAGCGCCACTCTGTACGACTGCGTGTCGGTCGATATCTCGCGCTGGCTGACAAGGCTGAGATTGTCCCTGTGGAGGTACTCGATCGGGTCCTCCAGGGTTATAATGTGGCAGTTGCGGTTCTTGTTTATCGCGTCTATAATGCAGGCGAGCGTAGTCGATTTGCCGCCCCCGGCTGGCCCTGTCACAAGGACCAGACCGTTGTTTTCGGTAGCGATCTTCATGACTTCTTCGGGGATCAGCAGGTCTCCATAGTTCGGGATGTTGAACAGCACGACCCGGATGATCGCAGCCATAGAGCTGCGCTGGCGGTACGTGTTGACCCGGAACCGCGCCAGCCCGGGGACAGTGACGGGGAAATCGTCATCGCCCGAATCCGAGTACTTCTCCATCGTCCTTCTGCCCATCTTGTACAGTTCAGTTATGAGCTCCTCCGCTTCAGCTAAGGAGAGCGGTCCGCCGTCCTGAGGGACAATAATGCCGTTCTTTTTAAAGGAAACGCTGCGGCCTGCGCCTATGAAAATATCGGAAGCTCTGTCCTTGACAGCCCGTTCCAGCCAATCGTGTACCAACAAGTATATCATTCCTCTCTTTATTGTGAAGGGTGTTGAAAAGTAAATCTTTAATCATCAATGTCGAGCCCCGAAAAGATGTCCATAGGGTCGCCAAAACCTATATCATCGGGGCCTTCCCACACGTTCAGGCTGTCATCGAAAGTCCATTCGTCGGTATCAAACATCCTCCAACTGAGGACGTCATATGTATCCCCGTAAATCGCCAGCCGGACTAAGAGCGACTTCTGTTCAGATATCGGGCAGAAGAATTCGGCGATTTCTGCGCCGGAATCCCAGTCCCAGAACGCCGCGATATCTACGCCGTGCATTGTCTCGGGGACATACCCGGACTCCATGATCCCGGCGACGACTCGCTCTGCGAGCGCATCCGCCTCGTAATACCCGACCACGAGCCGCGCCTCGGCGTCGACCAGGGCTTTGTCGTTCCCGGCGACCACAAAAGCAATGAGGGAAAAAACCGTCAAGCACAGCACCGCGAAAACAAGAACGATAGAAGCGCTGCCAACGCCGATTCCGCCTTTTTTCATTAGTACCCCCGTTCTGCTGCCAGTAGCTCGAACGCTATCAGCCGCTTCCCGTCCAGTTTTTCTACCGACAATTCGCCTGATGACAGCCCCGGGGTGGCTGGCCCCTGGCCCCCCGACGAGAGCGTCAGGCGGTAGTGAGCGTCGCTTTCCTGGCTGACTTGCCAGCCCTTGTCGTAGTAAACTACCGCGATCGCGGCGCCGCCCGTCCCGTGGGTGGTCCCGCCAAGGATGGCGGCCGCTCTGTCGATATTCCCGTCAACAGATTTGAAGCATTCGGCCCCGCTTTCGGCTACATGTATTGCGTTGCTTATATCTCTGGATTCCGTCGCAGTATAGTACGCCGCAGTCAGTATCCTTACGCAAGCTGCCGCGCTGATCGCAAACACCGCCACTACTATCAGTTGCTCGATCAGGAAAAGCGTGGATTTTGAGCGAGAGTTCATTCGGCAAGCACCCCCGTCCCGGAGAGGATGCCAGCCCCGGTGGCTGTGCTGCGGGGGGAGACGAGGAGGCTTCTCGTGCCCGAGGTCACCCTTATCAGCCCGCTATCCATCGCCTCGAACCCCAGGTCGGAGGCTGCGGTGACCCGCACGCCGTCCTCGGGGAGAAATTCGAGGCCTTCTTCACTGAACAGTTCATATACCCAGCCGCTATAGTGGTAGACAACCGTCCTGTATCGCACCCCATCGTATTGCTCGTCAATAAAGAGCGACGGCAGTCCATGGAAGTCACCGACGCTGACGTTCCCCGCCTCGTCGCTGTTCTTCACTTTTGTCCATACATACGAGATGATCGTGCGCTCTGCGCTATCCTCGCGCGACATCTCCGTGATGTGGCCATACGTGCTGGCGCCAAGCATCAGCACCATCAGCACCGACACGGCGAAAACGCAGAAAATGATGAGTACAAAAACAGTGTCTATCCTTTGCCCACGGATCGTGTTTGTCATTTTAGCTCCTAAAATGTTAATCAGCGGGATAATTCGAGGACTGTTATATCGGGAAGGAGGTTCGACGCGAAGATATTGTAATGCACGGCATACCTGGTCCTGTCGATGTGTATCCCGTAATGCTCCTCGATGTATTCGATGGAAGCCGGGTACCGACCCTCGACCGCGTAGGATATGACAACAGCGCGGCGGATGCTCTCCTCGAGGATGCGCATGCCCTCGGCCCTGCTGGATTCCTCCGTCTGCCGCAGCCCAAAGACTATCATCCCCATCACGGCGACTGTAAAGAGGACCGGGACGACTGCGCTGCGCAGGAAGTCCCAGGCGCTTTTTCGATAAATGCTCTTCCTCATAATTTATTACCCTATGGCGGTCATGATGCCCATGAGGGGGAGCATGACCGAAAGGAGGATCACCCCGACCACTACGGACGAAATGATGACTAGGGTGGGTTCTATCCTGCCGACTATCCTGTCAATGCTGTCCCGCACGTCCAGGTCGCTTCTGCGCGCTATCTCGGACATTGCGAGGTCGGCCTTGCCGCTGCGGGCGCCCACCGACAGCATCTTGCCGTCCTGCGGGGAGAGTATCCCGGCGCCGCTGAGGGCTTCGGAAAGCGTACTGCCGGAGTCAAGCAGTTGCATGCATCGGACGTGTTTTTCATCGACGGCTTTCGAGCCCCCGCTTATCCCGGCCGCAACGCCTATGGCCTCCGCCGTATCCAGGCCGCTCGCCATTGCGAGGGTCATCGCGAAGACGAAGCGGGAGGACGCCAGTTTGCCGAAAATGCCACGGCTGCCGAAGCGGTCCGAAAAAACCTTCGCCAATGCCCTGCGGAGGCTCGGGATGGCCCAGACCAGGACGACCAGCACGAATATTGCGCCGAATACCGCCGCGATGGCAATAGCCGCGTCGCCGAGCCATCCGCCGAATTCCATCAGGCTCATGGCGACGGGGGACATCTGCGTGCCGAGCCGGCTGAAGACGTCGTTGAATATGGGCAGGACCTGGACGATGAGTATCAGCACGACGACTACCATCAGCACGAGGAGTATGGCGGGGTACAGCACAGAGTTTTTGATCGTGATCGACAGTCGGACCTGACGCTCGTAGTATTCCGAGAGCGCGGTGAGCGTTTCGACAAGACGCCCGGTCCTTTCGCCTATCTCCACCGTGTGGACCATATAGCGCGGGAAAAGGCCGGTGCCCTTCAGCGCTATGGAAAAGGGTTCGCCCCTCTCCAGCGCTTCGATCAGGGCCTGCATTATCGCCTTCCCGTCCTTGCTGCTTTCGTCCTCTTGCAGCACATGGAGGCTGTCGTTGACTGTGAGCCCTGCGTCCAAAAGCATCGCTAGCTCAGAGCAGAGCATTGACAGGTACGTGTTGGTCAATGTTTTAGTTCTCACGGCACTACCCCTTTTCAAATCCGTAATTTAAAATCGGTGTAACTGAACAGTTACAAATCGGCAAAGATGCCTCCAAAACCATGAATAAGCCTCAACTAAACGCCATTATAGTCATAAGCGCGTAGAAATGCAAGTGGTTTGTTATAAATTCAATCAAGCAACAGTCCAAATACTGCCGCTGAAGGACCGCCAAAGAAAATCCGAACCTTTGCGCTTTGGCTCAGGTTCGGATTCTATTCATTGGAACGCGGTGATATGGACAGTTTAGTAGAGGTATTTCGCGCTGTAGTTGTTGCCGTCGCCTATGAACTTCATTACTTCGGCGCTCTCGTTCGCGCTTGAGGCGAAGGTGGGGTCCATCAGGTTCCATTTTTTGCCGTCGAAGAAAATCACGCTGTTGACCCAGCCCGTCTCCGGCGAATATACGCTTATCCAGGCGTGGTACGCCGTGCCCGCATATCCGACTACCAGCTTTGTCGGGATGCCCTGGCTGCGTAGCATGGCAGCCATGACTGCGGCGTAGTCGAAGCAGATACCCTTCTTGCTTGCGAGTATCTCGTCCACAACGGGCAGGTAGCCGGATTTGACGCTCTGCGCTTTCGGCCTGTCGTAGGAGAAATTGCTGACTATGTAAGTGTAAACCGCAGTGACCTGGTCGTACAGCCCGGTTTTACCCTTGACTAGCTCGGCGGCCTTTTTGACTGTTTCGCTTTCCTTCGTGAAGTCCACGTATTGGTTCGGGCGCAGGAACGGCGCAAATTCGTCTTTAAGGGTGACAGTGAACGTCACTGTGTTTGCGGTCGAATATTGGCTGCCCTGCGTCTGCTCGAACACCCCTATCGTGTAGCTGCCGTTTCCGTCGGAAAGAGGGAAGACCTCCCATGAGCCGTCCTGCTTGAGGGTGTATGTGTACCGTTCTCCGCTCGGCCCCGTCACGAGGACGCGCAACTGCTTGGTTGTGTTCTGCAGGAACCTGACCATCACGTAACCGTCTTTTATGTTGGAGTAGTCGATCTCCGCTTTCGCGTTCTTCTTGATATCGGTCCCCGAAGCGGTCGGCATGGACAAGGTGAATTTCGCCGTCGCCGACAGCGGAACCATTTCTGGCGTCAGATCCATCGTGATCACTTCGGTGGCATTGGAGGCGATTTCCGCAGGATCCGGGATCATCACCGTCTCTGTCTGGCTGCACCCCGCGAGTAACCCGATGAGCATAAACAGCGCGATTGCAATTGATATTAGCTTTTCTCTCTTTTTCATAATGCACCTCCTGAGCTTGGTCCGGCCTTTATCTCTGGCCATACCACGGTTTATTCTCACAATGACTGCTAAAATATTTCTTATATATAGAATGTTAAGCACCTGCCGTTACAACAACGTCACAGATACTGAATATTCTACAGTTATATCGAAAAATCCGTGACTATTCTCTTGTGGAAGTCCCCAAAGCCCTTTATGCGGCATGGTTGTTGTGGGGGATTGCGGGTCAAGCCCGCAATGACGGAAAAGAGGGTTTTCAGGGTAGAATTGACATGTTGGTATTGCATGACTAACTGTGAAAAATGGTTAATTTATGTTGCGTACTGATAAGTGTACCATATTTATTGAAGGGAAAGTGTGTCATATTTGTGAATAATATGGAGTTCCTGGACAGACTCACCTAGGCGAAAACCTTACGGGTTCGTATAGGTCACTTACGCCTAACCCAACTCGACCATGCGTTCCAGGCTTCGCCTGGCCGATTCCATCACTGCGGCGTCCAATGTGATCTCGTGTTCCCCTGATTCAAGCGTGTTCAGGACGTCGGCGAGCGTCGTTATCTTCATGTCTTCGCAAATAAAGCCGCTTTTTAGCGGATGGAACCGCTTGTCAGGCGCGAGCGACGCCAGGTGCTCGACGACGCCGATCTCGGTGCCGATTATGAAATCCCCGGCGTCAGATTCGAGCGCGGCTTTGATTATCTCCGCTGTGCTGCCTATGTGATCGGCATGGGCGAGTACGGCCCCCCGGCATTCCGGATGGACCAGGAGCATCGCCCCGGGATGTTCCCGCTTCGCCGCTTCGACGTCATTTTCGCTGACGCAGTCGTGGACAGGGCAATAGCCCTCGAACAGGATTATCTCCTTTTCGGGCACTTGGGAGGCGACATAGGCGCCCAGGTTCCGGTCGGGGATGAAAATAACGCGCTTTTCCGGCAGGGCCCTCACGATCCTCAACGCCGACGACGATGTGCAGCAGACGTCGCTGGCGGCCTTCACGGCGGCGGAGGAGTTGACATAACAGACGACGGCAGCATCTGGATAAGATTCCCGCAGCGCGGCGACCGCTTCGGGGGCGATCATGTCGGCCATCGGGCAGCCAGCTCCCGGCGAGGGCAGAAGCACCGTCTTGCCGGGGTTCAGTATCTTCGCGGATTCCGCCATGAAATGAACGCCGCAAATGACAAGCAGGTCCTCCCCGGCGTCGCGGGCGCGCCGCGCCATCTCAAAGGAGTCGCAGACATGGTCCGCAACGCCCTGGACATCCATTGACTGGTAGTAATGGGCAAGCACCAGCGCCCCCTTTTGTTTTTTGAGCTTTATGATTTTTTCTGAGATATTGTCCATGCTTTCTCCCGCCTCCATTGGAAATTTATGCTATCGTCCCGCCGCCTACTACTGTGTCGCCATCGTAAATCACTGCCGCCTGGCCTTTTGTTATTGCCCTTTGCGGCTCGTCGAACTCGATGAGCAGTTCGTCGTCGCCGATTTGTTGTACAGTGGCCGGCTGCTCCTCGTGCCTGTAGCGTATCTTTACCCGCGCCCGCAGCGGCGAGTCGAGCTTGTCTGTCGGGATCAGGTTGAGTCCCCTCGCGTGGAGCTTCTTCGAGTAGAGCATCTCGCCTTTGCCTATGACTACCGTGCCATCCTCCGGCCTTAGCTCCAGTACATACGGGGGGTACGGCATCGCGAGCCCCAGCCCCCTGCGCTGGCCAACCGTGAAGCCCGCTACGCCGTTGTTCTCGCCAAGGAATTTCCCTTCGGCGTCTATGAAGCGGCCCTTGCGTGGGCGCTCCCCGGTATGCTCCTCGATGAATTTAAGATAATCACCATCTGGGACGAAGCAGATGTCCTGGCTCTCGCTCTTGTCGGCGGTCTCGAGTCCGGCGCCGATAGCGAGCTCGCGCACTTCCGCCTTTGATAGCTCCCCGAGCGGGAAAAACGCGTGGGCAAGCTGGTCTTGTGTCAATGTGTACAGCACGTAGCTCTGGTCTTTCGACAGGTTCGCGCCCTTTTTCAGCAAATGCCGTCCCGCACCGTCGCGTCCGGTTCGCGCGTAATGCCCTGTCACTATGCAGTCATTACCCATTTCAAGCGCCTTTTCCATGAATCGCCCGAACTTGATGTGCTTGTTGCAGTCTATGCACGGATTCGGCGTCCGGCCTTCCATATAGGCGCTTACAAAGCGGTCTATCACCCTTTCGGCAAAGGGGGCAAAGAAGTCGAAGACGAAAAACGGAATCCCGAGGCCGACGGCGGCGGCGCGGGCGTCCGCCTCGCCGCAGCTCACGTTCGGGTGGAGCCTGATGATGGCGCCCGCGCATTCGAGGCCTTCGCGTTTTGCGAGCAGCGCCGCCACCGAACTGTCGACGCCCCCGCTCATGGCTACGAGGGCTTTATTGCGCATTTGTGCACCCCCTGATTTGTTAGTGATGGCACTGGATTGTATATCGCGAACTATCGTGGTACAATCAAAGAGCCTTGAGTAACGACTGCGAGGCGCGTTTTAGGGTCAGTACAAAATGTTCGCACTCGTCCTGTGTGCTATATCGCGACAGGCTGACGCGCAGCGCCCCGTCTATGACCGCGTTTTTCAGCCCCATCGCTTCCAGCACGCGGCTTCGCGCACCCCTCTTGCACGCTGCGCTTTTGGACACGCAAACGCCCTCGCCGTCGAGGAAGCTCATCAGGACTTCGCTCTTGTGACCCGGCAACGATAGGCTGAGTATATAGGGGGAATCGCCTTCCCCAATAACTACGGCTTCCGGCAGCTCGACCGCTAGGCGGCGGACTATGTGCTCCCGCAACCCGCATACCGACTCCGCTGAAGAATCGAGTTCCAATAGCCCAAGCCGCGCCGCCTCGCCGAAACCCACGGCGCAGGGGAGGGCTTCAGTACCCGGCCTCTTTCCGCTTTCCTGCCCTCCGCCAAGCATAGCGGGCGCAAGCTTCAATCCTTCCTTTATGTATAGAGCGCCGACGCCCTTTGGCCCATGCAGTTTGTGTGCGCTGATGGAGATCAGGTCGGCCCCGAGCGCCTTTGCCGTGAAGGGGATTTTGCAAAAGCCTTGCACCGCGTCGGTGTGGAGGATCGTCCCCAACCTGCGGCGCTTTATCTCCCGCGCGTACTCGGCGACAGGATTGACGGCGCCTATCTCGTTATTGACGAGCATGACGGAAGCAAGTACAGTGTCTTTGCGGAGCCCTTCGGCGAAAGTTTCGGGAGGGATGCGCCCTGCGCCGTCAGGCTTCAGGTATGTCACTTCCCAGCCCATGCCCTCAAGTTTTTTTATCGGTTCGAGGACGGCGTCGTGCTCGATGGCCGAGGTCAGGATGTGCCTGCCTTTCCGCGTGAGCTGCTCGGCAGAGCCGAGGATGGCCCAGTTGTCGGCTTCAGTGCCGCCTGAGGTAAAATAGATGTTGTCAGGTCCGGCGCCGAGCGCACCCGCGATGTGCTTCCGCGCGGTGGCAAGCTCACCCGCAGCCATGCGCCCCATATTGTGCGCGGACGATGGGTTGCCGTATTTCTCGCCCATGACGCGCAGCATCGCGCTGAGCGCCTCGTCGCGGACCTTTGTGGTCGCGGCATTGTCGAAATAAATGTTCATATTGGCTATTCTACGCGAAAACCGCGAGTTTATCAAGGAGAAAAGAAAAAATGAGGTTCAGCGCTGTTACGCTCGGGTGCAAAGTGAATCAATATGAGTCGCAGTCTATCGAGGGGATACTGGTTTCCCGGGGACACGTGCACGTAAAGTCAGGCGAGGGGTGCGACGCGTGCATCATCAACACATGCGCGATCACTGCCGAGAGCGAAAGGAAGTCGCGGCAGGCTGTGCGCCGCATGAGAAAAATGGAGCCAGGCGCCATTATCGCTGTGTGCGGCTGCTATTCGCAGTTGGCGCCGGAGGCCATTGAGCAGCTTGGCGCCGACCTCATAGGCGGCAGCGGGGACAGGGTGGGATTCGCTCTTGAAATCGAACGCGTCGCATTGGGGCGAGTTGCGCGTCTGCAAGAAACGCGCTCGCCTGAAACGAGCTCGCCTGGGTCGCGCCCGCCCGCGACACGCTACGAGGATATCCCGCCTGGAGGCGGCGCGGCGCGGACAAGGGCGCTGCTGAAGATACAGGACGGCTGTAGCAATTACTGCGCCTATTGCATTGTCCCATATGTAAGAGGGCGCGCCCGCTCCTTGCCGATAGCGAGAGCTGCGGAAAACGCCAAGCTGCTCGGCGAACGGGGGTTCCGGGAAATCGTCATAACGGGCATAGAGATATCGTCTTATGGCATTGACCTGGAAGGCTCGCCGACGCTTGCGGAAGCCGTGCAGGAAATCTGCGCATCTGCGCCAAACGCAAGGTTCAGGCTCGGCTCGCTCGACCCGAGCGTTGTAACCGGGGATTTTTGCCTCAAGCTCCGCGATATCTCCAACCTATGCGACCATTTCCACCTTTCGCTCCAGAGCGGTTGCAACGACACACTTCAAAGGATGGGGCGCAGATATAGTCCCGGGGAGGCGGCGAAAGCCATAGCACAATTAAGAGACTTGTTCCCCGGATGCGGGATAACGGCGGACCTTATCGTGGGGTTCCCCGGCGAGACTGACGCGGAATTCGCGCAAACACTGGGTTTCATAAAGGCCGCAGGGTTTTCAGACATGCACATATTCCCATTCTCGGCGCGCCCGGGAACGCTCGCGGCAGCCATGCCCGGGCAGGTGGGGAAGGGCGTCAAGAAAGAAAGGGCGCGAACTGCGGCGGAGACAGCAGAGGGGATGGCGCGAAGCTTCAGGCTCGCCCTTATTGGAAGGACTGTGGAAGTGCTGTTTGAGCGCAAACGAAACGGTTTCTGGGTAGGCCATGCGGGCAACTACGTAGAAGTAGCTGCAATAAATGGCGGTGCAAGGAACGAAATATGCAATGTAATGATAACAAGCGTTAAGGACATAGTAGCCTGGGGGGAAATCCAGCCGCCTGCGTGACCCAGTAACTTTAAACGTTACTGGTCACTCTATATTTGAAGCGCGGTGAGGTGCTGTGTTTTTCAATTTCCAAAGCGAGTTTGTGTGCAAATGCACACACTTGAATCTTGATTAATCTGCTAGCGCACCTGTCTGAGCGACGAAATTGCAAAAACACAGTGCCGAGCGCAAGCGCACTCCAGCCCCCCTGATCAGTAACCTTTAAAATTAGGCAAGCGTTTTTTTCGATTGAGTGGCGGTTGACAGTTGTGCTGGTTGTACGATATAATGAGGCGCTTGTATAGCAAATAACATTATTGGAGGAAAAACATGTCTACAGAGAGGATCTATAATTTTTCTGCGGGACCGTCTGTCCTGCCGCTCCCTGTACTCGAGCAGGCTGCCTCGGAGATGACGAATTACCGCGGCTCCGGAATGTCAGTCATGGAAATGAGCCACAGGAGCAAGGTGTACCTCGGCATTTTCGAGGAGACGAAAGCCGACCTTAAGCGCATCCTAAAGGTTCCTGACACGCACGAAATTCTGTTCATGCAGGGCGGCGCGACCCTTCAATTCTCCGCCGTTCCGCTGAACCTCATTGGGAAGACCGGGAAGGCCGACTACGCGGTTACAGGCAATTTTTCGAACCTCGCAATGAAGGAAGCGAAGAAGTACGGTGATATACGCATAGCGTGCTCATCCGAAGACAAAAACCACACGTACATCCCGGCGCAGGAGGGCATCACGGTTTCCCCCGACGCGTCGTATTTCCACTACTGCTCCAATAACACGATCTATGGGACCGAATGGAAATACGTTCCTGAGACCGGGGACATCCCGCTCGTCTGCGACATGTCCTCGAACATCCTGTCGATCCCGCTCGACGTGTCGAAGTTTGGCCTAATATACGCCGGCGCCCAGAAGAACATGGCCCCGGCCGGGACGGCAGTTATCATCATCAACAAGGAACTGGCGGGCAACGAGCTCCCGCTGACGCCAAAGCTGCTGAGCTACAAGGTTATGATCGAATCCGATTCGATGAACAATACGCCCGCGTGCTACACCATATACATGCTCGGTCTGGTACTGAAGTGGCTCGAGTCGCAGGGCGGCGTCGAAGGCATGGAGAAGATCAAGACCGCGAAAGCAAAGTTCCTGTACGACGTGCTGGACGAGAGCAAGCTATTCATCGGCTGCGCCGAAAAAGCAGCCCGCTCCGACATGAACGTGACGTTCAGGACGGCGAGCGAGGAGCTCGACGACAAGTTCGTCAAGGAAGCGAAGAAAGCGGGCTTCGAAAACCTCAAGGGCCACCGCGCAGTCGGCGGCATGCGCGCATCGATCTACAACGCGATGCCAACAGAGGGCGTGCAGAAGCTGGCCGCCTTCATGCAGGAGTTCGAATCCCAGAACTCGTAGCATATATAGCACATAGAAACAAGCAACAAAGGCGGGGGCCCTGCCCCCGCCTCCTTCGAAAGCCAGGTGATCTGTTATTCCGGGCAACATGATGCTGGTCGTTAACCCGCTTTCCGGGAGGGGCCTTTCGAGGCACGGCCTTGGTACGATCGTATCGCAGCTCTGCGGCAACGGCTATGTCGTCACTGTATATTTCTCGGGCGAGCGCTCGCCGGGGCAGCTTGTGTCCGACTATGCGAAGTACCACGAGCTGATAGTCTGCGTCGGCGGGGACGGGACGCTCAGCAGCGTCGTCTCCGGCCTGATGCAGACCGGCGCGCCGGCCACTGTCGGGTTCATCCCCACAGGGACCGCAAACGACGTCGCAACGACGCTCACGCTTTCGAAAGACCCGCAGGAAGCCGCGCAGGCAATAATCGACGGGAAGCCGCGCCCGCTCGACGTCGGCATGTTTTCAGACAGGTATTTTACATATGTCGCGGCGTTCGGCGCGTTCACGGGCGTCGCATACTCGACGCCGCAGAGTGCGAAAAACGCCCTGGGGCATCTGGCGTATGTGCTCGGAGCCTTGGCGGACGTCCCCGCAATCAAGGCAAGGCATACAATAGTAGAATTCGACGGAGAGACTGTCGAAGGCGACTTCATCTTCGGGGGTGTGATGAACTCGACATCGGTCGCGGGCTTCATGAAGCTGGACCCGAAGCAAGTGGACCTTGCCGACGGGCTTTTCGAGATCATACTTGTCAAGCAGCCCATAGACCTGGCGGGCTTCCTCGACATTTTCGCGAGTCTGGCGACGCAGAGCTATGACGGCGACAACGTCCTGTTGTACCACGCATCCAACGTGAAATTCACGTTCGACGAGGAAGTGGCGTGGACCGTAGACGGGGAAGCCGGCGGCCTGCATAGGGAAGCAGTCATAAAGAATTGCCACAAGGCGATAAGCATAATAGTGTGAACAGTTACCATACCATAGGAGGTACTATGAGCGTAAACATACTTGCGATCGGCGACATCACGGGGCAGGCGGGGCTTGACTTCCTTACTGAAAAGCTGCGGGGAGTCAAGAAATGGGGCGACATCGCATTCACCGTGGTCAATGGCGAAAACGCGGCGGGGCTCGGCCTCAGCCCAGCCCATGCCGAAGCGATACTGGACGCCGGAGCGGACGTCGTGACCCTTGGGAACCACACCTGGGGCGTCCATAAGATCAAGCGCTTCCTCGACGACAGCAAATACATCCTGCGCCCCGCGAATTTCGCCCCGCAAGTCCCCGGGCGCGGTTGGGGGGTATATGAAACCGCGTTCGGAAACGTCTGCGTGATAAATCTGATTGGCAGCGTTGACATGCAGTACGGCAGCGATAACCCGTTCTTTGTGGTCGACAGCATACTAAGGCAAGCCCCATCCAGGATAGTGCTGGTGGACTTCCATGCCGAGGCGACAAGCGAGAAATGCGCGATGGCCTACTACATCGACGGGCGCGCAACGGCGCTGTGGGGCACCCACACGCATGTCCAAACGTCGGACTGCCGCGTTTTCCCCGGCGGTTTGGGGTTCATTACCGACTTGGGCATGACAGGGGCGTGCGACTCCATAATCGGCATGAAGCGCGAGCAGCCGATCTCGCGGTTCCTGGGCAACCCGCCGGAGCGCTTCGAACCCGCCGAAGGCCCCGCGAAGCTGGAGGGCGCAATCTTCGAGATCGACGCGGAAACAGGGAAGTGCCTCAGCGTCGAAGCGGTCAGGATAACATAGGGATAACATAGGGATAGCATAAGGACAACATAAGATGGATTCCAGACAAAGAACTATGTTTGACTCGGCGACGCCGCAGGGGCCGCTTGCCAGCCGCTTGCGGCCGCGCGATTTGCCGGAGTTCGTCGGGCAGGGGCACCTGCTGGGCGAAGGTAAGGTATTGCGCCAGATGATAGACAGGGACATGGTGTCGTCTATGGTCTTCTGGGGGCCGCCCGGCGTCGGGAAGACAACGCTTGCGCGCATAATCGCGGGCCGGACAAGGGCTGAGTTCATCAATTTCAGCGCCGTGACGAGCGGGATAAAGGAAATCAAGGAGGTCATGAACCGTGCCGAGAGCATGAGCGTGATGGGGGACAAGACCATCCTGTTCATCGACGAGATACACCGCTTCAACAAGGCTCAGCAGGACGCTTTCCTGCCGTTCGTTGAAAAAGGGAGCATAGTCCTCATAGGCGCCACGACCGAGAACCCCTCGTTCGAGATAAACTCGGCGCTACTGTCTCGTTGCCGCGTGTTCGTCCTCAACGCACTTGAGCAAGGGGACTTGATGATGCTCCTGAAACAGGCGCTGTCCGACCCCAGGGGCTTCGGCGGGCAGGAAATACGTGTCACGGACGATATGCTGGGCATAATAGCCGGGTTTGCTAACGGCGACGCGCGGGTTGCGCTCGGTACGCTGGAGATGGTCATCCTGAACGGCGAGACGGACGAGACGGGCACGACCGTGACGATGGAGATGATCGAGCAGTGCATCAGCAAGAAATCGCTCCTCTACGACAAGGGCGGGGAGGAGCACTACAATATCATTTCGGCGCTGCATAAGTCGATGCGCAACAGCGACGCCGACGCTTCAATCTATTGGCTCGCGAGGATGCTGGAGGCGGGGGAGAACCCGCTTTATGTTGCGCGGAGGGTTGTGCGGTTCGCGTGCGAAGATATCGGCATGGCTGACAGCAGGGCGCTGGAGATCGCGGTCGCCGCCTATCAGGCATGCCATTTCATAGGTATGCCGGAATGCAGCGTCCACCTGGCCCACGCAGTGGTTTACATGTCGCTGGCGCCAAAATCGAACGCCCTCTACCTCGCCTATGGCAAAGCAGCGGGCGACGCCGGGAAGATGCTCGCCGAGCCGGTGCCGTTCCAAATCCGTAATGCCCCGACGAAGCTGATGAAGGAGCTCGGCTACGGCAAAGGGTACGTCTACGCGCACGACACAGAAGAAAAACTGAGCGCCATGCAGTGCCTGCCCGACTCGCTGAAGGGGCGGAAATACTACGAGCCGACAACACAAGGCCAGGAGGCAAGGGTAAAGGAGCGTATGGAGCAAATAGAGGCTTGGCGAAAGAAGAATTAAATTAATACCTGTTGTCGAACACCCTGGTCGATTTCTTTTCGCTCCTGGGCAGCTCGCCCATGCGGACGGCTTTCGCCTTGGGCATTATGCCTATCCTCTTCTTGAACTCCGCCTCGACTGTCCTCTCGAGGTTGGACGAGGGCTTGCCCGTCTCGAGTGGGGTTTCGAAAAATAGCGTGAGGACGTCGCGCCCGTTCAGGTGGTCGATCATGATCTGGTATTCGGAGCTAACGCCGTCGATCAGCGCCAGTAGCTCGTCCACCCGGCTTGGGTATATGATGGCGCCCCTGACCTTGACCATGTCGTCCGAGCGCCCTATGATCGTGTCGATCCGGGGGTAGTCGAGCCCGCAGTCGCATTTACCCGGGATAGCCCTTGTCAGGTCGTGGGTGCGGTAGCGGATGAGCGGCGCCCCCTCTTTGTTGAGCGTGGTTATGACGATCTCGCCGATTTCCCCGTCGGGTACGAGGTCGCCTGTCTTGGGGTCGATGATCTCGTAATAAAGATAGTCCGTCCACATATGCATCCCGGCTTCGCAGTCGCAACTCATGCCGATGCCGGGACCGTATATCTCTGTCAGCCCGTAGATATCATATAGCTTGACGCCCAGCTCTGTAGCTATGCGGTGGCGCATCTTCTCGCCCCAGCGCTCGGAGCCAATGACCCCTTTCTTGAGGAAAATCTTTTCGCGGACGCCGCGCTTCTCGATTTCTTCCGCAAGGAGCAGGGCATAGGACGAGGTGGCGCATAAAACGGTCGATTTCAGGTCCATCATCATCTGTATCTGCTTGTCGGTGTTGCCCGGCCCCATCGGTATGGCCATTGCCCCGCAAAGCTCCGCCCCTGCCTGGAAGCCGATCCCTGCCGTCCACAGGCCGTACCCCGGCGTGATGTGGACGCGGTCCAGGCTCGTCACACCGGCGGTTT
>Ga0123353_10005662_pt1 | contig 16458 bp, 12 predicted proteins | sample TergutLab28metaG_3_FD_92763 | JGI IMG/M metagenome (GOLD analysis project Ga0123353, IMG submission 92763) | Labiotermes labralis P3 segment gut microbial communities from Petit-Saut dam, French Guiana - Lab288 P3 | ecosystem: Host-associated > Arthropoda: Insects > Digestive system > Gut ... | reverse complement strand
CTACAGATACAGAGGTCCCGGGTTCGATCCCCGGCGCTACCAGATTTTCTGAGTAGTAGTGGGTCTGGAACGGGGTCCACTCGGCCTCGTGAGCCTCGTGAGGTCAATTGAGGAGCTACTTGAATGAAAAAAGTAACGGCTCCAGGTCTAGAAAACAGAGATTAACGGCTGTGGGGACCCGTTGCGCTGACCACGTGACATCCCTCTATCCGCAAAAGTTGGCACTAACTTCGCCGACAGGCGGCGGCCGCTCTGTCGGTATAGTTCGCGTGCGGACTAAGACCACGGAGTTTAAATATACGCATAAAACACAACGCTTAGGAGCGTTCACGTAACCAGTGTTGCCGTGGACAAGCAATATGTATTACATATTATGAGTGTGTGTCTGTTGCCTTAGTTATCAAGCATACAAAGCGCATGCGCCGTATTACACGTATGTTGTCATCTGAGGCCAGTCTGGCTCTGTCACATTTTTTCACACTATCTCATAAACGGGAAGATTATCGGAAGAAATGTTATCGAATGTAAAACGTGTCTTTTGATTTTTTTTTATAGTTTTTGTCTGAAACATCTCATTTTAGGCACAATTCAGCACGGTATCACAACACACACACGTGTTCATTTACAGCGCCAGTTATTCTTAATAGATTTCAATTAAACTTGAATTTTATCGATCGATTTTTTAAAAACACTCAAATATCACACTTAATGAAAATTCGTCCAGTGGGAGCCAAGTTGTTCCGTGCGGACGGACAGACGGACGAACTGGAAGACCGACAGAAAGGCAAACACAAACAGACGAAGCTAATAGTCTTTTTCGCAATTTACGAACGCGCCCAAAAAGGCTCTAAAAGCATTGTCCTTCGTCACCTAATTTACATCTTCGTGAATAAAAACAAGCTCATGATATCCTCCAAGTGCTGTACTGTCTCCCCTTTTCAGCTTTCGAAGAAACTCGCGTATTTTCACGAAGCTTGGTGCTAACGACATGCTATTTGAATCGTAACAAGTATTAAAATTGTATGATAAGTAATAACGCCATGGCGGACGTGCAACTTGTGAAGTGAATGTGACTCCTTAATCAAAATACACAGTCATTTAACATACTGTTTTGTAGTACAAAGCAAGAGAACGACGTTTCCTAACAGTTTATAGTTTGACCGCAATACCTAATTGAGTACGCAGTTACGAATATGAAACTTGGTATGAAAGTATACTGATATCATTATTAAATTATGTATAAAATACTATTAATGCTTTATCAACTACAAACAAGGTGGACATGCAAGGCTATAATATAACATATTTAACTCAATCACAATCTAAACTCCAATAATAGGCCTAAGTTCAGAAAATACTTTGGCTAATTTGATTCTTTCCGTAATTATATCATGAATTTAATTTGTATGTATGTATTATGTATTACGTATGTATGTATTATGTATGTACGTATGTATGTATGTATGTATGTATGTATGTCAGTTTCAAAACGTTCTACGTTTTCCGACATCTAGACCCCATTGCTTCCTATCTTCCCACCGGCCTTCATTTAGGTTTTTTTCGTTCATGGCCTTCCTTATACCTTTCATCCAGTTTTTCTTCGGTCTTCCTCGTGCTCTCTTTTGTTTCGTCATCCACTTCAATGCTATTTTGGGTAATCTTCCTTCTGCAATTCTTTGAACATGGCCGTACCATGTGAGTTGATGCTGTTCTATTTCTTTTATAATTGGTTCCTATAATTTAATTTAATTTATATTTATAAATGTAACCCAGGCCAGATCATGCCAGATGTGTGGTGGACCCTGTAGCACTGGGAGAGATTATATTCCTAGTACTTCTCTTTTCACCCGTCAGTTGCATTCCACCAATGCCTCACACTCGCCCTCATCTACATGTTATGACCAGAAGGACAAAAGTGCGCAGCCTGGGAACACACCCAAAACTCATGCTCTCTCGGAAATCGGAGCACACTGAATACAAAAGTACTTTCACTTAACCATTATGGTTCCAGTATACCTTTACCAGAAAGACAAAACGGCACTGTCTGTTTCCCTGGTAGTGATGGTGATAAAAATATCGTGCCTCTCACTGCATCCCCCAGGTTCTTATATCTCTCTCTCTCTCTCTCTCTCTCTCTCTCTCGCTTTCAGTCTGCGAAGAGTTGAATAAATGCCAAAATAGAAGGGTTACGTAAGAAGAGCACTGAACGAAATTCAGGGATACTTGAATTTGCTACTACTAGAAAATATAACACGTCAAGTTATCGCCGGGCTTCTTACCGATCGAGTGGACTCCAGTGCCCAATCCGGCAAAAATACATACACAAATATGTGCGCTTGTGTGTACTCGTACACTGTGGTGTGCCACAATTATATACGACTATCAGAACTACAGCACAAATCTTAAAGTCTCTAGCATTCATTGCCACAATGTCGTATACTGAATGGCCCGCTTACCGTGTTCCAAATTTCAGATGTTTATTACAAGAGTCAATTTGAGCAAAATATGTTATATAATATCTCCCGTTACATCTCCACGTACACGTTACTGTGTCAAGATACTCTATGACACCGCACGATGTCAGTGCTTACAAACCACCTTCACGCCTACTTGCACCTCTGGCAAACATTTTTTTTTTTGGCGCGACAGCCCCAAGTGGGCCAGGGCCTCCTCATTCACGAGGTTTCTAGATCACACACGACGACGCACTACAGTCGGTAGGACTCCTCTCGGCGAGTGATCAGCCCGACACAGAGACCTCTACCCGTTAACACACAACAATCACGACAGACATCCATGCCCCCGGTGGGGTTCGAACACACAATCTCAGCAGGCGAGCGGCCGCAGACCTATGCCTGGGACCGCGCGGTCACTGGGATCGGCTTTGACAAACATTACTCACGTAATTCTCTTTTACGACGCTCAGATTTGTCCATAGAGTGGGGTAGAGTTCGAATAATCATACAGTGGTGTAGTACAGTCTAACACGACTTTATTGCATGAATATTTATGAGAACAAAGCTACATGTTTCGGCTTCTATAAGCCATCTTAAGGCCTTGACTTAAAAGAATGAATATATAATTTAAAACGCCTTAAAATAACGAGATCTCGTTTACATTAAAACATTAGAGGTCGTCTTGAACAACTGTCAGTGTAATATAATCGAAAATTGAAGTTCTTTGATGTAACTAACCCAGATATACATAAATCTCACACGCTGAGTCGCCCAGACCACGTAATTTAGTACGGTCGTGCCTAATGCGTTTACGCCCTCAGTATAGAACTTGCTTCATGCCATCCATCTAAGGCACAGAGTTCTAAGGCAGCCCTTAGATTTTGGAAATGTTCAGCACCCCTATTGCAATTAAAACCAATTGTTTCTTCCCTGTCGTAACATAACTACGTAAAATAACCCACATGAACTCGGAAACTTAACTGAAAATTGATGTCTTTGAGTCATTATGCCACAACTTATCAGGGCCGGGCTTAGTTGCTGCCTGTGTTTTGTGGTGTTGTTGGACATGTTAAGTTTCTTTGTATTGGAACAGCATGGTAAAATATGCGTATTGAAAGATTTTCGTTTTCAACCACATATGTACATTAAATTGCCCGTAGAGATGTTACGGTACACAGTATGGCATACACAGATATTGCATTTCTTACTCAAAATAACTCGTAAAATTATATCATACGAATGTCACGGCAGATGCTGGTTTCCTACGCGCCACAGCTGCTGTGTTCGGGGACACGATAAATGGAAAACCTGTTTATGTACCACTGTAGTTAACAAACTTCGGAAGTAATCTAATTTCACGTGGTAGAATCCCCTTGTGAAGGTGGCGGTCGCTGACCTGGCTAAGAACCTACACGTGCTCTGCATAACCCGAATGTTCGTTACCGTACTCACAAGTTATCGAGAGTGTTAACTCTCCTAGTCTAGATGAATCTCACCACACCATCACAACCTGTCTCCTTACGACCTGGCTTAATATTATACTCCCATCTAGGGTTAGGTAAGTAAAGTGCCCTCTCCCTTCCGTTTCTGCGAGCAAAGTTGTGCTCGTAATACTGATACTTCCTATACGTGTTACATGTCCCACCTCTTTCTGGGAATAATCTATAAAACCTAAATTAATATAACCCTGCCAGAAGGATACTTTTTTCGTCTCACCTCGAAAATACGGCCATGCCTATCTCAGGCAGTCGGCGGCTCCTGACCACGTAAGCCGGCTTCATTCTCAGCACAGTTCATGCTCGAACTGCGGTGCACTGAATGGCACTCGAGCATACGTATCTCTCCTAACACGTCGGTTTTCCCCTGTCAATCATCTTTTTCGCCTCTGATCCATATGAATTTATTTTTTGAATGTGTTGATGTTACATTGACATGCCTACTTCCGTTAGCACGGTGTACACGAAGGCTGTAAAAAACTTAAGCTTAACCTCAATCAGACAGGGTCAATAATATGAAACTTCATATCCTAAACTCCGTGCTATAAATAATTCTTTTTCAAGTGAAAACTTAAAGGCTAACTTCCACGCAATACTTTTCTCATGCACGCTGCGTGTCATGTGGGTGGAAAAACTTCAAAATTTTGTGCTTTAGTTACGTACCGTGGGTACCGTGACTTGCCCTCCTGTCACCGTATTATGTTGGCAACACTCACGTCAATGAATGTAAGCCGCAGGAATTATTCACGATAGAAATACAACGTACTTCTTTACTTCTAATCAACCTTCCGATGATTTTTTTTTTGGTGGCACTGCGGCCCAACGCTGGTCATGGTGTCCTTATTTTTGAGGTTGCTAGATCACACACAACGCGGCACCACAGTCGTTAGGACTCCTCTGGACGAGTGATCAGTCCGACGCACCAAAACACTAACAACAGACATCCATGCCCCCGGTGGGATTCGAACCCACTATTTCAGCACGCGAGCGGCCGTAGACCTACGCCATAGACCGCGGAGCCACTGGGACCGGCCACGAATATACATTGCTTTAGATAAATCATAACATACCTGCACACGTTAATGCAACAATGATTGTACAAAGTTGCGTGTGGCAACAATAATACACGTGTTAATATGCCTTACATTGGAGCGACATCTGCATTTTGTCCAGAGTGTGTTTATGAGTCGCGAAAATTTCTCAGCGCAAACCGCGATCATTTCCCCGGAACGCCATTAACCTGTTGGCCTATATAATGGCTGTGATGAATCCTGATGCGGAAGTCCGGTCGAGCGGAAGGGTACTTACAGCGGCATTGTACCTTTCCGCTGGACCTGACCTTAGGGTCAGCTACGGTGCCAGCGTGTTCGCTGTTTAGTGAGAACCAGACTGTTTTATAGACTATTGCTTAAATGACACTGATTATGGCACGGAGGCAAGGGTTCGAGCCTGGGCCAGTCCATGTGGGATTTGTGGCGGACAAAGTGTCACTAGGACGATCTTTTAGGCGCGTTCGCATTGTCGCGAAAAGCGCGTATCAGCTTCGCCATGTCCGTCAGTCTGTCCCCAGATATCAGTGCCTCATTGTTGCCGGCGACAAATTCGCCCCAAGAGCCTTAGTGTGCAACACTAAATATTTTTATACTGTTGACGGTGACGTGCAGCTCAACAATACACAAAAAAACGCACTGTTGCGTTTCCAATGGGACGAAGGTTACGAGAACGCGCCACAACCTTACGTTCTACGTACATGACCTGTCATGTTTCTCCGAATGCTTCGGTTTTCCCTCGTCAGTACCCACATTTCATACTCCTGTCTACGTTAAAAGTCTACGTATGTGTTTTCAGACTGACAAGCAAGATAAGGCTGGGAAACTTCAAAGAAAACAATACTCTTTGAACATCGTGGAGTAATGGACAGAAAAGTAATGCCATGTAACAAAGAACAAAAAGTAATTACATTAGCAGTGATTACTGTAATCAAAATATATCACATTTCTGTTTCCTGTTGGTTTCTTCAGTATGGAACATCAACTCACACATTTTTCCACAAAATATATACTGTGCCCACACAAAACCGCGCGCTCACTATTCGCACAACCACCACCACAGCAACACTAACCACACTGCAGTCCGCCACGACACTGAACCAACACGTGACTGCAGCTATCAACAGCCTCAAGGAACAGGAGAGGGGATAAAACACGTCAAATGACGGAGTGGAGGGTTAAATGACTTCCATACATAAATCAAACTTACAGTCTGTTGTAACAGCGCCTACGTCACATCAGAAGCATATAAACAACTGAATATCAGATACACAAAACTAAGTCAGCTAGTGTGTCGATCTTAAAACTGTCGAAAAAGAAATTTTACAAATAGCGACATTGTTATATTCTATGCTGTAGCCCGAGGGTTGCCAACCTTCCTTTGAGTCATTCAGAAATGTATAACTTATAGGTTAAAAATGTAAGCAGCGGAATACTACCAGCCTTAACCCAGACGAGCCGTGAAACCTCCGTTGTCTTAAAATTTTGACACGAACGGTATAATCTACCAACTTAAATAATCCGATGCCACACAGCTATATGTTCTTATATCACGACATTCTCCTAAACATAACTTGACACTTTCTGTCTCAAAAAAAATATATGTAACACACAAGTATTACAAATAGCGACATTGTTATATTCTATGCTGTATCACAATATTTAACATGCAAATTCCTCAATTAATTCGACGCCACAAAACAATCTAAACATTTAGAATTCATCGGTAAAGGACAGATACTAGGTTCGCAGAGCGGAAATCATCAGCCAACAATTGCGACGTTACTACGAATTTCTCATCATTACTGCAGGCACCCAAAATACCTTCCGAAGGCACAACTATATCCACGGGCATGTGGTTGACGATTTATGCTGCAGGTTATTACACTATTACACGTTCTGGAAAAGTTCTTTTCAATAAAACGGATGTTCTTTAGCATACTCCGAATTGTCCTCCACTGGACTGTGTCCTGAGCCGGATTAATCTGCTCCGTATACTCCCAACTTACTACTTTAACATACACTTTACAGTGATATCCTATCTACGTCTAGGTCTTTCACACGATAACTTCACTTTAAACCACCTTCAATTAAAGTTTTGCAATTATTTACTTCACCACAAACCAGTTTTTCGTTTGCCCTATGAAACGAATGCAGGCGTTCCAACATTCACATTTTCACAACGCTTAATAATAACACATGTTTAGCTGCCATTCCCAGAACTGCATGGCGCTAAACTTCAACGCTTGATAGAGTTCTCTGTACGCGAGAAAAGTTCAAGACGTGGCATCCAAGAGTGCCTGAACATTTTCCGATATGACTTTGCTATATCACTGTGTAACAAGCAACGTTTTCATTTTGTCTCGTGTGCCCCAAGATGGCTGACTTGTGAGTGTGGAGTGCGTAACAGAAAAACAGTCACTTTTAGGTTTCGTATTATGACTTCGAAATGAACAGTTGGTTTTGTATAATATTAATAAAGATGGCGATGAACTGCACGGTTTATACGCAAATTTAGGTCATTATGAAAGAAAGACTTTAGTCAAAACCACGCAAGATTAAAAAGTAATGAGTTGGGTAATGAAGCAAAAATTTACTCGTGGAAGACAGCACGCATATTCAAATGTAAGGATTTACAGGGTCGTTGTTTGAGCTGAGAGGTATCGGTTTTCTTTTCCTTCTGCCTATCTTATCATCTTAGCATAGACACTCATCTGACCGAACACATAAGTGACAAGGGATAGCTGTCAGATAAAATAAGGACCATTTTGTATAACACATTAAGGATATCTTTAGAGCGAATTAATAAAAATAAGGAATTTAATATATTACGTATTGAAATGTAAACTACGATGTTATTATAAAATTTACATGGAATGAAAATAATCTCATGATTTAAGGATGTTGTATATAAAAATATGAAATGAGTAATTTTTCTCAGGGGCATTATGTAATAGAGAATAAGTACTGTTCAGTTCAGGAATCAGTGACCATCCTTTTGTTCATCGGTTAACTGTTGAAGGATGTCTAAAAAGGTACATATTCAGAATTAATTTAAAGGAAGTTTTAATCATTGCTACTTAATTTTTTTTATATACTAAACTTTAGCCTTCATTGTATATTTGTTCTCAGTAAAGTGTTAAACAACCCTGAAACTCTCCATAACGTCGCCAAATTGAGGAGTTGCATTCATTTTATTTTCTGACATCTTGTGAGAGACATGTCATTAGTAATGTAGTAACATGACGTTGAAGTTTGTTACAGCTTAAAGTCGGGACAACGATTCGCCCTTAAGTGTTAAATAACATGTTCGTAAATTATTGCCATCGACAGGGACATTAACATTAACATTAACATTGTCTGCTTTCAGTCACGCTACCGCAAACTCGTTGTTAGAAAAACAGTTTATTCCCTCGTCGCCCCCACACATTTTGTACTTAACTCTCGAGGCAGAACTGAGCACTCAGGCTTCGTGACGCGCAGCAACACTGTTGTTGACAAAGCTAATTATAAATAAACGAATGTATTTACCCCCCTCGCCGAAGTTCACGGCGTTAACATCCCATAACGCAGTAAACATGATACATACGTATCCCCATAAGAGCGTCAAATGACACAATGACCTATTACGTTATAGTTTCAGGATACGATTAGAATATTCGTTCTCGGAATACATTTAGTTATGTACCTTAATTACGCAATTTGAATGCCTTACGCGTATTCTGAAAATGACAAGTAAAACAAGCGTTATCTCGGGTGACGGATGGCTATTTTCAGAGTCCAGACGTTCGTGCAGAAAACCAAGCCGCAGTCCTCGGCTGTGGTTTCTTTGCCTTGTTTTTCACAAGGTGAAGGTTAGTGGAACCTGTTGAGCCGAACCCCTCATCTTTCCTTCCCGGAGTCCAGACATTTCTATCAGTTTTGTATCGTCGAGCTTTTTGATAACTTCGCCTTGGACCTAAATTCGACAGTTCTTCCCACAAGGTTTACCAAAATATCGCGACGGTCTCGAGAAACAAAACAGAACTTCATGTAGTTTTTTTTACAAATGGAGAGTGTTGTAATGCTATAAAGAATAACATAAATGAAGATCACTGTCCTCTGTACCGTACTGGAGTGTCGTTTGGTAGAACTATTGAGGAACCTGCTACATCCTTCTGTAAGGTAGAATAACTTTGGCAGCCACGTATAACATTGAACGTTATCGTAAACAGAAAGCCATGATGGAAGAAGGCATTAATAAGGTACGAACAGAACTCAAGAATTAATTACATAAACTAATTAATATATACAGATATTATTTAAGCGCAATATTACTGGATTTCTGAATTTTGTTAACCTTTCGTTGTTCCGAACAGAACACAACGTTTTAAAAAATGGAATTTTTTTTGTTTGCAGGTAAAATATGAAAGAGCTTACTCAATTCTAATCCGTCAAAATAGACAACTCTCACTCACTGAGTGCCTCTTCAGCTCAAGACAGAAAAAGATTGAATTTCCGAGTACTGTTGTTGGTTCTTAACACAGCACTAGGCAATGGCCAAATTTTGGGACACAGTGACACTAACATCACTGCCAGAACCATTTACAATCTGAAAGGGCGAATAGTAGCTTATACAATAAATAAAGAAGGAACATACTTTTTCCGCACATAGTTTTAGGCTTTGTACCTGTACAGAGTGACATATGTATAGTGTTATATTTTGAATTTGTATACAGTGTCTTATCACTAGTGTTATGGCCTTGAATCTGTACACAGTGTCACACTACAATGCTATGGCTTGTATTTCTATAGAGTAACATCTGCAGTGCTCTGACTATTGTCACATTTGTAGTATTTTGGTTTAATATTTGACACAGTGTCATGTAAGTAGTGCTATGGTTTTAAATATGTAGTGTCGTGTACGTTGTGTTTGTATTTATATAGTGTTAGAGATGTAGAGCTCTGGCAATGTATATTTGTATCTGTGTTTCTTTCGATACTAGTCTGACCTCTTTTCTATACCATGATGGCCTTATTGGATGAAACATCTGTCGAATATCTATAAAAGCAGAGTTTTTTTAATAATAAAAGTAGTTGTCTTTTACTGGATTGATTTTAAACTGAGTTACGACACACAATAGGATATCATCTCCAGAGGCTGTGTCTGCTAGTCAAGTTTAACGCATCAACGAATATGAAAATATGAAAAGAAATATGCTAAAATGCAGTAAATGTATTTACTTCAAAAAAGGAATGATTTAAAGAGAGGCCTCTTTCAATATTAGTCTGTCTTCATCTGCGTGTTTTTGTATTTGATGGTCTTACTGGCCGAAACATGCAGCGAATTTCAATTTCAACAGAACTATTTTTGTAATAGAAATAGTCGGGTTTGACTGTTCTTTTTGTTAGACTGAGTGTAACATTTATAGTGCTGCGGCTCGGTATCTGTATGTAGCGCCGCATCCGTAACACTGTGTACCTGTATATAGTGCTGTCGATCTGCACACAGTGCAATAGCTATAGTGTTACGGCTTTTTATCTCTATATTGTCACACCTGTAGTGTTATGGTTTTGCATCTATATATAGTACCATATCTGTAGTGCTAAGGCTTTGTATCTGCATACAGTGTCACATTTGCAGTGCCATGCAACTGTACTGTCAACAATGTCATATCTGTAGTGCCATGCCTTTGTATTTGTGCACAGTGTCACACCTGTGGTGCTATGGCTTTATATTTGTAAACAATGTCATATCTGTAGTACTATGCCTTTGTATTTGCGTACAGTGTCATATCTGTAGTGCTATGGCTTCGTATTTGTCAACAATGGTACATATACGGCTTTGTATCTGTTAATAATGTTACATCTGTAGTGTAACGACTTTGTATTTGGTAACAATGCTACATCTGTAGTGCTACGGTTTTGTATCTGTTAACAATGTCACATCTGTAGTGCTATTGCCTTTGTATCTGTCAACAATTTCATATCTGTAGTGCTATGGCTCTGTATCGGTATACAGTATCACGTCCTATTTGTAGTGCTATGGTTTCGTATCTGTCAACAATGTCACACCTGTAGTGCTACGGTTTTGTATCTGTTAACAATGTCATATCTGTAGTACTATGCCTTTGTACCTGTACATGGTGTCATGTCCTATTTGTAGTGCTATGGCTTTGTATCTGTATACAGTGTTACATCTACAGTACTATGGCTCTGTATCTGTAAATAGTGTCATATCTGTAGTATTATGGCTTTGTATCAGCATAGACAGTCATACGGTACCGCATGTGAATTTATATGGTTGTGTGTCTGTATACAGTGTTATATCTGTATTGTTATGGCATTGCAATATACAGCGTCATATCTGTAGTGTTATGGCTTTGTATCTGTAGGCATGGCCATATCAGTAGTGCTATGGCATTATATCTGTAGTGTAGAGGGTTTGTGTGTGTGTGTATGTCTACCACGTCATGTGGTGCTATGCTCGGTACCTGTGCAAAGCGTCATGTGCGCAACATTGTGTCAGTGTAGATGTATAGCGTCACATTTCTACGGCTATGTTTTTATCTGCACACAGTATTTAACAATATGGCTCTATATCTGTAATACACAGACATTGCGAGCACCAAGGTAGCCAATTCAAAGTAACAAAGAACCTGCGAGGAGGAGATTTTTTACCGATAAATTTTCTTGAAATATACTCAGCTTATTTATCTCCTTCAAACTTGGAAGCATTACGTCTATATAAAGACTACGTCAAAATTCCTACCTCGCAATGAACACAAATCGTCTCCATTATAAAGAGCAACTGATTATGATTGTTTAGGGAAAGTCACACTGTTTCTTGTGATAACCGGAAGGAGCATGTAAGTACAGTGCGTAGGAAAAATTAAGATACATTTAAGATTAAAATATGTAATACATGTAGTTACTATTGTGCTTTAGGGAATAAATGTTTGCTATGCCTCTGAACTGATTTACTAAACATGACCTTATAGTGCAACAATAGAACGTCTCTAATAATCCTCACAAATTTTGCTTCAGCAGTGATAAGTATATAAATAGAAAATTTCGAATGAGTTTTTTTAAACCTCAGTTTCCTTTGCCTCATTTTTATTTGGATATTAAGTAGGCTCATCAGAGGCCCCACTTGCATCCACAAGCAATGCAGTATGTAATAAGCTGATAAATAAAAATATCCCATTAATATGTTATCTTTAACCTGCTTTGCACTTCCAACATGACCAAATTCAGGAACAACTTCAATTAAACCAAACTTCGTCTAATTCACTAGTCACTAATCTTCCTATCATTCGACACTTTACAATAAGAGGTACTGAAAGCTTTACATACGCCACCGGTAAGTATACAAACCACATCACAGCCGATGACACAGCCGTAAAGGCCATGTCTTAGTTGCTGATTCTGATCTGTCAGCAAGAGTTGTTGCAATGCTTCCAACCTGATAATCTAAAACTACGTGTATCTAACAAGAACTCGAGTAATACAACTAAGTTCACACTACGATCTTCTGTGTTATGACACCGTGTACTTTCGCTGGTTGGTGCGAATCTGTCGAGAGATCGTAACGTATTACACCCTGATAATGGTAGCAGCGTGTCCATTCGAAACGCGGTAACCACCAATCAGACTACGCTGTGTCATAACTCAGAAGGCCACAATATGAATCTTCAAAGCCGTAAAAACTTCAAGTGTAACACTATTCTCGAAATACACACTTTAAAGTACATAAAATTAATTGGTAATTATTACACGTATTAACTGATAGAATTAAAAACTAATTGTACGTATTAAGTAAGCCTGTTTCAATAGGAAGAAAATAATAATTTAAATGATAAACTTGATATAAGGAGTTTTGGTGACGATTATGTGAAACTGTAGCACGTGATTAATGCGAAGATCATTCACCACGGTAATCAGGCCGCAGCAGTGATGGCAGACACACGCGGCGGCAGCTGACAGACCCCGGACCTGCTCGGCGTCCAAGCGAACAGCTAACTGTTGCATGCAGCCAGCATCCTTCCCATAGTCGACCCCTGGACCGTATCCGAATTCTTCCGACATCGTGCGAATAATTCCGAACAATTCCGAATCAAATGACTCCTTTCGAATTATCTATATTACCTTTTACAAGACAGAAGACATTGATTAGGTGTCTGTAGACATTCAAACGCCTGTTAAAGAATCTGTCATTGGGCAGTATAGATACGTTACGCATGTTACACACTTATAAATATTCCAATTGTAGATATCATAGTAAAATATATGAAGCTGCGCTTTTCTTGACTTGTGTTGTTAAGTCCGAAGTGTACAGCTGTAAAATTATGTACCACATGAATATTATAGAGAAATGTCACACAATGTATTCATGTGTTTCGCTTTATTCTCAGAATATAGAATTAATACTTCCCTAATATGTGTTAACCGAGTGGTCTTTGCAATTGAAATGCAATGAGAAAAAAACTTCAGTTTCAGGCATCAGAGGCTAACTTGGCTAAGTATACTGACCTGTAAATTTAATGCAGATGTAGTAACAGTTTCGGTTTTTGGGAATCCACGGTAAATGTTTGAAAATTCTGCAAACTTGTAAAGAATGTGTGGCTGTTGTGATCGTAGTTTACACGGCGCCGGTGCGTGTCGTCAAGTCGCTTTGAGCTTGCGGAAATAAATCAATAGGAGCGCAAAGCACAAAGCCTCCTCGCCGATGCATGAAACGACAGTCATAAATATGGAAATAGCAGGGCCCTCTGCGCCACGCTTTGTGATCTTCAGAAGAAAGTTACAATGCATGATTGTGTGTTATAAACAAACAGCGCATAAAAATGAACTACTAATGTGACTACAGTGTTCAATCACTTCATCGGCAACACTGTTGTTTACGTTTCCTATAATTTTTAACTAATAAGCTAGGTGAAACTGGAACGGAATGGGACCCGTCTGTTTATGGCCTATAACGATGATATAAACAAGAGAAAACATAAATTTTTTAAAGAAAACTGTAAGGAGACTGGCCTAGATCCATTGCCGAGGAAACGCACGTTCGTGCACGTTCATATCCCTTCAGAAGAATGTAGGACAAAATCATTGCTTACAGCTATTTGATGCTTTGATAAATGTGGCGAAGTTCGAATAGGTGGGAAAGGACACTGTAAAATTAAATGGAATAGAGGAGAAAATTAAAAGATTAAATTCGGGGAAGGTATGTCACCATTCGTTTCAGAATATTCTGCCTACTGTTTTCTATCTAAGAATCAGAGCACTAAAATGAACAGAACTACAATTTTGCCTGCTATTTGATATGTGTAATGTAAGGGAAAAACGGGCTCAGACAGTCTGAGAATTGGGTGATAGGGAAGATATGTTGGCTCTGTTGATAGGTAGTGACAGGAATATTGAAAAAAACTGAATAATGAGGATCTCCACGATTTGTTGTCTGTTCCCTACCAAATGTAATTAGGGTGAACAAATCAAAATGGTGAAAAAGATGGGACACTTAGCATGTACGGAAGAGAAGAGAGTGGAAACCTGAGGGAAAGACATCACTTGGAAGATAGGAGGACGATTTGAATATTATCTGGAAGAAACAGGTGAGAATGTTGTGGGGTATGTTCATCTGGCTCGGGATAGGAAAAGTGGCGGACTGTTGAGAGCACGGTAACGAAATTTCGGGTTCCATAAAATAAGACGAAATTCTTGGCTGGCCGAAGAACTATTAGCTTGTCAAGAATGATTCTGCTCCACGGAGTTGGCCAGTTAGATAGAGATTCAGTCAGTCAAGTAATAAATCCTAACAACAACTTCCAAAACTTTTAAGAAAATCCGTTCAACCTGTTCCGAAATGTTACTGGCGGACAGGCAGACAAATGCAGCGCAGCTAACTAATACACTTGTACAGCTTCTTTAAAATGACCCAGGAAACATTAGTTACAATTCGTTGTGGAGACTGCGATAGCTGTCTTGTTGGCTAGTTTGTTGTAGTGACTAGGCCTACATTCATCATATTACATTCCAGTCGAAGATTATTTTTGTACAACAATTTGTATACGTGTTTTATCTACGCGTCATTCAATACAATTCAGTCATCTGTATTCGATGCTTCAAACAGGCTACAAATCTCGTGGCTGCATATTCATTTTCAAGGGTTTAAAACATGACGGTCTGGAATGAAGAGCTGAAAAAAGAGGATTTCGTAGCACTACGTTATACATTCAATATTGAAAGGTTAGGTCAGTGACTACTTGATATATTTTATGCGACAATGTGAGAGAGGTGAGTATAACTTTCTAAGGCTGGTCTTCAATCTTATTAATTGTTTCTTAAATTTTTGAGGCTCCGCACACACGTGATATTATTTGCTTTCTCGGTACACAGGAATTACTTACTTACTTACAACATGCAGCCGAGTCCTTCTTGAGTAGCTAATCTGTTTTCAGCTAGTCAAGAAATTCCCTGGATTTTAGGGAGCCCCAAGGTAGATTACCGCATTCGAAAGAGTCCGTCAACTGTACCTACCCTGAGCCAGATCTATCCAGTCCATTCCCCCTCATCCCACCTCCTGGAGACCCATATTAATATTATCATCCCATCTAAGCCTGGGTCTTCCAAGTGATCTCATTTTCTCAGGTTTCCCAACCAAAAACCTGTATACTTCTCTCCTCTACCACATAAGTACCACATGCCCTGCCCAGCTCATTCTTCTCGATTTGATTTCCAGAAAAATATTTAGTGAGGAGCACAGATCACTAAGCTCCTCATTATGTAGTTTTCTCCACTCCTCTGTTATCTTGTCACTCTTAGGTCCAAATGTTCTGCTCAGCACCTTATTCTCAAACACCCTCACCCTACGTTCCTCCATTAGTATAAGCGACCAAGTTTCACAACCACACACAATAGTAGGCAAAATTATTGTTCTGTATATTTTAATCTTAAAATGGTTGGATAGCAAACTGGGAGACAAAATATTCTGCACCCAATGATAGCAATCATTCCCTGACACAGGAATTAGAATCAAGAAATTAAGTTTATTATTCATGCACAACTGAGCGTATATCATGTAATTTACTGCACTAACGATAAAATTATTTTAAAGCACAACAGTTATAACGATCTTAAGCAATTGTCAATTGAACAAGATTGCAAATCGTACACTGCAGTGCATAGACTGTCAATGTCACCTTTACTTTCAAAATTTCATACGGTTCCACGAAACTCGTTTAATTCAATTTTATTTACGTCTGTAAGAAAAGTACGGCCTTTTCTGTGCCTATTTTCGCAACAAATACAAAAGCTCAGCGGAATTGTTTTCAAGTCTTTTGTACGGAATTTCACCCATACTTACTTACTTACTGCATGGTGCAGAGTCCTTCTTGAGAAGCTAACTGGTTTGCAGCTAGTCAAGAAATTCCCCGCATTTCACGGAACCCCAAGGTTCATTACCGCACTCACAAGCGTCCG
>Ga0123353_10005658_pt1 | contig 16464 bp, 15 predicted proteins | sample TergutLab28metaG_3_FD_92763 | JGI IMG/M metagenome (GOLD analysis project Ga0123353, IMG submission 92763) | Labiotermes labralis P3 segment gut microbial communities from Petit-Saut dam, French Guiana - Lab288 P3 | ecosystem: Host-associated > Arthropoda: Insects > Digestive system > Gut ... | reverse complement strand
GCCTAACACGACCCAGTTTTCCAGGAGGGTGGCCGATTCCTTTTCGGACACGACGAGACGCTCCGCTGACAGCATCGTTTGCGAACTGACGACGCACAGCGTATCCTTGCCTTTCCATTTGTCGAGGTACTCGACGCCGAGAGACACGATCGATTTTAGCGTGACCTTTCGGACGCCGTCTTTATCGGGCTTACTGACGTCCTGATCCGATCGCAGGAAACAGTCGGATGGTTCGACGATCGTGACGTCGTTGTCGCTGCCCGTATAGGCATACCAGGGTGTACCTGCCGAATCCAGCGTGCGGGCCCACCCGATCAACCTTATGGCGTGCGGCGTAAGATTGACAATTTTCTTCATGGCGGTATCCTTTCCTTCCGCTAGCATCCGAACACCCTCATGAAGAATTTCAGGGTCCAGAGGCAGCAGCCAATGAGAAACAAAATACGAATGATGAACTTCAACATGATAGTTCTCCTCATGTTGTTAGAGTAAGGTATAGGCAGCCAAGACAGTAGGCTACCCTTCACAGAATATGACGTTTTTGGTCGCGTTATTTAGCAAAGAAAAACGACGGCCGAAGGGATGAGTCTTCGGCCGTCGCCCGGCAAGAAACACGCAACGCAAAAGAACGTATCAGGGAGCGGTCGCCGCTGGATACCAGCAGGGGGCCGACAGCGTAAGAGCGCCACCGACGTTGCCGGCCATCTGGGTTGCCGCCAGCTTGGCCTCTTCGGTCGTAGCCGCGTCGTAGGCCGCCCAGTCGGTCATAATGGGATTCGGCGTCGAGACGATCGTAAGATCGCCACGCTCGACGGCTGCCATGAAAGCGAACTGAGCCCGGCGAGCCACGGCGTATTCGGCACCCGCGTTGGTGCCGATAGCCGCCAAAATGTCGCCGAAAACGGTGAACTCTTCGCCCGCCTCCAGACGTCGTCCGTGCGGAGGAAGGAAACCGAAGATCATCGCTTTGCCGCTGGTATTGCGAACTGTAGAAGTAAGACAGGAAAGATCAGTTTGTTGGCTCACGTTTAAGCCCTCCAAAGTTATATTGCCATCGTTTTCTAGTAGTAGGCTACTGCCTGATTCCATCAAGACGCTACTCAGTAGCCCAGTACCGCCTTCTAACGTCGCCGTAAGTTCGTCGACCTGTTGTCCAAGTTTCGTAAGGGCGTCAGCCACGAGCGTAATCCTTCAACGAATGCGTCTGGACTCCGCTGCGTGACTTAGCCGCTTATCTGCGCAAACTGGCCAGCTTCACAAGACATCTGCGTCAAGACGCTGTTGAAGATGTCAGGGTCTTGCATGACGTCGGCCGCGATCTTGTTGAGCGACTGCATCTGGTCCTGTGCCGCAGCTTCTTTGACTTGCTCGGGCATCACTTGGACACCCAGCACGTAGCCGAGCGCGTTATTCGCTTCGGCATAGAAGTTGCCCGTGTCCGCGGCGACTTTCTCGGCTTCGTGCTCTTTAGCGATTTGCAGCTTGGCTGCAAGTTCGAGCATGTCCGAAGCTTCTTTTTCGTTCCGAGGCGAGTAGCCGCGACTTTCGAGTCGACCGAGAAACGCAGGACGATAAATCTGGCCGAACAGGATGTCTGTCGCCTGTTCGGGACTTGGAAGCGAGTTCATTTATGTACCCTCATCACTTGTAGTTGACGTGATTGAACGAATCCTGTCCGACCATACCCTGGTTACGGTAAGGATCGCGGTTGAAAAACTGTGTCGTTGCTACCGACTGGCCGCCCATCGTCACACCTGTGTTGATGCTGATGAACTCGCCGGCCCAGGCCGTAGGAGCTTGCAACGCCCGCATGACGATCCACTTCTTCGCGGCGTCCGACCACATATAATGGAACGAGCCGACGAGGTAGACGTCGCCCTGATTTCCGGTCGGATGGGCTGCGATCAGAGACGGCAGGTCCGGGAACGTTCCCAACACCTGAAAGGCGTTAGGATTCCGTTCGTTAGACGTACCGAACTTGTCGTAGACCTTCGTGCGAAGAAGGACTTCGTCGCTGACTTGCGGCCGCGTACCTGGAGCGCCTGGGTCTTGCGGACCGGCCCACGGTTGAGTCGGATCGGTCGTGTTCGGCGTGCCAGGAAGATCAGGATTGAACGGCGGAGGAACCGTCGTCGCTCCCTGATCCGCCATCTCTCGCAACGTACCCACCGTCAGGTTAGGATCGGTGTACGCATTGATGAAGTCGTCGGGTGTCTGCGGGTCGGGACCCGGAACGTTCGGGCTGGTTTGCTTGAGCGGTTGCTTGTCTTCGGCGACCTCGGGCTGCTCGACAACCGTCGCCTCCTCTTGCGGCTCGGCGACATCCATGTCTTGCGACTCGTCGATCGGTGTTTCTTGAGTATCAGCCATGATTGGCCTCCGTAGTTTTATGTTTAATATTCGGACCCAGCGCCCGGGAATCGGCAGACCCGGGCGCTGGGTTTATGTCTAGGGTAAAAACCCTAGTTGGTTAATCACTGGTAGTCCACGCGAGCGACACCGCTGGAGTTACCGATCGCGGCACCCATGGTCTGGTACGCGAAGAACTCAAGCATGAATGCCTCTCTACGAATGTACATCGTTGTATCTTCCAAGATATAGGACTTCCCTATGAACTTGGGGTCCGCAAAATGGTACATCGTATTGGTGGGGACCAAACCCTTCTTAATAGTGATGACATAACGTACACCTTGGAAGTTCTCCTCGGTCCATCCGTCACGCATCACAGCCTCGGACATCCCACCGCCCATCTCGTTACGAGTAAGCTTGCACACGTCCTTGATGGTGATGTTGTTCAGGAGGACCGAGTGGACCTCCAAGTTCGATGGCGTATTCGGCATCACCTTCAAGCCGTCGTAGAGAGTATCGCGGGTGATACCACCGGCGATGACTTCGTACTGCACGGTGCCCGAGGTCGGGACGGTGAAGCCAGGGCCGACCAACACGGCGTTGATCGCTCGGATGAACTTGCCGTCTTCCTCTGCCAGCATGTCCTTAATCGCGTTATCGCTGAGGACTTGCCGGATGTCCATGATCCACGTTCGGAGTTCGTCGACGTCCTTGGTGAATCGAGGAGTGAGGATACGGTCGAACATAACCGGGTAGCGAGGACCGCGGATGTAGAGGTTGACCGGCATCGTGGCGAAGGGCACCGAGATAGCGGCTGGGCTGTCTGGTTCCTTGTCCACGACGATCGTCGGCTTGCTCGTATGAACCTGGCGAACGAGGTCATCGTTCCCGACAGGTGTCAACGGAATCAGCCGGCGGAAGAAACCGTCTTCACGCATACGAGTACGGGTGAAGTCGGTAATGGCGTCGGTCGCCCACTTTTCGAGCGGGCCGTCGCCAGAGTTGATGCCGCCAAACAGTTTTTCGTTGGCCAGCCTGTTTTCTTCTTGTGTGATGTTCAACATCGAAAAATACCTCCGTGTATATATGTGAAAATCCGTTTTCTGGATTCCGAGTTAGGGCCTAACGTCAGGGACCAGTTGGGCCAACCGGAGGCGTGGTCGTCGCAGGCATCGGTGGGATGAACTGCGGCCAGAACGCGATTGCCGGATGGTTGTAACCGTTACTGCCAACGCCACGGGAAACGCAGCCGAGGACCATGTCCACGTAGTACGTTCCCTTCATGATCTTGCCGGCTTCCGTCGAGTTGAGCGGGTCGGTGGCAAGTGGGCTGGTAAGTGCGTCGTTCGGGTAGTAGGTGCCTGGAACGAACTCTGTCGAGGCAAGCTCGAACGCTCCGGCCGCTGGCAGAGCCATGACCTGGCCGGTCGGGTTCACACCGTACCAGCCCCCGCGCTCCGTTGCCGGATCGGGAGAAGCGTTGATGACGTCGGGATCGTCCGAGTGTGGGAAGACGAACAGGGGCATCACAGGCACCATGTTCGGGTCGGCAGCCGTGCCGACACCCAACTCGTAGAACCCGGCGGGGTTAAGGTGAACGACCGAACCCGAGAGAACGGGACGACCGTTGGTAAAGTCCGCGACAGTCTCCGCGAACTCAGCTACGTAATCCAGCGCGTGCTGAAAAGGCCACCCCTTGAGGGCGTTCAGCGTGTGCTGGGTCATATTACGCGGCACTTGGCCAAGAAATCGAGCCATGACTATTTCCTCCGTGAAATATTGGTTGTCAAACTAATGAGAAGTCCTTTTTCGTCAGTGTTCGAGAACTCGTTGACGCCACAACTCGTCCGAAGCTCTCGTCTGCGTAGTCGGCCTGCCGACATACGGGCTCGTCAGGCTGTCGTAGCGATCCGACGCGGTTTTGACGCCGGCGGCTTGATCGCTTACAGGTGCGCCCAGATTGATACGTTGCTTCGCCAGTTCTTGTTTCTGGGCGGCAAGCATATCGACGGCGACCTTGAGAAGCTCCAAAGTACCCGAATGTGAAGCGAGAGCCTCGGCGGCTGCCGCTTTCTGTGTCATCTTAATAGCCTTCGTATCGAGTAAGTGCTGCAAGAGTGCAGGACGAAGCTCGGCCGACTTTTCTCGATCGACTCGTACCGCGTCCAACTCGTCACTGGCTTTCTTGGCAAGCACCGAGTTGACTTGGATATAGTCGAGCATCATTCTGATAGATGCGGCGTCGTTCATTACATCCTCCATGACGTTAATATCTAAAATAAAGAGTTACCGTCTGCCACGGGCCTTTAGGTCAGAACGCAGCAGCAACTCCCGAAGTTGATCGATCATCGCTTCTTTCTGGTGGCCTTTCCTCGGTCTCCGACCTCCGCGATCGTTGGACATCTTGGCTCCGAGTTCGGCGGCCAACGGGCTTTCTCCTTCACCGCCCTCGCCCATGTCGTCGTCCATGTCGCCACCTTCATCGCCTTGCTGGGCGTTATGGACCATGGCTTCGAGTTCTTCTGGCGATACGTCGGCTTCCTCCGCACGGGCGAGCAGTTCTTCGATCTCTTCGGAAAGACCTTCAGCGCCTTCGCCACCCTCGTCGCCGTCGGGTTCACCGTGTCCCCCGAGTGCCGACATCATGGCCTCGTCGCCGCCGCCCATGTCGCCTTCACCCATACCGTCGCCCAACATCTCTTCGCCGCCGCCTTCGCCGCCCATAGGAACGCCGCCGCCATCAGGCGGTGGCATCATCATGGAAGGGTCCGAGCCCATCTCCTCTCCCTCGGCAAGCTTTTCGTAAGCCTCCTTCTGCGTTTGATAGAACACGTCGAGGAAATCGGCAACGTCGTCGGCGAGATCGGTGGCGATCTTGATGGTTCCGGCTATACGTTGATGGACGGCCGCGTCGACAGACATCTTGTCGAAGTCCTGCATGGCCACGCCTGCGGCTTCCCAACCGGCTTGCTGAGCCACTTGGGCGTCGGACATCGCGTACCCGTCGCTGGCGTACTTCTGCGTCTGCTGTGCGTATCCAGGAATCTCGCGAGCGAATCGCTCACAGAGAGCATTACCCAGGTCCGCGGACAGCTTTTGCAAATGGGGAATAGGCAGCCGGTAGAGGTCTCCCGCGTACTTGTGATCGTCGAGAGCTTCGTTGTCTGTCCTGGCAGGGTGGGCCGACGGGCCGTGGTATTGGCCGTCTTCCTTGCCTGCCTTAGCCGAACTGGTTTCGACCGAGGGATCGTCACCAGTCGGAGCAGCGCGGAGACCGAGGTTGTATTGATCTTCTTCGGCCGATCCCGGTTGATTGATCGGGGTGCCGGTACGCTCGTTCGCGTACTTGTTACGGGGTCGAGCAAATCGGCTCAGGTCGTGAGCCGCGGCTTTGAGTCCTGAACCGTGCGTAGCCTCCGGGGCCTTCTGGACGCCGGGGGCGCCTTGGTCCTCGTTTACGTCGCGAGTGTTCTCGTCGAAGCGGAAGCCTTCGGGAGCCGTGTGCATGTTGTCGTCGATCGTGCGGACGGGGTGCTCTGTCTCTCCGCCCTGGCTGCCAGGCTCCGAGAGAGGTTCGCCTGCCGCCTTGTAAGAAGCCCGCTTTTCCAAGATACCCGCGGACTTAATGAAATCGTTGACGCTGTTATACGTCGTTGCGAGTTGGGCCGAATTAGCCATGCTGTATCACTCCTTTGATCTCTTTGGTATCCATTCCAAGCAGCATCATATCGGGCTCTTGCCCGTCATTGAGTATAATTCTGCCGCACGGCATACCTTGCTGTCAATACAAAGTCCGGGTCATTTGCAGCAATTCGAGTAAGTGCGGCGACTTTGTAAGCCGCGTAATCTCGTGCGAGTTGCTCCGCTCCTGGATTCCCGGCGGATGCCGTTTTCTCTAAAAGCGCTTTCGGCGAAACGCGGTCGTAACGGATCGCCGAGAGTATAGTTCTGTCGTCGACGGCCTTCTTTTCCAGCGAATATTCCGACCTTACCAGGTTGGCAACGGCCTGGACTCGACTGGAAGCTACCTTTTCGCTTACGTATTGGCGACTGGCCAGCAATCGCCCTAGACTGTCGTCGGCCAACATACGGCCGTAGATACCCGGTAAATACGCGGCCGCTTCTTTGGCCAATCCGGGTTTATCGACAAGTCTTGCGTAATCTCTGATGTGCAGGATGATTTTGCGATCGGCCATCGCCCCCAAGGCCACGGCACACTTTTCGGTGCCGTGCCAACTGAGGACGTCGACGGGGAACGGGTCTTGGATACTGCCGCTGTAAGCTCGATATGCGGCCGAATCCCTGCGACCCTCAACAGGCTCGACCGCCGCCAAGCCCTGGGCCAGTCGCATCTGCATGGCCACTTTCTCGCTCCACTGACCCGTCGTACCGTCCTGGTACAGAATTACGTCGAGCGGGGCCGTCGCATCCTCGGCGGCCTTCCACATGGCTTGGATGTCGTACTGAGTGTACTCGAAACTGTCGGACGCGGCCTTAGTCAGGTAATCGGCTTTGGCCCCGTAGGCGATTCTGTCAGCCGGGCGGAACACGCGGGACATATCGAACCATACGGGATCGGGGTTCATAACGTGCAAGTGGTGCAGGTCGCCGCCGACCTTGAGGAGCCTGGTGAGGTTGTCCTTGCAACCGCCAGCCGCACACGTTCGTTCGGTGCAGTATTCGTCGCGAGTACGGGCTTTCTTTTCGCACCACGAGCAGACGTCGTGGGGGACGCGGCAGGCCATGCTGACGGGGATGTCGTCGCCACTGGCAAGCTTTTCGAGCGTCGTATTGTCGACGAGGCCGCCATCGCGATCGGCGGCTTCCTTCGTCCCGTAGACGCCGAGAAGAAGCTCGATACGCTTCATCTTCTCGTTCCAGGCGGATGCTTTGACTCGGCCGTAGCGTGGATGCCCCTGGTCGGGCTTGTTCTTGTGGTTGTTGTAGAAGTTGGCAAACTTCACAAACGTCGGGTGGTGCTTCCGGCACGTATCGGCCGAGAACCCGTCACCGTTACGGTTGGCGCCGTAAGCTTCGCTGGCGCCAAGAGCGATCAGGTGGACGGGAATTTCGTCTTTCGCGAACTTGACTCGCTCGAAATCCTTGATGAAGTCGTCGCTCCCCGCGGACTTGATGAAGTTCTGCCGGTCGGCACCGATCAGGCCGCGGCTGGACATTTTGATCGGAACCGCGACGGGTCTGTCCCAGTCCCAACCTTGCGGCGATACGAGTTTAATCATTGCCATAGTTATTTCACCGGAGTTGCAATGCGATCGAGTGCGCTGTCGTAACCCGCATGGTTCTTGACAGAGTTCCAGAGTTTACGCGCTGCTATATCGGCCAAAGCGGAACCCGCAACGACGGCACCGTACTTTCCACCCGTGCCTATACGGGACCGCTTCGTGCCCTCGACGACGTGCCTGTCGAACATATTGCTCGTATCCACTGTCGACGGAAGCTGCCTGCCCGACGGCAACACTCTGTTGAGTTGTCTGTTCAACCAGCCGGCAGCCGCATCGTGTACCCTGGCGCCCGTCGTATTCGTAAGCCTGTGTGCAAGAGAATCTCTGACTGCGACGTTAGCTTTGGTCTTCAAAAGCTCTTCGGCGATCGCCCTGTTTTTAGCCGACATGCCGTGGAAGAACGTGTTACCGGCTGTCGGCCTTGTAATGTCCTCGAAGGTATGGTGAATGTCATACACGCTGGGATGTTGCGGTATGACGTTACCTCGCCTGTCGAGTCTCGTAGGATCGAATATTCTCGGATTGTAGTGTGTAATAGTTCGTTGTCCGATAACGTCCGCTGGGTTTGTAATTTTGCCGTCGACCAGCTTCGGTAAGTCCAGATCGCGAATATAGTTCTTCCGCTGATTTGCCAGCGTTGCCGCAGTTACTCCGGCCCCTGCCAATCCCGCCCCTACGCCAGGCAACATTGCGGTATCCGCGGTCGCACGACCTGCCGTTTCAAGCGGGTCGGAACCCGGTGAGAAGTGACGCATTTTTGCACTGGCTGCGTCGATGTCTTCGGGCTTGGCATCAGGCCGCATCTCGTACATCTTGCCCGTTTTTGGGTCGCGGAACTGCCGGAAGCCTTTGTTGGCCCCCGAAACCGCCGCAGCGCCCAGACCTAACGCACCGCCGGCCAGTCCGCCCATAAGAGCACTGCGTAACGGCCGCCGATCGTCGTCATCGGACATATAGCTGCTGACGCCGCCTGCCAACGCACCTAGACCGCCACCGATCAGAGCGTTGCGAGCGTAAGGGTCCATGTTACCTAACGCCTTGCCCAACTGGTCCAGGACTGCCGTTTTGTCCATGGCCTCTTTCGTAAGTCTGGTCGCACCGTTCCGCAGGTCGGCGATCCTCGTCGCCAACATAAGGGCGGCATCGCTAACCGAGGAGGGAGTCTGGACCATCTAGGAGGCTCCTTGAAAGTGGTGTTGGGGCTTCTGTCTCTCGCATGGCTTTTTCCATGTCGATCATTTCTTTTGCTTCAAACGGCTCGGTGTGTCCGGCCAGTTGTTTCGCAAGTAGCGGCTGTAACGCGGCTCGTTGTGAAGCTACGCGGGGCGCGAGAGCGGCAATGTCGTTATAAGCGGAGAGCACTCTGTCCCGAGGATAACCAGAAACGGGATTCTTCGGGTCGTTCAACATTCCGCCAAGCAACGCCTGCGTTTGAATGCTGCGTAATTCGTTCTCGTGCTCTGGGTCTTCGAGTTCGGTCCACGCTTTGTCCCGTCTGCTCGCAGGATCGCCACCGATCGTCGTATCGAGCATCGCCTTGATGCCTGCCCCACCGATCATGTCGAGAACGCTGCCAGACTTTTCAATCGAAAAACCTGATAGAAGTTCGGCGGCCGTCGGCGGGGCTTGCACAAAAGGGGAGTTAGCGACCTTTTCCATTTCGGAATAGGCGTCGTCCATAGCCTGCTTCGATCGCCCGATTTCTTGCGCGGCGTCGATCGCCCGTTCGATCCAAGTGAACGGTGCGGCTTTCCTGTTCATAGGTCCAACGTACATGCTGGATTCGCTCGCTCGTTTCTCGGAAGAAGACGACCGTTTCAATACGTCAAACAGAACCCTGCCGGGTTCGCCGTAGTACGTCTCGGCGGCGTACTGGACGGCCGCGAAGGGCAGCCGATCCATCGCGGCCTTATGGAAGTATGTTTCGAGTTCGCGGATACACAGGCGGACGTCGTCGTGGGCCTTGTTGAATCTCGCACGGCTTTCGTCGAACGCTCGTTTCAGTCTGTTCTGTTCTCGCCAGACTTTATTCGGCGATACCGACGTGGGCCCGCTTGGCATAACCAACGCGGCAGTATCGGAGGCCCGCTTTTCTGTCGCGGGAGCTTCGTAAGGTATGGCGTCCAACCATTCCTTGCAATCATCCCGAATAAAGGACGGCGGGAACATATAGTCGATGCTGCGAGGGCCACTGTACGCGGCCGAAGCTTTCTTCTCCTTGCCGCCGCCCCATATCTCCGCCTTGATCTTGTTGTAGTCGGCCAGATCGAACGACGCGAGCTTGCTCATGATCGTGTCGTTGGCCTTCCATTGCCCGACCTGACGTCCAGTATTGAACGCACTCACGGCCGTGCGAAGGAAACCAGGCGTCCACTGCATATCGCGGGCGACCTTCGTCAGAGCCTCGTCTGGGCTCATGTCAGCATTGTCGACGAGATCGACAGCTTTCTTGACGCCGTCGAGCAGTTTTTGCTCTTCGGGCTTAGTTACTGTTTGCATTCGATGCGCCCTCCTTGGCACTCATAGGCCACTCGAACTCCTTGTATTCGTCGAAGTTTGGCTCGGCCATACCCGCTGACGCTAATTGTAATACGTCGTCCCGCAGTTCCATAGCCTGCTCGTCGCAGTATCCTACGACCGTACCTTTGTATATCTGTTTCGCGCTGTCGCCCATAGTCCACGGCGTATCGAGGAGCATCGCCTGGATGTGCCGTTCCAACGACGACATCTGGCCCGCGCCCTTCGTACCCTTTGCGATGGCTATGATGTTCGAGTGGATGACCGCAAGTTCCATGACGTTGTACTGGTTGATCTCGAACTGTCCGATGGCTTGGGCACTGCGTCGGCGTACCTGATCGGAGAAGTGCTCGTCGAGCCACCCGCCGATGTCGTCCGCCATCCTCGCGTAATTACCGTACTTGAACCCCGTCAGCAAGAAGTCGCATAAGACGGGTCCGCCGTAAAACGAGAAAAACTTCAACGTCATGTCGAAGTGAGGTTTGACGATCGCAAAGGTTTTCGATGCTTTCGCGTCCGTCGGCTTATGCGTCTCTACTACGTATCTGTCCGCGGCTGGAAGTAAAACCTGGTTCAGAATCCAGTGGCGGTTTTTCAGGCGAGGTCGGACGTTGAAGAACAATGCTTCGTACCATTCGATCGCCGGAGGCTCCGTATGGACGGCCTTCGCGATCTCCTCAAGCTCGAAATCCGCCAACAGCATAGCTTCGACGATGAACGGTGTATTCGGTTCCGTCTGGATTGCGTCGAACAACATCTTCGCGAAGAACGGACCGGGCATGTCGTACTGGAGGTTCGGGCGTTTGCTCACCTTACGCCATTTGTTAAGAAACGTCTTGCCTTTAACGATGTAGCTGTCGTCGTACTTGCAGACTCGTTTCGTACTGCCGGGATCGTCGAGAATCTCAATAATCCGTCGCCACCGCCAGTCGGGACGGAGAAACGGATTCCAGTTTCGCATCGAGCTAGACTTGGAGACGGGTTCGATAATCACAGCCTTCTCGATTTCGGTCATGCCTGACTCAACCTCGCCCAGCCTGTTACGCCCGAACCGCCCAGCCGCCACATCGTACCCCAGTTTGCGTTGATTACGTTCGTCGCCACGTCTGGCGGTACTGTATAAGTCTCGACGGTCTGCCAGGTCACTCCGTTATCGAGCGATCTCTGGAGCAGGAACGTTCCCGATCCGACGATCGTCACGTCGATTTTTCCGGCGATGTGATCCTGGTTGCTCGTCGAGAAGAACGATGGTGTCGTCCACGTCGAACCGTCCGAGGGGTCCGTGTAGACGCCGTCGCCCGTTACGAAGTTGGCGAGACAAATCGGTAAACCGATGTACTGGGCTCGGCCCGGCTTCGTCCAGGGCTTATTGGCCATACCCGAATAAGGCACTGGCTGGCCGCCCGTAACGATCGCGTGCCCTCTCGGGACGTGCGAACCGAACCTCGGGTTCGCCGCGAACATATCTTGCGGGCAGTCTGGAATGAACGTGACTCCGACGGGCGGAGGGATGACGAGACTAGGCATTGGCTATTTCCTCGATGTTTGGAGCCGCGTTGTCGCCTTCAAACGTTGGATTGACGGACTTCTTGCGTAGATACAGGGTGATGTCGCCGAGGGCCTCGAACGAGTTCCGCAACGAATCTTCGAGTTCAGGCAAGTCCGATTTCCCGTACCGATCCTCGAACTCCTGCTGGTGCCAGTAGAAGACGAACATGATCCGGCCGAGACGGTCGAGAGCCTTGAGCAAGTCGCCGAGGTAGCGATCGACGAGGCTATCCTGCCGCACGCTCTTGAGGAGCCCGGCGATCATGCTCGTGTCGAACACCTCTTTCTGGCCTTGTTGAGCGGCTTGCTGAGCCTGCCCTACCGTCTTCTTGAAGTCCTCGGCCGTATAGTTCTCCCACATATCCTGGCGGGAACGATCGCGGATCGTTGAATCCAGGCCGGGGACGAGATTGTACTGTTCGTCCGGGTATCGAGCCTGGACTTGGTTGCGGCCCATCTGCTCCATGCCGACCTGTGGTTCGGACCATTGGGGAGCGCCGGGGCCGCCCTCCAGAATGCTCTGGTTCGGTTCGGCCGACTTCGTCATGTGGCGTTTGTCGCCGAAGCCCTCCCCGTAGATCACGCGGCATCGCATACCGTCGTAAGCCTCGGCTTCCTTCAACATGGTGCGAGCCATGTCTTCTGTGAAACCGTGATCTCGCACCAGGCTAACGAGTGCCGGCACGCCTGTGAGCGTCTGATCGCCCGCCCACTTCGTACTGATGATGTATTGGCTGCGATCGGTCGTAATCTTCATCGCGGCCGTTTTTTCCGAGAACATCGTTTGGATGTCTTCGAGGTTGCCAGGTTGGATGGGCTTTTCCTTGCTGCCAGTGTCTTCGCAGCAGCGGATGGGGAAGAACCCTCTTTCGCCTTCCTCTTCGCGGGGCTTGGGTGGGTCTTTGAGTTTCAGGAACTTGGCGCTAGGCGGCACGCGAAGCTCGCCCTGGATAGCTCGGAACTGGTTGCCTCTGTGCTTGCCCTCGACGCCGATGACGAGTTTTGCCCCCCACGTCGAAACGTAGTCGGCACGCGAGGTACGACCGACCGACGGTAACGACTTCAAACGGCCGTAGGAATAATCGCCGTGGGCCTTGAAATCGACCTTGTAGGTGCCATCGCCGTAGTTCTGGCGAACCTCGAAAGGTACGGAGCCGTTGCCTCTCGCATTGATAGCGATATACGTTCCGCCGACTCTCAGTGAGTCCTTGTCGCCGAGACCGTCCCACCAGTGTTGGTACTTCTCTTCGCGTTCGGTCTTAATCTGGTTCACCCAGATGCTCGTGCTGTGTGCGTTCAACCAGGTCTTCGTGTCGCCGCCGTCTAGCCTAACGAGCGTGCAGAAGTCCTTCTGCCCGTCGTTTGCTAGCGGGTGCGATATGACGAGCATCCGTGCGAACTCGCCGGGTTTCTCCAGTACGGAATAGATGCCGCTCTCGCTGGGATTCGACAGCGATTGCGGTACTTGTGTATTGTAAGCTTTGCTCGAATTGGGGCCGTGCGGGTCTCGCTCGTCCTTGATAAGAACCGTGTCCTTGAGAAGCTTCTCGCGATCCTTCTGATCCAACTCATCAACGTTTCGAGTCGTCGCATAGGACTCGTAGACGTAGATTCGCAGAGACCCAGACTTGATCGGGTGCTCGGGCAGTTCGACTTCGGGGATTAGTAGACCGTTGAGCGGTTTCTTGTCCGCCGCCGTCTTGACGGGGACGCTAAGCTGCCACTCCTCTTCTTCCAGCCGTGCCTTGTTCGCGACTCCCCAACGGCTGAAACAGTCCGCACCGTAGAACTTGTCGAAGCCTCGCTTGATGACTGGGTAGCTTTCGGCCAGGTCAAAAGCGCTTTTGAGCAGGTCGAAGCTGCTGCCCATGATGGCGTTGAGGTCGAGTTGCCTGGCAAGCTCGATAAGCGCGGCTTGCTTGGGGGCTGCCGTAAGGCAATCCATGGCCAACTTGGTGTTCGGCTTGACGGACGCATACATGAACCCGGCGGACTTCGTTTGCATGGCCGCGATCAGCGGCATAGCTGGCTTGGCCCAGTCGTCGACGTGCATCCCTGTGAAATCGAAGTCGTCACATCCTCGCTTGCCGACGCCAACCATCGGCGGAATCTTCATGCTGTAAATGTCCGGCATGAGACCGCCGAGTTGGTGCGTGTCCTTCTTCGACGCCTCGCCGAGGACATGGGGCTTACGCGACATCAAGTAGTTGACCCAGTTTTCCTTCAACGGGACGAACGTGTCCTGGTTCTTGATGTAGAGAAGCTCGTGACCTTTCAAGTCACCGTTCAAGAAGAACACCGGGGCGTAAAGCCATTGAGTGCCGATCTGGAATCCGAAGATGCCCATCGCTTTCGTGTTGTCCTCATTGCGATCGACGAGTTGGAAGCCGACCATGAAGTCCAACAGACGCGGGGCTTTATCTTTCAAGTAGGCGTAAGCGAGCGACGAAAACGCCTGCTCGAAACCCGATTCGGAATCGCCGACAGCCGCCGATTTCCACAAACCATCGAGTTCGAGATCACGCAGATAGGCCCGGATGCGATGAGTCGCAACGTCCGAACGCCAGTACGTACCGTTTCCGAGACCGGCGTATTTCGTGAATTTGAGCTTCGTTGTCATGGCTTCCTTGCCCATAGTTGATCTCCGTCCGTGAGATTCGTCGCACGCTCGTTAGTTTAGCCCCATAACGCCGCTTACGGCAATAGGGATCACCTGGCAGCAGGGGCCGCCTGCTGCGGCATCTGTTGCTGCTGTGGTGGCCCTGCTTGTTGCGGCGGCCTCGCCTGCTGTTGCGGTTGTTGCCCTCCTGAACCTCTCGCCCAGTTGTATATACCACTAGCGGCGTTTCCGATACCTCTGCCGACCGCCTTACCGCCCTCCCATAATCCCGTGCCGGCAGTCGCAACAGCTTTGGCCGGACTGAGGGCCGTCATGATCGGATTGTTGAAGACTCCCTGCCAACTGTCCCGTCGCCACGGAGTCAGCATCTTACCATAATCGCTCATCGAATCCTTGAAGTATTGGTTCGATCCTTTGCTATACACGTCGAAGCCTTGGGAAAGTCCGTCCAGAGCCATCCCAACGGGAGCGCCCCATCCAGACGCGGTTGCCGCGCGACCGATACCGCCGATGGCCCCCATTGCTTTGCCGATACCGCCCATAGCTTTAGCCGCCCCGCCTGCCGCAGCCATCCCTTTTGCCGCCGTACCTGCGGCCTGCGCTCCGCGAGCGTATTTGTAGACGTTAGACGCGACGGTCGCTGCCGGCTTGATCGCCGTCTTGTACTGCATTGCGGCTAGCGGTACGGATGCCGCGGCCTGTGCGACAGGGTTGGCGTCGCCAGTCATCAGGTTCATTGCCGTGCCCGCAGCCCGCTGTGTCCACGTTTGTTGTGGTTGCTGTTGTTGCGGCGGCTGTACGGATGTCGTTTGCCAGGGTGACTGGCTGGGCTGGTAACTCTGTTGTTGCGGCTGTGGCTGTTGCTGGGGCTGTTGCAGAGGCGGAGCACCGGCACTCTTGACGGACCATGCGTAAATTTTATTCGCAGTATTCATATCCGCATCCTAAGAGAATATACCACTGAAAAGACCAGTCTTGGGTTTAGTCACAACAGGCGGCTGCGACGCCGGGGTCGGGTCTGGCTCGTCATCTGGTTCGCCAAACAAGTTGATCGAAGGGTCGTAACCAGGCTCGGGCGGTTTGACGACGGCGTCGGGGTTACGCCCAAAATCGACGGCTTTTATCAGACTAGGTACGAAGCTCGTCCCTCGCTCTTCGCTCTTACCGCCTCGCTGAGCCGATTCGAGCAATCCCGACTTCAAGTTGCTGCCGTACATGCGAGTCACCCAGTCGGGATCGTGCCGCATCGCAGCCATGCCTCGAATCATTTCCGGCTCGAACGGCGGTGGGTTTTTGTGGACCGTCAGATTCTTGATGCCGAAATCCTTGAAGTCCTGCAACATGCTAGGACGAATCCTCGTCCCGATCGTGTAATGCAGTACGGGGGCTTCGAGATACTGACCTACAGCTTTGTCTGGCTGTACGACGGCGTGCCCTTCTCTCGGCTGCCACGTATGTTCGAGTGTCGAGTAGGGTAGGACGTCGTCAGGGACGTGATCTCCGTGCTCCTCGGTGAGCCGGACGTGGTTGATGAGGCCGCGAGAAAGAAGCTCGATGTTCTTGCGGTGGTTCTGCATTCCAGCGTCGTTCATCGCTTGCCGCATAGCTTTGGTGAAGTATCTGCGACCTTCCCCGACACCTTTGTACTTGACGATCTCGGAAGGGTTGGGCATCCCATCGGAGAGTACATCGCCCGCCTCGATCTCCTGTCCCTTCTTAACGTTGACGTTGAATCCTTGTTTGACGTAGTGCCTCTCGTTGCCGATCGTGACGAACTTTCCGCCCGCCGGAGCATCTTCAATACTTTGAACGCGCCCGTCGACGTGGCTGTGGGACGCTCCGCCTTTGAACTGTTTCGGAACCTGGACGAGTTGATTGATCGCCTCGAACCCGGATAACGTAGGTCCGGCTCCGGCGACGCCGCCGCTGTGCTTGGTCGATAGCTGTCCTTGGCTGATCGGTTCGCTAAGGGCCTGTGCGGCCATCAGTCCGACCTGGGTGCCCCTTCCTGGGAGCCGTCCGCCCTCGTGTACACCCACGTCGTTGGAATACACGCCGCCTTCTGGACTGCCTCCAACCATCGGAGACCGGACAAGAATACGCTTGTTCCCGAGCCTGTTGAGATGCTGAATGATTTTCGGTGTGAGGGCTGTGTTCTTTTTGTACGGTCCTGTGTCTCTTGCGAGT
>Ga0123353_10005657_pt1 | contig 16464 bp, 4 predicted proteins | sample TergutLab28metaG_3_FD_92763 | JGI IMG/M metagenome (GOLD analysis project Ga0123353, IMG submission 92763) | Labiotermes labralis P3 segment gut microbial communities from Petit-Saut dam, French Guiana - Lab288 P3 | ecosystem: Host-associated > Arthropoda: Insects > Digestive system > Gut ... | reverse complement strand
TGCTCAACATGTTTCAGACGTTAATACGTCCATCTTCAGGAGCTTGCGACTACTTGTTGCGTTGTGTAGGCTGACTTGAGGCGTGCTGGTGTTATGTAGCGGGATTGTCTGTTGGTGATGTGAACAGTAGATAATAAAGCAAGTGTCATCTAGTTGGTCAACCTTTATTCAAATATCAAGATGATGCACGGTCCAATACGCATAAGATACAAATTTATTCTTCGACGACAGACCTTGTACTATTAGCAAATGACAGCGTCGTGAGGTAAAAAATGTTTTTGTGCTTCTCTCTCTCTCTCTCCTGAAACGGTGTTTGAGAAAATTGTGAGGCTTACAGAAAGTGAAATCTTTTATAAACCCAGTTCACCAGTACATCATTTTCTGTTTTTCTCCAGGGTAGTGGAGAGACTCAGAGCACCGTAGCAAACATACGAGTAGACCGAGGTTGTATTACTGTGATGACTGGTTGGACGTATTACATGTAACTGGGATGGTGAAAGGTGAGTAATGAGCACGGCATTGATGAAATTAAGACTGATAAGGGGAAGCTGAAGTACACACTTTGACCGGTACAAATATATTGAGCGATAGAAAATCAAATTAAGCGTAGTCGATAGATTATAATGAAGTCTGTAATACAAATATTTGTTCAGTCATAGCGAGATTATTTCGCGCGTACGGACAGACAGGCAGGAAGTCAGACAGAGAGAGACGAGGGTTTACAAAGGCCTCATAATTTTATGCTGTGGATTTAAAGAATTTTCGTTCTTTGCGCACTATATGCCTATGTGAGTCATGTAGCTTGAGAGCTAGTTGTAAGGGAAGAACGTACGTTGGTAACAGGGTCATAAAAAAGTTTTTAGATATACACAGGCGAAAGAAAACAGGATGATGGAACAAACTGCATAATTAGGAATCTCCTAATTCGATTCGAAATAGAGACCTCTTCTTTGAGCCGGTATTTGGTTGTTTAGTGGTGGAAAGAAAGTTAAGAGCAGGTCACATGTTTCCGGTCAGTACAGACAGGTTGATGATGTTGCCCTGTGGTGAGGCTCATTAAAAGATAAGAAGGTTGGAATTAGGACTGTGGGGAAGTGCTCAAAGGAGAATAAAACTGGAGCAAGTTCTTGCCCCGAGGATGGTACAAATCCATTCCACAACTGTAATCACGTCATGTAATTTCGTACTTTGCGGGTTGACCTCCCAAGCTAATCTGATTCAGTCAGAAGTTGCTATATAAATCAATGTGGAGGGGAAAAAAAGGATTTTGGTTTCTCAACTCGTTAGGGATCTCTTCCAATGCAAGAACATCAGCTTGGAACTGGAAATTTTATTTTCATAGAGACATATTTTTCATATATTGAGAAACTAAGAATCCGAGAATCGTAGCATCTATAAAACAAGGTCTCCACGTGTTACTGTAGGAACCTTCTAATCTGCACAGGTGCCTGTAGCAGTGCCGTAACAAAAATGAAGCCTTATATTTAACAACGCTACCTTGAATTTAATATAACCCAGGAATTAGTTAGTCTTATTAGGGAAATCGTTTATAGCAACAGATGTGTGTGGCGAATAAGAACTGGAATATAAATGCTTTGAGAAATTAAAAGAAATGAATTAGAGTGTACATCCATTTCAGTTCATATTCTGGAACTGCAGGAACTATTTTGAATTACAAGTCATGAACCTTTTTACAAAGCTAAAAAAAGGAACATGGTAGAAAGACCACAACAAGAAAAGTGAGATGGATATTTGTGCCAGCCTTCGTAATGGAAAACACAAGAGGACAAATAATGCAGATATTCCTGTTTCTTAGTAAGAAACGCAGCTCTAGTTTTAGTCCTGAACTCTGTTATCAGTTATAATGTGGCTCATACTTCTAGCTCTATAGGAAGTAAGAACATTTTTCGTTTAATTTTACGTTCTCAGAAAAATATGGTGTAATATGTCTCATAACAAATGTGTAGTCTATATACGTAGGTATTTAAAACAAATATTCAATCATTGACCATCGCTGGTGACGCTTGCAATATTTATAACTGGTATTATTGTTTGATTATATGTGATCAATTAAACACTCAAGAATTTTCAGCAATGTATAATGCATAAAAATCGTGCGGCGGATGTTGACTTTGAATGTGGGGAGAGACAGATAGACGGAGAGATGTGGAGAAGACAGAGGCAGATAGACGGAGAGATGTGGAAAAGACAGAGGCAGATAGACGGAGAGATGTGGAGAAGACACAGACAGATAGACGGAAATATGTGTAGAAGACACAGACAGACGGAGAGATGTGGAGAAGACAGAGACAGATAGACGGAGAGATGTGGAGAAGACAGAGACAGACAGACAGACGGAGAGATGTGGAGAAGACAGAGACAGACGGACAGATATGGAGAAGACAGAGACAGATAGGCGAACAGATGTGGAGAAGACAGACAGATAGACGGAGAGGTGTGGAGAAGACAGAGACAGAGAGACGGACAGATGTGGAGAAGACAGAGACAGATAGACTGGGAGATGTGGAAAACAGAGAGGCAGGAAGAGAAAACACTCGACTTATTTCTTCAAATTTTAGTTATTAATATTCCAGAAGTTACTGCTCATGCTAGGAATCGAAATCTGGTAATTTAATCCGTAGCCAACCACTTTACTAACGGTGGGACGAAGGTTCGCAGTTTGGGCTGAATATTTACAGCGTAAAAATTCCGTGCGGTTTGTTTAGTCATAAATAAATGAGGTTATTTGAAACTAAAGTGTTAGTCCGCCTGCTGGAAACTGTGTCACTCTTGAAATGAAACGTGACGTACTTACTGACATCGCACGAAACGTTAGAATAGCAGTACAAATATCATGACGTTACTGTGGTCTGCTGAGCTACATAACAACACGTCTTTTACTGTGGCCTAGCGGTTTCAAGTTTGTGCAGTGCGGTTTTGAATCTGGGTTATTGTATTTAATACCTAGGCATAATTTTAAAAACTGAATGTGTTTTATTTTTCTGAGCGTCTTATCTATGAATTCCAGGGAGGGGTTATTCTTTTTTTTCCCATTATTCTGTTAGTTCTTTTCTTCTCTTCTTTGTCACCTACTGCCTCTCTTTCTTCCATTTTTCTTTATTTATACTTTTTCGGGATTTTGTTTTGTTTACACGATACTTCATTCTTGCATTATTATGGGAAGTCCATGTCCGCAGCAGAACAGAAAATGGGTCAAGTTGCAAGGGGTAGAGAGTGGTGAAATGTTGGGCAAAAACAGGCTTATTGTGCCTGTGGGTGAGGTTCTAACTCGTGACTGCAGTGTTCAGTAGTTGGATCACATTGAGTTTCATGAGACGTGTTGTACATTTAAAACTCTCAAATGGGACTTATTGAGTGAGCTTGGGAGTTACAAATGTCTGTGTCTCTGTAACATCACAGATAGTTATTAAGTCCGTAGTCAAGCCTCTAACAAATACGTTTTAAACGTTGCACGCAAATATTTCCGAGAAACGCTAATGCAACTGAGAGGGCGTATATGCGCATATAGATCCAACGATTGAGATGCTGTTGTTATTCGCTGCCCAGTAACCAGTCATTCTTCCGGTTACAGATGCTGGTCTGAGGTGGAGGCGATGCTGATTACTGTGTGTTTTTATGTAGCAGTCATTCGCAGGTTTTAAGAATAAGGTCACTAAGCATCAGGAGCACCAAAGGCACTTCGGCGTTTTCTGAGATGTGATGCCATGCGTTGTGGAAAAAAATTTACCGTCATATGGGCAAAAAACTGTAGCCTAGTTTTTTTTTTGTTCTGTACTTGCAAGAAAAGTAATTGTAAAATAAAATATATTCTTATAGATGCGAAAAAATATAGTAGTTCCGGTGTTTAATGAAACACCGCGTCGTGAAGGTACATAAGAGAGGGCTTAAGAGCTCCACTTGGACACTGGGGTAGATAGTGGGGAGTTGTCAGCGTTACACCTAAGGACAGAACCCCGGATACACGATGGATAGCAGACTGCCCCCCCCCCCCCAGGGTCAGTCTAAATTTTTCATCTAACAGAAATTTCTTTGTCCCTGCCGGAAATTGACCCACAATTTATCGGTCGTGTACGCCGTAGCTTAGACTGCGCACTGAGCGGTCCCTGCTCCTGTTACGTAAGCAATACGTGCGTGCAGAATTCTGCTTGTAGGCGTGTTACTTGCTCAAGTTCGTGCAGTGAAGTTGTAGGTCCGTACCTTGTTTTCCATAAAAGGCAAGGAATTTACTGAACAGCTTAGGAGCTGTCAGCTTACTATCGAACATTCTTTTCCGTATGTATAGATTCTAGTGAGCCGGGATAGCACAGTCGGTATAACGACTCGCTACGAACTGGACGGTCCGGGGATCGAATCCTGGGGGCAAGATTTTCAGCACCCATCCTCACCGGTCCTGGGACCCACCCAGCCTCCCATACAATGGGTACCGGGTCTTTCCCGGGGGTAAGGCGGCCGGGGCTTGGCGTTGACCACCGACCCCTTCTGGCGCCGAGGTTAAACAAAGAGTAGAGCCGTACCTCTACTCCCCCTCTGGGCCTTCGTGGTCTGTTCTAGGGAGAACTTTACCTCTAATTTTATGTATGGATTTTAAGAGATTTAGCTACTTTGTTTTAACTTTGGGTACCAAGTTAAAGTTCTCGTGGTGTGTCATCCATGGATGCAGTAAGGTATCCTTCATCAGTTGATTAATTGCATTTGCTACACAAAATCAAAATTTATGTAAACGTTATCACAAAGTACCTGGAGTTCAGGGAAGGTGCCCTTCTGGAATTATATTTTATTAGGACTGTAATGTGATCAGCAGACTGGGCCATGTGAGAGTCGGATTATGTGCTTATAACCTCCACACTTTTCCCTCCAAAGAGGCCTACAGTTCACAATACGGACAGAACTGTAGGTAGTCAGGTGGATTATTTCGTAAAAAATCATGAGTTTTTTGGCTTAGGTGACTGGGCAATCCCACATATCGTTTGCTTAGGTTATTTAAAGACATAATGTCATTTGAGCTGAACACATTATCTTATAGTGAAAGATAACATTAAAATTGATCTTCATTAAATAATGTTGTAAGTTTTGGGCTTAATTCATCTAAGTCGCCACTGATACTCTTGCTGGACTATTTCCGTACTCGGTAAACAACTTTCTTTTTGTGTGAAAAGCAGGTGGTTTATGTTAGATATTTGAGAGACTGTTGGCTTATCCAGAAGGACTCAGATTAACAGAGTTCGTTACATGAATCTAAAACGAAAATATTAATACAGCATTGAATGGGGATAACTGTGAGTAATGAACGCGAGAGGGTGAAGAAAGACTAGTCACTGCCTGTTGTAACGTGCTGTCCCACTATCTGCCTGGACAGACTGACGAACACAGCAAAAAAACCGCTGTGTGTTGCGTAGTGAAATGTAATTAGTTTATCGTTTATCTCTGATCACCCAATTTCAAATTAAATCTAACACAAGAACTGCTTGTATATCACTGTATTAGGAAACTGATACACACAGGCTAATTTTCAGGTGTAATAATGCTTTTTTGTTTTTACGAAATGTTAATTTTATACTGGGTTTTAGTAACGTCAGTACCCTGCTTCTACTGTAATTGGTCAGTTAACTTTAGTGTCACGTTAATAATGCCTGACAGGTACGTTATGCCTATGACGTAAGGAGAGATATTTTTTAAGCCGTCTGAACGGTATTGACGTATGAGTCTTTTATCAGGGCGACTGCTTGAAGAGTCTGAGAGACGAAGTATCATAGACCAAATAAAGAGTTTCTTCTATTCATTTCTGCATCAAATCGAAAGGAATCAGTGATTGATGGTCATGAATAATGAATTAGAATATACTAGAGTCATGACCTATATTTAAGGCTCTTCTTAATCCTTAGTTAATGACACCACGAAAAATCTGCAGTCAAGATTTGTTTTATGGGTTCCTGATCTTCAAAGACATCATAGAAGAAGCCAAGCGTACCAGAAATGGGTAGGCTACAAACCCTCGACCTTTTTACCCAAGAACTGCGTTATTCGTCCTAGAGTATGTTGGGTCGAGGATCCTTTTCTCATTCAAGACATTAAAAGCTAAATCCTGTTGTGTGTGCAATAAACATTCTGAGAAGTAAGTGGAATTTGAATGTACGGATAAGAGAAACAGTAAAGGGAGGCAAACCACAGTGCAGTAGGCCTAGCATGATTTATTCTCAGCTGCGTAGTCGAAATCGCGTGCTTAAATTTCTGATTATATATTTATGAAAATGCCAAGTAATTCTTAGTCATTACTACAACCAAATAAAAGCACAATATCACATGCATGTAACTGTACAGACATTATTGCGACATGTTTCGGCATGAATATAGCACCTGCAGAGAGTACATGATCCGAAATGCACGGAGTAAGCAACTTAAACAAACTAAAAAGTAAATGTGTCCTTGTTCCTAAGCACCACGCCATTCAAGTGCGTTTGAGGTGTGGAAGTAAAAAATGAGATAACGAGATTCAGATGAGTGGCCAACTTCACGTTCCGACAGTTATCCTACTGTACTCGTTGGATAAGAAGCTGTGAGCAAGCAATACTCTTCACTTGATAGCGAAGAGAAATCGGACTGCAGTAATTTGGCCTGGGGGTTTGAAACTAGTAGGACTTGACGATCGTTGGGTAGGACGAGACAAATAGACAGTGACAAGGTAATGTGTCCCTGTACACGTCAAGACGGCATATTGGGTGGAGATATTAGTCTATTCTATGTTTATGGTTCCTTGCATTGCTGATCTATATTAATAACTGTACAACGAGATGCAACACAAAGCAGTCTATTTATTATTCTGCAAGTTCACTCTACATGCTTCAGGTGTCAACCACACCCATCATCAGAAGTACACAAAACTGTAACTACAGCCTCCGGTATTGGCTCCAACGTGGCCAAGTTAAACTTGGCCACGTTGGAGGGAGGTAGCTGCACAAAAAATATGACCAGTACCGAAGGCTGTAGTTACAGTTTTGTGTACTCCTGATGATGAGGGGACACCCGAAACATGTAGAGTGAACTTGCAGAATAATAAATAGACTGTTTGTGTTGCATCTCGTTGGACAATTATTAATATATATTAGTCTACTCATTCTTAACCTCAGGAGCAGGAGGTGAATGGTCAGTTTCACGCGTTGATCCTGCAGAACGAGCCACCGGTACCCATTGAATAAGAAGATGGGTGGACCGTAGAGCCAGGCTGGATACTGTTGGCAGCGCAAAAACTTTGGTTTTGCCGGGAATCGAACCACGATTCCGCGGTTTCTTGAAAGTAATAAATGGCATTAATTATTGATATAATACTGGAATGCACTGTGATATTACACGGGCACCACAACCAAGGTAATTGATAAATTAATAATAAAACACTAAAATGAACGTAACTGTAAAAAAAATGCCCTCATGAAAAAGGATCGCTTTTTCACTACAGTAGGACAGCAGTTTTTTGCAAAATATGAGATGCAAGTTGCAAAATTTCCAGAATTGCTTTTCTAACCCGTGCCCTATCACTCTTTTGAACGATCCGTCCAGGAACGTTTTCGCAGAATTAAAAAATTATGCATTTTTCAAAGAGAGAAAGAAACTAAAGGCAAGATGATGAAAAGAACATAATAAAGAGCTTTAACATTACTATTAACATAATCACATGAAAGAGGATGGAACGTTAGCTAGCACATAACAGGCGTCAGAACAGAAATGCATGCACAGTTTTAGTTGGAAAACCTGAAGGGAGGAGTGTTGTATTCCGAGTGCGATGGTCGAAGTCAGGTACGCCGGTGTTGACCGAGCTGCTGGTTCGTGAGGGAAACTGGTTCAAGCCTCGTGCTGGACACTTAAGAATTGATATTCAAGACTCCAACCACAACTCTTGGAAGTAGATAATGCTGGTTTATTGTGGCTCGTTGATAGGAGAATGTAATAAAATAACTGATATAGTGCGCTGTGGTGATAAATGATACAGCGCACTTTTAAATAATTTGTAAGTGCATCTCGTAGGGAGAACAAAAAAAAATTAGCCATGTGTTCAGACAGCGATTCCTGTACTAAGTGACGACCAAGAATGTCCCCCGAGGCATCGAAACCTCTAGATTAAATAGCATCAGAATTTGGGGGCGAGTGACGTCATAGGGCGTTGGTTATAACAGACGCGCTAGCAAATATGGTCATAAGTCCTCGATAATACAAGCAAAACTGCAGCTGTCTTAGCGGAACATTTCAATCAAGCAACCCTTAAAAGAAAGTTTTAAACAAAGGGGTAAGCGAGAAATTCTCCCTAAGAACGGGTGTGTAGTTGGCGCATGTGTTGTTTGTTGTGGCGAATGACAAAGGCCACACACACACACACACACACCTTGCATCTTAAACCATAGCTGAGAATAAATGGTCGCTTGGCGAAATTAAAATCGCCGGACGCGACAGGAGGCCAAAATTTGTAATCTTGGTCTTGATTGGAGGATAATATTAAAACATGTCTCTAAAGAGCACGGAGTGAGAGTGCGGATTATAGGTGTTTATGTGACTCAGAGTGGGTTCCGTAGGGCTGCAATGAATTTTTGGCTCCATGAAAATCTGGTAGGTGATTCTTGTCTATGTTAAGGATTATCGGTTGTTAAAATACTGTGTTTCATATAATTAATATGTATGTAATAAGGGTCGTTTGACCTAGCTAATTTGAATCCTTTGTGGAGGGGAATCGACCGTGGGTCCTCAGCAGTAATGGATCTGACTTGTTGATGGAATATCGCATTTGAATTGTAAATTAGTGCAGGATGTCATGAACACTTCTCCAGAAAATTCGCATTTGATCTAACATTATACAATGAAAAATTAAGGAGCTACAAATCGGGTACTTCAGTTATGAAATGTGTAAATACCACTGTGAGTGAGAATTTGCTGTTTGTCTGAACTAACTCAGCAACTTTCTTTTCAAGCAGTAACACTTTTAACTTGTGTTTGGGAGATGCCTCGTTCATATCTCGACCGGGGCATCTGCTGTCTTGATTGAGGTATGCTCCAAATTTCTCGGGTCTCTTGAGGTAAATTGCGGGGTTGTACCTCAAAGTAGGTCATGACTGCTTCTTTCGACATGTTTCCCAATTCAATAACCCTCTTAACATTCCATGACATGTTAGTCTGGGCTACTGACGGTGTTAGTGATTAAACCATAAATAAGTAAATTAATAAATAAATGCATCAAATTCATGATCATAACGATTTTAGATCCCATCCTTCCTCCATTCCAATGAATATCGATAACATCGTGAAACGTTTTGCTAAATTATAGAGCTGTAATTCTCTACTGCTTGATGTGTTTCAGAGTTGCGTGCCAACCAGAATTTCTTGTGTTCTGTCATGCAATATATATGACTAAGGACTGATTGAGAGAAAACGCCGAGCTTCTGTTCGCCTAGAGTGTTGCCCAGTCTTTCAGGTACCGCCGGCTCCTTATGGGGCCTCATAATTCTGCGGAACCTTTCCCAGAAAATTACCTTAAGCCACGGATCCGCTCCCCCCCCCCTCCAGCCCCGAAGGTAAAACTTTCTATGAAATTGGCAGTTGAAATATTTAAAACTAAGAAACATATTTACACTCTAAGAACCTTCATTAAATTAATTTAAAAGTTTTTGACAAAACTACGCTTCTGCTAACAGCAATAATAATAAATTAAGGTTTCGAAAAACCTGAATGAAAAAGATTTGTCTTGTACTAAGCCGAATTTGCACATTGTTTTACTCTGTATGCAGGTACATACATTTTGAGATATGTGACAATATTTAATACAAAATTTCTGTGTTTAAATTGTAATGAGAAGACAAATTTAATCTTGCAGATTTCCCTTGCCAGGCTCGCGGTCTTCTAAGCTCCTACGGGCGAGGCTTTGATAGACACTTTTCTGTATAACGGTAATGTATCGGGGAGGTACAGGGTAGGAATTCCACGTAATTGGCAATTTACACGAAAACTGAAATTTCCTATGGCCTTCCTTCCAGATGAATGCTCGTACAATATTTCGACGAATGTCAGGACCTCCAGCTAAAAATCCGTTTCATTTACCACTCACGGCCATTACTTCCCAAGCATTACGACGCTGTACGTTATAAGCGTCGTCAACGGCGCCATAACCTATGAATTATACCTGAATTAAAGCTGGGTTAGAATGCTACTTCGAAATAAGCAATGAAAATTCCCTCCCATCTCCTTAACTAGTGGTGGTAAGTCACGATGGTCGTCTTGTCTCAGTCAACACTATAAGTGCTTCAGCTGAAGGAGCCTCATTAAATAGCATAAGATAAATTTATCCCTTTACATGCCAAATCTTAGGCGAATGTAGAAGCAGAGATCCACTAATTCGTAACTTGGGCACTACATACGGTGTGTAGTTAGCCGCACGTTCCAACCACTTTACTGAGGGAAAAATTCACCGCTTGCAGCTGTAAAAGAGGAGGACCTGACGGCCGATCTGGAATAAAAAAAAGTTTTGCCCCTCCCAGGAACTGGACCACGTTTCCTCGGTAGTCTAGTCATTGTGTAGTGACTCAATGCCTAGGCTACGCACTAGGCTACAATTTCCAGATTCCAAACGGGCAGGGAATAAATCGACAGTATTATTACAAAGACTGGGGAAGGTGACAAGAGCCTTAAAATTACGCTTTTTCGACAAATTTGAATTTAGTGCATGGAGGTTCGAAACCGTTACCGTGTTTGTGACTATTAGCCAATGGGTAACCAGTCTCGCGCGCCTGCTTTCTCCCACCAGAGTGTTAACTCAGTGCGCGGGTCGCATCAGTCAGTATCACGGCGACTCTCGCTCGTACTCTACGTGAATCTTGTCGCGACTTGTGAGAAACGTCTCTCGCGAGTTACCGTGTTGATCGTACTGTTGTGCAGTTCTCCTTATGGTTTAGAGTGTGTTGACAATTTAAATTTCCGGTGCAAGAACAAACATTTTTTAATTTAAAACAATATCAAACTAGTTATTTAAATATTTATAATTTTTTGCTCTCTATTTTTATATGAAAAATCTTATAATTTTCCCACTTAGTGCAACGAAGAAGCCAAGTGAGTTTGTTGTGTTTTCAAATTCTTGGTCGCCACACCTTCGAAAAAACATCTGCATTTAGAGACTGGTAAGTGCCTTAGTTTTAATTATTTTTTTCCTTATTCCTGTTAACAAAATAACCTGGGTTCGTGGTTGATTTAATAATGCTATCGACATTGAGATTGTACAGAGTCGATAGTATGTGGACGAAAAGGAATGTGGAATACTGAGGGAGAGATATTGACAGGGGAAAATTGAAGTAGAAGGTTGAGGGGGGGGGGGAGAGGAAGCCTATCACAATGCCATTTTATCCTCCACAAATATGACATGGACTGTCCAGGGATGGAACCCGGAACTCCGCGGTTAGAAGCTGCGACTAACTGCCTAAGGTACTAAAGAGATTTGAACTAATTTATACACTCCTAGCTGCGTTCTATAGAAGTTATTACTACTGCTTCGCATTTGGGAAGTGTTTGATTCGAATCTCAGCTAAAATTTCGACTCTCGTTTCTTTCAGTGGGTTTCCAGGTAAATTATGAAACAGATCTTATAGTATGAAAGACAGGCTGTCCCTGCTGAAATTATGCACACCTTTTTTCCACACTGCAACTTAAACACGTAAGGAAGAGTTTTATAGTAACTTTCGGTAGTAAATAGTTCCATAGGCCTACGATGAACGTGTAGAGATTTTTATGCTCAGTTTATCGAGTGGCCGTGAAGATAACATATTTTTTCCCCTAGTTTCTAACGTAAACCCTTTTTTTACCCACCAACGAAATATATCACAATCGCTTCTTTCATATCCTTCCAGATTCTTACTTTGAATTCACCAGACAGATGCTTTATTTTTGTGGTCTAATTTACAAAATAGTCACGCGCTGAGATAATTTCTCAGACTCCACAAGTTTAATAGAAAAGATATGTCGATGCTGAACAGACGACACTTGTCAGTCGACAGAAGCACTGAATTACTTCAGTTACCGTTTCACGTCTTATGCAAGTTAAGGGGACAAATTTGTAACTTACCGTACCGCGATGATAGATGGTTTAGTAGAGGCATAGGTCCACGCATTCTTAAACTCGACATTACATGGCGCTGAATGCTCAGTTTCACGCTTCGGCCGCTTTACTCCAAGGACAAGAGCCCCTTATATGCATTGCACTAAGTGGAGTGGATGGGCTTCTGGTACGGTCTGGACGCTTGGAGGGAGAGAAAATGTCCTGTCCATACCGGGAATTGAAATAAGATTCCTGTGAGATCCGCTCCGCAACCGTAGCTAGTTCACTTATCGACTGTGCCACCTCGACTCCTCTGAAGCAGCTTACCTCATGTACTTGTTGCGAGAGGATTTAGTAGCTAATTGCTGTGCAGTCGTGTTCAAGCGATAAAGCTTGTATTAGAGAAGTGTTTGGTTCGAAAATCGGCTGGGAGGCCAAATATCCTTACTGAGGTATTTCATGGTTTTCTTCAGTTCTCCCAGGCGAGTGCCTGGAAACTCCTTTGAAATCGGTCACGACCACGTCCTGCCACATTCTTTCCTGTTCGCCACTCTTCAGTAATACCATTCGATGTTTTTATATCATTAGCTACTGTCAGCCTTGTTAAATAAGCCACATATCTGTAAATACGTACATTTATAAGTTGGTTGGGCATATGTTTTGATGTATACCAAAATCAGCTGATGTGTGCTCAAAAGTATAAAGACAAGAACCTGTCATATAACTCATATAAACTTTCGTACAAAATATGTATAACAATGTTAATTCTTTAGTACAGATATGGTAGGTATTCATTACACACTGGACAGCAATTTTGTAACTGATTGATTTCCAAACGTACCGCAGTGTTAAGTCTTAACCCGTTAAGGATGAAGAAGAACTTGAATGTGTACAACGCTCCATTTCGTACCTCGCAGTAAACACACTCCATGTCGGATATGAGAACAATTCAGTTAATTTTGTACACAAAAATATTCACCCTTTGTTCTAAGGAATAGAAAACATTTAAAGGCCGAGTGTTCGATTTTTAGTCGCGTTCGCAATATTTCGAAAAGCGACTGTTAGCTTCGTCATGTCCGTCCTTCCTTCCGCATGGAACAGCTCGGCTCCCACTAGACGGATTTTCATGAAATTTTATATAGGGCAGTTTTTCTAAAGTCTATCGAGAAATTTCGAGTTTCATTAAACTCTGACAGGAATAACGTATCCTCAACTCAACTGAACTTAGTTTAATTCGTGAATAAGAAGCAGGGACTTTCTGTAACATGTGTTGAATTGGTACATAAAATATACGTCGCACTGCAAGCTTTTCGTACAGCTCTCCCAAAATTAAATTCAAAATTTTGGCAGGACGCAGCCCTAACATCGTTATCAAAATAACGTTATAATGCGGCACCAAACACGAAATTCAGCCCAAATGCTCGGCATATTTTCTGTGCTGCATAATACAACAGTCCACCTCTGATCATCCTACTGTCTTCACTTCCACGAGTTCTAATTGCTTGCAGCCTACCTTTACCGAAGCGACGATCGGGCACAGCCTGTTTATCTTCAGAGCGGTAAATTTTCTGTTATCGCTCCCTGCTATTAAATGTGTTGCCTTCCACTACACCCTCGCACTTCCACCTTTACCTCTTCTCCTTCCCCTTCGTTTTTATCGTATAATCTTCAACATGGTATGCCATGAAATTCACTAAGAAATACAAACAAATACACTGCATTTTGAAATTTTATAAATTTTCATATAGAATCCATAAAACATCCTACATATTTCGAGTTTTCCCAGATCATCTTCCGAAGTTGTTTACATCAACTAGGCGTATATAAAAATATATTGATTATTAAATAGATTAAAGTTTTTGTCCAGAAAATATATAGATGTTATAAAATTCGTTGTTTGTGTACAACATAGATGTATTATTAAACGGTTTAAAATTCTTGCCTACAAATTGTGTAGATTTTATACAGTTGATCTAAAAATTTCTTGAAGATCATTTCGGTAAGACTAAAGCATGTAGGAGTTTTGGTGGATTGTGTGTAAAAATATATACAATTTTAACATATAGTGTGTTTTTTTGGTATTACTTAGTGAATTGTTTGTACGTATAAGGACATAAATAACATTAAGAATGACATGAAATAATGAAATATCCACACGTGTTTTGGATGGGAATAGGCTTATAATTCCTCGTGCTACTCTGGAAGGTATATTCTTTCTGCTTTTGTAGTAATATTTATTTATTTTTTATTATCTAACGGTTCCGTCAATCGCCGAGATTATATAATCTCAGCCTATATAAACATGGATGATGAGATGCTTAAAGAATGTTTGTGGGAGGAAGCGGTAAGTGGCCTCTTTCAATGCACTCATCTGAAATCTGTCTGCACGGTGTGAGGAACTCCACGGGAGGCCTTAAATCGTGCACCTCCTTCAATCAAGTCAGGAGCGTTCCTACCCCAGCCAAATGGTTCGGCGCAACATAAATTGCATAACTATACGTCTTGACACATTTATTTGCATTAGATATTATCGTATTAAAAATACGAAGTGCCTTGAATGTAATAATATTTAATATTCTTTGCATACGCCGTATCAGTCTTTCTTGTTTCAATATGCGCCGTGCCTATTCGATATTCACAAATGCTTTAGAACACCTTGGATTAGTTTCCCTGTATTAATCTGAAATGTTTCAAGAATCATTCATAAAATAGTGTTCAAAATGCACATGAAATATTCCAATAATTCGAAAGCAGCACCTTTTCGCGTGGCTGTCTTAATGCTTGAACTCCGATGTTCCAGCACAGATTTTTATAACATTTTATATTGGGGTGTGCACCAGATGTTGGCTGAATTTAATTTTGGTTCATATCTTTTCAGTAACCCCTGTTTTGCATGACGTCTAGAGCGAAATAATCTAATTTGTAAGAACAGGCTTACTGTAAAGGCAAAATTGCTGTCCTCAGTTACGTGCCATGCCATGAAGACGTATGAGTGAGGGGAGTTTTAGCTCCGTACATTCTTACGTTGTTACTAAGTAGAGTGAGCCGGCAGTTTGCCGCCCATTACTTCACCACAAGAGAAAAGAACGCTGGTAAATATTGAGTCGGAGGCTGCCTGCGCCCCAGAATCGTTATAGGATCTGTGGTGACGGGAATCGATCCTCGATTTTCCGGTCGTGCCTCCCTTCATCTAATCGTTACACCAAAATTGCGCGGCAAAGCAGGCCTCTGTGTTTGTATTAATACGGCTTTCAAAAGTAGTTGCAAAGGCGGTTTTAATAGTAAGAACTAAATCAAATGAAAGCACATTTTATGTCTGTGTTGTGTGATGTTTGTAGTGCGATTGTTTTTCCTTGCCATATATTTGTATCAAAGTTAAGTGAACATTTATGCTAATGAGGTATTAAAAATAACCAACACAGTATTCGGAAAATATGTTTACCGCATTGCAGTTCATTAAAATGGCCTGTTCTATAAAGTTGCGGATTGCTTTTCACCACTCCAGAATTGGAATGTCTTGTGTCAGTCCAACCAGTACAGGAAATTCTAGTCTGATGTATCTTGAGGTGACAGACAGACTAGTTGACGGAAATGCCATTTCCATTAACGGAGTTATGAGGTCACAATCACTTCTTATGGTTGTGATGTCGAACAATAATTATGAATTCTGCCTAGAGTGCGGGAATTGTGCAGTTGTAACCAGACTGGGGCCGCCACTACTGATTTCTCGTTGCGTTACTTCGAACTCTTAAAGTTATCATTGTGCATGCTTGAAGGTGTATAGAGAGGGGGTATAGATCCACTCATTGTTACCGTCGATAGTGAGTGGAGGTGGATGGCAAAGATTCGCATCCCAGTTGCCTTGATCCTTGGAATGGTCCCCCAGTATTCGTACTCTAGGGGTCTAGGTAGACCTCAGAGCCGATATGGACGTTTCTCAGAGCAGCATCGTCACTATACTGGCTGAGCTATCCCGGCTGCCATTCGAATTGGTTTTTATTTAAGTATTAACGAAGCATAACTGATTTTCACGTGGCTGAAATACATCAAGCGAAGGAGTCTTTTTTTTTAGGAGGCTGGAACATTAAAGTCTAAACCTGGTCTTGAGCTGCAGCTGAGCCTAAACCTGGTACCATCACACTGGAAAGTGATTAATCCACGGTAGAAGTAAATTTATTCCTTTAATATGACATTTATTTGCAGACGACACTTTGTTAGACATTCTTGGCCACTTACGTTTTTTAAATAACAGCACCAAAACAAAAATTCCGTTTGTTACTGTCCCTCTGGCCCTATAATTCCGTTTGTTACTGTCCCTCTGGCCCTATAATTCCGTTTGTTACTGTCCCTCTGGCCCTATAATTCCGTTTGTTACTGTCCCTCTG
>Ga0123353_10005656_pt1 | contig 16468 bp, 15 predicted proteins | sample TergutLab28metaG_3_FD_92763 | JGI IMG/M metagenome (GOLD analysis project Ga0123353, IMG submission 92763) | Labiotermes labralis P3 segment gut microbial communities from Petit-Saut dam, French Guiana - Lab288 P3 | ecosystem: Host-associated > Arthropoda: Insects > Digestive system > Gut ... | reverse complement strand
TGCCGTTTGGCAATTCTTTTACTCTTTTCATACTGCAATTATATCATTGATCGGGTTTCCGAACAAGTCTAATAAATTAAAAATGATAATAATAATATAGTGAATAAGGAATCAATAAAATTATAGTTTTATAGAAATTTGCTTCTCCCCCCCATTGCCATAAACAAAAATGAGAAAAACATGACGCAAAATAAAATCTCAATAAAAATCAAATTTCTCCCAGTGATGATTTATATGCTTAACCTGATATGTTGTATATATTGATATTTAAAACATGGTTTAAAGCAAAATTATAGAACAGATTAAGATGTGTGAAGTAGAAAGGTAGCCAAAATGATGTTTTTTGAAATAAAAACTACAGTAATTTAAAGTTGACTTTAAAATAAATTTGAAGAAAAAAATAAGGTATGAATGAAAAGTGAGCGGAGCGAACTTGAAATTCATTTTGGACGCGAAGCGGACAAACATTTTACCCGCCTGCCGGAATTTTTACTCAACTAAATCATAGCTGAACAATCTATTGATTAGTTACGTTAATTGAATCTAAAATTTCTTATTATACTCAATCGGTTCCCAAATAATCTTTCTAATAAACCGTGTAGGTTTATGCGGTAAATGTCTATAATCAAATACGTCTAAACCGCTCCCGCGAACAATATCGCTATGCTCTTCAATAATGCCTATATTATCCTCGTATCTTAATATTTTCTCCAATTTTTCACAATTCAATATTTTAACTGGAATGCCAGACTTTCTCATGTGAACGTAACCTTTTACAACTTCCGGCACCTTTAAAGGATGAAGCGAAAGCATAAAACAATAACCTTTGCCAACCTCATTTTTAATATACAAATGCGCATCTAAAGAGACTCTTGCGCCGCGCTCAATCTCCCAGGGATGATGACCGTTGAAACGATATTTTCCACGCCGTGCAGCCCATTCCAAATAATCAGTATGCGACTCCTCATCTACATCTGTTAGTCCATCGTCACGCCCGTCTGCGAAATTGCGATACCATTCTTTCACGGAAGCTTTAGGGTGCGATTTCACAAAATTTCTTGTCTTGAACCAATGAGGATTTGCTTGATAGTATGCTTTACACGCTTCAAAAAATTGACGTGTTGTTACTTCGTCTATATGCTCTATTGGAGTTTTCAAATATTTCAGGCATTTTTGAATTATAGCTGCGTTGGCATTATCATCAAGCCATGCAGAAACTCTATCCTGATAATCTTCCGGTAACTTTCGGTTTAATTCTATATAGATTTTTCGTGGTATAACACCTCTGCGTTTTTTATACGAAACTAATTTGGTTTCTAATAACTCAGTGTATTCTGTATAATCATTCTTTATAGTCTCATATACTGAAAAAAGTTTGTCAAACGCAATCTCGCATCTTTTTTTGTTATCTTCTGATATTTCATAGTTTAAATCAACTTTTTCTTTCCAGCCGTGATGACTGCCATAACTTTGATTATACATACCTGTTGTAAAAAGCCAGCAGTCATAATAGCCGCCGCAAAAGAAAATATACCAATTCCATCCGTCCAAATCTTTTTGTTTACGAATGTGTAACGAAGTTGTCTTACTAAGATAAATTTTATAGCTATATGAATCTACTTCTGCCGAATCAGCAAAACTGTAAGAGATATGCGGTTCAAAGTTTTTCTCTATATCCGATAATAATTTTTCAAACATCTTGTAATAAAAATCAATCTGTGGCACACGCTTAAACATACAGAAATAATTTACGGCATGAAGCTCAGTTTCACTCAGTTTGAATTTTTGCAATGTGGTGTATAACAAATCTAACTTCTTCCATTATATAGGTCTATTTTTGTTTCATCTTACATAAAATAACACATATTTCTACTATTTCAAATGTATTTTTTATCGCTTAATTTAAAGTTGAATATGCTGTAATACTGACAAAATCAATGAGCTTTTGCTTTAAATTACTACACTTTTTGGCAACGAAACTTGATTATTGCCGTAAAGTGTAGTAACTTATAATGCGCAAAACGTGTTGATGAGTGGAGCGAAGCAACTGACTAAAGCCCGCACTTATAATTCTACTGCAAGACCTCAAAAGAGAAAAAATCCACACTTTTATGGCCTAAATTATGTATTTTATATAAAACTGTAAGTATGGATTATAGAACTTTTGAGAAATCATGAATAAGAAACAGGGTTTTCCCGAATCAGCTCCGTATACCAAGTTTTCTATATCATTTTCTCGTGATGTAGAGAATTTTTTAGACGATATTAAAGCCGAAATACGTAAAAGAGACGGAAATCGGGTTTCGCGTTCTGAGATAATCCGAGCGGCTCTGCGGTATGTTCAATCATTAGATGTAGACTTGAAAAATGTTACGGATGAAGATGAGCTGCTGAAAAGATTCAAAGCGGCAAATAAAAAACGGTAAATTTTTTTAGCTTATTCTCCATACTTATGGAGATGCATATTATTCACTTATTCCAAATGACAAGAGGCAAATGAATAGAGAAACAATCGAAAAAGAAAACGCTGAACTTATTAACAGCATTGAAGAGCGCATACATGAAGAAACCGGAATAAAAACCGATGTGCTAAATCTTGCCATCAACTTAGTGATGGACAAATATATGGATAGCGGCTCTACTGAGTTTCTTGAAAAGCATATTTAGCAGTTTGGCCTTGTGCCGTTAAACAGGTGGTTTAAAAGAGCGCACCACTTTTACATGGTTCGCAAATGCAAATATAAAAACAAAACCATTTAATAAAGACAGTTTACTTTCAATTCTTGGGAGGTTTGCATGAAAAAGGACATAATACGAACACTCTTCGTGTTGATGGTTTTGACGGCAGGTGTGTCAGCTCAAACAATTTGGGACGGCAACATTGCGATAACATTTGCGGGTGGTACAGGAACAGAAGCCGATCCTTACAAAATTTCCAACGGAGCGGAACTTGCCAGACTTGCAGCCTATGTCAATAATTATTTCGGCCAGTTTTTTGTTCTAACCGCAAATATTTTTCTAAACGATACAGCTAATTGGCAGAATTGGGCGACAGACCCGCCCGCTCGCCAAAGTTTTGTGATTGGGAATGGTGTGTATAATACTTCTGCTAATAGGTATAATTCTTTCAGAGGTACATTCGATGGCGCTGGATTTGTTATTAGTGGAGTTTATATACCAAGCTCAAAAGATTATCAGGGGTTATTCGGATATGTTGGTGAGGGTGGGACAATAAAGAATCTTGGCGTTGTCGCTTCGTATGTTAAAGGGAATGGCTATGTTGGTGGTTTGGTGGGATTTGCAGACTTGGGAGTTACAATCACTAACTGCTATGCTACTGGAAATGTTTCGGGAGAAGGAAGTTATATTGGTGGTTTGGTTGGGTATGCAAGTGGTGGTACTACAATTAACAACAGCTACGCTACCGGAAATGTTTCGGGAGAAGAAAGATATATTGGTGGTTTTGTGGGATATGCAGGAAGTTATACAGGCTTTGAAGTTACAATAACCAACTGCTACGCTACTGGAAATGTTTTGGGAATAGCAGAATTAGGTAGTAGTATCGGCGGTTTGGTGGGAACTCTGCAAAGTGCTACAATCTCCAACAGCTACTCTACTGGAAATGTTTCAGGAACAGCAACAGGAACAAATAATGTAGCTAATTTTGTCGGCGGTTTGGTGGGAGATCTGGGAAGTGATATTACAATCATCAACAGCTACACTACTGGAAATGTTTCGGGGACAATGATAGAAGCACGTGGTACTTATGTACGTAATCTTATTGGCGGCTTGGTAGGAGGTGCGATATATACATCTGATATTACAATCACCAACTGTTATGCTACTGGAAATGTTTTGGGAGAAGGAAGCTATATTGTTGGCGGTTTGGTGGGAGATATTACAATAAGTAGAGGTGATCTTACAATAACCAACAGCTATTACAACAACTCCACAGAAGGAGCGATAAATTATACCAGTAGTTTTGGTACACCCAAAACAACGGCAGAATTGAAACAGCAAAGTACTTATATCGGTTGGAATTTCGCCAGTATTTGGGCGATCAACGCTATGATAAATGACGGCTATCCGTATCTTCGGACAAGCCATCTAAAAGTAAACGCGGTAACACCAACTATTTTCACCATACCCGAAGGTGTCGCTACGGCATTGCAGGGTCAAAATCCCATTATATCTGTAACAGCAAACGCACCTGAAGACGGAATACTTTCTTATCAGTGGTACAGCAATACAAGTGCGAGTACTATCAACGGTATGATAATTACGGGTGCTACAAATTCGTCTTACAGTGTTCCCACGTCTGTGGCTGGCACGTATTATTACTATGTGATCGTAACAAACACAATTCCTGACAATGGTGATGGCGGACAAAAAACAGCAAGTGTTACAAGTAATACTATAACGCTTATAGTCCATTCTACAAATTCAATTTTATCGCCCGACCGGATGATTCCAATCGTTACTCCCAACAATGAAACGCCGTCAGTATCGCCAATAAACGCGTTGGAGAGTGAATTTACGGTCGGCCCAAATCCGGTATCTAAATCTGTAGGCGTTGTAAACTTTTTCCGTCAAGGCAAGCGGATAGAAAACGCTAATCTATCAATTTATGACGCTTCGGGTAGTTTCGTCAAGAGAATTAAGATAAGCGACAACGCAATTGGCAATCAGTCTCGCCGTCAAGTTGGTTCATGGGATTTGACCGACAGGAAAGGTAGAACTGTTTCTGAAGGCACGTATCTTGTAAAAGGAAGTGTCAAGACAATGGATGGTAAAAGAGAAAAACTTTCATTGGTTTTGGGTGTGCGGTAAAGTTTATTACAGAAGCGGATTATCGTCAGCTTCTGATATTTGAGTGTACGAGTCTTAAGTGAAACATTGTATCTCCATCTTTACGAGAAGGAAAATTTTTGAAAAATGCCAAACGACTCGATTCTGTTTCAAAAACTTTCATCAGAAGCAATGCCATTGTTTGAACAAGTTTTTGAGGACATAAAATCTGTTGATAAAAGCAAGTTGGATAATCCAAAGGAGTATTTTGTTTCAGAAATGTATTCTTTTTATTCTCTCGCTAAAAATGTGTTGGAAACATACAATAATGTTGATAACGCAGAAACCGTGCCTGAGCTTAGAGAAATGTTATATCCAATTGTGCGTAGATTATTGGAATCTTATTTCAGGATCATGTACATCTTTGATGAATCGACAAAGACACAAGAGCATTTTGAATCATACTTGAAATACATTGAGAAAGAATATGATAAAATGTTGAAAGATTTATTAAAATATAATTATCCTACAAATGGACTAAATCCTGCCACAAATAATTATGCACATGCAAGTAAATGGCCTCGCGACTTAAAAACTATGTTAAGCTATTTAAAAAATAACAGCACTACTAAATTAACATTTTTATACCCTAAGTATAGAATTTTGTGTTTCTATGCTCACGGCAATATAAACAAGAGTATTATGGATATGGTCTTTAGTAAACAAGCAGGAGCAACTAATAACTTTTCAGTTATTGAAATCCCATATATTTTAAGTTTAATTGCCAGTTATTATTTTATTTTGATTTGTGAATTTTGGCCAGATATAAAGGCAAAGCACACAGATACACTCAAGTTTTTTACAGAGCAATTGTAAAACAATAAACAAATTAACAACAAGCAACAAGAGAACGGACGGCTTTTTAGTAAGCTGTCCGTTCTTGTTTTCAAATATAAATACAATCGTATTAATGATACTTAATTTTATTACAAAGAAGAAAATGAAAAAATGATTACAAGCGCATTTCAAAAAGATAACAACAAAAAATGCGGTCTAACAGTGTACAGCACGTGAGGAGCAAATATCAATGGAAACAAATATTTGGGATTGTGGGAAGATTAAGGGGACAGTTAGCGCCGTTTTGAGCGATGAAACGCTTACGATTAGCGGAGTGGAAGATATGGCTGATTATGATGATTATTATAATCGTTGCCCTTGGTTTGAATCTATTATCACAGACGTAGTTATTGAGGATGGAGTGACTTCTATTGGAGACTATGCGTTTTACGAGTGCGATAACCTTACTTCTGTCACTATCCCTAACAGCGTGATTTCTATTGGAGATGATGCATTTAACAGTTGTAAAGGTCTTACTTCCGTAACCATTCCTAACAGCGTGACTTCTATTGGAGAAAATGCGTTTCACCTTTGTAACGGCCTTACTTCCATCATTATCTCTAACGGCGTAATTTCTATTGGAGAGATGGCGTTTTTCTGTTGCAGGGGTCTTACTTCCGTTACCATCCCTAAAAGCATGACTTCTATTGGAGAAAATGCGTTTTCCGGTTGTACAGGTCTTACTTACATAGAGGTAGAATCGAATAACGCTAACTACAGTTCTGAAGATGGCGTATTGTTCAATAAAAATAAAACTGTTTTGATAAAATATCCGGAAGGCAAACAAGGCGTATACACCATCCCTAATAGCGTGACTTCTATCGGATTCAATGCGTTTTCCGGTTGCATTGGCTTAACTTCCGTCACCATCCCTAATAGCGTAACTTCTATTGGAGATGAAGCGTTTTACAGTTGTAGAGGTCTTGCTTTCATTACAATCCCTAACGGCGTGACTTCTATTGGAGAAAATGCGTTTGCTGACTGCATTGCCCTTGCTTCGATAGAGGTAGCACAGGATAACGCCTGCTATAGTTCAGAAAATGACATATTATTCAATAGAGATAAAACTACCTTGATACAATGTCCAAGAACTAAACACGGTACATATACCATTCCTAATAGCGTGACTTCTATCGGTTTTAATGCGTTTAGCCATTGTCGCGGTCTTACTTCTGTTACCATTCCTGACAGTGTGATTTCTATTGAAAACTACGCATTTGCCTTTTGTAAAAGTATTACTTCCATCACCATCCCTAACGGCGTGACTTCTATTAGAAAAGGTACGTTTTTCTGTTGTGAATGTCTTACTTCTGTCACTCTCCCTAAGAATGTGACTTCTATTGAAGAGATGGCGTTTCACGGTTGCATTAGTCTTACTTCTATCACTATTCCTAAGAGCGTGGTTTCTATTGGAAACAGAGCGTTCGACGATGATGTAATTTTATATCCTGAAACAAAATGAATAAAAAGTTTCCTAAATCGTGTAAAAAGAGTTTATTGATTGATATTGCTGAATAAAAGATGTCTTTCAATGATTTTTTGAATTTGAACGGCAAAATCTTGTGTAGCTCTGTTTGATTACTGTCTGATCATCTATAACCCGCCCAGATCAATAGAAATAGCACATTGTCCCAATTTATATTAATTTTGGGAATGGAGTTTCATAAATTCTATTAATTCACTAAAAACAAACAAGGCAAAAAAGAGAACTCAGTACCCGAAATTAATTTAAAATGCACTAATTACTACAAAAGGAATATTCATGATTTCGGAACAACAAAAAGATTCTTTTTATGAGATTATAAAAAGAATAATCCAAGATGCCTTACCCAAAATTCAAAAACTTTTAGATGACCGTAAATACATTTCCAGTCACCATAATTATCCCATATCCATTTCAATCTCAGAAGGGAAATGGCCGTCAACAAATATAAGAGACTTATTTTCGGGATTAGGTGACAACAATTATACAGATTACTCTTCTGCTATTACTTTAAAAAAATCCGACGATAAGATTTCCGTAACAGATTTATTGGGATATGATGAATTATTGAACTTCATTAATCAAAATGAAGAATTTAAAACGAGACTTAACTATTTGAAATCTCCAGACGAGTATATCGAAATTATGTGGTTTTTGATTATAGGTAATATTATTGATCGTTATATCTCAAAACATAAAAAAACAGATTTTAATGAAGATGATTTTAAGAATGTTTTTCATGAAGTACTTAATATTTATTTGCTTGAAAAATTAGAGCTTGATATTTGCGTACCAATTCTAATGTTAGAATTTGAAGATGATATTATAGAATTATCAGAAAAAATTTCTATTGAAAAAATGACTGAGGATTTTATCCGTTCAAAACATTTTATTGGGAATTATGATTCGCGCTTTGAGAGAATAGTTTTAGACTGCGCTACGCATATGTTTGTTATTAAGAGTTATTGTCTTGAAAATGAAGATGCTGATAGCTCAAATATACTTGCTCGCAGAGATTCATATCCTTTAGATATAATTAACAAATTATTCGCCTGTATTAGGATTGTAACAAAGTTCCCAACTGGTTATGCGCAAATAATCGCCCGTCCGTTAAATAATTGGATAAATAATCATTGTCAAGGTGATCTAATGGGGTTTGCAGGTGCTAAAGCCGAAGAATATCCAATTTCATTTAAAGAGCATTATTGGTTAAAATCGCATAACAGAATTAATACTTTAACTGGGAATAAAATAAAAGACCTGTTTTCACTGTTAGGAGATAATAGTCCTCTCAATTTAGCGATTGGCAGATTGAATCGAAGTGCATTAAGGAATAATGAAGAAGATACAATACTGGACGCTATAATTGGATTAGAATTATTATTAACTGATAATGACAAAAGCGAATTGACGTATAAAATTTCATCAAGAATGGCAGCTATTTCTACATTATATGATAACTTTCCGTTTTCTCCAAACGATGTTAGAGGATATGTTACCGCATTATATAAATATCGTTCCGATATTGTTCATTCAAGAAAGGTAAAACCTGCTGCAAGAACCATTCAATTATCTGAATCAGTAACCATTGAAACTATTGAATTAGCTATTGACTATTTAAAGTATGCCATTGAAATTTTGGCAAAAAATCCAGAATATCTTGAATCCAAAAAAATAGACGAATTGATAATGAAAAAATTAGAAATTAAAGTCGTGTAGTTTGTTAAAGAAACTTGCCCGAATACATAGCTTTAGGGACGGTTTTGCATTAATTGTTTTAACTAATAAATTTCTCTCAGCCTCATATAGGGAAGCACAAGCCTGATATACTCACGTTTTTTACAAATCAATCGTAAAACAATTTAGTAAATTAACCATTGTACGGCAGATTAAGTTTCTATGGACATTCTAAAAAAAGTTACATACTATACCTGCTTAAACTTAGAAACCTCCATTAAACAAAAACCATTTTCTATCATTAATCTTGAAACGGCCTCTTTTTTTTAGCTTCTATATTCGACACAGCTCTTGCTGTCAATCTTAAAAAATTTTCATCGTTGGGGAAAGCATCCGTGCATTTTGTGACGATATACATTGTATCGTTATCTATATCTTCGATTATGCTGGATAATTTTGCATAAACGTGATTTCTGTTTGGTGACTTTTTTGATAATAATCGCTTAATCTCTTTTATAACTAATCGTGTTCTAAATGTATCCAAATAATTATCAAATAATATCTCACCTTTGTTTTTTATATCATTAATAATTGAATCTTTCTCTTTTTCCAGTTTTTCACATTGTGATTTAAAATCTGACAATTCCTGTTTTGCTTCTTTCAAATTCTGTTTTGCTTCTTTCAAGTTTTGATTTGCTTCTTTCAAGTTTCGATGATTGGAAACAATGTTCAAAGCGATAAAAAAAGTAAAAACACCAAAGGAAACTGTTACAAGATGGTTCATTTTTGTAATATAATCAAAATGATTCAAACTACGTATTTCTTCTTTTACCACATAACCTATTGCTGTTTTCAGACTATCGAAATTGTCTAATACTTCCGGTTGTTTATCATTTGCTTTTACAAATTTATGATCATTGGAAGTGTCAGTTTCCACAGTGCTTATTATTGTTTTCTGATTGCCTAAGTTGCCTATGGCAGAATATATAAAAAAAGAAGTTGGGAAAAAAAGTATTCCATATATAGACATAAGCATGATTTTTTTCATACAGAAAATGATCCTATAGCAATTTCTAACTCTTCAATATTACATGGTTTACTTACATATTTTACAAACTCATCCCCATGAAAATGTTTATCAAATTGCATTTTATTTAATGCTGAAACAATTATTATGGGGATTTTTTGATTATACTTTCTTATTTCGTAGTACAAAAATATACCAACCTCAGGCATATCTTTTAATTGAAATTTTTCTCCCACAGTAAGCATTAAATCAAGGAGTATTAGGTCATATTTCAGAAAATCCTTATTTGTTATAACATTATACGCGTCATCAGATTCATCAATCACATCAACTATGCAGCCATCTGTTTCCAAAATGTCTTTTACTGACTCAGTAAATTCCCAACTATCATCAATAAGCAAAATTTTCATTCTATTTAACCCCTTCCATTAGATAACATATCAAAAACCGCCTATTTTTTAATGTTTTAATATGTAGATTTTTCAAAATGTAATTCAAACCTTATAGGATTATCTAAATAATGAGTCAATAGTATTTTACCACCATTAATACGCATAATGTCTTGAGCAAGATAAAGTCCTATTCCAGAACCTTCAATTTTTTTTAACTCAACTTCTTTTGTTCTATAATATTTTTCAAAAATTTTATCTTTATCTTCCTTTCTAATTGGTACAATGCTATCAGACTCTATTATGACTTTGCAAAAATCTCTTTCTTCTTTCCCGTATACAGAAATTGTTGTACCATCCTTAGAATACTTTATTGCATTATCAACAATAATATGAAGAGCCATTTGAGATGAATAAATGTCACAATTTACGGGTGGCAAGTGCAAAATACTGTTTTTGTTAATATATATATATTTTTTCTCTCTTATTGCGTATACCTTTGAAAAAGATATAATTGGAATTACAACGTTTTCAAAAACAAGTGCTCTTTTTATTTCTCTAACCAATTCTTTAGCATCAAATGATTTAGATTGTGAAACAAACGATAATCGAGTAGCTACGGATTTTAAATCCTCAAGTAGTTCTCTAATTTTCTTAGGCAATTCGCCATCTTTCAATCCATATTCATTGCGAATGTTATTTCTCAATCTTGTTGTGACCAATGTAATAAAACTTAAAGGAGTGTTTATTTCATGCCGAGAAGTTCTGATAAAGTCTTCCTCTTTAATAAATTTCTGTTCTGTATTATATTGGTATGCTATGTTTTCCGCTAAATTTTTTAAAATAGTAATATCACGGTTATCAAAATTAATAATTTGTTGATTTGCATTTAATTTATTCAGAACTCTAAGTACACCAACAGGTTCAATGTGGGGAGCTAATATTGGTATTCCTATCCAATTTCGTGATTCACTCCCAGGCCGTGGCACTTCATCAAATTTATGAGTATTGTCAGGATTTTTGTTTATTTCATAGTCGTAAAAAATTCCGTTTTTAAGGTCGTTTTTTTCGAAAATTCTATAATAAGTAATCGAACCATCACCTTTTGTATAAATGGTAGAATCAATAAGACTGTAATCTCCAAAATGCTGTAGCGCTTTTAATTTTAAACCGTTATTGTTATCTTTTATAAAAATTGAGGCTGCTTCCCAGCCAAGTTCGTTTGTTATAGTAGATACACAACTTGTTAAGTAATCATCAAATTCTTTTATACGAAATTTCGTCCTTAGATTTGCTACTATTTGATTTGATTTGAGAATTTTAGAAAAATGATCTTTTGAATATTTTAAGTTCAGTATTTCTATTATCAATTCAACAGTTTCATCTTTGAGGGAATAATCGTCACGCTTAGAAAAGAAGCCAACATTTAAAAAATCGGAATTATCCCCGTTACTTGTAGATGTAAGTTCTATTTTTACTCTGTTAAATGATTTTATATGTTTCAGTGTACTATCAATCTTTGACTTGTCAAAGTCGTCACATATATGTGTTTTCCCCTCATGCAATTTAATATCTTTTGCTTTTAGAAAAGTTTTTTTAGGCTGGAAAGAAGAATATAAATGAGTAAAATACTTAGTGGTGCTATTATACAACCACAACGAATAGTCATCACAAAAGATGTACTCTTTAATTACATCCAAAGTTTGGTTTATACTACATCCATCAGTAAATACTTTTTTAAGCAATTCTCTTTTGCGTTGAAGACAAAACTTATTGCAAACGTTTTCTGCTATCAGACGAATTATTTCTTGATTCGTTTCAATATTATATTCTGTTAAATAGAAAATGTTATTATCTAATAATGTTAGTTGATATTCTTTTTCCACTGCGCATCCCAAATCAGAGAATGAATTTATTTTCTCTCCATTCATGACATTGTTATCAGAAAACTCTAATTTAGGAATATTCATTTTACAAAAACGAATAATTTCAGATTTTGGATGTGATAATTCAACCCAATATTTTTTAGAAATGTTATAAAATATTCTTATGTTATTCATATCGAAACGTGATGAGTTTGATTATTTCTAATACGTTAAAAAAAACAAAAGGATTCTAAAATGTATTTGTCTTTATTTTCATTATTTGTTCATTTAATCCCTATTTAATATAAAATAAAAACACATCCTCAGTGCTATATTTTCTAAGAAATGCAAGACTTTTTGTTTTGTGGATTTTGTACATTCAGAGTAGTCATCCAAAAGTGGTTTTTCCTCATGCTGAAAAAATGAGACGGTAAAATGATGACAGAATTGTTTGAAACAACGATGGGGAGTTAAGTGAAAATCCAACTATTAAGGATTTCTTAATAGTTTAAAAAGAGGGTGAACTGGAGTAGAAAGATTGCAAAAATTCCACAATCTTGACGTAATAATTTCGTATCAAAAGGCATAAAGTAATATCCTCTGTTCTATCCTGTTCCTATAAATCAAATTCAGTGTTGAATAAAACAGGGTATGCGGTGTGCTATATATTGCTGTCGGTTTTGTTATCTGTTTTTCTATCGTTTAAAGCACCGTTGAATACTACCAGAAATTTACACCTTCTTCCCATCCTAAACGCGCCGTAATAACAGATTTTAAATACTGCACACGCACAAAACAATCATTTTTACTTATTTATACTTCTCAAAATGATTGTATTTTGGTGATTTTATACCGCAAAATGAAATTCAATGAAAAATAATGAAAATAAACCTTGCCTTTTCTTGACAAACGATCTATATTATATAGTATAAACCTCATAAAAAAGGCCGAAAAATGGATAATCTAACATTAATACCTGTGACGAACGCAGGAACAGTACAGACTACTTTCAACATAAAGGTTTTTTTAGAAGATTGGCTCTCTTATGTTGATGTTAAGGGGCAGAGTGCCAAGACCTATACCACTGCAACACGTCAATTCACTTCTTGGCTTACAGGCAAGGGAATAAGAAATCCTCAACGTGAAGATATTCTTGCATACAGGCGTGATCTTGAAAACAGAGGTGTAAAGGCTTCTACAATTCAGCTTTATATTGTTGCTATTAGACAGTTTTTCAAATGGGCGTCAAGTCGTGGGCTTTGTAATGATGTAGCTGATAATATCAAGGGCGCAAAGATAGGCAAGGATTTTAAAAAGGACTTTTTACAGGTTGCCGATATACAAAAAGTTTTGAACGCAATAAACCGTGATACACTGACTGGCAAGCGTGATTATGCTTTGATTGCATTAGCTGTAACAGCGGGATTACGAACAGTTGAACTTGCAAGAGCTAATATTGGTGATATAAATCAACGTGCGGGGGATGATGTTCTTTTTGTTCAGGGTAAGGGTAAAGATGATAAAGCCGAATATGTCAAATTAGCCGAACCCGTAAAAATTGCTATTTGGGATTATTTACAGGCGCGTGGAGAATTGACAGCGGATAATCCTCTTTTCTCTGCAACAAGGCAAAACGCAGGAGATAATGGAAATCGTCTTTATACAGAGTCTATTTCACGTATTATAAAAACTCACTTTCGTAATGTTGGAATGAATAGTGATCGTTTAACGGCTCATTCTCTAAGGCATACGGCAGCTACTTTGAATCTCTTAAACGGTGGAACACTTGAAGAAACAAGGCAGATGATGAGACATACTTCAATCAATACGACTATGATATACAACCACGCAATTGAACGCGCCAAAAATAACAGCGAAAAACGAACGGCATTTGCAATTTTTGGAGGTAATCTATGACAGACAACGGAAATCCACAAATACGGCTTTATACTTTAGACGATATGGCTCTTCTCTTAAAGAAAACAAAGCGTACAATTATTAATTATGTTGATGCCGGACTGATAAAGACAATCCGAAGCGGCAGAACTCCACTTGTGACAGAAGAAGAATATTTAAGAATCGGGCGCGAGGGAATTGATACAAGGGGAATGGGCAAAACTATAAAGAAGTCAAGCCGGAAATCAAAGTAATGTGCGTTTGTCGCTGAAATACATTTTTTAGAGCTTATGTTAATAAATACGCATTATCTAACATAAAATACGAATGAAGTCTATGGGGTTGTTCCGCATTGGAATCGGGAGTGTAAATCAAAATTTTTGCATTCTCGTTTTTCACAATCACGTCTCTCATTTGTGACTTTTTGGGCATTAAGCATTCCTTAATTTTATCCAGTCAAAAAAGTTGGTTTAGGCTTTGGACACATTTTATATTAATTAAAACACACTTTTAGGGTACCTGAAAGTATGTTTTGTTGTCCAAAAGTAAGCGATTGCGGGGGATTTGTTGAAAAGACTTATAACCGAAAAATTATTACAGTGGAAAAACAGCAATGGCAGAAAGCCTTTGCTTGTTTATGGAGCAAGGCAGATTGGCAAGACATATAGCATTTTGGAGTTCGGCAGAACCAATTATGCTTCAATAGCATATTTTTACTTTGATAATAACCCGGACTTGTGCGAACTGTTTCATAGCGGATTTAGCTCAATAAATTCACTCATGATGAGGTTAGAGGCGCACATTAACCAAACAATTTCACCGGAGAGTACGCTCATTGTTTTTGATGAAGTGCAAATTTGTCCATCAGCTCTTAGCTCACTGAAACAATTTGAGGAAACGGCTCCGCAATACCATATAATAGCAGCGGGAAGTTTGCTTGGCGTGGCATTGAATAGAAAAGGCTTTTCATTCCCTGTTGGTAAAGTTGATGAATTGAATATGTATCCACTAACATTTGAGGAGTTTCTCATAGAATTTAATCCCAAGCTCCTGCAATTGATTAAAGAATGTTTTAACAATGATACTCCATTGCCAAGAGGTCTGCATACAGAGGCATTAGAACTGTTTTTACAATATTTAGTTATTGGCGGTATGCCGGAGGCTATTGTTGAATACAGAAACACTAATAACTACACAATGGTTAAGGCAAAACAGCTTTCAATCTGCAATAACTATGTTTTAGATATGAACAAGTACACCGAAACAAAAACGCAGGCTGTAAGGAACGAGGCTGTTTACAATACGCTGCCGTCACAGCTTGCCAGAGAGAACAAAAAGTTTCAATATGCTTTAATTAAAAGCAGAGCAAGAGCAACCGATTATGAGCTATCGCTGCATTGGCTTGAGAAAGCATCAATCATAATTAAATGCAATAAAGTAAATGAAGGCAAAGAACCGCTTGCGAGTTACGAAGATTTTTTATCGTTCAAAGTGTATATGAGCGATGTTGGATTATATTGTGCGAAAAGCAATAACTCACATCTGTCGGTTTTAGGCAGAACGATGGGCGATATTGCCAAAGGTGCGCTTACTGAAAACTATATTGCACAAGAATTACATGCAAATGGGTTCACATTTTATTATTGGGAAAGTAACAATAAGGCCGAACTTGATTTTGTTATACAGATGGAAAACAAGATAATCCCGATTGAAGCGAAATCGTGGGAAAACGTAAGGTCACAAAGTCTTGAAGTGTTCCGAAAAAGATATAATATTGAAAAAGCAATAAGAGTATCAGCAAAAAATTTTGGATTTGAGAACGGCATTAAAAGCGTCCCCCTTTATGCGGTTTGGTGTATTAAATAGTTTGCTTGTGTTTAAGTATCGCATGGCGTTTTAAGGAATTTACAGAAAGCGTGAATTAAGCAAGAGGTATTAATAAATGAGTGAACAGCTTGAAAATAAATTTGATAAAAAACAATACAAAGAGCAGGTAAAAAAATACAAAGATCGAAACAAGAATGCTCGTAAGGCTTGTATTTCGGCAAATCGTTTTGAGAAAAAAGCTCCAAAACGGAGATAAAATGAGGCTCACGGGTTAAAATTATGTATTTTATAAGCAGGATAATAGTGAGGTAAAAGGGCACTTTTTACGGTAAAAAACTTTAATTTTGGTGACATTTTAGTGACAGCGCGTTGCAAATCCACTGTAAAATCAATGAGTTATCGCCATAAAAAGAAACTCCCCTCACCTCCAGTTTTTTTCTTCTACAGGTGGGATAGATGCGCTTTCCCTGCACTATTTGTATTTTTACATCTATCTTGCTCATTACCGCCAGTTTCTGTGTGGCTGAATCCAAGCAAAATTCAAACATCAGCGACACTCCCGAAATAGTATCCGCTGTTTCCAAAGACATATTCCAAAGCGGTACTGCCGCATGGTACG
>Ga0123353_10005655_pt1 | contig 16470 bp, 6 predicted proteins | sample TergutLab28metaG_3_FD_92763 | JGI IMG/M metagenome (GOLD analysis project Ga0123353, IMG submission 92763) | Labiotermes labralis P3 segment gut microbial communities from Petit-Saut dam, French Guiana - Lab288 P3 | ecosystem: Host-associated > Arthropoda: Insects > Digestive system > Gut ... | reverse complement strand
TTGTTGCGATTTGATGTTCTTTGAGAATTTGTTACACTGATGTTTCTCACGTATACGGGCATAGATGGTTGCGATTTGATGTTCTTTGAGAATTTGTTACACTCAGTTTGCTGAACTCCTCAGCCCTGAAAGGGTTGCGATTTGATGTTCTTTGAGAATTTGTTACACTACCGCTCCCCTCAGGCCCCTCGATCGGCATGTTGCGATTTGATGTTCTTTGAGAATTTGTTACACTAACACCATAGAAAGAGGAAACCATAAACCAGTTGCGATTTGATGTTCTTTGAGAATTTGTTACACTAAGTTTACCGGGCTCCAAAAAAGGGCAATAGTTGCGATTTGATGTTCTTTGAGAATTTGTTACACTATTGTTGGTGAAACTTCTTTAGTGGCAACAGGTTATCATTGAAAAAAGTGTGGCAAAAAAACGCCGTTCTCTCTCTTTTGGGGTGGGAACGGCGTTTTTGTGTCAGAAAAATTCGAGTTGGTTGTATCCCTGTGGTGGGGGTTTTCGCTTGCGACCGACGAAATTGATGCTTTCGCCAAATTGCTTGTCGGTCACTTTGATAATCGAGACAAGTCCCTCGGCAGGTATGATTGCTTTGACGCGGTTTATATGCACGGTGCCGGATTCATTGCTGGCGCAATGGCGGATATAGACGGAGAATTGCATCATCGTGAACCCGTCTTTCAGCAGGTCTTTGCGAAACCGCGCCGCTGTTTTGCGCTGGACTTTTGTTTCGACAGGCAAATCAAAGAAGCAGTAAAGCCACATGAGGGTGTATTGACTGAGGGCGATGTTACTGGGCATCAGGGAACTCGGGGTAATGGATCTCTTTTTCCTCTTTCGTAAAGCAACGCACCAGCGATGCGGTCGTATAGGAAAGCGTATTCATCAGGGGGCGGCGCATTGTCTCTATCATCACGTCTGTCGTGAGCGTTCCCAAGAGCGCAGCCTTCATGGGTTGGGTCAAGGTTTGCGAAGAGACAAAAAGCTCAAGCTGGCTCAACACAATGTCGTCCACAAATGGACGGTAAGGTTCCATAATGTCGTCCGCAAGCACAAAGCTGTTGTATTGGTTATGATGGTGAATCCCCACGATGCAGACAAGCCCTGACCCGACCAGCGCGCGGGCGGTTGCCGCGCGTAAAATGGCATATCCGTAGTTGAGCGCCGCATTGGGCATCACGCCATCGGGGTCGCGTCGGAACGTCGGCCCCAAGTCATGCGACGAAAAATAGATGCGGGCAGCTTGTGCTTCACAGTTCCCCGGATCGCCGTTCTTGACTTGATCTGCAAGGTTCATCAGTCGCAAAGAGGCGTTCTTGTTTGATTTCGCCAGCAGTGTCGCCTGATTACGGATTTTCGCTTGGATGGTCTGACGCCACAGACGGTTCTTTAGAGCCTCTGTCGCTTCCAGTTGAGCTTGCACGTGCTTTTGAGCGGTACTATGCATCATCAGAGGTTGAAGGACAGCACTCGGCATACAAGATGCGTCGCAGAAGACGACCGCCGTATTGTTGGCAGCCAACGCCTGAAGCGCATAAGCCGTCAGCGTGACTTGCGACGTCTCGATGACGACAAAACCCAAGTCCTCAATCGGAAACGTGCGGGCTTGCTTCTCGCCGTCAACTTCTGTCTCATAAACCAACTGCTGGCTGGCGCAACGAAGAAACCCGCGATTGGAAAAACAAAGCGTGCGTTTCAGCATAGGTTATCCTTGAAAAGAATGCTCCCATCCAAATCCATTTTGAAATGGATGCCTTCGAAGAGAAAGGATGACCAGGCTTTTTTAAGATTCAGGCAAAGTATCTCATGGGGGTGTTTGAAATCTATGGATGATGCTCCAGAAGAACTTTTCCCGATAGACGACAACGCTAGTTCCAAATCTTTCTTAGCACGAGCTTCTCGGTGAAACCACAGTGTGATATTATTTCCAGAAAACTTCCGTACTTTATACAAAAGGACTGGCGATTTGATATGAGGAAGCACCTCGTTACATTCCGTCTGAGGGCGTGCCAACGTCATTGCCCCTGGAAGGATACGTCCCACCAGAGTCGTTCCTGATGGCGGTTGCGGTACGACTTCGCGTACATGGTCGAGCAGTTTTTCAATGATGAAATGTTGTTTGCCGTCAGCGTGCTGATATACTGCAATCCCGAGATTTGATCCTGCCGCTGTGCAGGCATACACGGGCTTCTTATAATCATGTTTCGACGGTGTGGTCATGTGTTGGCGGATTTCATTAAGCGATGTATGCGGAGTAACCTCGACACGCACTTTTCGAATGGGAACTCCGGATGCCATTTTAAATACGTCTTGTGCGATGGCTTTTTTGAAATCGCCACCCATCTGCGCCAAGGTGTCCTGTACACATTTACGAATGGTCGCATCGACGATAGCTGCAACATCTTTTTCAGTGCATGACACAAGCGCCTTACGAATCACACATACAGGTTTCGTTTGCCCTGGCTTGCAAATCTTCCCATAAAAAGTATCTTCATGAAGCTGTCCGCGCACAGTGTCGCCTCCCGTCTCGGCGCGAGTAATGATGCCGTTCAGGGTTTTCTTCGGGGAAGAGAGGCGGATGGATTTTCGCTTGGTCTGTTTGAGTTCGTTGTGGCGAGTGACGTGCTTGACGAGGATGGTAGCCGTGGCATCGTAAACGGCTTGAGCAAATCCGTCGAATGGTGGCGCAACGGAAAATTGCGGATTTTTCCTTTCGTCATCCGCCTTGAGTTCAGCACAAATTTTCTGAAAACGGTCGCGGGATAGTGCAGCGATGACCAGCGCGTCTGTGGCATGATGAGTATGGTCAGAACGGTCTTTAGTCTCATCCGCAGCTTGCACCTTCCACATCTTACGGGCAAATGCGACAGCCTGACCGTTGACAGGATAAACATCGGAATAGACGGTCTTCAAGAGTGCGACCGCGTGGCGAGTCATGATGCCGGTATCTACCAACTGACGACTGATGAAACTTGGAGTGACATCATCAGGTTTCTTGGTGAAGCGATAGTATTTATCTTCCCAGTATTTTAGTTCCAACTTGGTGACAAGCATCTTTTTTTGGGCATCGGCACGAGCATCGGGGTTATCTTTAGAAACACCTTTCGCAGTTTTTTTCTGTTTTTCTTTAAGCTTTTTGAGTTCGTCTATTTTTTCTTTCCACGGACGAAGACGCGCCAGAATCTCATCGTGGTCGGGAAGTTCAGAGGGCATTTGCCCCTTTTTGATGTTACGGTTGAAGTCGCTATCGCAAAGGGTTTTGTTCGCCTGCGAGTCGTCACCTGAGCGTGAACGCGGAATGGTATGCTCAATGTCGAAACCAGAAAAGAAAGTTATGTCTTTGATTTCTTTTCCTGTATAGGGGCAGAGAGGAATTTGTTTTCCCGTGTATGGGCATTTAAAATGCTGTTCCGTCCAGAGAATGTATTTCAGCTTATCCATTTCAGTTGGTTGCGGAATGTATTGTTCGAGCGCATCTGTTGCCTCTTTACGTTTGGCTTCGTTCTGCTTCTGCCATTCCAGAATAGCCCTGCGATCATTGCGACTGTTGACATCACGAGCAAGTTCGATATGGATACGGGTATCCTTGTCAATGATTCCCTTGCGGCGCAATTCGTTGACCAGTCTACGGAGCATGGTCATCGAACGTTGGACAAGCGGGTTGCGAATCATGCCGAGCTTGACACTTGGAAGAATGCCGTTTTTCACTAATGTCCGTTCTTCGTCACCAAGGGCAGCATAAGATGAATCAGCCTTTGGGTCGCGGAAATAGAGCATTTCAAAAGGCTCCTTTACTCCCAAGGCAAGATTACTCTTCACTTTCTTATCAAACCATTCGCGGCGACGCTCTTCCAATGTTTCAATCCGTTCGGGTTTTGTTCCTTCTCGTTCCGCATTTTTCTTGTCCTTGCGGTAATCCTCATTGATTCTATCGAGTTCCTCGATAAAAGCATCTTCGTTTTCAGTGAAGTCTCGCAGCACATCAGGACATTTTGCGAGAAAGATGGCTTGGGAGAGTTCAATGCCTTTTCGCAGGAATGGCAGGATTTTTCGGATGGCGTGGAGCGAGTAGGAAGCGCGCCCTTCAGGGATACGGATTTTGATGAACTTTTCCGCAGCTTCTTCTGAGAGACCGAGACCTTTTGACGGTTTCCGAAGGATGCCGTGTTTGTCTTTGCGCTGAATTTCATGAAGTTGCGCCCACGCTTTGAGCTTTTCGTCACCATCGACAAAACGATCAAAAAAGGTCAATGCGTCAAAGGCGATCTGCCAATGGGCGACATCTGGCAAAACATCCATAAGCGCCACGGTGATCTTGGAAGGCGAGAGGCTGACACTGTCCTCGAAATTGAACGTCGCAGTCTTCAGTTCATTGTGGAACTTCTTTTCAAGTGCCTTACGGATGGTCTTAAACTCGAAAGGCGTTTTGCGAACAAAGCACTCCGCTACCACAGCACGTTGCTCGGCAGTGAGCGGAATCTTTTTCTCGCAGTCAACCAATCGGATATTGTTGACGAACGAGAGGGCACGGAATTCCTCGAAATCAGGATGACCAATCTGTATGCGTTTTCGCTTGGGTTCGAGCGGGCATTTCCCAACGAGATGCGACTGTTCGCGCAATGGTCGTTGCCAGAACAGAACGTGGGCGATTTTATCGGCAAACGCTTGATCCAAATTCTGAACCTCGGCGATCTTTGCCCATTCCTTCTCATAATGCTCACCACGTCCAGTGCGTTGCTTACGGACTTTGCGTCCTGCCTTGATTTCGTTAAAGAAATACTGACCGAGAGTTAGACCAGTAGTGGTCAATTTTTCCTTGAGGTCATCAATTTCCTTTTTGAGACCCTTAAGGTCTTTGGCTTTCGCACTATTATTCTCTTCGCCTTCCATGGGTTGGTCTTTGCGTCCGCTCTTGAACCCGCGCCGTTGGGCGAGATGATAAATAGCGCGTCCGAGCGTGAGAGGGTCTGTTTTTTCAGTCGCAGCACGCGCACGGTCACAATAAGGATTACGGGTATCCGTGCTTTTGAGCCACTCGATGAAAGCCGCATTTTCTTTTGGGAATAAACCTGTCTGTGACCATGCCTTCAGCTCCTCTTGCGTAAGCGGACACATTTTTCGCTCGATGAGAATCTTGAGAACCAGACGGCGGCGTAAGTGACGCCTAAACCGCAAACGGCGGGCCATACGTTTCGCGCGGCGAACAGTAGCAGGTGTCTCCAGCGAGTCGCTCTGCTCACGGTTGACTCCCTCCTCGAAAACAACCACGCCTTTATGTGGGATCGGGTTCTCCGCGACATCCGTATCAACCACAGCCCAACCCAGCGAGTTCGTCCCCAAGTCCAATCCCAGTGTTTTCATTGTGTTACTCCTATTGACAATCAACCCCGTTTCTGTTAAAGTATGCATTACATCTTATCACAACAAGGCTATATGCCGAAGGTAAAATGCCTGACCTCTGGTTCGCCAGAGGTCTTTTTGCTGCAATACATACTTGCTCATAACGTCCTTTTAAAAAGAATGGATTGATCATACACCTATTGCTTTCATTGTGCAAGCGCAGTATGCCGAAAATTTAATCCTTATCTGGGCAAGAGCCTAAAAAACATACCCATATTAACAAACAAGTCCCAGCAAGGATTTTTTCCGTAGGCAAGGCCCTTTTTGGGTAACCTTGGCACTCTTCAATAGAGTGCCCTTTTTCATGCTCAAAACACCCTTCTTCTGGAACCACACCGGGCACAATCGTTCGAACGATTTGACGAGAACCGTAGTTGCGGAGGATAGGGGAAGATGTTATGATCACGTTGTGTTTATAACAAAGGAGGAGTTATGCGAGTGATGAAACGGCGTTCTTTTCTGAAAACAACAGCCAAGGTTGCGGCGGCTTCGGCATTGCCGGTGATGGTGCGGGCGGAGGATGCCCCGGCCGCGACGGTCGTGGTGGTGCATGGCAAGGACATCCCGAAGATGCTGGAGGCGGGCATCGCGAAACTGGGAGGATGGAGGAAGTTTATCAAGTCCGGAGCGAAGGTAACGCTCAAGCCGAACGTGGCATGGAACTCGACCCCGGAGCAGGGCGGCAACACGCACCCCGACCTCGTCCGCGCCTGTGTGCTGGCAGCGGAGAAAGCGGGCGCGTCGAAGGTTACCCTCCCCGAGAACACCTGCCACGATGAAAACTCCACATTCAAGACGAGCGGCATGGAGCAGGCCCTGAAAGGGACGAAGGCACGCCTGTACCGCCCCGCGCCCGGCGACTACCAGAAGGCGGATGTCCCGAAGGGGAAAATATGCAAGTCCGCCGAAGTGCCGAAAGATGTGCTGTCGTGCGACTGCCTCATCAATATGCCCGTGGCCAAGCACCACAGTGGCGCCACGCTGACGCTCTCCATGAAGAACTGGATGGGGTCGGTCTCGAACGCAACGCGCCAGGCGTGGCACCGCGAGGGCCTGCACCAGTGCATCGCCGACTTCAGCACGTTCATCAAGCCCAAGCTGATCATCATTGACGCCACGCGCATCATGCTGAACAAAGGCCCGCAGGGCCCCGGCGACTTGGAACACCCCAACGAGCTCATCCTCAGCACCGACCCCGTGGCCGCGGACGCGTACGCCGCGACGCTCTTCAAGAAGCAACCGTTCGACATCATCCACATCAAGCTCGCGCATGAGGCGGGCGTGGGGTGCGGCGACCTGAGCAAGGTCAAGGTGGAGCGGCTGGAGGCCTAAAGGGAGGAGTGGGCGGTGATGACTAGCCACTAACCACCATGACCAAACGAACCATCATACGGATTGGCTCGCTTGCCCTCTTCGCGCTATTGGCGGCGGGTGTCCTGCCGAAGGTCGTGCGGGGGCTGCCCGCGTTCAGCCCGCTGCTCAATCTGGGCGGCGCGCTGGGCGCGCGCCAGCTTGCCGGGTGGTGGCTGCTCATGGGGGTTCCGCTGCTGGTGCTGCCGTTGTTCAAGGGGCGCCTCTTCTGCTGGTGGATATGCCCGATGGGTTTCGCGGCGGAGATGGCCAGCCGCGCCAGCCCGTCGAAAGCACGCCTTGCGAAAATCCCGTGGATTGGGAAAACCCTCGCCCTGCTGATTGTGGCCAGCGCGTGCGCGGGGTACCCGCTCCTGATCTGGCTCGACTCGCTCTGCATCTTCAACGGCTTTTTCGCGGCGTGGCGGCAGCCGATGACGTGGGCCTCCGCAACCCTGTCGGCCGGCTTCTTCTCAATCCTCGTTCTGAACCTCATCGTCCCGAACGTGTGGTGCCACCGACTGTGTCCGCTGGGCGGCCTGCAAGAATGGCTCATGCAGGTCGGGCGGCGGCGCGCGCGCCCAACCGAAACCGACGGTTCGCCCGCCGTCAACAGGCGCGTGTTCCTCGGGTTCGCGGCATCAGGCGTGGCAGGCCTGACCGCGCGTCAACTCCTGGGCAGGAAAAAATCAGCGGCCATCCGTCCGCCAGGCGCAGCCGCGACATCGTTCAACGCGCTGTGCGCACGGTGCGGCAACTGCATGAGGGCCTGTCCCTACGGGCTCATTGTCCCGGACCTGGGCGCGACCGGCATTGACGGCCTGCTGACGCCCGTCATTAAGTTCAGGAGCCAGAACCCCACGCAGGAGCGGTTTTGTTTCCAAGAGTGCGTCGCCTGCACGAGCGTCTGCCCGACAGGCGCGATCCAGGCGCTCTCGGTGGAGGTGAAGAAAGAGACCCCCATCGGCGTGGCGAAGATTGACAAGAAGAAATGTATCGCATGGGAGCAGAGCGAATATTGCGTGGTCTGCCAAGAATACTGCCCCTACCAGGCCGTCATCGAGGAAGAGCGCAACGGCGTGCAATGCCCCACCATTGACGAAGCCAAATGCCGCGGGTGCGGCGCGTGCGAAAGCCAATGCCCCGCACTGCCGATTGCGGTTATCGTCGAAAGCCAGTAACCGGCAGGCACAGGCGCCTAACGGCGGCTTTGCCCCCCCCTGAATTTTATTCCATTTTCCTGCTTGTAAGTTTCCGCCGAACACCTTATTCTATCTGCATGAAATCTTGGGGGATTTTCTTTACATCCGTTTTGTCGGGAGCGCTGGCGGTTTCAGGAGCCGCCGAAGAGTCCACTTGGATGACGCGCCTCGAAGCGTTGGACCGCACAATGCTGGCGTGCATGAACATGCAGCCGCAGGGGGAAAACGAAAAGGTATCCATCCGTCTGCACGACCCGGAGGATAACCGCTACCTTGAGCTGACGTTCGGCAATGGGGGCGGCACGCAATGCGCCCTCGTCCCAGAACAGGCGTTCCCGAAAGAGCTGCGACGGTGCTTGCGCACGATGCCATGCCCGGAGCGGACAGGCGACGCGCCGTACTGGCTGACCTTCAAGCGGAGCGAGAACTTCTGGGGCATCTATGTGGGCGACCAGCTCATCTTCCGCTCGCCCGAGTTGTGGCCGGGGGCCGTCGCCGTCTGTCACCTGCCAGAGGCCCTGCCGGAGGAGGGCGCGAAAGACGATTACACACAGCGCTTCGGCTCGTTCACGTTCACGGACGATTTCCTGGTGCCAGCCGGCTCTGCATTCCCGCCCTCATGGGAAATCATCGGCGGCACGTGGAAGCTGCATTCGGTAACCGGCTCGATCACAGGCGCAGCCTCGGGATACAACCAGCTCGCGCGCCAGCCGCTCCCCGAGAAAAGCCCGAACTTCTACTCGTTCGAAGGCGGCGGCTCGAACGCCGTCGTGCTGGCCGGCGAATACTTCTACTCGCACTACCTCTGCCGCGCCGCAGTCCAGCACAACACCGGGACGAACGGCATCGTGTTCCTCGCCGGCGAGCATGGCGGCTACCTCGCATTCACCGCGCGGACGGACCACGACACCGACCGCATCATCCTCGACCTGTGGCGGCAGCCCGCCGAGAACGGCGCCGCACCAGTCCCGCTGGCCGCCGTCAAGACCGACCTCCCGCTCGGGCAGTGGCTGCTGCTCGAAGCGCAACTGTTCGACGACCGCATCATCTGCCGCGCAGACAATATCGAGGTCATCCGCCTGCGCCTCGACCTGCCCCCGGGCGGCCGCTTCGGCTTCTTCAGCAATATGCCCGACAAGGAGAAGACGCGCTTCGACGACATCCTCGTTACCACCCACGGCGACAAACGGTTCGAATCCGTCGAGGACGTGCTCGACGCGACACGCAGGCAGACCGCCGGCACGCGCGCATTCCCGCACAAGGACGGCAGCATCTGGCTCTACTTCCCGCCATGCGCCGACGCGCAGACCAACGCATGGACGTTCGGCGCCGCCAACGCCATGCCCCTGCGGCAAGAGACAACCTTCGTCGCCACCTCCGACACCTTCACCTGCGGCCTCACGCTCGGCGACCCCGACGCCTCAGACAAGCCCTTCTTCCGCTTCTCCTGCGCACAGGCCGACGGCAAGCGCACCTACCTGCTCGAGGTCATCACCAACAACGCCCCACCCCTGCTGATTGACTCCTTCGAGACCGCCTTCACCAGCAACCGCGTAACCCTCGCGATTGACCCGCTGAAGCCCAACGACTTCCGCTGCCTCGCCGACGGCAAGACCGTCTGCTTCCGCCGCCCCGCAACGCAGCCCTCCGGCCGCCTCGGCGTGTTCGCCGAGAACACCTCCGACCTCTTCTTCACCGCACCGGCCGTAACCTCGCAGGACACCGTGATGCCCGACCGCTTCGAGAAAAACCCGCTCTACGTCAACGACCCCTTCATGAAAAACTGGGCCTCGCCCGAAGGCGCATGGATCACCCTCCCCGACGGCCTGACATGGTTCAAGGGCGACCTCCTCGGCCCCACGAAAATCCGCCTCCCGCTCACCGCCGGCTCCGAACTCCACCTCTTCATCCCCGAGGGCGAGACCAACGGCCTGTGCCGCATCCGGACGCAAGAACTCCAGGTCAGCGTCTACACCCCCGCATCCGGCGACGAACCCGCCTTCGTCGTCCCCATCGCCGACATCCCCTACGTCAGCCTCGACCGCAACACCCGCCCCCGCCTGCTCACCATCGGCATCAACGACCACATCCTCTGGCTCGGCAGCGACGAAGCCCTGCTCGCCCGCACCCACCTCCCCGAACTCCCCCGCGGCCGCAGGATGCGCATCGCCGGCCTCACCGCCGAAAACCTCAAGCCCACCCTCAGCCAGACCCTCGTCAAGCGCGAAAACGTCTTCGACACCCTCTTCACCGAATCCCTCTTCAACTGGACCCTCAACGGCGGCATCTGGGAAGTCATCAACCGCTTCTACTGCGAGCCCACCTGGTCCCACATGAACGGCGAGAACGACGACGGCATCGCCGCCCTCTGGTCCAAATACGTCTTCAGCGGCGACTTCAGCGTGGACTTCTACGCCGGGATGCGCATGGGCTGGTACGAACGCGCCGGCGACCTCAACCTCTCCATCATGAGCCACCAGAACGCCACCTGCGACGGCTACACCGCCATCGCCACCGGCTGGGACCCCGACTACTCCCAGCTCTACTCCCGCCTCCTGCGCAACGGCGACGTCATAGACTCCTCCACCAAATACATGGTCCCCCGCATCCGCGAAGGCAACGACCGCCGCGACTACGAGCCCGACATCGCCGTCGGCCGCCCCATGCACGGCGCCTGGTACGGCATCCAGTTCCGCCGCGTCGGCAACCGCCTCCAATACATCTACGGCAACGAGACCGTCTTCGAGGCCGACGACCCCAACCCCCTCCAAGGCGGCTCCCTCGGCATGTGGACCTACCGCAACTCCATGATGGTCGCGCGCATCCGCATCGCCGCCGAGCACATCCAGCCCCGCGCCTTCGCCTTCAAGCCCATCCCCCCCGGGCCGCCCCCCGCCCCCCGCGAGGCCCCCCTCCCCGACCCCGGCACCCGCATCAACGGCCGCCCCCTCCAGCCCCTCGCCGCCACCCACTGGGAAGCCGACGACCCCGTCAGCAACCCCCACATCCGCTTCACCGGCCAGAACACCGCCAAGCCCGAGATGCGCGTAACCTCCGTCCTCGGCGCAGGCTCCTTCCTCGCCCGCTGCACCCTCCCCCCCGCCCCGCCCGACAAGCTCCTCGGCTGGCAGTTCGAGATCGCCCGCCACCCCGACGCCCGCGTCAACTTCGAATTCAGCACCGTCAAGCCCGACGGCAAAGGCGGCCTCACCCAGCGCCAAGGCTGGACCTACATCCTCAACGGCTCCGACGAGACCCGCGGCCCACGCAAAATCATCGGCACCCACGGCCACATCCCCCCCTCCCCACCCGACGCCACCAACGGCAGCATCGTCTGGACCCCCGTCGAAGTCTGGATCCCCTCCGACATCTTCCACGACGGCAACCCCGTCCAGATCGAAGGCTTCGGCAACCTCCAGCCCAGCGACATCCAGCAAGGCCTCCTCGGCAACCCCCCCAACGCCTGGTACGCCATCCGCAACTTCCGCGAAGTCCACCGCGGCACCCCCGCCCTCACCGCCCCCCCCGACAAACGCGCCGAGCTCAACGCCTTCACCGAAACCATCGGCAGCCTCCGCCCCGGCGAGCTCCAGATGCTCGAAGTCCCCGCCAGCCTCGACCCCCGCCGCCCCGTCATCGAATGGGCCGTCCCCGAGCTCGCCACCTTCGGCCTGCGCGCCACCGCCGACCCCAAAGTCTTCAGCTCCATCCTCGTTACCCCCACCCACCCCTGGCCCTCCCCCGTCCTCCCCCCGCGCGACGTTACCGTCGACGCCGCCAAGGCCCCCTTCGTTACCGAAGGCAACAGCCTCCGCGTCCTCGTCCCCTACGACCAGCTCAAGCCCGACCGCATGACCCTCTCCCTCACCCTCGCCGACGGCCGCATCTTCCGCCAAGTCGTCCAGATGCGCCAGACCGGCAGCGCCAGCACCCAGCCCCCCGTCCTCATCTCCATCGAGATGCCCGACGGCGGCGGCCTCAACACCTTCGAAGAACGCCCCTACGACCCCGCCCCCCACCAGATCAGCGTCGCCGCCACCATAGACTACTCCGACCCCATCCGCGGCGGCACCCTCCGCTTCGCCAACGGCGGCGTCCAATGGCGCCGCCTCCTGGGCCAGCTCGTCCCCAAGTTCGACCCCATGGTCACCCCCGTCATCCAATTCCGCTACAAGGCCGACCCCATGGCCAGCGTCGGCCTCGACTTCGGCGGCCAGAACTTCCTCTCCTTCATCGAGAACTACCACGGCAAATTCGCCCGCCCCAACACCGCCCTCGCCCCCGCCGACAACCAGTGGCACGTCTTCACCGCCCTCCTCACCGACGGCCTCGGCGAGCTCCCCCTCACCCACCGCACCAGCATCCCCGCCTCCTACATCCGCATCCGCTCCCTCTCCCCCGGCGTGGACCTCACCGGCCGCCACAGCTCCATCCTGATAGACGACCTCGTCTGCGGCCCCGCCGTCGGCCCCAGCCGCCCCCTCGCATTCAAGGCCAACTACGCCGACCCCTCCGGCACCATCCACGCCAGCTACACCATCATCCCCGGCTGGCCCGCCTACGACAGCCGCCCCGAAGACGAACGCGCCCAGATCCTCGCCGCCAGCTGGACCCCCGCCCCCAACGCCGAAGTCGTCGTCCCCGACATCAAGGCCCTCGAGAGCGGCCCCCACCACCTCCTCATCCGCGCCAAGAACGCCAACGGCGACTGGTCCCACCCCGCCGACATCCCCTTCATCGCCATCCAGACCCCCCCCGCCATCTCCGCCGCCATCGTCCCCACCGACAAATACAACGGCTCCTGCCTCACCCTCAACATCACCTCCCCCACCACACTGCCCAACATCAACACCCTGCGCCTCTCCTGCCTCGGCACCCCACTCCCCCTCCACACCGACAACGGCAAGCTCGCCATCCTGATCAACGCCCACTACGAGATAGACTGGACCTGGCTCCTGCGCAAGCACCTCGCCAACGTCAAGCACGGCGACACCCTCCCCCTCACCATTGACGGCATCACCGACGCCGCCGGCAACGCCGCCCCCCCCTACCGCGTGGACATCCCCATCATCAAGGAAGGCGACACCCGCCCCCCCTCCATCGTCCCCCCGCCAGACCCCACCAACGCCCTCTGCTTCGCCCCCACCGTCACCCTCCTCAAAAACTTCTTCCCCACCCTCCGCAACGGCACCTCCGCCGTCGTCCAGACCGACGACGGCCCCGCCCTCACCATCACCACCGACGCCGACCCCTGCACCTTCCAGCACGCCTTCGCCACCGCCTGGAGCCCCAGCAAGCACCCCTGGCTCCACCTCTCCTACCGCACCCCCCCCGGCTCCACCGCCCCACCCTTCAGCATCACCTTCAACACCGGCCCCGTCCTCCCCCGCGCCGCCGCCGCCGCACGCGCCGGGGCCAGGGGCAACGCCCGGGACAACCAGACCCTCAACCTCACCGCACCCGCACCCTACATCGTCGGCGACCCCACCCCCACCCCCGGCGAATGGAAGAACCTCATGGTCAACGTCCGCGACTTCATACGCGACCAGGCCGGCGGCAACGCCGACATCTCCTCCATCACCATCAACATCGCCTCCAAGGCCCGCGGCAGCAAGATCCAGTTCCGCGCCTTCTCCATCCTCGCCCCCTGGGCCCCCGCCGACATCCTCCCCGTCCGCGCCTACGACATCAACGGCGTCAAGGGCCTGATCTGGGGCGCCGACGGCTTCAGCCCCCACACCGCGATCCGCCCCGCCAGCCTCGGCCTCGCCAACGACCAAGGCGGCGGCTTCGCCTTCCGCGTCTCCGACGGCGTCGGCAACCTCACCGAGACCTGGGTCATCCCCGTCCCCCCCACCACCGCCAAACCCACCCTCCCCCCCTTCGAGCCCGTGCCGTAAGGGGAGGCGCCGCGAGTTGCGCCTGGAGCCGGGCGCCGCGTTTTCAACGCCTCCTTTCTGACGCCCGATTTCCCCTGAAAAACTTCTGTTGACTTCCGCCGGGAAAACTGCTTTAATACCCCCTTTCAATTTTGACCGCAAGGTGTGTTTGGGGGTATAGCTCAGTTGGTAGAGCGCTTGAATGGCATTCAAGAGGTCAGGGGTTCGACTCCCCTTACCTCCACCAAATCCACGCTCCACGCTTATCCCGCGCGGGATGCCCGCGCTTCACGTCTCCTTCCATGCGGCCGGCGAGGCTTGGCGTGATACGGTGTGTGCGGCGATGAGGATGCTGGCGGTTGCGGCCAGGAAGAGCGCGGTGATGACGGAGGCCATCGTGGCCCAGGGCAGTTGGCTCCCCAAGGCGCGGGCCGCGGGCTGGATGGCGATGAGCGCGGGGAGTATCCCGACCAGCAGGCCCGTTGCGGTCAGCAGGCCGTATTCCGCGGCGATGAGCGTGAGGATTTGTTTCCGTGGTATGCCGAGGGCGTTCAGCACCGTGAACTCGTTGCGCCGCTCTTCGATGCCTCGGAGGATGACGAGCGCGATGCCGGCGATGCCCAGCACCATGCCGAGCCCGCCGAGAATCAGGAACATATCGAGGTAGGTGCTTTCCACCGCGCCGAGCAGACGCAAGCGTTCTTGCACGGTCTCGATGGTGATGCCCGGCTCGGGGTGCCTCAATCGCGCGGAGGGGGTCAGGGCGTTGTCGGCTGCTTCGCGCAGGAGGTAGGGGGCGTAGTCGCACAACCACATACGGTAGCCCTGCGCCTCGGGGAACGCCCCGATGAAATGCCGCTCGTCCACAATCAGCGAGCCTTGCAGAATCCCGCTCCGCACAGGCAGCACGCCGACAATCCGCAGCGTCTTTTCGCCATATTGAAACGTCGTGCCGTCCCTGACCCCGGCCTTGGCCTTGAGGCTGTATTCGAGCATGGACAAATCCGCCGCAAGCGCGGGGATCGTGCCGTCCGGCAGGTCTTGCAGGAGCGGCGACCACACCCCGCCGCTGTCCCTCGGCTCGAACGCCCGCTGCCGTGCCATCTCCTGCGCGTCAAGCCCGATGACCTGCGGTGCGACCGGGGCGTTCATGTTGAGGCACCCGGCGATGTCGCCGTCTCTCACGCGCACCGGCACGACGTGCGTCGCGCCGCTCACACGTCGCGCCATCTCGACCCCGCGCTCGCGCTCGAACGGCACGACCGACGTTACGATGGCGGCGAAGCCCCCGCTCCCCGAGGAGGTCTCTTCGCAACCGGCCACGGGGTCGTGTTTCATCGCCAGGCTGCCGATGACCAGGAACGTGCCGACGGCGAGCAATGCGACGACCGCCATCCCGCGCCGCGGCATCTGGGCCGTCGCGCGGCAAAGCCCTGCCCGCATGGCGCCGATTTTCTCAACGCCGTGCCGCCGCCACATTTCAGCCGCCGCGCTGATGAACAGCAGCAACGAAACCAGCAGCAGCGCGCCTGCGCCGAAGAACGCCGCGTTCGCCTGCTGGCCTCGCGCGGACATCACCAAGACCGCAATGGCAACGGCCGCAAACAAACTTCCGATGGCATTCGAGCGGCGGATACGGCGCGCGGATGTTTCCGGCGCGAGGCCTTGCATCGCTTCCGTCCCTGCGCCTGATGTCTGCCAGAGTTCCGTCGGGTGCTGGCGCGTCAGGCGGCGCACGCCGAGAAGCAGCACGGCCAGCGTCAGCAGGAACCCGCCGGCCATCGCGGCGAGGGCGACCTGAACCGAGAAATGGGAATCGAGTTGCGCCCCTGCGAAGGCCCCGCTCCAGAAACGCGCCAGCCCCCACATCAGGCCTTGTGCCAGCCACTGCCCCAGCGCGGCGCCGATGAGGGCCGCCATGACCAGCGTCCACACCCATTCCGCAACGACCATCCGCACGATACGGCCGCGCGGCCAGCCCGTGGCCGACAACAGCGCGACATCCTGCTTGCGCGTCTCCAGCACCAGCGACAGGGTCAGCGATGCCAGCAGGAGCGCGGACACAATCAGCACAAACGCCATCCCCACGAACAGCCCCAGGAAATCCGTTGACCCCTGTGCCGCCGCCCCCCCCTCCTTGGCCAGCGCAAACATCACCATGCCCGCATCCTCGGGGGTCAGGTGCGCTTGTAATTGCTCTCGCGCTCTTCTCTCGCTAGTGCCCACATCTGCGAGCATGGCGTCCCCGAACACCGTCCCGAAACAGTTCGTCCCGGCGGCGTAGGTGATGAACGCCTTGGGCGTCTCGCGCCACTCTTTCCAGTAGGCCTCGTTCGCAGGGTCGTTCAGCTTATCCTCATCCATCGGCATCCCCACGTCCCACGACGCGCAACTGTCCACACCCTCCATCCCGGGGAATTTCGGCATGTATTGTTTATGACACGAGGCAAAAGATGTCGTCATCACCTCACAGACAATAAAATCACGAGTGTCGGGTTCGAGCCGCCCGTTCCCTGCCAGCCGCCGCCAGCGCAACGTCAGCGTGTCGCCCACGCCGATACCCAGCGTCTCCGCCAGCCATGCGTTGATAACTATTTTATCGTCGGTCAGCCACTCTGGAAACCACGAC
>Ga0123353_10005654_pt1 | contig 16471 bp, 7 predicted proteins | sample TergutLab28metaG_3_FD_92763 | JGI IMG/M metagenome (GOLD analysis project Ga0123353, IMG submission 92763) | Labiotermes labralis P3 segment gut microbial communities from Petit-Saut dam, French Guiana - Lab288 P3 | ecosystem: Host-associated > Arthropoda: Insects > Digestive system > Gut ... | reverse complement strand
TTGGGTGTTGGCTTTTTCAAATATAATAAAAAAAAAAAATAGATATTGGGGGGGGGGGGGGGGTGACAATGTGAATAGAAGAGAAATATGTACAGGATTTTGGTACAAAAACCTGAAGAGACCAGCAGAAGAACTAGGCACAGATGGGAGAGTATTAAAATGGATTTTAAGAATACTATGGTATGTCATGAAGTGGAGTCATCTGGCTCAAAACAGAGACCAGTGGGGTGCTCTTCTGAACATGGTAAAAACCCTTCAGCTGCATAAGGTTTGGACAAATTATCTAACAGAAATTATTAGCTATTCAAAAACGACCGTGCTCCATAGCATTAGAGTATCTTGGAAGCACAGCATGATCCTTGCAGATGTTGGTAACCACTGAAATACCTTCCCAATCATCAGAAAAGAAAGCAGAATCTTAATGCTTACTCTCTTTGAAATCAGTAATGCAACCAGTAATGTACTTCAGAGGGCTTTGGGAAATCCACAACGTTTCATTATACAGATTCAAGAACTACTTGAAAAACCACTAACATTAACCTGGCAGATCTTTGCCACATTCCTTGTCCTAATGGGAGCGGACTGGATCCTGCATAGCACCCTTTAACGTGTGTAAGCTTTAATTTATTTCCCTATATTGAAAGAACAGCTAACAAAAATTTTAAACTAATGTTACCAATTAATAAATTACACCTGTAGGCAATGTCCAGGAGTATAAAATTCTAGAATTAGAAAGTACACTATCTGAGTAAAACCCCAAAATTTTAAATGAGCACTATGTTTGTAATTGGAATGCAACCAAAATATTCAAGCAGGTATATTTATAACTCATTAGAAATTTCATATTCGTAACTGTCATGGTCCATTAATAAAAGCCATGAAAACGATGGCTGAATATTAATTCAATGCCATTATTGTGTGAGTTTTATTCCACATGACAAAAAAGTGTGCACTGTATAAAAACCTTTACAATAAATCATTTTGGGACACAACATTAAGTGATGACAGTGAAGTCTGCATACCAAGGCACTGGATTTGTTGATGGAAGGGAAGTAACAGTACAGCATTCAGTTATCCTTCAATGACATGACAATAACATCAAAGTCTTATAAAAATCCTTTAATTGCATAAGTAAAGGTTCTTGGAGGCAGTGAAAGTGGCGGGAAAACACACACACACACACACACACACACACACATATGCATATGTAATCACACATACACACGTGCACGTGGATCCACATGTACAGACATGGACACAACACCACAACTCAAAGGAAATTAAACCAGAAACAACTGGCAGTACTTAAAAAACTGTTACTCCTGAGTTTCAAAAAATTTTACAAAACACAACACACCAAATGTCACCAGAGCCTCAGCACAGCTTATATCAGCCAGATGCCATCCAAATAGGTAATTTCAAACTGTTTTCAACCTCCGTATTCCATTCAAATTTGAACACTTTTCTCGCAAATGAAGCATGTCAACATAGCATATTCTGTTTGTCTGCCTACAGTCCCCAATCAGACCAATGCTCAGATGCCAACTTTCTACTGTATGTAATTCAAGCAATATACATTAAACACAAAGCATCAGCATTCCAACTATCTGCCTTATCCAGCAAGTGGAATAAGACGTTACAGAAATTAATTACATTCATTTCCAGGGCCCCATAACATGTGGCATATATACCAAAGAGACAAATTTCTGCCTTATGTAGCTAGAGTACAATTTCTCACAAACACAAGCAACTCTCAACAGCTACTGTGATAAAAACATGAAGTGATAAACATGACTGTGTAGGGGTTATATTCCTGCTTTGTACTGACGAGGCCCTTCCAAGAACCTCAACCCCGAAATTGTGATCTTCCGCAGTACCTACACGAAAATACTATGATGATCTCTCTAACAAGCCATCATCACTTCCTTCCATTCCCTCAAATTCATAACAATCCTATCATTTAATGTCACACAGTCTTTAAGTGCACCAAAAAATTGCAGTATTAATAAGTGATATTGCTTGCACAATTTAAATGCAACTTCCTGTATCAGATCAACACACACCACCCTAATTCACAGATCTCACTGTACACCAATAGTTCTGAAGCAAAATTTTGTAGTGGTTACATTCAAGTTTAATTCTGACAATGATTCAGACACACCATAAATTTTAACTAAACCGTACTTTGATTTTTAATTGTATGAACTACAAGAAAATTCAGCAGTCTAAAGAGTGTTGGCCTCACATGCCAATGTATAGAACCCTCGGTTTTGAATAACAATTTGATTTTACAATACCAAAATACAAATACATTGTTCCAATTACTGTACATGTAAAATAACATGTGAATATAGAAACTGCACTGCAGCACACAGAATGAGATTCCAAAACTTGAAGGAATTTTATAATGTTTCTGAACTGAAAACTAGATGGTTTCTATAGTTGCAGATCAAAATGCAAAACACAATTGCCTAAAACTCCCAAGACAGCCCCACACCAACAATTCCAAATTTTTTTACATAGCAGAGAATTATGTCCTGTACTGTTAATAAATTCAATGCATCACAATTTTTTGTGGTTGAACAACACTATTTATATCTCAGGTTTCATAGCACTGAAGGTAGGATATCAATGGACAATGAAATGGAAAGTGTTTGAAAAAAAATAAATATATTTTATGTTTTGGAATTAACTTCATTTACAGTTGCTCTCTCTCCCTCTTAGAACCCTATGCCTTCAAACCAAGAGAAGGGCAGTGTGTAGCATATGATCTCTCAGAGTCCCTGTATTGTTGATTTACATAAATGAGAGATGGTGGCATGCTACTATATTGGGTCCCTCAACTCCAGTTCAAAAGCCTGGTTCTTACCCTGCAGTTGTGTGAAGTCTGATGTTCCAGAACTAGCACAGAGTACTGGCAGGCTGAACCCACTGCATGACAGTAGTGAAATCGGCATTTTACTGCATTAACTGCAGTACACTGAACTACATGGCAAAATGGAATAACCACAAGTGATGCACAGTCTGCTGTTATGCAAAACAATATGAGAGAAAACTGATGCAAGCTGTCAGATAAAATAACATCCTATTACCTTAAAACTTTCCCACTGCACTACACATAAGTTGCTGGAGTCAACTCAGCCCTAACAGAAACGAGTACCAGGGGTATCTCCTAGGAGGCAAAGGCAGCCGGTGCATAGGACTGACAGCCTTGCCACTTGCATGTGCCGACTGTCTGGCAGTTCTGGCAGCCTCAACCTTCTGTGGCCCTAAAGGCCTGTAGAGGGATAGCTTACTTTTTATTACCAACCAATCAGACACAATGATTTCTTTTCCATTCCTTAACCTATTCCAAATTCATGATAATTTCCCTATCACATGTGAAGTTAGTCCCTGCCACAAGCAAGTTCATTTAAGTCATAACACTTGTGGCCTGCAACTGGGAAGTGCTCAGCTGGAATCTCAGTCATGATACAAATATTCCACTGAGTGTTTTGTGGCTTTCCTCAATCCTTCCAGGTAAACTCTATGATAGCATCATTTCCAATTCATTGCTTATTACCACTGAATAATTAAAATGCCATACAGTATGAGGCCCTCTCACAGAACCATAAATAATTCATATATAAATAAATAAAAAATATAAATTCCATGATCACTTTATCAGTCAAGAAGACTGAAGAATTATATAGAAATACCCAAACACAAATATATTCAATCAACAACAAACTGTAGCTGGAATGTGGAATACATGTCTACATCTGAAAATAAGCTGTGTCAAGGCACAGGTAACATTAGTTCTGGCAGGTTATGCTATCTCCACTAACACCATCACCACAACCACCACCACCAGCACCATGACCATACCAGAAGATATGTTTTACTCCTCAACAAATCACAAAACAAACATTAGCAAGCAATACCTACCAAATCTGTTGTCCCCATCGAATTGTAAACCTATGTAGTGATGAGTCACATCCAAAGGAAAAGAAAAAATACCGCCATGAGACTTGGAATATCAAACTGCCAATGGATCTCCACATTACATACCTACTGTACTGTGTGTGTGTGTGTGTGTGTGTGTTTTATGTGTGTGTGCGTGCGTGCATGCGTGTGTGTGCATGCGCGCACCCAACTTCAAGGAGTATGAGATACAAACTTCTACAGAAGTATTAACTGTTTCATTAGTCAGAACTGTTTGGAAACTATGAAAAGTACTAAGTAATCAGAAAACATTCAGGCTTATGATACTGATGCAACACCTTCAATTGTCTGAAAACACGGACAGGCAGTTAGTACCTGTACTTCTGAATTTAGCACCTATAGGTAGTATGATGGAGTAATTACAAACACAGTTTAGACTGAACATACTTAATTAAATCTATGGAATATGCCAAGCAGAAAGCAACAACATAATGGGTTCTTATTTACTTTCATGCCCGTAACTCCCCAACAGTATAACTTCCAGCACATTTCTATTTTTTATGGTAGAAATAAGGTCACATAGGAAGTCAGTAGCATACAATTCCCATACTGTGCCATATGTCAAATATTTTGGTGTCATTAAGACAGTCATTATGGTGAGTTGTGATTAATGGCATTACAAATTTTGCAAGCTCTTTACAACTACTGTCAGCAAACAGTACCCTAGGTGCATGAGGCACCATACCTGATGCCTTGTCTTCCAAGACACTGTGAACAATGTACAGTCCCATCTGTCAAATATACCACACATTCCATAAAAAACTCTATCTCTTCAATAATTCACACCTTCACACACTTTCCAATGAGCAAAAAAAGAAAAAAAAAAATCTCTTGCTTGTACTCAGTTCAAGAACTGTGGAAATGGGTATTCCAGATCTCACTACACCTACTTTCAAGATGAATTATTTGCAATACCTCATTGGTGTTACATTCATTTACTGCAATAACATATTTCTTGGTGCAATTTAAAATAACAGTACAGATATTACTAACTCATTCAGTTGGTGGCAACCAGTACAGGTGCACACACATGCATATGTGCACGCACGCACTTGTGTGTGTGTGTGTACATGACACACCTCAACAGGTTCTGAAAGATTTTTCTCATAACTGTAACAGAAGTAAACCATTTCTGAAAAAAATGTTAACTTACATTTCGGCCTCACATATGTCTATAAAGTAGGAGCTATATGGTACAAGTATGAACCAAATATAATCTGCCTAACAACTTTCAGTGTGGGTGCCCAACATCAAATATAAATTAAATATAACTATCAGTTTCAATGGGGAAGCATGTGACAATGACCAAGACACATAAAACATTCAAGGCATGGCTGTCTTCACCTATCTTTATTTCCAGTACCAGCTCAGTCAAATGACTGTGCACTATGAAACCCAAAGATTCAGTAGTGGCCAAAAGAACCCACCACTGGATGTCATCTTGTTGTCAAGCCGGTTCAATGTACACCCCATATCCCATCTCAAAAGGTCTTGATCTGGTGGGTATAAACATAACTTCTTAATATTTCCCTGCAGCTGAATGTAATAATGTAATGAAGTCACCACAGTAAGTCACATCAGTATGGAATTCATGCCGGAGACTGTCCCTGCCTCCATCACCAGGGACCAATAAGATGGATACCACTATATTCAGAGCACAGTGGTCTCTTGTACAGTGATCATGGCATGTCACACAAAACCAGGATATGCAAACTTCTTACAGGAAAAATAGGGTTACCTGAAAGCAGTTGCTTATGAACAACTCCCCACCAAACCCCGTAACCTGAAAGATACACACTTTTGTTCATCAAACCTCCACACAGTGGTTGGAGTTGCTGATTCTGCCAGCTACCACAGTTATTAACTGCCCGTGCTTATCCTTGGAGAATTGGCCAATTTTTTCCAATTTATTTTTTTTAAATACATACAGTCAAAAATGTGCTGGGCAAAACAGTAATAGGTGAATGGTTACAGTATTCCTACATATTGTTGGCTCACCTTCCTGTGGAGCAAATAATTAGATGAACAGTGAGTGAAATCAGGCAGTCAACCACCCTACTTGTGAACACAACCCATTTCAATGAGATGGGACCAAAAAAAAAACCCATTAAGTTCCATACAAGCAAGAGATCATACTGGCTAACATACTAAACTTTAATCAACACTGACTGTGGCCTTTGCAAGGACAAGTGATTGACAATGCCCACCGCTCTGCCCCTGGCAAGAACACCAGACTCTGGCAGCTGACCCTATGTACACATACAATGAAGCAGGTGCACTCAACTTGACAGTCCATGATGACAGAGACTGTCTCCAAAATGGAGATTCATTCAACAATAATGTGGCTCATCACTCAAGATAACTTCACTGCATAACAAGTTATTAATTGAGCGATTACATGTCAGAACTATGAAAAATATGGTGAATATAAACACAACACAAGAACTTTACAAAGCATTCACTCTGCTGGGGTGACACAGCCAGGAACAAAATGTGCCAAGATGACTTAATGATTAAAATAAAATGTAAGAAAAAGATATGACTTTGAGATACCATCATAAAATTTATAAGAAATGGAGCAACAATAATATACTTCATCAGGATAGCCTGTCTCTGGTTAGTATTTCCTTAGCCCATTCTACCCACCTCTCATCTGTTTCCCTGATATCTACCTCAATGTTACCCTCCCACCTCCTCACTCTTTCTAGGACTCTCTTCCATCTCAATTCTGTATATATTTCATGCTCCCCGCCTGAGATATATGTCCAGTTCCTGATGGCCTCTTAGATTTCATTATGTTAGTACTAGGTGAGCTGTATTAATCACAACTTCTTCTTGTTATGAACAGTGAAACCGACATCAGACACTTATCAAGAATTCAACAAAATTAACCTTTCGAGTGGGAAGAATGTCTTACACAGTTGAGCCTGAAAAAACTATTTTGTAACACAGTAGTGAAACTGACATTTAGTTTACCAGAATATTATACCATACAAATTCTACATTAGAAGATTTTCACCATCAAACTGCACTTTAAATCTTACCTTCTTTCATGATTCTGACACATTTTTTTAATTCAGGGCAATGTATCTTTGTACAAGCTCATCTAGTAAATGAAGAGCCCTTTTCTGCCACAACTATTCCATAAATATACCAGTTTTACCATACTATTATTTTGTTGTTGTCACCTCCGTCCAGGTCAGCTGCTCACTTACAGACTTAGTAATCACTCTCACATTTTAAGATAACAGAAATTACAGAATCTGTAAGCAGGACATATTTTATGTACCAGTCACCCTGTCTATAATATCCAGTTTTTTTTAAAATGACAGGAGCTTACATTTTACGAGGCTTATTCAGAAAGTAAGTACCGTTTCGCTGTAAAAAAAAAATCGAGTAAGGTTTCGTATAAAATTATATTGTTATCAGATTCTACATTCTTCAAACTATTTTTCCACATATTTGCTGCCATTATTGAGGCACTTATCATACTGGGGCACAAGTTTTGGTATACTCTCCTCACAGAATGCGGCTGCCTGCGATGTTAGCCAATTCTGCACTGCATCTTTCAAGTCATCGTTGTTGTCGTCAAATGCCGCCCAGAAAATTCTTTAGGTGTGGGAAGAGGTGATAATCACTTGGCACCAAATCAGGGCTGTACAGGGGAGGGGGGGGGGGTTCTGTTTGTTCCCACTTAAATGAGGTAATAAGGTCGTGAGTCTGAGCAGCAGAGTGTGGCTGAGCGTTATCGTGAAGCAAAAGAATGGTGGCACTCAGCATTCCGCGCCTTTTGTTTTGAATTGCACGCCTCAGCCTCTTCAGCGTTTCACAATAAACAGCAGAGTTTATTGTTGTGCCCTGGGGCAAAAATAAACCAAGACAACACCTTGGCTGTCCCAGAATACGGTGCACATGATCTTCCTTGTTGAGAAGTCTGCTTGAACTTTTCGTTTTCGGCAAGCCAGTATGCTTCCAGTGCAAGGACTGCTGTTTTGATTCAGGTGTGATGTGGGACACCCATGTCTCGTCTCCTGTCACAATATGGCTGAACCTGCCGTCTCCTTCCCTGTGATAGCGCACCAGAAATTTCAAAGCACATGCAACACGCTGGTTTTTGTTCTCCTCTGTGACCATCTTAGGCACCACCCATCGTGCACACACTTTCCGATAACCCAAATGACTATCGACAGTGTCACAGAGTAGAGTTCTTGAAATCTGAGGAAAGTGCACGGACAGATCAGATATTGTGAAACGTCTGTCGCCACGCACTCTTTCGTTGACCTTACGCACAAAATCATCATTCACCAAAGATGGACGCCCACTTCGCGCCTCGTCATGCACGTTCTCTCGTACTTCATTGAACATCCGAACCCATTTCCTAACTATGCCATTACTCATCCCATTGTCACCATACACTTGACAGATCTGGTGATGAATCTCACTTGGTAGCTCATTCCTAGCGCTCAAAAAACTAATTACAGACAGTATTTCACAGTCGGTGGCCCCTTCAATTGTCTTAAACATGTTTAACGCACAGGAACAAACATAAACATAACATGAATTTCACGAAATGGCGTCTGTGGCTTCCCAATTGACAGAGGAAGTCACTGCACATGCGCAAAGTGACAGTCTCTCGAGGATGCGCGAGAGATATGCGCAGATGGTACTTACTTTCCGAATAACCTACGTAATTGTATGAGAACTGGTATGGTACCACAGAATGTGGGAGGATATACTGCAGGAAGGATTATTCTCTGTTGGAGGACACTCTCTTATTCCTCCATCCGTCTACCTAGTGTTAAATGGAATTGCTCTATGCCCGATGATTGTACATGCTGTCTCTTAATTCTGGCGCTGACAAGACAAATGATTTGTTCCACAGCACGAACTGTACTGTACGGTCTGCCTAATTTCAAAATGCCAAGGGGCGACTACAGTACGAATTATATATTTGTCCAGTAACTTAATCTGATAGATGAATTGAACATGACAGTGCGAAGCACTTAGTTAAACCATACCTGCTGCTTCATGTATGTTTATTATGGAATTCTGTCTTTTATCTGTGTAATGTGTACTCCAACGACTGGAGACATGTATCTTGCTGCACCTACAAATCAGTTCTACACCGCTACGTCAATGGAAAGCCACAAGCCACGCTGAAGGGCTATGGTATTCACCGGAACACGAACAGGCTGTATGCTCCACCCATTTTCATACTTTGATCTGCGTGAGTCTGGTGAGTAGTTTATCAAAGTATTATGTCATGCGCAATGAATTCTGGTCGGAAAATTTGAAGGGACGAGACAACTTGCAAGATCTAGGCGCAGACTGTAGCTATCCATGGCATTTATTTAATGAGGCATATGAATGCCACACACATGCCGATTTAAAGCCAAGATACAGTGCATTACCTTCAATTGCAAGTGTTTAGAGTTTCAATGAGGAAATTAACGCAAGTGTTCTTGACTGACTGAGATCTGTCGCACGTACACTGTTGGTGTTTGTAAAGTATTTGTACGGCGTTCCATGTATCCTGTGGCTTGTCATTTCTACATACGCTGCATTGTTTAGTTTCTGCACACTACTTGTCAATTTAAGGCATGTCTGAGTTAATGCCAAGTAAATGGAATGAGAATATTTATTGGAATCTATTCTATACTTTTTATGCAGTGTAATTTAAAACGAGGAGGACATTTCTATCAATATGTTGCGGCCAAATCTAAGGATACTGGAAAGTGCATATCTGTGCCTACAGAAATTCTACAGGTGCATTAAACAAGCCAAACACAAGGACCTGCCGCAAGTCCAGGCAGCCTTCAGTTATAATGAGTCAATGAACGTTGCTTATCTGTGCCTTTCTCAGGCGGTTAGCCGCCAGCCTCTCACTGCGAAGGTCTGGGTTCGATCCGAGGCCAGTACATGTGAGATATGTAATGGAAGAAGTGGCACTGGGACAGGTTTCGTTCTGAGTACTTCGGTTGTCCCCTTTCAGGATCAGTGTCGATGTTCCATACTCATCCATTCACTTACTACCGACGCTACATAATCTACAATCGTTAAATAACACACTTAAAATTTGCTGCGCGGGAGGTACTGTACGTCCTCTCTCACTATTTAGTAATAAGTCTTGATTGTGACAACTTTTAACATTTAACGCAAAGTGCAGTGTTTGTCTTGCTTATTTAGATGCCAGTATAAAAACTACACCTACAAGTGCATTACTTCTCTTATTGATGGGTTACTTTCTACATTCGTGCTATTTTCCTTAAGAACTAGCAAATTTCAGTAGATCCTGTTTAAGATAAATTGACTGACCTGAAAAGAAAGAAGGTGCATGTGTGCTATATTCTGTGAATTAATGACAACTTTGAACATTTATATTCTGCACAAGATTTACCCGTCCATCTGAAGACGCCAGGTTATCCGTTATAGAGCAAGGTGGTTTAATAACAAGAAGTTCCCACCATTCTCCATCAGAGTAGTCCATGGCGAAACGCATTCCAGCTATAGGAGAGGACAGAGATTGCCAACAAATACGATACAGATCCGTTCGTTACATTTTGATCTAACGTCTGGTGGAGATGAGAGTTGTGTGAAGACAAAACGGAAGGCAGTAAAGCGGTTCGGCCGTTCCGGCACCCGCTTGTTACAATCAATAGCTGAGGTTTGTAGGTCGGGACTGCCAGCATGCAAACCGTATCGTGTGATATCGGTGGTAGAAAGCAGTGCACTGAACAACATGTCTTCAATTTAGAACATTAACGACTTTGGAGGCCATTACATAACATCAAATTCTAGATTATGCCAATGATATTAATATACTGATCGGCAGCGTACATATTATAAACAAACACATAAGCTTTCGTAGTTGCTAGGAAGGAGACTGGTCTGGAAGTAAATGCTGAAAAAACGAAGTGCATGGTCATGTCTCGAGATTAGAATTCAGGACAATATCATAATATAACGACCGATAATACATCCTTTAAACGGGTGGAAAAGTTAAAATATTTGGGAACAAATCCATCGAATTAAAATTCCATTCAGGAAGAAATGAAAAGCAGATTGAGGTCGGGGAATGCTTGCTTTCATTCGGTGCAGAATATTTTGTCTTCCAGTTTGCTGTCTAAAAATATAAAGATTAAGATACACAGAACTATTATTTTGACTGTTGTTTTGTACAGGCGTCAAACTTGGTCGCTCACATTGAGGGAGAAACGTAGGCAGAGGGTGTTTGAGAATAGGGTGCTGAGGAGAATATTTGTGTCTAAGAGGGACGATGTAACAGAGAAGTGGAGAAAACTACATAACGAGGAGCTTAATGATCTGTATTCCACATCAAATATTTTTCGGGCGATAAAATCAAGAAGAATGAGATGGGCGGGGCATGTAACACCTATGGGGGAGAGGACAGGTGAATAAGACTTTTGGTGGGGAAACCTGAGGACACGGGACAACTTGGAAGATCCAGGCGTAGTTGGGAGGATAATATTAAGATGGGTCTTCAGGAAGTAGGGTGGGGGGCATGGTCTTGATTGATCTGGTTAAGAATAGGGACAGGTGGCAGGCACTTGTGAATGTGGTAATGACCCTTCGGTTTCCATAAAATGCGGAGAATTTCTTGACTAGTTGAGAACCTCTTATTTTCTCAAGAAGGATTTTACTCCATGAAATTATTTATTCAGTTAGTTAGTTATGGCTCTAAAGGTCTCTGAAACCTGGAAATAACACATGCATAAGCGATACCATCAACCTCCAAAAATCCACCCACTAGTTGTCGTCTCATATACGAAGATTAGGCGAGGGGGAGGGGGGGGGCACTGCACAGTATGTAGGAAACAACAATAAATATCTGAAGACCCCTTAAACATAATGGCTTCTGACTTGTCTTTTTATATGCTTTGTGCAGGCAAAACAGTGGACACAGCTGGTAGTTGCCGAACCAGAACAACTTCGTCCATCAAGCAACACAAATGTAAAAGGTAAGATGACAATGAACAGTGAACTGAAAATTATGTGGAAGAGTGGTCTCATGGTCCACCTTAAGGTTCAACGTAAGTACCTCGGCACTAACTTGAGGAGCTGAAGAAGACTATGAAAAAGCCATTCATATAGCAGGTTCAGGTTTGTTTTAATTCCTGCTTTCCAAGATACAAAGCAGAGTGCTACCCATAGACCTGCAGTATTTGGTTTTGACGGACTCTGTACAGGCGGTAATGGTAATAAACCATCGGTGTCCGTAAAACGGGCGGATTTTTTTTTTTTGACTAACTGGGCGCTGTTATCTGCGTTACTCTCCGTGGTGGGTTCCAGGCGTTCGTAAATCGAGGATGGAATGAAGGGCAGAAGAAACGAAACTTGCTCATTGAAAACAACAAAATATGTTAAATAACCTGTTTTTTTTTACAAGAACTTAGATAAGGAAATACGCGTATAGCACGTAAGAAACGCATTATAATTACTTGGACCCCCCAAGGGGAATAAACATCTCAGGACACATAGTTGCTTATACAGGGAGTTCAACTGAAAACCGAACCCACAAGCACGAAAAGCTTAACACATTTATATTTTCGCATGTAGTATACGTATATAATATGTACATTATAACTGGCAAATTAAAGGTAAATGTTGGAAACGACCTCATTCAGCTCGCAGGTATGCTTGATTTCGAAGGAACTTAAACATCGGAAACCGTTTTCTAAATTTGACGCGACACCTTATGTACTATTTCTTCCTTATCTAGGTTTCCACAACGACAACATTCTGTATTAAACTGCGAATATCCTGACGAACAAAAAAAAATTACGTTACACTGCTTCACTCCTCTGTTATGCACAGCAGATTAAACTGAACTGTGTGGCTTAACACTTCAGATTATTCATTGTAACCGTACACGCGGCGACAGTATCGGCGGTATGCGAGTCATGCATCGGCCTCTCAATCAGGTATGCAGTATCAGCAATTACTGAACAAGATCTACAAACCGTATTTAATATTCTGTTCACCAGGAGTGAAGTATGTCTGATAACTGAAGGAGATCATGTGACACACCTACATATAAATTACATAGGAAACGTAAGTTTGTTAAGCTTGCTGTGCTTCTGGGTTCGGATTTCAATTGAGACCCCCTGCACTGAATGAAGAAGGTTAGGAAGCTCTGTGCTCTAATGAACTGGTTTAGGACAGGGATCAGTTGCCGGACTCTGCACAACGAAATACTATCTTTCCTATAACATGGTTTTATCGATTTGCTGAATAACTGTCGTCTCGTTGTATTCTTTCTTTTGGGTGATTCCCCGGCGTCTGAATTTTATGTGCCGACGTTTCGGAACACTGTCAGTTCCATACTCATAGGTGGTGTAAGAAGGAAGAAATCCAAATTTGTGATCTCCTTTGTTCGGACCTTGTCAGTAAGCTGAGTGAACAAATACGGCGGATTTTACTATTTATCTAGTGGTCAATGTATTCAAACCTGTGGTTCACAGCGCATACTTTAGCAGTTTACATTGTCAGTTATAATATAAACTCGAAACACAGAATAGACATCAGCCTATGTGAAGTTTAACCTCGCCTAAAACAACAGTCGGGTTTGCATAACAAAATAATATTCTGCGGTTCAACGCCAAGAAAGGCGGAAGGAAATAGGTCATCGGTGAAGGCAGCGGTTCTTTTGAATACAATAAAGAAACCTTCAAAAAGAGAAGACAAAAATACACGCAATGTACGTATAACGTAACAGTGAGGTGCGTTCACATTGCCATTTTTGCCGTGGAAAAGCAATAAGTAGTGACATTATGAGTGTGTGTGTTTCTATTCTTGCCTTAGTTTTCCGGCATGCGAACGATACCTTTTCTGCGTCGTATTATATTGTCATCTGTGGCCTGTCTGGCTCAACCATGTTTTTACACATTATCTCATAGACGGGACATTTTCGGAAAAAAAAATTATAGAAACTAAAATGTGTTTTGATTTTCTCTACAACTTTTGTTCGAAACATTTCTCATTATAAGAAGAATTCAACGACATAAATTTACAAATGTCTTCATGTAAAGTAGCCGTTACTTTTTGTCAGATTGTAATCAAACTTGGATTTTCTCGGCTTATTTCCAAAAAATTGTTAAATATAAAATTTCATGAAAACCCATCCCCTGGGAGCCGAGTTGCTCCGTACGGTTAGATGGTCGGACGGAAGAGCAGACAGACATTAACGAGGTTAATGGTTGCTTTTCGCAGTTGTTCGAAACGATTAAAAATGGAAGCCACGAGAAATGTAGACACACACTTCACAAATATCACGAGTATGAAAAATCAATTTTCCATGTAATGTATATTTATGATGTGTTAAACTTATAGGTTTTTAATTTTACAGTAGATCAGTTTCTTAACTTTCCAAATTACTGTTTTCGTTAATCATAATGTTCTACGCCAAACTCAGAATGCACACCATATACACCTACACCTATGTAGTATACAGATAAAGGTCTGCAAGCTAGGCATACTAGTATAAATACATGTATCTCTAGCTTGCAGAATTTTGTGACAAATTGGAACTGCCATCTGAAAGACTTGCTGTACGAGTAGAATACAGTGAGTTGTGCACAACATTTACGGACAACAGAGCTGCCAAGATAGTAACAGTTATTGATGGCAGGCTCGACTGGTACAGAATTGTGGCCCCAAATATACTTACAAGAACACGTAGCGGAAAATTGATTGATACAAATTAACTTCAAGGCATGTTTCAAACACGTAAATGTGACAAGTTGTAACAAGGCAAGATCCCAGTGGCCACATGCGGACTGAGAGCTTTAGGTTGCTGGCTCGAAACCGGAAGCCCTGGAAATTCATCAATGAAGTTTTTGTCTCCGAGGACATTAACTGAAAGCGTAAAGCGTCTGGTTTGTATTCCTGAGGAACATAGTTCGAGTCTCAACCAGGGCACTTCTATCTTTATAATCATTTGGTTTCACTGCATTCCTCCAGTCGAATTACACGTTGAAAGAGGGCATGATAGCTTTTTAATAACACTCCTATCCAATCCACTCTACGCATTCATTCTGATTTCACTTGACGCTACAGTTTACGATCGTAAGTATGCAGTTGATATAGTGTCGTTAATAAAATATAAAGCAGCCAGTTATACGCTTATTGAAATTCGCCCTTTCAGTATTACTCTCTCCAGATCTCTCCGACACTTTACATTAATGCGTCACTGCCCCGCGTTTCATCTGGTGTACAAACGCACTGGATAATCCGGTAGCCATGTAGCTTGATTTATTACACGTTTGCAAGTGAAGCGAATGCATGTAAGGTGATCGTGCACGTGTTTCCACACGTTTTGTATCCAAACTCCAAACTAGATACAGATATTTCGGGAAAATATGATATTGTGAGTGTTCTGCACTAAGTTTGTTGAAACACTTTAATTTTGATCCATGTTGTGTTTTTGTAAATTCTACATGAATCATAAATATAGCGGTATTATCAAAAGGGCTTAACGCAGAGAACAAATGGGAGTACATGCAAAGGAGAGCTCATTGAGATATAAAGCGTTTTTTTTTTTAAATTTCTTTCGATACGATAAATATTTAAAGAGAGAAGAAAATATTTTCCGCCCTTGTGCGGTGGGTTTTCCAGCTGTATTTGTTTGAAATATTACATTGAGGTACTCAAAATCATAATTCGTGGAACCTTTTCGCTCTTGTTCTTCCCACAGAATGTATTGACAATTTCCTTATCTAAACGTGGGCCGTGCCTTGGCTGAGGTGGTTAGTCGCTGACCTCTCACCTCGGAAACCTGCGTTCGATCCCACAACCAGTCCATGTGAGTCACGCTGCACAGCATACGACGCACAACCATAACCTGGCTCATTCTAAACGGCGTATGACTCACAAAAACACGCAAATGCTGCCACAGCGCACCAAAGTTAACATAACGAAGTAATTCACTGAATGTTTTAAATTATAACTTTTGCAAGGAACAATGTATGCTTATGCTCCTGAGGATGATCGAAACGTGTGGGAGCGTTTTAAGTGTTTTAATGTAAAATTTAGACTTCTTAAATTATATATATATATATATATATATATATATATGTGTGTGTGTGTGTGTTTCTGTGTGTAATAAATAAACTACAGAATGCACGGTGCAACGATAAAAATAAAAAAGTTTTTTTTCACATTTAAACATGAATACATTGCTACAGGCACTTGAGAGAAGGGCAAAGCTTGATGCAGATAATCCGGTCTCAAAAAATTCCAAGTAGAGAGAATATAGCAAAGTGAAAGGCGGGAAAACACATGAGTAATAGGACCTCAAATGCACCCGAAATTTAATAAGTGATGATATATGTCTCGGAGTGCCTTTTTTTTTGGGGGGGGGGGGGGGCTTTCTGCTTTTTTTTTTGAAAAATATTTTTAAAGATTCGACCTCCCGCCCACAGCTTAACCCCGGTTAAAGGTCAAACACACTATCCCCTAAAAATACACC
>Ga0123353_10005653_pt1 | contig 16472 bp, 10 predicted proteins | sample TergutLab28metaG_3_FD_92763 | JGI IMG/M metagenome (GOLD analysis project Ga0123353, IMG submission 92763) | Labiotermes labralis P3 segment gut microbial communities from Petit-Saut dam, French Guiana - Lab288 P3 | ecosystem: Host-associated > Arthropoda: Insects > Digestive system > Gut ... | reverse complement strand
ACTACGGACTCGACGGTCCGGGATCGAATCCCGGTGGGGACGAGATTTTCCACCCGTCCAGACCGGCCCTGGGACCCATCCAGCCTCCTGTACAATGGGTACCGGGTCTTTCCCAGGGTAAAGTGCGGCCGGGGCGTGCTGCTGACCACTCACCCCCTTCTAGTGCCGCAGTCATGGAAGAGTAGAGCTGTAACTCTACCCACCCTCTGGGCCACACAGGGCCTGTAACGGGATCACTTTACCTTTTTATTATAAATTATACAAGAGTCTTTCAGGGTTTTTACGCCCGAAATTAATTCCGTAACGCGACGTTAACTCCACTGTTTCCTAGGATTCCTCTTGTTTCTACATATGAAGCTGAGTTCAATAAAATGTGCCATATATTCTTTCTACAAAATTCTCTGTTTATCTTAATTTGAACAGGACATCCAATTCCGTTATAACCCCCTTCACACAAGACAAGATGAATGTATAGAAAATTTTTCAAAATAGCAGTTACTTATTCATGTAGTGTTTTCCTTAGTTGTGACAATGATGGCAGGCGAATAAGGATGTTTCGGAAGCACATATGACTCCCATATGAAGAATAAAGTCCTAGGACTTCTACCTTGAATATAAAGGCAGAATTCTTCGCTGGAACCTTGATACAGGGACACCAGACTCTTACGTAACAAAAATGCTGACATTTTACAATTGTGTAAACTGCAAATCTCGTGTGTTGGTGTTTGATTTTCCAAACAGAACTATTATAAAAATTTAGTACGTTTAAGTTGTTCCATGAAAAAAGCGTACTGACCCTGGTGTATGATATTTAGCAAGAATTGTGGAATGTGTTGTGAGTATCAGGTGTAACATTGTTTACTACGTCGACCATTATCCTAATTATAGGCACACAGAATCTGAGTGTTTGCGTACGCACGTACTTGTGCATGTACGCATGCAGTACCTAAATACATATATGCATGTATGTTTGCACGTGTGCATTTGTCCAGGTTTCGATTCTCATCAAGTGCAGGCCTTCTGTCTTAGACGCTGCTGTAACAAAATCAGCTGTGTTAAGGGGTTCTTAACTCTTTGATCGACGGTCTTTCTTCCAGCAGCACGCTAGTGTTAGAAAAGATAACTGAAGTTTATTGTAAGGGTACTGATATTTTCAAAAACGCCGTAAAATTATTTTAAAACGGCAATTTTTTTAAAAGTTGGTAAGAATATCGGTTTATAAATCATAAGTAAATTCAGAGTTTTACTATCTTTATATAGAGTTACCCTTTCAGAGTAGCAAAATATTTATTGCAACCTCACCCATTTCTTAACCTTCTGTGGCTGTGTGTGTGTGTGTGTGTGTGTAAATGATACATTTTTCAGTCTCTTGGTGATAAAATTTTATTGGATATTTAATTTGATATGATTGTTCTTATCATCGGACCATCGCAGTATACACGAGGAAAGCTGTCAGCCCACTGGTTGAAAAAATCACTGGGCTATGGAGCACACTCGCGAAATTATTAAATTGATTTTGTCCGGCTGTAAGACAGGGAGCCGAATACTCATGTGCAGGTTGAGAATTCTTGAATCTTTACATCCATAGTTTACAAAACTCATCTTTTGGTTACGTGCAGCAACAATTATTTATAACAATTACTTGTCTCTCAAATGTCTATCAGACTACGTTTATTGTGAACATAAGAGCTAATATATTGGATAGTTATAAAAAGTAGAGCAATTTCAGCAACACGTAAATCGTTTGGGTGAAAATGAGCATTATGGTTACAGCGTTGCTTAAAAATCACCTACAATGTGTGCGAGATAATAGAAGCGTGCACGTGTCAACGACTTAAGTGTGGAGTTTATAACTGAGAAGATTCCTTGTTCAAGTTGCAGCTTTCAAGCAGAACTTCAAATCGAGTTCTTAAAGACGCATTCACTGATCCCTGGGGACAGCAACATGTCAGAAGACGCGCAAAGAATCAATGAGCTGTAAGAACTCAGTTTATTCATTTTTATAAACAGCCAGCTAAGTGCAACAATAATAATTGTATTGATAATTTCAATCAGCTCAACATGTTTTGGGCGATAATTTCGCCCATCCTCAGGAGCGCTAGACTGTGTTTACAGCTTGTGGTATAAAACACCGACAGTGCTGCCTGCTCGTGAATAGGATGAGGTGAAACTGAGTTCCACCTCATTCTGGTCACCAGTAGTCTAGCTTTCTTGAAGATTGGCGAAATTATAACCCGAAACATGCTGAGTTCATTGAAATTATCAATAAAATTATTATTTTCTATAGTTTGCTGTTTTTATTATTGTATCAATGATGCACGGTCACACAAACATCAAATTTATTCAATTTTATTGTGCCAGGGAGTGTACTTCTATGTGCCATTATTAGCTTATTTTCCATCATATCTTTGTACTGAAAATGAAATTGTTATCTTACTGAACTATTAAGATAAGGCCGATGTTTGTTTTCTCACAAACTAGTTTTTCAACCTTCTGTACCTGCTCAGCAGGTATTCCGCACATTCTTCCCCAGGTTTGTCTTCAGGCAGACTGTGTGGACTTAGTATCAGCTTGTTAGCAAACGTAACACTGCGAAGGATGTAACAGGGTTGAAGCTATTTCATTCATTCAAAGTATGAAATACAATCTAATAATACATAACAAGCTCATGCAGGAATTGCAAATCCCAGTTTTTTATTTCATGTATTTGTAAGATACTTTTATGAATTGGTACTATTGTTGCTGCTTGATTATATTTTTGTGGATATCTTTTTAATTTCTGATTTTATTGTATCCTTCAATTGTTCGGTTGTAAATGAAAAATTGGCATCTTGGTCATGCTTGCGGCTCTTTACCTAGGCATAATGTTGCGCATGTAAAGTGTAGCTATGAGTATGATGTATTGCGGCATTAAATTTAATTTTTCGAGGTGTAATATTTCAATATTTACCTTCGAAAGGAACAATTTAAAAATTCCCTCTTTGCCATATTGTAATTTTACAATCTACAGAATTATTTCTTTTTTTAAAAAAAAGCTGCGTAGTTACACGTGGCAGCATTTTTGCACTACCTCTGAAATTTCGAGATCGCCATATTTTTTTCCTGATTCCATGAAATTGCGAAGTGCGTCTTGCGAAATTCCTCTAACGCCGTAACAGTCATAAAATTTTTGTGATTATCGATAAAATGGTCCAAGAACGTAAGTGGAACACACACACACACACACACACTCACACACACAGTGCAGTTATCTCAGAAGCCTAATTTTCTTCCTCCTTCAGAAGGAAAGTGCTTCAAAAATTCATTTGCTGCCTCATAGAAGGCACTCTACAACTCCATTAAAAATACCGCCATCCTAATGACGTGGAAGGTAATGGCTGGTATGTTTCTAGAATCTTACTAAGCTCATAAATGTTCTTTTCTCGTAAAATTCGGGACTTTTAAGGTCCAGTTATATAGCATGACTTCCTGCTTTTTTGAGAAATGAAAACATTTGCCCTTCAAAAGATATTTTACGGTAAAAAAAATGTTTACGTGCACTCTGTATCTAATCGCTCTTTGGCAGTATATAATGATAAAGTGTTAAGTTATTAGACGCCTTCTGTTAGGTTCTACCGTATCAGCACAGTGGGGTGTTACTTGCATGGACGTTCAGCAGTGGATATATATATGAAATATTCGACACAAAAATACAGCATATCTAGAGTGCAATTGATAACATAATATTATTTATCATTGGTTTTTAATTTTAACTGTCCTTTATATATATGAGCTATGAAATGTGACTTAATGGGCACATCTCATTTTTTTAATGTCTTCAAATTTGTCTTCCCATCCGTACAGCAGGGTCGGTTTGGCGCTGATCGGTAACGGGTCCTTTTGAAGGCGTGAGTGAACTATGAGACCTCATGGATAAACGGAATTTGTGGACCTCCTCAGTGACTGTCAGCTTCTTTACAAATGTCCTGTCCTCGGAGTTACTTTTATGTCGTTAGAATGAAGAAATGGAAAAGACAAGTAGACACGTGAGCAGCTGAGGTTACTGTAGTTAGAAATGCTTAGAAATTGGCTTAAAATGTGAGAAGTAACTTCATTACCGATACAGTGTTTTAAATGGTAATTAATGGTTAGGCAGTGAAAATTGGTCACTCGAGTACGGGTCAAATAAGTACGAAAACCGCAAATTGAAAATGGAAATAAAAATTCCTTTCTTAAGTTCAGTTTAGAGTTCCGAGACATTCAATAAATTTTGGTGAGATTTTTTAGGATTCTGATAACATACATGGCTACAAATTATGAATTGATAACAAGTAGAGGGAAACCTTGGGGTCATATGTTGAAAATGTAAGCGTAGTTTTGGCGTATGTATGTTACATATATGTATATAACATACATACATACATATACATGTATACGAGGTTTGTATACAACTGCAGAATATCCCGAGAATTGTCATTTCTTTCCGTATTGGAGAACCTAATAGTGAGACTGAAGGTATTACTGGGTGGCTGCAGATTGTGACGTTCTGAAATACATCGTATAATTTGATAGGTTAGTATCATGAGTCTTCGTGCTGTGAAAATCCAAAATTTTATTTAACGTGGTTGTCTGAAATATACGAGTATATTATGACGATGAATCGTACACTCTCTGTATTGTCTGAAACAAGTGAAGTACAGTTCACTCACACACCACCATGAAGCAGATCCATAGCTGAGACCCCCTATCATCGTCAGGGTGGTGGGTGAAGGCAAAATTGAGGGAAATCTTGCCCTTTAATATTTGTAATTTCATCTTCTAATGACACTTTTTGTTTCCGAAGAATTTTCTGTAGTGGAATATGGGGTTTGTTCTTCATAAGATTATGAGATGAGCCATCATACTGTTGGTTAAGGATATTCAGACAGGAGGTACTGTGTCTTGTTGTTCAGTCACCAGGAAAAAGCATATTAAAACAATGTAGTAACTAAACATTACAAACAAGAACAAATTGAGGATTCCTGTTTCTACACGTAACAATTTATACATAATGCCATTTATTCTCATAGTCGCTTCTGTTTCCAGTTCTGTCATCACTGCTGATTTTGGATGCACTGCGCGGCACACGATGGCTTAAGTTTGTTATGGTCTTTAGGCGCTTTCGCACAGTCGGCGAAAGATCCTATCAGCTTCGTCAAGTCTCTCTGTCTGTCCTCGTTTATGAGCGTGACTCCCAATGGAAAAATGTCCATGACATTTTATAATGGCGTCTTTTACTGAAAATCTGTGACGAAATTCCAAATTTGATTAAAATCGGTCAAAACTATCGGACACTTGACATGAAGACCTAAGTAAATTATGTTATTATATATTACAATTAGTACCGTCAATGCAATATAAAAACCAAATGCTTAATTGCAACTGGGTTACACTTGGCGACATGTTTCGGCCGTTAAACGGCCATCCTCAGACCAACTTAGAACAATGTTGTTAAGGTACAGTCAAAATTGTTGTCCAATGGGTTCCCACTGTTTATATTACAATTGATAAATTGTGGAATTCCATACTATATCAAGTTTTAATGTAAACAATGGGATCCCATTGCATAACAATTTTGATTGTACCTTAACAACATTGTTCTAAGTTGACCTGAGGATGGTTGTTTAACGGTCGGAACATGTCGCAAAGTGTAACCCAGTTGTAATTAAGCATCTGGTTTTTATATATGTTGTGTATTGACAGTATTAATTATAATATACGGGTACATTGATGATAAACAACGGTATGACCCCCTTCAAAAATAAATTATATTATTTCCGACGATTTAAATTCGCCATAACAACATTTTTGTGCAACACTCAATATTTTTATATTGTAGATAGTGACATTTAGCTCAACAATACCCCCAAAACTCATTCCTGCCTCTCCATGGCAAAAATGGTTAAAGCGAAAGCGCCACCACATTAGGTTACAGCAGTATTGCCTGTCTTGTCAGGCAGAACGTCGTCAAGATGGCTGCCTTCTGGGATGTAACGTCACGTGGTATTGTAGCTCCTTCGCAACACGTCGAAGGACCCTGCACATTCATAAGCACTGTCGTCATTTCCCGCAGTACACGTGGTGGCATCTCAAAAGACAGTAAACTTCGTAGCTGTCTCCTTGAAAACTGCTAGCCTTAAAAATATTAAAAACTCTTCCGTTCCCTGTTTACTCCGTACCACACACACACACACACCTAACCAGGAATTACTTATGCGGAATATTTACCAGGATTTTAACGTAACGACACATTACTATATTGTATTTTATGATTTTAATAATTCATAGCTTTAGCTAACACAACTTGTAAATTCCCTGAAAATGGTGTATTACCACCGAAACGTCTCGGAGTAATTTAACATGAATTTACACTACTAATTTGTGCATGCGTTGGTATATAATAAACAATTAATATTAAAAACCATTTTTTCTCCAATAAGTTTATATTTTTAACTACATACTCAACAAGCACAGAATTAGTGACGGAATATCATTCCAGCTGCCATGAGTTCATTGACTTCTGTCTTTTTTACGTCAGAATTACTTTCTCTTCCTGACCGTTTGAGGTGTATGACAGTTTTTGTATATTCTCTCTTACGTGTTTTATAGAGGTAGATAAGTTCAAGTCTTTTTCTTGTTCGTAGTGTCCATATTTGATAAATCTTGATAGGTCTGACGAATTTTCATTAAACGTTGTTATAAACAGCTTTCCACTACAGATCACTGTGCTTTTCGTTTCTTTTGACCTACCATAAACAAAATCAACTTTAGGGCTGTACATTTGTTTCAAGAAGCTGTGACGGTAGTGCATTAATAAGCCACATTGTAGTTGGAATAAGTATTGTTGCTATTTGTATGAAATAATCTTACCCTGAAAACCTGATTTAGATGCATCATGACAACGAGCTTTATGTAGTTTTGTTCACATAACCGTGAACACTTAAATCTAAATGGCGTACTTACACTTACTTTTTTGGACGTTTTTCTGACCGTGCATCTCAGTATATTTATCTTAGTAATTAACCAACTTGATGCACAAAATTTTGTTTTACAATAAGTTTTATTTCATGCCTCTACATGTTTCGAGCATCATCACACCTATAGGTGTGACGATACCAGATGCTGTATAATACAATTTTGACCTCCTGATGATGTGCACATGGTGCTCGAAACATGTAGAGGCATGAAATAAAACTTATTGTAAAACAAAATTTTGTGCATCAAGTTTTTGGCTAATTATTAATATAAACTACACTTACTTGTACCATTTCTGATGTTTATTTCCTAATAACGTCTCTGCCATTCCTTATTCATCACTCATTACTTTATACTAGTTTTGGTTTGAAATATGTATTTTATTGTGCGAGATTTTATACTTCCGCCGTGGTCTAGTTTAGTAATTCGCTCTTCTAGGTTGTTATGCGGCGTAGGTTTGTAGCTGGTTACTTACGTAGAAGAGCGAAGGCCTCATATAGTGTTATACTTGATTTACGAAGGTAAACACCAGAACGGCTCTATGACGTTCTGCGAGCCGTAGGCGACGTTACGGGCTTGAGGCACATTTCCTGCAAAGATGTCCCGACTTGAACATTCACAAGCTTCAAACTTCAAAGACAGAAATTCTGTACGACCATAACACAAACTGTGAAGGTACACTGTCAGTTTAAGATCCGGACTTGGCGACGGGGAAGCAGTCTTCTAATAAACCAATGAGACACGAATGTAGAGCGACACAGACCCTTCTTCTACCGGCCGTGAAGAGGCACGGAGCTTAGAACATGCAAATTAGAGAGCGGAGTGGCTAAAGTCAAACAGTAGAGCGGGACACACGCCCGGACTCTAATACCCAGCCGGTCTATTGTTCTTTGTGTACCGTAAAGTTATTAACTGTGTTAAGAACAATTCATCACTTGCCTTTATACTATGATGAGAGGCAGTTCAGTGCACGGGTAGCCTTGTCTTTAAGATAATGCAAGTTACATTCAAATTTTCGGCAAGAGAACAAATATTCATTGTCAGTTTGAACTATGTTAATGTAGCACAATTTATTAATCAACTTTTGTGCTCTCTATTGTGTATAATAAATCACATTCTAATTTCCACTCTGCCACGTTTCGGCATCTGCTGATGCCATCTTCAGGGATCTAAAAAGTGATTTCATAAGCGACACGAAGTGACTATAAGCACTTTCTCGACTCTCGTTATAAGATCGTAATTTAAAATGACAGAAGCTCATCTTTAAACAACATTTTAGCTTCCAGTCGTAAGTATGTCTGATTAAAGGATAAAGAATTATAGATTTGAACACACAAAATCACTTAACATCACTGATGTTGAATAACAGGCACATGTGGAAATGTGGTTGCTATGGAATATGTGTTAATATCACCTTGTGTACGTTTGTGGAAACCATTAGAATGTGATATGGTTTACACAATGTATTGCTCAGAAGTTGATTAATAAATGGTGCTGCAGAACACGATGCACGGTATATATGGTATTAAGAAACGGCAGTTAGTGCTTCGTTTCCTGGTAATTACCGCACAGTGGTGAGGGCTGTAGAGTGTCACTCGTGTCCTCCCTGTTCTTGTGACCGACTGCCTGTCGAAGGGTGCGGTCAGTGTTGCTATACAGACATCTCTATCCAGCAGCGCGAACCTATGAGCATAGTATTGAACATTCTGTGTTCTGTCACACGCGAACCTTGAATTTTCAGTTATAGCCTCTAGCTGCTCTGATGTTCCATTGATGTTTAAACTCAGTGTATTCCAAGATCCTTACTGTGTTATTTATTACATTGCATTTCGCCGAAGGGGTGTCTTCATTGTATTTGTCCGAAATGAAGGGTACTGGAGTTGTGCTAACATTAAATCTTATATTTCCCTCTTTCTAGCTACCGTCTTTGTTAGTGGTAAATTTTAAATGCAAGAACTCGAAGTTACAGGCATTTCTTGCTTCACTAATCGGAATAAGTGCCATCACAAGATTTACTGCTTATTTCACATCGCGTAAAATTTAATCTGTAATAGAATTTTGCCTAAATTTTCTTGATATTTATTAGCATGCAGCATGAAGTGGAAGGACGATATATATATATATATATTAGCATACAAACTTGAAGAAAGAGATCGCTTTGCTGCTCTGTATGTAGAAAAGAGTGCAGTATTAAAGTTGATTTTGAAGGAATACAAAGAAATTTTTTATAGCTGCGGAAAGAGCCGAGTGGTTTGATTCTTATGAACCTTTCGGTTTTTCAGGAGGAGGGAAAGTGCTGTGTAGACAAACAATTGTACTTTTCTCAAGAAGGACTTAATTTGTGGAACTGTTTTTTTAATTGTGGTCAGTAGCTGAATTATACACTCAGTGAAGAATTAATTGCAAAATATGGGCAAGGAATTGGCAATGGCCTAGTCTGAGACATTTTTTTAGAATTGGCCTAAACAGAGAAATGTACAACATGACAGGCACCGTACGTGTAAATTAACATTGAGGCGCCTTCGCGTAACAATTGTTGCAGTGCAGAAACAATAATGATTAGCACTTAGGAGTGTGCCTGTAGCCCTAGTCACGCAACATGCAAAGTTCCATCTCTTTTTGTCACATGCGGCCTGTCTGGCTGTATTATAGTTGTCAAAATTATCTCATAAGAGGTACGATTTTGGAAAAAAAAAATATTGATCATAAAATGTGTGTTTTGATTTTCTCTACAAATTTTGTATGAAGAAATTCTCATTCAAACATGAACTGAGCGAGATAGGATAACAAAATGTGTGGTGTTCGTCATCTGAAGTGCCCGATGTTCCTGTCAGATGTTAATGAAAATCGAACTTTCTCGACAGATTTTTCGAAAAATTCTCCAATATCAAATTTAATTAAAATTCGTCAGGTGGGAGCCGAGTTGTTTCATGCGGACGGACAGACACACAACCAGACGGACGGGCGGACAGACAGACAGACAGACAGATATGACGAAGATAATAGTCTCTTTGTGAAATTTTGCTAAAGCAGCTAAAAATGAATAGAGCGTAACCTATCTCCAGACCAAGATATGAATTTAGGACATCCTTAATGAGAAGCAGTGTTGTCAACAAATCGCTCGATTTTCGGCAGAATTAATCTGTTAATATTGCAGCCATTTATATCCATATTATATTGAACTTAAAATATGTATTATTACATAGATTTTGTTACATCGTCAATATACATATAAGCGTTTTAATGAAAATTTTAGCTCTGATATTTCTAGACTAAGCACTCTTCACGCGCTGAATGAAGTGATCCGTTTTTGAAAAAATAAATGAATTGTGAATTTAGTTTCTTCTAATTTAAATTTGAATTTTATCAACACGAAACAAATTAAACTCGATCACAAAGTGTTATTACTGGTCTCCAGTATAACCTGTTATTTCAATCGAATGATTAATGTACAAGAATACATACGGTGCTTGGAGGCAGGGGCGAACTCCATATCAAGCGTCTATTTTATACACTTCATGGGAAGAACGACGACTAGTACCTCCGAACTAACGCTTTACAACCGTAGCTTACACAGCCTGCCCTCTCTACAGGTGCTTCATTTGCTACAGCATTCTCAGCGGATGAAATCTGAAACCGCCGGTGTTTTGATGAGAGAGAATTACTCGCTAATGACTGGGCAACACAGAGATGCTGATGATGATATTCAGAGCAGAGTGTGTTGCCTGCAAAGCAGAGTAATATTACAGGTTACATACATGCATGTTTACTTCAGCTGTCTAAACCAGGCAGAGCGAAGTTGACATTGTGTGTGGTCAATGGAAGCAGCATTAAGCAAACCTCTGACAACAGACGCCAAGAAATTTCGACTTTGAACTTATGTCAATGGGACCAATATTAGGCACATTAACAAAATTACGAATACCGACTATTAGCTATGTCATGTCTGTCCGTCTGTCAGCCGGTCCGCGTGGAGGAACTCGGCGGTTTCCCATTGTACAGACTTTCATGAAATTTGGGTTTTTTAGAAAATCTGTCGAGAAAGTTCAAGTTTGATTAAACTCTGACACAAATAACGGATACTTTACACGAGGACCCATGTAGGTTTGTTATAATATCTGGCTGAATTCTTCTTAGAATGAAAAATATTTCAAATAAAACTCGTACAGAAAATGAAAACACGACTTTTGTATTCAAATCAAATGTTTCTCAAAAGGTGCCGTTTGTGAGATAATGTGGAAAAATATGGTAGGGACAGACAGGCCAGAGACGGCGCAATAATACGGCGCTTGCACATTTCAAGCTGGATAACTAAGGTTACAAACACAGACTGGGAATATGTAATACTTACTGGTATTCCACGGCAAAAATGGTTACTCTAACGCGCCTCAGTATTGCGTTTATACGTATATTGTCTGCAGGCCGTAACATATTTATATATATAAGTACATATTTAATTAGAGCGTAATATTCTGATCTACATAGCTAAGTGTTTACGCTCCTCACCAAATATTGTTCGGATGGTCAAATCGAGAGGAATAAGATCGACGGGGCATGTAGCACGAATGGGGAGAGGAAAGGTGTGTACAGGGTTTTGGTGGGGAAACCTGAGAGAAAGAGACCACTTGGAAGGCCCACGCGTAGATGGGAGGATAATATTGAGATAGATCTTCGGGAAGTGAGGTGAGGTTGCATAGACTAGATCGATCTGGCTTAAGATAGGTATAGATGACCGGTACTTGAACATGCGGTAATGAACTTTCGTGTTCCCTAAAATGCGGGGAATTTCTTCACCAGCTGAGAACAGGTTAGATTCTGAAGAAGGACCCTGCTCCATGGTGTAAGTACCTCGTAAGTATTCTGATCTGTATTACGAGGGAGTGGAAAAATAAGATAAATTATCTTATTCTGAAATCTTCCCCGTTTTATTCTGTCAGTGAACGCAGTTAACACATTCGTGAAATGTTTTAGGAAAGGCTACTGAATGTATGGCAAATATTGCTCAGTCAATTTCTTGTCTTCATACTACATTAACCCTTATATTGCTAACGTGGAGAATATGGTGAGCTTCTAATAATGCCAGCAAATGGCAGATGGGATTTAACTCGGCCTTTAAAGAGTTAAAATTGGAAGGGACACATCAGTTTTTGTAACAATGCCTCGAAGAGATATGCTGCTTTAGTTTTAAGGATAGAACAGCCAAGTTGGTACCTACCTACTACATGTAATCTGCAAGACACACATCGCTTTTAAGTTGACCGTAATCTGAACATTTATCACCATGTTTATTGAGGGCTGTATCAGGATTTCTGTGTGTAAAGGATTAGCCCATGTTCGTGAAGTATGCGCGTCACACATTAACGATGCCGATGAAATGAACGTAGTGTCAAGAGAACGCCAGAGAGTAGTTACCTTCTTCTCCCTGCAGGGGTGATGAACATTTCGGATTTCGTCTTATTGACCCAGCAAAGGAATGGAGTGCAAAGTCGTCGCAACTGTAATTCTTTCCCTCTCCCCAAAACACATTTTCTGCTCACTGCAGCAGGAATTTTATAAGAGAGCAAAAGACGTGGAATCGAAGAAACTTCACTGTATTTCCAGTGTCTTGACTGAATGCCATAGTCTATGAAAAGTTTTGGGATTAGTTTTGGGGAAGGTTTTATTGTAAATTTCTGACAAAATACTACGCTTTAAAAGGATGTACTCTTGTGTCTGGTAATACAAAAAAAAAGATATTTTGACGCTCTGATATACTCAGGGATATCTCAAACTTATCCCACAATAAAATCACAATATACGAATTTGGGGAGCCGATCCAAGTGACAGCGCGATCTCAGGCGTAGGTCTGCAGCCACACGCTTGTTGCGATCGAGGGTTCGCATTTCCTAGAATATATGGATGTCTGTCTCTTGTGAGTTTTGTGTGTTGTCAGGTAGAAATCTGTGCGTCGTGCTGGTCGCCCGTCCGAGGTTCTACCGAGTGTGTTGTGTCTGAGTGTGATCGTGACGCTTCGATAATGAGGATACGCTTGCCTACTAGGGGCTGTTGAGCCATGAAAAAAAAAACGAGATGGGGGAAGAATGGACATGTAGCACGCCTGGGATCGGATAGATTAGAAGACCGTATTCATGCTTAATCGCGAATCGTAAACAGCGTTGCTGTGGACGCGTTAATGAACTTTATAATTCCGCGAAAGTCGGACAGTTTCTTGACTAGGTGAGTTCGTTTCACTTTCTTAATGTACTGTCCCGCATGAATAAGTTGTGAAATTACACAGAAGTTGCGTATTAACTGCACATGCGCGCGCGTGTGTGTTTGTATGTGTGTATGTTCATCAGATTAACAAAAAATCAAGAAAGTGAGTATTTACTTTTTCACAGAAGTGTAATGGAGGATTCCGTTCTTCTGCGATCCGACCCTTCGTCATTAGGTACATTGTTACCAATGTTTCAATACAACATGTCATCTCTACCTTAAATGGACCTTGAAAACTGTGAATTAAGGGGACATATTCGTTCGAAAAATCGGGAACCACCCAGCATACATTCAGGAATTCTAGACCGCTCAAAGAGAGAGCAGGTACGAAGTCGATTTAAATATTTCCAGTATTAAGTTCTTGTAGTAAGTTTTAAAATCCCTAAGAACTGCTGTTGTCTGCGTGCCAGTTGGTCAGCACGGCGCAGTTCTTGTTCCACTCTTTCACCGACGTAAACCGCAGTATTCACCCCGGCTCAGTTCTGCCGTGCAAATGTTGCCATATACATCTGAGGCCTTGACATACAAACACACAACATATCGGTGTAAGTCTGGCTTGCTTTGATTACGTAATAATCCATATGCTGTTCTACATTGCTAATTTCCTTTGCGGAGGCAACTGTCAACGCACTGGGTGGGTCGTTAGATATAGCAAGTGATTCTGTCCGATTCTACAGCACGTCGACAATGGTACAGTTGCAGGTTTTGTTCAATTTTTACAAGAAATGCTGATAACTTTAAACGATTCTAACAAAAGTTTTGATCGTATTATTGTCGAAACTTTGGGATTATTAGTCCCCAGATTAGAAAATCTGTGTATAAAGACACTCAGTTATTTTAAACATGTCGGAGCATTTTTATGTTTTAATGTGTAAATTTTATATATGTGCAGTGGTTGGTAAAATAATTGAGTGACTTGACAACATGTACGGTATAACAACGAAAATAATGCGTATAAAGATTTCAACCACTTCGAAGACCTGGGCGTATATGGGAGGATAATATTAAAAGTGGGTTTAAAGACGTGTTATGGAGAGGCATGGAGTGAACTTCTGTGGCTTAGGACAGGGACATGTTGCGGTCTGTTGGTAATTTGGTAAGGAACCTAATGGTTCCTTAAAATGCAGGGAATTTCTAGACTAACTGAGGACCCGTTAGCTTCTCAAGAAGAACTCTGCTTCATGGAGTTGGTTTAGTTTATAAAGCGTTCACCTGAAGACAAAGGCAGATCCTACCGAGGAAAAAATGAGTTCCGCCACGAATATGGAAGTACGTGTGTGTGTTTAAATATGCTAATATACACAAATTTAAACTTTTCCTCATTTCTGTCTAGTTGGTTTTCATTCTGTGAAAATAAATAACTTTATTACAAGTTCAGCGATTATCAAATGTTCACGTGTACAGGGAGTTAACTGCTGTACTGTGAGAGAGTTGAGACTGGTGAAGTTTACAGATGAATGAAACTTTAGTGCAGTAGTAATTTTAATTTATGATATTACGGTTTAATTATGTGGACCAGATTTCGTTTTGCACAGTTATGCACAGACTGTGAGGAGGGTTGGTGCATGTTGTTTTTGTTGTTGATGATGATAATTACAATGGGCTTTTCTGAGTTGTCATCGTATGTAACGTATGTGAAAGTTAAGGGGCTGGTCTGTCAGCGTATTCGAGGCAACGAAAGTAAACTTTGAAGAATCTGTATTTGACACTAGCCGAGCCCCAAAAGCGTACCATGCTGAAGTCGGGCACCATATAGATCAGAGATGGCCAGCTACACACGCTCTGGGATCGGCAATTTATAAGGCAAGTTAGGCAAGAACCATACGTGAATACAATTGTTTCTCATTTTTAGAAGTTTTCTGATTTACCTTTTTCCTCTTTGATAGAATATTATGTTTAGTTCCGATTCTCATTTCATTATAAAATCTTTTAACGTGTAAAACACTTTATTGTCCATCTAATGCACAATATATAATATGTAGATACAATTAAAATTATAAAATATTTAAAAGATCACTTTTAAATGTTTTATAATTTTAATTGTATCTACATATTATATATTGTGCAGTAGTTGGATAATAAAATGTTTAATTATCATTGATGCACGGTGCAAACATGAAGCTTTTAACATGTATTTTTTACATGGGACGTCCCTTTGGGATGAAGATACACAACCCTGAACTGTCAAGCATTACCCGTCTGTAGTTCCAAATACAGCTTACGGTGAGCCCTGTGTGCATGTAAACAACCTGAATTTTATTTTTAAACGTAAATTAAGAGACTCGCATATGTGATTCCAGAAAGCTACATTGTGGCCATCCTTTATACAGACCCTTTACCAAGCAATATTGAAGAACCACGTGATTATGTGGAAGATGAGCGTATGTCTAGTTCTAATGTGATTATTTTATCAGAAATTATGGCAGTAATGGAAACCCTGTAATTAGGCGCATCCACAGAACTGCGAAAAGCGACTATTGGCTTCGTCATATATGTCTGTCTTTCCGTCCGCCCGTTCATCCACCTGTCCGTCTACATGGAAAAACGCGACTCGAGTTGATGGATTTCCATGATATTTAAATTTGAAACTTTTTTCGAAAATCTGTCGATAAAACTGAAATTTCATTAAAATCTGACAAGAATAACGGGTACTGGACATGAAGACAAATATTCATTTTTAATCGCATCTCGCTAAGTTCTTCTTAGACTGAGAAATTTTTCCTCACAAGAGTTGTGGAGAAAGTCAAAACAAGCATTTATTTTTCGATAACTGTTTTAGAAAACCTTGCCGACTATGAGATAATGTGGAAATGTATTGTAGAGCCAGGAAGGCCACAGATAACAAACACGGCTCATGCGCATTGCATGCTTTATATCTAAGGCTAAATTTATATACTCAGATATGCAATACATTACTTTTCCACTACAACAATAGTTGAACGAACGCGCAACAGTGTTACGTCATATGTACGTGGCCTCTTTTGTTTTATCTTAGTAATTAACCAACTTGATGCACAAAGTTTTGTTTTACAGTAAGTTTATTTCATGCCTCTACATGTTTCGAGCACCATGTGCACATCATCAGTAGGTCAAAATTGTATTATACAGCATCTGGTATCATCACAACTGTAGGTGTGATGATATCAGTTGCTGTATAATACAATTTTGACCTACTGATGATGTGCACATGGTGCTCGAAACATGTAGAGGCATGAAATAAACTT